>Ga0209301_100042_pt1 | contig 19715 bp, 25 predicted proteins | sample MSEELM_DM5_FD_187541 | JGI IMG/M metagenome (GOLD analysis project Ga0209301, IMG submission 187541) | Subsurface microbial communities from deep shales in West Virginia, USA - MSEEL M_DM5 (SPAdes) (version 2) | ecosystem: Environmental > Aquatic > Deep subsurface > Shale gas/oil reservoir >...
GGTGGGTGCGGACGGCGCGGAGGAACCGGAATGTACGTGGGTACATGCCGATTCCGAGCACCGGCCGCGCCCGCCTGGCGGCTGCGCAGTCGTTTTGATAGCTGCTCTAAACATCGGTGGCGCGTTTGTGATCAGGTTCGTGCCCGACGCCCACGCCTGTGCATACGCGCGCCGCAACTGCAGTGCGTCCCGATGCCGAGCAACGGCGTGGCGGTGGCTGGCCTCAAGCGCGGCGGTGTGTCGGGTTACGTGTGGAACTGGATCGCCGCGCAGCGTCTACGCATCACGGCTGCGCTCTTCCAGACCATGCCAGGCAAGAATCTCGTCGATGCGCCGACCCACGAAGCGCGCATCTTCGACCGACAACGCACGTGCCTCGATGACCTCAGCCATCCCGGCATAGGCTTGCCAGAAATGGCAGCGATCCGGGCACGACTTCAGCAACGCCGGCACCGCGGCATCGAGATGATCCAGATGTGTGCGCAGCGCGGTTCGATCCATCCGACCTAGTATCGGCCACACCGTCTCACGGCATGAGACGCGCACTGGCGACACTTCTGCCATGGCACCCCCACCTCACCCGCCCACCAGTCTGTTCGAGCAGCTCTGCCGGCGCGTGGCGACCAGCGCGGACCCGTGGGAGGCGATCGAAGCGTTCGAGCGCGACCTGCTCCGCCGCTATCCCGACGATGGCGCCGAAGCGGTGGAGCTGGTGATCGCCTTCGCCTCCAGACTTGGCCTGCTGTCGCGGCAGGCGCTCGACCGCCAGCACGACGCGTAAGCATCGAAGCGGCAGAAGCGACGCAGGGCCTGCGGTCAGCTGATACGTTCGAACCGCGGCCGCATCATGCCCGCTACCTCGACCTGCGCCACAAACATCTCGAACGGCCGCACCCACATCCCTACGTCCGTCTCGAGCGGGCGGTACAGCACCAGCGGCGCCAATGTCTCGCTGTGACGAACCACGCCCAACACCTCGTAGTGTCCCCCTTTGAAATGCCGATAACGGCCGGGCTCGATGGACGGGAGTGGAGGCAAGGAAGGCATGGGCATGCGTCATGAGTGGAAGTGCGCAAGGGTAGCGTAGCTTTGCCGACCGCGTTGCGCAGAGGCAGCGGACTGCAGCGCTCGCGCCTGCGATCAGCAGACGACATGACGCGTGCTGGCAGGCTTGCGCACACACACTGCAGCTTGCTTAGGCGATGCGCGCAGGCTACGCATCGTGCTCCGCAAATAAAGCGCCCCGCTGCGGCGGATAGATCAAATCTGCGCCTGCCACCTGCGCGCCGGGCGTCAGCTGGTGCGGCTGCGGGGGCTTCTCGCTCATCACGTGCAACACTGCATGGCCGCGGTGCACCAGCAGATCGGAAATCAACCGGCGGTGGCACTGCCACCACAGCGCCTCTGCACACATCAGCGCGCTACGCGTGCTCGCCGCAAGCGTGGTCACCCGTGCAAATGCCTGCTGGAATTCCGCGCTGGTCATATGGTCGGCGTAGCCCTGAAACGCGGCATTACGCCAGGCCCCATTTGGCGATACCGGCTGCGCGCGACGGCGTCCACCGAGCTGTGGCAACCAGACGTAGGCCAAGCCGATCTCGGCCAACGCCGATGCCATTACGTCACTTGCAAACCACGGATAGCGCCTGGAGCCAGGAAAACGCCGCACATCCACCACTACCTCGATGCGGTGCACGCGCAGCAGTGCGACAAACGCTTCCCAACTGCGTGTGGAATGGCCAATCGTCCAGACGGTACTGGGAGCACCGGCATCAGCTTCGTCCAAGGCACGCACCTCGTGGATCTGCGGCGTTTCGTTGTTCATCGCCATGGCATTCGTTGATCGCGAAAGTTCAGTGCAACTGTAAAAGATCTGCCACGCACGCGAGGTGAACTAGCTGTTGCGCCAGTGCATGTGTTTGCTGGCTGCAATTTCGCAACGTCGCTGCAAATGCCGCCGCTCCGAGACTCCCGCCTTTCTGTTGCTTGCACGCCAACGAATCCTCGTGACTGTCTGCTCACAACACACGCAAGCCAACTCAACCGGCGTCATCACCGCACCGCGATGACCGCCTCACACCTCTTGCACCGAGCGCTGCTTAGCTTTTCGTGATGAACGCACGCATCAGCCCGATGACACTCATTTCGTCATCACCTTCTCCAGCATCCGCGCAGAGCGGCCTCGACCTGGCCGCAGCGAATACGTGGCTGGCCATGCATCCCACGCTGCCCTTGCCTGGGCGCGGGAACACCCTCGCACGCTGGCGCATCCTCGCCAACATCGCGGCGGCGGACTTGTGCGTTGCCAAATTGCTGGAGGCGCACTACGACGCACAGGCCATCTGCGCGGACCTGGGCAGTGATCTCATGCAGCCGGGCCAGTGCTGGGCCGTATGGGCAGCCGAACCGCCAGGCACAGACATGCATTTCACCAACAATGCATTGCACGGCACCAAGGCCTGGTGCTCGGGCGCAGCGCATGCCACGCATGCACTGGTCACCGCGCCGCACCAGGGTGCTCCAGGCCTGTTTGCCGTCGCGCTCGATCGACCCGGCGTTCGCATTGATGCCAGCGCGTGGCAGGCGCTCGGCATGCGCGCGATCGAAACGGCCAACGTCACCTTCTCTGCCACGCCGGCACAGCTGGTCGCCGCAAACGGCGGTTATCTGGCGCGCCCGGGGTTCTGGCACGGTGGCGCCGGCATTGCCGCGTGCTGGTTCGGCGCAACCACGGCGGTGGCAGACGTGTTGCGGCAATCACCGCGCGTGCGCCGCGACCCACACGCCGCTGCGCACCTCGGCGCCATCGATACGGGCCTGGCCAGCACGCGTGCGCTGATGCGCGAGCTGGCAGCACGCATCGATGCGCAGCCACACCTGGCGCATCAGCGCGAGGTGATGCAACTGCGCAGCAGTGTCGAAGCCATCGCCCGCGACACCGTGGACCGCGTCGCCCGCGCACTCGGCCCGGGCCCGCTTTGCATGCAGGGCGCGCATGCGCAGCGGTGTGCAGATCTGCTGGTCTTCATTCGCCAACACCATGCAGAGCGCGACCTGCAATCACTGGGCGAGCGATGCCACCAGGAGGCGGCCGCATGGACGCTCTAGCAGGGCAGCCGATCGAAGGCACCGGAACGCCGGAATCGGTGTGGCGCGCTGCCGCCGTGCTCCAGCACATGCCGCAAGCGTCACTGGGCGCGCTGCTGCAAGATGCGCGGCGGTTGGTAGTGGTTGCACCACATCCGGACGATGAAGTGCTTGGCTGTGGTGGTTTGATGGCCGCCGCGCAGGCACACGGCATTCCGGTCTGTGTGATTGCGCTGACCGATGGCGAGATGGCCTACCCGCACGTGCCCGCCTGGGCACCGCACCTGTTGGCACCTGCGCGCAGGCAGGAACTCGACGCGGCACTGGCGGCCCTCGGGCTGACTAACAACGCGGTGACCCATTGCGATCTTGGCGACGGCGCTTTGCACGAGCACGAACACGCCATGACGCACGCGATTGCCAGCTATCTCCAGCCAGAGGATCTTGTATTGGTCACCTGGCACCGCGACGGCCACCCCGACCACGAAGCCGCCGCGCGTGCCACCCGCGCCGCCTGCGCACACCACGGTGTGCGCCTGCTCACCTATCCGGTGTGGGCATGGCACTGGTCGCAACCGGGCGACGGCATTTTCGAGGACGACCGCGCACTGCGTTTCGAGCTCACGCCCGCCGTGCACGCCGCCAAACAGCGCGCGATCACGTGTTTTTCCACCCAGCTCGGCACCTGCACTCCGTCGGTCAACGAGCCGATTCTTCCGCCGCATGTGCTGGCGCGTTTCGATCGCACGTTCGAAGTGTTCTTCGCATGAGCGTGTTGAACAGCGACGACTTCGAGCAGCTCTACGCGGACGCTGACCCGTTCGGTTACCGCTCGCGCTGGTACGAGCAACGCAAGCGCGCCGTGCTGCTGGCCGCCCTGCCCTTTCCCTTGGTCGACCGCGGCTGGGAATTCGGCTGTTCCAATGGCGAGCTCACCGCAGAGCTGGGCACGCGCTGCACCCGCTTGCTGGCAACCGATCTTTCTCACCACGCCGTCAAGCTGGCCAGCGAGCGCGTGCAGCAGCACCCAGGCATCACGCTGCAACAAGCCAACCATCCGGCCGACTGGCCAACCGAACAGTTCGACCTGATCGTCTTCAGCGAAGTCGGTTACTACCTCGACGCCACCGCATTCGAGCGCACCGTCGCCTTGTTCGCCACATCGCTGGCGCCGCAAGGTTGCCTGGTGGCCTGCCACTGGCGGCATCCGTTCGAAGGCGCGGTGCGCAGTGCGGAGCACGTGCATCAAGCGCTCGATCAGGTGCTGGCGCGCGACACCCTGTGCCGCTACGAGGATGCAGATTTCCTGCTGCAGGCATGGATGGCCGGCCCCTCGATCGCACAACGCGAGCAGTTGCGATGATCGCTGTCACCATCCCCGCGCATAACGAGCAGGCACTGATCGGACCGTGCCTGCAGTCCATCCGCGTGGCCGCGCAGCACCCGGCACTACAGGGCGAAGCGGTCGAGATTCACGTCGCACTGGACCGCTGCACCGATCAAACCGGCGTCATCGCCCGCGCGCACGGCGCGATCACCCAGGAGGTGTGCGGCGGCGTGGGTGTTGCACGCGCGGACGCCGCACGCGCGGCGATTGCGCGCGGTGCGCATTGGCTGGCGTGCACAGATGCCGACACCCGCGTGCCGCCCGATTGGCTTGCGGCACAACTCGCCTGCGCGGCAGATGCCTTCTGCGGCGTCGTGGAAGTGACCGACTGGCGCGATCACCTGAGCCAGACCCGCGCCGCGTCTCTGGCCAGCGAAATCCGGCACGACGGCCATCCGCATGTGCATGGCGCAAATCTGGGCATGCGGGCCTCCGCCTATCTGGCCGCCGGCGGCTTTTCCAACGCGAGTAGCAGCGAAGATGTCGCGCTGGTCGCCGCTCTGGAACAGGCCGGCATGCGCATCGCGCGCCTGGCCAACCCGGTGGTGAACACCAGCGCGCGCCGCAGTGCACGTGCCAGTGGCGGCTTCGCCGATTATCTGCTGCGCCTGGAGGCAGCCCTGCTGCCAGCCAGCCCAAGCCTGGGCTGACCCTCTCTACTAAGCAGCGATCAAAACGACTGCGCAGCCGCCAAGCGGGCGCGGCCGGTGCTCGGAATCGGCATGTACCCCGTACACCCCGGTTCCTCCGCGCCGTCCGCATCAGGTGACGATTGAAATCGGGTGCACCGTCGTTCCACCAGACCGCCCCACGCTCACCGAGTCCTGTTTTTGCAGCATCCACCTCACCGCGCGCTGCTTTGCGTTGCATCGCGTCGCGCGTACGTAGCGCCGCTTTGACCGCACGTCGCGCGTCCATCAAGGCATGCACCAGCGCATCGCGTGCTTCTGCCGGTAGATCAGGATTGGTCGCGCGCCACAAGCGCCCGCAGACTACGAGATACCGGCCATCTGGGGTGCGGAGAGGCCCGTCAGCTGCTTGCTTGGGAGTCGCGCTACGCATGTGTGGCAGAAATGTCGAGAGACGCGGTAGTGAACCGTGCCTTCCGCGAATGCGATGTCGAGAAGCAGGAGGAGAGCCTTCGGAGTTAACTATTCGAGGCTTAGCGGCGGTCGAGGTCGAACGCACAAGACGATTGGCGGAGAGAGTGACCGCCGAACCCACCTAATATTGGTTCACGCTCGATCATTCAAGATCACTAAATATCATTTAGATTCAAGGGCTTTCCGGCAATTTTCGTCTCACCGTGGCTCACCAAATTTGGTATGATCGCACCGCCAAACACGGAAACAACACGGAAGAAAGATGCCAAGGACACACCATAGGCTCTCCCCTACGTTCATTAAATTAGCGAAGAAGGGGGCAGCTAAGCCTGGCCGTTATTCAGACGGGGGGAATCTGGCGCTGCGTGTGGGCCAGGGAGGCGCAGCTAGCTGGACGTTCGAATATGTCCGTGCCGGCCAGCGAAGGGAGTTGGGGTTGGGGTCTGTCGGTGTCGTTGGACTGGTGGACGCCAGGGCGCAAGCCGCGTCACTCCGGACGGACCTGGCGGCGGGCATAGCACCGCAAACGGTTCGCGCACGCACTCAGGCAAGCATGGCGCTTACGTTCCGAGCGGCCACAGAGAAATACATCTCCGGCAAAGTCTCGGCGATGAAGAACGATAAGCACAAAGCGCAATGGCGCAACACGCTTGAAACATATGCCTATCCGTACATCGGCGACATGGATGTGAAGCAGATCGATACACCCCATGTTCTTGCGGCTCTCGATCCAATATGGGCCACGAAGAATGAAACGGCCAGCCGTGTGCGCGGACGCATTGAAAGGGTTCTGGCATGGGCCACGGTCAGCGGATACCGCGCTGGGGACAATCCGGCGCGCTGGCGCGGACATCTTTCGGAGGCGCTTGCGGCGCCGGCACAGGCAAAGAAGGTTGAACACCATGCTGCCCTGCCCTACACGGAACTCCCAGCGTTCCTCTCAGCATTGCGAGGCCAAATAGGCGTTGGATCGCAGGCGCTGTGTTTCGCGATCCTGACCGCCTGCCGAACCGGCGAAGTGATCGGCGCAAGATGGTGTGAAATTGATTTTCACGACAACGTTTGGACCATTCCAGCGGAGCGGATGAAGGCAGGCAAAGAGCATCGGGTTCCGCTGAGTGCCGCCGCGCTAGAAATTCTTGCGGCGATGAAGCAGTTCGCGCAAGAAGGTGGCGGCGACTTTGTTTTTCCAGGCGCAAAGAATGGTGCCCCGCTGTCAAATATGGCGATGCTCGCGGTCCTCAAAAGGATGCGGCGAACAGATATCACCGCGCACGGTTTCCGCTCCACGTTTCGCGATTGGGCCGGACAGGAAACACACCACCCGCGCGAAGTGATTGAACACGCCTTGGCACACCAACTTAAAAGCAAAACGGAAGCTGCCTACGCACGTGGCGACCTACTTAGGAAACGCCGCGCTTTGATGGAAGATTGGGCGGCCTATGCACTCTAATCAGAGAGTGCTCCCGGTATTCACATGAAAATTTGCCATGTGAATACCTTCGTCTAACTCATTGATTTAAAAGAACCATTCCCAAAAGTGAATAGTGTTCAAGCGCCTACCAGCGCGCAATGATGCCCCTACGCCTGAGACGACTTGGGCGTTAATAGGAGCACTAGAACACATGTCAGAAAATCGCCTCACCGTCGAACGCCTCCCCTCCGTACTTGCTCGGGTCGGAAGGAGTCGAGCAAGCCTCTACCGGGATATTGCGGCCGGTCAATTCCCTTCGCCAGTCAAGATCGGAGAGCGCGCAATCGGCTGGGACCCGCGCGTGGTAGATAACTGGATTGCCGAGCGATTCGCTACAGCGGAGAGCCGCGCCCAGTGAGCACCAAGAAAAAACGCCACGGGGCCAGCCGTGGCGCTCTGATCAAACCGAACCGCAAAGTTCACATGCAGCATGGCAACTGCAGCACATTTTTTTCAGGCTCAGAATTTCCGCCAGAAGTTTGGCGGGCGTCAGCTGCCTATAGCCTCTCCCAAGCCTCGCGCGCGCGCGACGTACAGCAGCTTAAATATTACTTACGACATTGGGTCATCCGGCAAGCCTTCGCCATGCGCGGCGTCCATTCCAACTGGCCGGACTACGCCTGGGCTGTATTTGATTCAGCGGTTACCGCAAGCGGCCTACGTGTGCAATTTCGGCGCAGTGACGTCCGGACGGTTTACCATACGGCTGATCGCATCGCGCGCGGTGAAGGCTGACCGATGCTTCGCTTTGCTGAATTTGTGTCGGCGCGCTGGCCGACGCCGGAAGACGCGCTGTCGGAATTCTTCGCGGACGCTCAGGCTGCGGCGCTGGAAGTCGGAGCGCAGCTGACCGAACTGCCGGACCTGGACGACGTTAGGCGCTACCTGCCCAGCCAGGCCGGCAAGCGCGATAAGCGGCAGTTCCACGTTGCCAGCGTCACCACCGACCACGATGGGACTTCGTGGCCGGCGATTACGTTCAAGTCGTTTAAACATGGCGGCGCTTCGCATTATTGGAAGCCACGTGACCTGGCGTGGCAGATTTTCCTGCGCGACGGCCGTGAAGACATTGGCGCAGATACCGCCCGTGTGGCGGCCTACGGCGAGCGTGCGCGGCTGGCGAAGACGGCAGCACAGGCGCGAGCCGTAGAGCGGGACGCTACTGACCAGCTTGGCCGCCTTGCCGCTGCCGATGCTGCGCGCATCGCTTGGGACGCGGCCTCGCCGGATTGCACTGGTCATGCCTACCTGCGGGGCAAAGGCGTCGCGGCATACGGGCTGCGCGTCGCGACCACGACCCTGCGCGCACGACTGTGGGACGCCGAGCGTGCGCGGTGGATCGATGATGCTTTAGTCGTGCGGGCAGGCGACTTGCTTGTGCCTGCGCGGCTGCCAGACGGGCAGCTGATGAACCTGCAGCGCATTGACGGGAGCGGCCGAAAGCTATTTATTCGCGGAGGCCAGAAACGCGCAACGCATTTCCGAATCGAAGGCACCGGCCCTGCGTGGCTGTGCGAAGGCTACGCCACCGGCGCCAGCGTGCATGCGGCGACGGGTGCTCCCGTTGTCGTGGCATTCGATGCCGGAAACTTGACTAATTGCGCCAGTCTGGCCGACGCAGTTGCAGCGGATAACGATGCCAGCGGCACCGGCCAGCGTGCCGCAGAGGCGACTGGCCTGCCGTGGGCATGCCCCGCTGCCGTGGGCGAAGATTTCAACGACCTACACCAACGCCAGAACATCGAAGCCGTACGCGCGGCGCTGGCCGACCTGCGCCAGCCGCCACTGCCCGAAGCGCCCGCGTACGTGCGGCCGTTCGAGCTACCCCCAGCGGATATCCCTCCGTGCCGTGCCGACGCCCTGCGCGCCTTTGGGCGCCTGACTGACGCTGACCAGGCGGCGGCCTTCGCATGGGCATTCGCTAAACGCCTGGCGATGGGCGTCCCGGCGCGCGGTGAGAGCATCGAATCAATTTTAAAGACGCTCCGCGACGCGCTCCCCCTTTCGATCCTGGCCGACGCCACCATAGCGGCCATTGGTGCCGGCGTGCGATGGATCATCGACCTACGCCGAGCCGGTGCGCTGGCGGCCGTGCGTCCGTCTGCTGCCGTCCTGGCGCGGCACACCGTCGAACGGTGCGACAGCCTGCCGATGCTGGGCGGGGCTGACTACAGCGGCGTGATCGTGCTGCGCGCGCCTATGGCTAGCGGAAAGACGCAGAAAATCGGCCTGCCCTTTGCTGCGTGGGCCAGCCAGCAGGATGGGCGGTTTGTCGCGCTCGCTCACCGGCAGTCGCTGATTGCGGAGCTATCTGCGCGACTAGGGTGCGATCACTATCAAAGAATCGCGGGCGAAGACGCAGTGCACGTTGACGCACTTGCCGCGTGTCTACCGTCTATCGTCAAGGCCGATCATGCGCAAATCTACCGCGAAGCGCGGTGGGTGTTCATCGACGAAATCAGCCAGGTCGTGCGCAGTCTGGCTGCGCGCGTTACGGTGGCTGACCGCAAGCAAATGTCGGATGTGCTCGCCGCGCTGCGCGATCTAGTGTCCCGCGCTGGCTGTCTGATCGTGGCTGATGCTGGAATTGATGACCGCACAATTCAATTCCTCGAATCCTGCCGCCCCGGCGAGCGCTTCCGCGTGATCGACGCCGACATTGCGCCATTGCAGGCGCAGGAAGCGGAATTCGGCTTCGGGCCGGAAGCGCTGCACCACGCCTACGGCGACATGCTCGCCGAACTGGCTGACGGCCGCCGGCTTTGGGTGGCTTGTGGAGAGAAATCGCGAGCGGTCGAATGCGCGCGATTACTGGAAACGTCCGGGCGGCGCGTGTTGCTGGTCAACAGCGACAACAGCGGCAACCGGGAACAGGCCGAATTCCTCGCAGCGCCCGACCTGATAAGCCGTCTCTATGATGCTGTTGTTGCCTCGCCGGTTATATCAAGCGGCGTCAGCATCGAACACCGCGAATTCGGGCCGTGGTTCCACCGGGTGTTCGTGCTTGCGTCCGGCTCTACAGTGACCCCAGCCGACGCAATGCAGATGGCACGTCGGGTGCGGTATGCGCCATCCCTTTCGGTGGTGGTCACAGCTTCGAATCGCTCAGAAATCGATTCCGCCGATGCAATACTGTCCGGCCTGTCTGAGGCCGCGTCCCTGGAAGGTCGCGCACCGACGCCGACCGACCTGGATGGACTTGTGGCCGACATCGAAGCAGGAGACGCCCGGCAGCGTGCCGACTTCGCGGGCGGGCTGTGGTGGCTGCTGGAGGCCGCTGGATGGGACGTGAAGCCGATGCTGGTCGGCGATAGCGCGGTGTCCGCCGAGTCGATGAAACTGCTGCGCGCCGACATCGACCGCGAACAGCGCGACTCACTGCTGGCTGCGCGTGACTTGACCGACTTCGAAGCGCGAAGACTGCGTGAGCGGCCGGCGTTGAGCGAGGCTGACCAGGCGGCGCTGCTGCGTCATCGGATCGTGCGCGACCTGGGGTTGCAGGAAGCGCTGTGCGACGCCGACCTAGACGATTGGGATGCAGGGCGCGGGCCGCGTGCATGGGACAGGTGGACGGCTGCTATCGCAGGCACCGCTGACGCCGCAACTGATGGCGGGGTGACCGATCTTCACCGGCTGCGGTTCGGCCGTGCTCGGGTGCTGGCGTATCGGGAACTATTTGATGGGTTCAAGTTGGCGCCGGGATTCCGCATCACTTCGGAAGTTTCGGCGGTGCTGCTGGGCCGCATGTACGGGCGGCGGCAGTTGTTGGCGGTGCTGGGGCTGGTGCCGGCCAAATGGGCTGGGGATCGGTTCGGGATGCCGAGTGGCAAAGCAGGCGTCTTCGCCGTGAACGACCTGTTCGACAGAATGGGCCTGAAGCTCAGGCGCAGGGAAGGAACGGCTACCCACGTTTCCCCTCTAGAACCCTTAGAAGTTATAGGGGGAAACGTGGGTGATCTGGTCCGTACCCACTGGCATGAGTTGACCGCTGACTCATGGTCCCGAACGGCCGAGCTTGCTGCGCGCCGGAATTCCCGACGCGTGCTGGATGCGGTCCCGCGCGAGTCTTCTGACGACCGCTACTGGCACGAAGTAAGACGCGAAATTATGGCTCGGGCGATGGGCGCCGATGAGGCTACACAGTGGGTCTGGACCAGGTTTCGAGCACAGCCTACTTGCAAAGAACGACGCGACAAAGTGGGGAGAACGTTTGGCGCCCGAAGCACCGTGTTTTGGCTATCTCAGGCCTACGCCATCAAATAGTGGCTACCCGGATGCACACCGCCCCAAAAAAGACAAAGCCCCCGGTTAGCGAAGCTACCCGGGGGCCTGATTCATAAGGCTTTTTTGACAGAACTTGTCAACGCTCCATCAGCCTGCTGGGGCTAGCGCTCCTGTCGGAGCATCACCACAGTCTCGAAAGTCGATTGGACCCGACAGACGCAGGTTACGCAGACCTATACCCGATGTCAACTAGCCCGGATCCGCTCTACCCTGCAGCGGCCACCGGTTCCAACGGAGCCACTAGCCCCACCACTGGCTTGGGCAACGGCAGCTCCTGATCCTTAACGAAAAGCTTCCCATGAATACCGAGGCAAGAAGCAATCGCCACCCTGATTTCCCTCAGCAGTGCCGGTGGGAGCGCTCCCTTATCATAAGTCCGCTTACCTCTAGCATCACGATGCCCCGTCACTAGCTCCAGCCTATCAAGGGACATTGTGTAAATCATGTCGCATTTAACCCACCGGTCACCCGCCCGATCACGTAGCCGCTTGGGCATGTAAGCAGCGCCAACAAGCACGTGATGAGGTCCCACAGGATCGGGAGGCGTCATGCTTATTGGCACAATATTCACTAGTCGCGGACGCCCAGTAAGTTGCTTGCTGAGGACTATCACGGGGCGTGTCTTGATCATCTCTCCGTGCATGTATTCATCAGGAAACTTGCAGTAGAAGATTTCGCCGGGCTTGGGGTGGTGCGTTAAAGACATGAGGGTTCGGCCATGAACTATGCAAATACTTTACATCAATCAGCAATTTGCAAAAGCCTCGACAGCCCAATGGAAATCAATGACTTACGAACAATCAGGCGAATTTCATAGGTTCTTCTCAGGGTGGGCGCCCCTGCGGGGGCATTGACTCCCCGGATTCCCACATGTGAGAGCCTTTCAAAAAGCCGTTTTCTGCTTCTACCCATTCCGTTTCGCAATAGCTAAAAACACTTGGATTTAAGTGTGGAATACGTGACGCATTACACCGCCCGGTGTAAAAGCGAATAAAAACGCGCGAGACCCACCCGCGCCACACCGCCCACCTGTTGGGCCACCGCAGGCAATGCCGCGAAGCCGACCGATCCGATCTGCGCAACAGCACCGCCGATGCCGCCATTTGATGCTCTGCCAAGCGCATTTAGCTGAACGCTGCGAGCCATCCGTTGCACATGTTCAAGCACGCTCATTCACTAGAGATAACGGCGGCCAACGCGTGCGTGAATGCGGAAATTCTGCACATGGAACGTCTGTTTCCGGTGTCTGAAGATAGTCGTCAACGCAGCGGCATTTCGCCGTTTCGATCTGATGAGAACCGCAAAACAACATATGCCAAATCTTGACCTCTCCGCACTTATCGAAGAAGCGCGCAACGCTGCAGGTGTAAACACCAGAACACCGGCTGGTTTCGATGCCCCCACGAGAATCACGCCAGAAACCCTACAGCGCTTCGGGCAGCTTGCTCTAGACCAGCCTGTCGCGAATTTGGCTTCATTTTTTGACGCGAACGGCCGCCTGCGCCGTGTCCCACCTTCGCGCGAGGCAATCACGTACGCTGACGTGAAGCCGTTGGAAATTGCACGTGCCACGTCACGCTGCGCCGCTGCTGGTGCACACCTTTTGCTTCGAGAAGAAGCCATTGCGCCCAAGGCGAACAACGGCATCCCAGTATTCCAGCGAGAAGTTTCAGCCTTTAGTTTGGTCGAGCCGGCCCGCCTGGTTCCATCGGCAGATGGCGCATCGATCCCGGCCACTGTTGGCATGCCGATCAAAACGGCATCCGTTGACTGGTCCGACCAGGACACCGCGCAGATTCACGCAATCCGGTTTGAGATTTCACGGCCGCAACTGCGCAAGTATCGCGACGAAGGAAACCTGACGGCCATCATCACCGCCAGCATTCTCGCCGGTGTGGGTCAGATGGCCGACGCGGTTCTGCTGCGCGCACTGGCTGCTGCGAACCTGGCGAACTTCACCATCGGCGCAGCCGCAGCGGCCGGCTTGAGCCACACCGCCCTGCGCGGCCTGGTGGGCACCGCCGGTGCCGGCGCCACCATCGCGGATGACGGCGGGCTGCGGGCGGCGCGTGTGCTGGCCGAACTGACCGACGCCACCGAATCGACGTTCGTCGGTGCGTGGGCCAACGCAGCCGTGCTGCTTGACCGCAGCGTTAGCGTAGTTGCCGAGCGAGCTGGATCGGTGATGGATGGCGGCATGGTATTGACCGTGCTGGGCAGCGCGGTGGCTCTGGTTCCTGACCAAAGTAAATTCTGGAAGGTGGCCGCCTAATGGCCGCCTTCGTTTCGCACGCCAAGGGCAATGCCTCAGTCCTGCTGGGCGCGTTACAGGCTGTGCAGGACGGCTCGGCCTATCGCCTTTCGGATGATGAGAGCCAGCAGCGCGTGGCGGTGCAAGTGGCTTGCCTTGGCTCCTTGATTCTGCGGTACGACAGACAGGAAGAAGCGATTTCGCGCATTCGCCGTGCCTGGCCCGAGTTAAACGCCGAAGAGGCCAGCCGCGTACTGGCTGAACTCTTCGCTGTCATGCGCGAGACGCTCAGCCAGCCTGAGCGCGATGTCGCATCACGCAGGGAGCAGGCTGCGCGCCAGTCCAGCAACTGGGTTCACAGCTGGACCCGGCGCGATCACGACGGGGGTATCCGATGATTACGGATATCGCCATCGCCGCCCTGATGATCGCGCAGCAGCCTGGGATTTTTCCAGCGTACGTGCGAGCGAGGTTTGCCGGCGCGGCGCCAATGCCTGCGCAAGAGATTGCGCCAACGCCGACGCCAACGCCGAAGCAGGCACGCCGCCAGTCCGCTGCGCAGACCAAGCGAAAAATGCAGAGCAGGCCAGGAATGCAGCGCATCTGCGGCGGAAACGGATTTCTCGGGCGGCTGCGTTAGGCGTGGCACTCAATCCCGTCCAAAGGCCGGCAGGCTGGTTCCTGCTGCCGGCTTCGGTGCAAGAAGTCGCCGAAGTGATCGGCCTGACCGATGCGATGCGCCTTGCCGGCGCTTTCTGCCCGGCGTCTGGTGGCCCGCGTCGTGCTAGCCATTCGGGACGCGCGGGGCGCATGTATATCCCGCAACGCCCGAACGGCGACACATTCAAACGCATTGCCGACCTGGTAGGCCGGGACGCTGCGGCACGGCTGGTCGATGCTCTCGGCGGGAATCAAGTTGCATTCCCGCCCTGCACGGCTTTCACGAACCGAATCCGTGATGCATCCGTCCGGGAAGCCTGGCGCGATGGCACTTTGTCCACCGAATGGATCGGTTGGCTGCACCAGATCAGCGACCGCCAGGTGCGGAACATCACTGCCGGCGAGCCAAGGACCGTGCTAAAAGCGGCCAGCCGCCCAATCAAAAAAGCAGAACCGACATGACGAACAATGACCCTCGCGCATCCCGCCTCATAAATTCGGAGGCCACCGCCTGCCTGGTGGGCGTCGCCTTGAACACCTTGGCCGCACTCGTGCGCGAAGGCGACTTTCCTGCGCCTATCCGGCTTGGGCCGCGCGCGACGTTCTACGACCGTGACGCCGTGAGGGCCTGGCTGGACTACCAGCGAGACGCGCGCGGCACGGTTCGCCGCTCGCCTGGCAGGCGCAGTGCTGCGTGATCGTTATCCGCATCGTGACCCGCGCCGATGCGATCCGGCTGGGTCTGTCGCGCTACCTCACGGGCAAACCATGTAAACGCGGCCATATCGCCGAACGGCGCACAAGGCAGGGCGACTGCACGGAGTGCAATTGAAACACGGAAGAAAACACGGAAGAGAAAAAGCGGATCGCCTAAAAAACCTTTAGATTCAATGGCTTCCGATCACGGACTGGCGGAGAGAGTGGGATCGGATCACCTTCGACCTAAGCCCTTCTCACCGTTGCAGAAAGCCTGCTTGGCAGGTTTCCTTTCAATGTTTCCTCGATCATAACCCCGGGCTTGGCTCGATTGCTAGCGCCCGCTTGCCATCGGTAAGTTGCTGACGCCATTGTCTGTCTGCATAGACTCGGACCCCACAGACATGAGCAACTCAAACAGCCCGCTTGAACCACGTGTGGCCGTATTGGTCGACTGCGACAACGTGCCGACTGACATCGTGGAGCACGCCTTGCTCATGGTGGCTCAGTTCGGCCGGGTCGTGCTTCGCCGCGGGTATGGCAACCACAGCACACTCGCCAACAAGTGGCAGGAGGTCCTGGTCCGCCAGGCATTCACCCCTTGCCTTCAATACCGATACGCCTCCGGCAAGAACACGGCAGACATCGCCCTGGCGCTTGACGCCTTGGAAGCACTGTTCGACCACCGAGCCGACACCTTCTGCCTGGTCACCAGCGATTCGGACTTTTCCTATCTCTGCCGCAAGCTCCGGGAGCGCGGCGCCACGGTTTTCATTGTGGGCGAGCCCAAGACCCCGGATGCCTTGCGCAACGCCTGCGACCAGTTCTTCGAGTGGGACCGGACGGCCAAGGAGGTGGCCGCACCCGAAGTCCAGGGCAATGAATTGCCTGTCCTGAAATCGGAAGCGACGAAAGAAGAAGCCCCTCGCGTAGAAACCAAGCCACTGCCGAAACGGCGTCCCCGATTCTTGGTCGAAGCCGTGACACTGCTGACCGGCGACACCTCCGAGGGCAAGGTGGGACTGTCGGCGCTGGGCCAATACCTCAAACGCACTGACCCGTCTTTCTCACCCAACGTCTACGGCCACTCCGGCTTGCTCAATATGGTGAAGACCTACGATCTACTGACGACGCAGCGAGAGGAAACCGGTGGTTGGTCGGTCAGCATCTCGCACAAGCCAGAGGTTCTCGACCAGACGGGATGATCCACACTGGATTAATGACCGCCGTGGGGCGACAAGCTTGCGTCAGGGCTGTTAGCTACGCCACGATTGCAGCGTGTGGCGAGACTCCCAAGGACGACGCTGCCTAATGGACGGCCGCATAGCGGCATACATCGGACCTTTAGCCGCAGCCGGTGAGATCCCTTTGACGACAATGATGCTCATCATGGCAGACAAGCAACAATGACCGATTCTACGTTCAGCCCCATTCCAAGCACCTTTCAGATGCTACAGAAGATCAAGCGCCCCGAGAGAGCAGGAAAGCTTGAGCGCTTTGAAAAATACATATTTCGTGGAATGGTGGCCCTTTTACTTTTTGCCTTCGGGGTGGTTGCAGCTAGCAACCTTGCATGGATTAGCAACACAAATGCCAAGAATGTCTTGATAGTGGCACTACCGGCATTAGTGGCTGTCTTTCTCGTCTTTGGGCTTCTTCAGATCATTCAGGTCATTGTGGCGTGGAAGGAGGGCTATGAACCGATGGCAGACCGAATCGACACGACTATCTCCAGGGAGAGCGAGATTATGGACGAACTCGGCACATGCAACCCGCAGACTCTCCGAGAGCGCTCAAAACACATAGACCTTGAAAACAAACTATTGAGTCGCCGGGCAGGACTATCCACGTTCTTCGGTGCGATTGGCGTCGTGTTGGTCAATCTTTTCGACGCTGGTGAGAAGGTCAACATATGGTCTAACCCAGCCAATGCCAAAGTATTTGTTTACGCTGGAAGCCTTGGCATCCTCATCGGCTCGATCGTCGTCTTTATCTTGGCCGGAAAGCTTGAGCGCATTGCAGGACTGTTCGGACTAGCGGCAGATCGCATTGAACATAGGCAGGGGCCAGGGAAAGGGATTGGCTAACGCAGGACGTCACGACAGCCTCGCGCAGCGCCGCCAAGCTTCCATTCCCAAATTGACATACAAACCATTGAATTTCGGCACGCATTCAAATTTGTGAAATAGCTCCCGAAGCGAGCTCTTGCGGAAGTGATGATTCTTGGTTGGATGAGGACTTCCCCACACGCAGGAGTTTTCATGACCACCCATCCCCAACAACTCGAAATTGCCGGCCACTTGCTCGCCGGGCTGATGAGCCAGACCCTTTCGGACGAACCGCTGGTGCGCCAAAAAAATGTCTGTAATGCCTGGGCGTCCGCTGGCGAACTGATCGTCTACAGCCAGAAGAAGCCACCAGGTGGGAGCGCCGCCGCCCAAGCCTTGGAGCATGCCCCTCCCGGTCCCTCCCAACCGGTGCGCACCCGCGAAGCCGTCATCGTTCGGGAACTCCCATCGATAGACGAATGGCGCGCAGGCCGGACGCCCAAAGACACACAGCTGGATCCAGTGCGCAATAAAAAGCGCCCGACACTCCACTGAGCCGGCCCAGCGCCCGCAAACATTGAGCCCCGCGATGCGGGGCTCTTTGGTTTCAGTGGAAGCGCGGCGGCTTGGGAACGTAGACAGGAGCAGGAGGGGCGGAGATGGCAGGGCTTGGACGCGGCCCGCCCGGTTGATTCGCTATTTCGAGTTCCAAGGGGTAGCGCTGGAGCATGTCCCGGCTCCAAGCGTCTAGAGGCACTGCGCTGGCCGACGCCTCTTTCTCGCAGAGGGCTTGCTCCTCCGGGGTCACCCTGGCCCTTACTTCGGAAAGCTCCGCAGTCCGGCTTTCCAGGGTGTTGAGTCGGCGACCGCGCCGCTGCTTCCAGTCCCCCTGCATCCACGACGGACCGGGCTCGGGATTGTTCGCAACGAAATCGTTCCATGAGTTTTCGGCCATGTGATGCAGCTTCTCGGCGCGACGCACGGCCAGCAGCCGGCGGGTGAATTTCATGGTCTCTGCCTTGAAGCGCCTCAGCCGACGGAGCAACTCGTTGAGGTCCGGGCGCAGCCGGGCCTCTTCGGCGAAGGCAGCCACGCGTTCCCTGATCCACTGCATCAATGCCAAGGTTGATTGGAGGGTCTGAGCCAAGCGGGGATCCGCTTGAACAGCCACTCCCCATTCGTCGCTGGCCTCTTCGGCTATTTCTGCGAGAGGGCGAGATTCCCGCTGCGGCTTGGCATCATCGGCCTCCATCAGTCCCAACCCACGGGCAATGGTCGCCATACTGGGCGACACCTCGATGTGCCCTGCTCCACGCCTGAGCGGCAGGGACAGCACATCAGAAGGTCGGCGAGCTTCACGCTCGGCCTGGGCCTGGCTGTGGCCGTCGGGAACCGGCATGGCGCGCCCTTCCTGCTCGAACACGGCAATGAGTTTTTGGAAGGTCTCTTCGTTGGTTTCTTCGATTCGACGGTTTGCGTCCGAACGCTCCGACGGCTGGCCCCGCCGGGCTAGCGCTGTGCCATTTTTGCCGACGTGCTTGGTCGGCTCCCGGGACAGCACGGCAGCGGCGGCCAAGTCGCCGCGCGCCAGTGCATCTTCGGCTTGGACCTCAAGTCGGCGGTGGTCCACCCGAATCTCAAGCGCAGCTTTCTCAAGGTGGGCGTTGATGGTGGAGGCTATGAGTTCGCGCACCCACTGCACCTCGACACGTCCCGACGGCCCGCCGTCCAGTTCCTTGGTTTTGTCCGTGAGACCGTCTGGCCCCATGCGCCGCGTCGTCGCCAGCACATGGACGTGCCAGTTCAAGCCGTCCTTGCTGCCTGGGCTGTGGATGCTCGCTTGGGCCGCGAACCCGTAGCGACCGACCAGCGCACGGGTGACTTCCACGGCCAAGTCGGAACGCTGGAGGTCATCGAGTTCGTGGGGCAAGGCAAATTCAAACTCGCGCGCAACCGTGGAGTCTTTGCGGCGCTCAGCCGCCTCCGCCGCCGGCCAGAGCTGGGCGGGGACCAGGGCCCAGTCGGGTGCGCCTTCGGGTGCGATGCAGCGCGTTTCGACCACGCCGTCCCGGCGGCGGTAGTCGTGGCGCAGGCCAGTGAGCGCGTCCTCAAGCAGCAGGCCGGCGCGGTAAGCGGCCGCTGCGATCGAGGAATGCCCTTTGGCGCGACTGAAGGTTTTGACGTTGGCGTGGTAGATGGCCATGAAGCATGGGTCCCGAAGCGGTTGAGTTCGCTTCGTTTATGCCGTGGATTCAGATTTTCGCAAGGGCTGAAAGCACTTGGGGCTCAAGGGGCGAAGACCCTTGCGCACGTGTCACGCAGTGACACCTAGGTGCGCTCTTGCTTCTTTCTCCTAAGCCTTGTTTTTCAGCCTTTTCGATTCTCGGGGCGGACGAAATTCGAGACCAGCCCAAGGCTTGACGCAAGCCGTTTTCCTGGTTGACTCATTTCCACAAGGCAGGAGAAACGCATGACCGCAACGAATCACTACCGAGACCAAATCCAACGCGCCACAGAGCGCCTGGCTCATCTACAAGCGAAAGAGCTTTTAGCCAATCAGCGCCGCGAAGCGCAGGCACAAGAGATGACGAAGCGTGAAGAAATGAAACGACGGCAGCGCGTGGCGGACCTTGGGAACCTCTGAACAACGCACCACAGATACGCGACACTACCCGCCTGATGTTGAGGGGTGATCCATGCAACTGACGTTCGGTGACGCTGAGGG
>Ga0209301_100044_pt1 | contig 19529 bp, 13 predicted proteins | sample MSEELM_DM5_FD_187541 | JGI IMG/M metagenome (GOLD analysis project Ga0209301, IMG submission 187541) | Subsurface microbial communities from deep shales in West Virginia, USA - MSEEL M_DM5 (SPAdes) (version 2) | ecosystem: Environmental > Aquatic > Deep subsurface > Shale gas/oil reservoir >...
GCATCACGTCCAGGGCGTTCATCGCTGCGGTCAGCGCGGTTTCCAGCGCGGGCACGCCGGCCTGGGCCTGGGTCAGCGCGCCCTGCGCCTGATGCACCTGCAGGTCGGCCGCCAGCCCCTTGCCCTGCAGTAGGGTCACCATGGCGAGCAGCTGCTGTTGGGTGGCGACCTGGCGCTGAGCCACTGCCAGCCGTGCCTGCAGGCCGCGGATGCTGATATAGGTGTCGGCGGTCTGCGCCGCCACCGCCAGCCGCGTGGCGGCCGCACCGGCAGCGCTGGCCTGGTAATCGGCCAGTGCCGCCTGGCGGCCACGGCGCAGCCCGCCGAAGACATCGATCTCCCAGCTGGCGTTGGCAGTGGCTTCGTAGACGCTGACATAGCGGTCGAAGTCCGGGGTGTTGCGCAGCACCTGCCCGAGCGGGGTTTCCAGCGACTGGTAGGCGCGGGTGGCCTGACCATTGATGCTGCCGGAGGGCAGCAGGGCGGCGTTGGCCGCGCCCAGCCCCGCGCGCGCCTGGGTCACGCGCGCGGCGGCCTGGGCCAGGTCCAGGTTCTGCGCCAGCGCCGCTGTGACATACCGGTCCAGGGCCGGGTCGCCAAAGCCGGCCCACCAGCGCGACAGATCGACCGGGGCAGCGGCACTGCGCTGCTCGGCGGCGTCCTGGGCCAGGTAACGGTCCGGCAGGGGGGCGTCGGGGCGAGCGTACTCGGGGCCGACCGCGCAGCCGGCAAGGCTGGCGGCAAGCAGCACGGTGAGGGTGCGCAAAGAGGGCATGGCGGGGCCGGTCTGGCAGTGAAAGTGTCGTGACTATAATACGGATCGGTCACTTTTGTATGCCCTGCGTCGGAGCGTTAAGCTGTGCGCATGAGCAAAGCATCCAGTTACCCCGTGTCGGGCCGCGGCCCGGCCGACCATGACGTGCGCGACCAGATCGTCAACGCCGCCACCGAGCATTTCAGACGCTATGGGTACGAGAAGACCGCCGTCTCGGACCTGGCCAAATCCATCGGCTTCTCCAAGGCATACATCTACAAGTTCTTCGAATCCAAGCAGGCCATCGGCGAGATGATCTGCACCAACTGCCTGCGCCGGATCGAGGACGAGGTGCGCGCCGCCGTGGACGAAACCGACTCGCCGCCCGAGAGATTTCGCCGGATGTTCAAGGTGATCGTGGAGGCGAGCCTTCGGTTGTTCTTCGAAGATCGCAAGCTGTATGAGATTGCCGCTTCGGCGGCCACGGAGCGTTGGCAGTCGGTGCTGGCCTACGAGCAACGGGTGCTGACGCTGCTGCAGGAGATCCTGCAACAGGGCCGCCAAAACGGCGATTTCGAGCGCAAGACCCCGCTGGACGAAGCCACCCGGGCGCTCTACGTGCTGATCCGCCCGTACACCAATCCCGTGCTGATGCAGCACAGCCTGGACGTCATCGACGAGGTTCCCGGGCTGTTGTCGGGCCTGGTGCTGCGCAGCCTGTCGCCCTAATCGCTGGTGACTATTGACTGATTTGGTCACAAGTACCAAGATGCGAGCCATCCTAGAACTCCACTGGAACTCGCATGCGTCGGCGCCGTCTTGTTGTTGCATCCCTGCTGTGTGTGCTGCCGCTGGCGTTGGCCGGCTGTGGCGACAAGACCCCGGCTGATCCGCGCACCGCCACGCCGTTGGTGCGGGTGGCGACGGTGGGCGACGCCAGTTCGGCGGCGCGCAGCTTTTCCGGCACGGTGGCGGCACGGGTCCAGAGCGAACTGGGTTTCCGCGTCTCCGGCAAGGTGTCCGAGCGCCTGGTCGATGCCGGGCAGCGGGTGACCCGCGGCCAGCCGCTGCTGCGGATCGATCCGGTCGATCTCAAGCTCGCCGCGCAGGCGCAACAGGAAGCGGTGACCGCCGCGCGGGCGCGTGCGCAGCAGGCAGGCGAGGACGAAGCGCGCTACCGCGATCTGCGCGGTACCGGCGCCATTTCGGCCTCGGCCTACGACCAGATCAAGGCCGCCGCCGATGCCGCCAAGGCGCAGTTGAGCGCAGCGCAGGCGCAGGCCGATGTGGCGCGCAACGCCAACCGTTACACCGACCTGCTGGCCGACGCCGATGGCGTGGTCATGGAAACCCTGGTCGAACCCGGCCAGGTGGTTGCGGCCGGGCAGCCGGTGGTGCGGCTGGCGCATGCCGGGCGCCGCGAAGCCATCATCCAGCTGCCGGAGACGCTGCAGCCGGTGGTGGGCTCCACCGCACAAGCCACCTTGTTCGGCAATGCCGGGGTCACCGAGCCCGCCACGCTGCGCCAGTTGTCCGACAGCGCAGACCGGCTCACGCGCACCTTCGAGGCGCGCTACGTGCTTGGCGGCGCCCTGGCCGACGCGCCCCTGGGCACCACGGTGAGCATCCGCATTCCCGAAGCCGCCGCCACGCAGGCGGGGGTGCAGGTGCCGCTGGGCGCGCTGTTCGATGCCGGCAAGGGCACGGGCGTGTGGGTGATCGCCGGCACGCCGGCCAAGGTGGCGTGGCGGCCGGTGCGGGTGCTGCGCCTGGATGACGATCACGCCAACGTCGCCGGCACGCTCGCGCGCGGTGAGCGCATCGTTGCGCTGGGTGCGCATCTGTTGCGCGACGGGCAGCACGTACGCATTGCCGGCGTCACCGCCAAGCCCGCGCCTGCCGCAGGAGCGCAGCCGTGAGCGAAGGTCGCTTCAATCTCTCCGCGCTGGCGGTCCGCGAGCGCTCCATCACCTTGTTCCTGATCGTGCTGATCTCGCTGGCGGGCCTGGTGGCCTTCCTCAAGCTGGGACGTGCGGAAGACCCGGCGTTCACCGTCAAGGTCATGACCATCATCACTGCCTGGCCCGGCGCCACGCCGCAGGAAATGCAGGAGCAGGTGGCCGAAAAACTCGAAAAGCGCATGCAGGAATTGCGCTGGTACGACCGCACCGAAACCTATACGCGCCCGGGCCTGGCATTCACCACCTTGACGCTGCTGGACAGCACGCCGCCCGGTGAAGTGCAGGAGCAGTTCTACCAGGCGCGCAAGAAAGTCGGCGACGAAGCCGGCAACCTGCCGGCCGGTGTGATCGGGCCGATGGTCAACGACGAATACGCCGATGTCACCTTCGCGCTGTTTGCGCTCAAGGCCAAGGGCGAGCCGCAACGGCTGCTCGCCCGCGATGCGGAAACCATGCGCCAACGCCTGTTGCATGTGCCCGGCGTCAAGAAGGTCAACATCATCGGCGAACAACCCGAGCGCATCTTTGTCGAGTTCTCGCATGATCGCCTGGCCACGCTGGGCGTCAGCCCGCAGGACGTGTTTGCCGCGCTCAATGCGCAAAATGCATTGACGGCGGCCGGCTCGGTGGAGACGCGTGGGCCGGATGTGTTCATTCGCCTGGACGGTGCGCTCGACAACCTGCAGAAGATCCGTGATACCCCACTGGTGGTGCAGGGCCGCAGCCTGAAGTTGTCCGATATCGCCACCGTCAAACGTGGCTATGAAGACCCGTCCACGTTCATGATCCGCAGCGGCGGCGAGCCGGCGTTGTTGCTGGGCATCATCATGCGCGATGGCTGGAATGGCCTGGATCTGGGCAAGTCGCTCGATGCCGAAGTGGGCGCCATCAACGCCGAATTGCCGCTGGGCATGCAACTGAGCAAGGTCACCGACCAGGCCGTGAACATCGATGCATCGGTGGGCGAGTTCATGACCAAGTTCTTCGTCGCGCTGCTGGTGGTGATGCTGGTGTGCTTCGTCAGCATGGGCTGGCGCGTCGGCATCGTGGTGGCGGCGGCGGTGCCGTTGACGCTGGCGGCAGTGTTCGTGGTGATGCTGGCCACCGGCAAGAATTTCGACCGCATCACGCTGGGTTCGTTGATTCTGGCGCTGGGTCTGTTGGTGGATGACGCCATCATTGCCATCGAAATGATGGTGGTGAAGATGGAAGAAGGCTACGGCCGCGTTGCTGCCTCGGCGTATGCGTGGAGCCACACCGCCGCACCGATGTTGTCCGGCACGCTGGTGACCGCGGTGGGCTTCATGCCGAACGGATTTGCTGCTTCCACGGCCGGCGAATACACCAGCAACATGTTCTGGATCGTGGGCATCGCGCTGATCGTGTCGTGGGCGGTGGCGGTGGTGTTCACGCCGTATCTGGGCGTGAAGATGCTGCCGGATATGAAGAAGATCGAAGGCGGCCACGCCGCGATCTACAACACGCCGCGCTACAACCGCTTCCGCCAGGCGCTGGGTCGCGTCATTGCCCGCAAGTGGCTGGTCGCAGGTTCGGTGGTGGGGCTGTTCGTGCTGGCGGTCGTTGGCATGGGCATCGTCAAGAAGCAGTTCTTTCCGATCTCCGACCGCCCCGAAGTACTGGTCGAAGTGCAGCTGCCGTACGGCACCTCGATCAACCAGACCAGCACGGCCGCCGCGAAGGTGGAAGCCTGGCTGTCCAAGCAGAAGGAAGCAAAGATCGTGACCGCCTACATCGGTCAGGGCGCGCCGCGCTTTTTCCTGGCGATGGGTCCGGAACTGCCGGACCCCTCGTTCGCAAAGATCGTGGTGCGTACCGACGACCAGCACGAGCGCGATGCGTTGAAGCTGCGCTTGCGTGAGGCGATCGCGCAAGGCCTGGCACCGGAAGCGCGCGTGCGCGCGACGCAATTGACCTTCGGCCCGTATTCGAAGTTTCCGGTCGCCTACCGGGTGAGCGGCCCGGACCCGACGGTGCTGCGCGGCATCGCTGCGCAGGTCATGCAGGTGATGCAGGACAGCCCGATGCTGCGCACCGTCAATACCGACTGGGGCGTGCGCACACCGACCCTGCATTTCAGCCTGGACCAGGATCGCCTGCAGGCGGTGGGGCTGACCTCGGCCGCGGTCGCCCAGCAGTTGCAGTTCCTGCTCAGCGGCGTGCCGATCACGCTGGTGCGCGAGGATATCCGCAGTGTGCAGGTGGTGGCGCGGTCGGCCGGCGATACTCGTCTGGATCCGGCACGCATCGCCGACTTCACCCTGGCCGGCGGCAACGGCCAACGCGTCCCGCTGTCGCAGGTAGGTAAGGTGGATGTGCGCATGGAAGAGCCGGTCATGCGGCGCCGCGATCGCGTGCCGACCATCACGGTGGGCGGCGATGTCGACGACACGCTGCAGCCGCCGGATGTCTCGGCTGCGATCACCAGGCAGCTGCAGCCGATCATCGACAAACTGCCCAGCGGATATCAGATCAAGGAGGCCGGCTCCATCGAGGAGTCCGGCAAGGCCACCGCCGCGATGCTGCCGCTGTTCCCCATCATGCTGGCGGCCACGTTGCTCATCATCATCCTGCAGGTGCGCTCGATCTCGGCGATGGTGATGGTGTTTCTCACCAGCCCGCTCGGACTGATCGGTGTGGTGCCGACCTTGATCCTGTTCCAGCAACCGTTCGGCATCAATGCGCTGGTGGGATTGATTGCACTGTCGGGCATCCTGATGCGCAACACGCTGATCCTGATCGGACAGATCCATCACAACGAAGCCGAGGGTCTGGATCCGTTCCATGCGTTGGTGGGAGCCACCGTGCAGCGTGCGCGTCCGGTGATTCTGACGGCACTGGCGGCGATCCTGGCATTCATTCCACTCACCCATTCCGTGTTCTGGGGCACCTTGGCCTACACGCTGATCGGCGGCACGTTGGCCGGCACCGTGTTGACCCTGGTGTTCCTGCCGGCGATGTATTCGATCTGGTTCAAGATCCGGCCCGATCCCGGCAAAGGGAATAACGCACCGGACATTGCCCGGCCTGCATGAAGCACTTCTGCGACCGTGGCCACGGTGCCGTCGCAGCGCAATGTCGTGCGCCATCGTCACCACCTTCCGAACGCATGCCATGCAGGCGCACGCGTATCGCCGATGTCTTTCTCTTGATTGAAGGAACCGCAATGCAACAGCAGACCGTTGTGCTGATCACGGGCGTGTCGTCCGGCATTGGCCGTGCCGCCGCAGAACACTTCGCCCGAGCCGGCTGCCTCGTTTACGGCAGCGTGCGTCACCTGGCCGGTGCCACACCGTTGACGGCCGTGGAGCTGGTGGAGATGGATATCCGCGATGCCGCTTCGGTGCAGCGTGCGGTCGATGGCATCATCGCCCGCGCGGGCCGCATCGATGTGCTGGTCAACAACGCAGGCACCAATCTTGTCGGTGCCATTGAAGAAACCAGCGTCGACGAAGCGGCCGCATTATTCGACATCAACCTACTCGGCATCCTACGCACCGTGCAGGCCGTGCTGCCGCACATGCGTGCACGCGGCCAGGGCCGCATCGTCAATGTCAGCTCGGTGCTGGGGTTCCTGCCGGCGCCGTACATGGGCGTGTATGCCGCCTCCAAACATGCGGTGGAAGGGCTGTCGGAAACGCTGGATCACGAGCTGCGTCAATTCGGCATTCGCGTGACGCTGGTGGAGCCTGCGTATACGAAAACCAGCCTGGGCAGCAATTCGCCGGTGGTGCAGGCCACCATTGCCGATTACGACCGCGAGCGTGGCGTGGTGGCGCGGGCAGTCACGCACAGTATCGACACCGCGCCGGAACCGCATGGCGTGGCCGCCACCGTGGTGGAGGCGGCCCTGGGCAGGTGGCGCATGCGCCGCACACCCGCCGGGCAGGCATCGCTGCTGAGCAAGCTGCGCCGGTTCCTGCCCGCCAGCGCGGTGGACGGCAGCCTGCGCAAGCAGCTCGGGCTGCGGTGAGATGCGTCAGGGCGTCGATGCGGCTGGGAACGCAGGGGTTGGGCCGTACGGCGCGATTACGTCAGTCCAGGCGCGCATGCCGCCATTTGGCGGTTCTGCAGCGCCACTTGATGCTGGATTCACCGAGGATGCCGCCTTGGCCTCACAATAGGCGGCCAGTCCCCAGCACCGATGTCGCCATGCGCAAGACCTACCAGCTCAACCTCGAAGGCAAGAACCGCGATCGTCTGCTGGAATCCAGCAAGCACGATATCCGCAAGTACATCCGCCGCGAGCGCCGCAAGGAGCTGCCGGCCGGCGCGGACTACTGGGACTTCGAGATGCGCTTCGGTGTGGATGAAGCCAGTGCCGTGGCGCTGCCGCCGGCCGAGCTGATCCGCTCGATCAACGCACTCGTCGCCGACGGTGGCGAGCAGTTCTTCGTCGAAATCCTGCGCAAGCCGGGCAAGCGCACGCCACGCGCGCAGAACGATCATGCGTTCGGTGATGGCGAACTGGATTTCGAGCAGGATTGAGGTGTGATCGTCGTCCCGTCGGCGGCGCACCGCTGCGGGACGAGCAGTTGCTGGCGGATTGTCGACCGCATCGCATGGACGAGCCAGGCCTCGCGCGTTGCAGATGGCAACTGGCAAGGGTGCAGGAGGCCTGCGGTGACTTGACGCTGGCGAGCGTCCTTATTGGCGAAGCGACGGGGACGCTGCCATCGGCCAACCCTCCTGGTGCTTGGTAGCGGACACTTACCGCTCGGACGCAGCGGTTCGAGCGGGCCGTGGCTGGCCGACGCTGTTGCGCCAGCGCGTTTTTGCTGGGCGGTTGCGGCTTACGCATGCTGTGCGCGTTCGGTTACCAAGGCCGGCGGTTGCCAGGCCAGCCCGCGCTGCAGTGCGACGGTGTGGGCGCAGTCATCACGCACCGGTGCTAGGACTGCTCGCGCCGGTACGTTCGCTACTTTCAGCCCGGCTTGCCAGCCTGCGCCTGCGCCGCGGCACGTAATTTGTCCTTCTTGCTCGGCCGCTTGCCCTTGATGCCGCCGTTGTCATCCGCTGCACGCGCCGCTGCGCCGGACGCATGGTCGGGGGCAGGCGCCTGGACCGGAGTTGGCTCGAACCCTTCGATCACGCTGGTCGGCACGCGCAGGCCCTGGCGTTTTTCGATCAGCCGCCACTGCTGGGCGCTGTCTGCCGTGACGAAGCTGATCGCCACGCCGCTGGCACCGGCGCGTGCGGTGCGGCCGATGCGGTGGGTGTAGTCGACAGTGGAGCGGGGCAGGTCGTAATTGAGCACGGCCGGCAAGGCGTCGATGTCGATGCCGCGCCCGGCCAGGTCGGTGGCCACCAGCACCTGCACGTCCGCCTGTTTGAAGGCGCGCAGCGTCCGTTCGCGGCGGCCCTGGCTCAATTCGCCGTGCAGCGGCAAGGCGGCGATGCCGGTCTTGCTCAGTTTCTCGGCAACCTTGTCGGCGCCGTGGCGGCTGGTGACGAAGACCAGCAGTTGCGGCCATCCGTGTTCCAGCAGCAGGTGGCGCAGCAGCTGCGTACGTTGGCCGGCATCCACTGCGATGGCGCGTTGCGCGATCGCCGGTGCCTGTTCGGGCGTGCCGCCGAGGGTGATGCGCAACGGATCGCGCAGGCGACGCTTGGCCAGCGACGCGATGGCGGCTGGGAAGGTGGCCGAGACCAGCACGCTTTGCCGCTGGGCAGGCAGCAAGGCCAGGATGCGATCGAGCTCGGCGCCAAAGCCCAGGTCGAGCAGGCGATCGGCTTCGTCCAGCACCAGCGTGCTTACCTGCGAGAGGCGCAGCGCATTGTGCGTCACCAGGTCCAGCAGCCGCCCCGGGGTGGCGATGACGATGTCGGCGCCACCGCGCAAGGCCATCAGCTGCGGATTGATGGCTTCACCGCCGGTGGCGGCGACGATCTTCAGCCGTCGCGGCAAGGCGGCGGCCAGCGACAGCAGGGTGTGCGCGACCTGCGCGACCAGCTCACGCGTCGGTACCAGGATCAGCCCGCCCAGCACGCGCGGCGCCTGTTCCGGCGCCTGCAGGCGCTGCTGCAGCAGCGGCAAGGCATACGCCAGGGTCTTGCCCGAGCCGGTCTGCGCGGTGGCGATCAGGTCGCGTGCGGCCAGCATCGGCGGAATCATCGCGACCTGGATCGGCGTGAGCGCACGCACACCGGCCCTGGCGAGCGCGGACTCGAACACGGGCTGTAGCTGTAGCGACAGCAAATCTGCTTTCAGTGACATCGCGCGATTATCCGCGCATTGTCGACGGCGTGCATGCCGAAACGAAGTGCAGGTGCGCTAGCCGCGCATGGCGCTCCACGGCGCCGCCAAGCGGCAGTGGCAACAACCGGTGTGTCGACCCGAGGTGTGCTGCGCCCAATGCGACTTCGCCTTGGCCGTGGCCCGGTCTCCCGGGGTGGGTCAGGCTATGGGGAGCGTGCGCCTGTGACCCGGGTGTTTCCCACGGAAAGCGCCAGAAGTGGCGAAAAATCTGAAGATCCACGCGCGACTCTCCGGAACGAGGCGACATCGCGCACTCTCAGGACTCAATGTTCAGACCTTCCCTAGCGCAGCGTTGCTCAAGCGGTCCGAATTGATGAAGACCTTCCGGAGATGCACACGGACGATGCAATGCTTCGCCTATGGGCAATACGTTCTAACTGCGCGCGTTGTTTGACTGGCGATGAATGCTAGGTAGAAATTCTTGTTTCTAAAAGTGGTGGTATCACGTTATGGAAGCAAAGATTGCCGACGGCAGGGTCCACTTCATGCGCAGAGGCGACTTCCTGCGCGCAGAGGCAAATGCACCAGTGCAGAGTCGTGGGCGACGGCACGGTGCTACTGCCAGTCGGCGCCGAAAAAACGCGTTGTTGCAGAAGCGACAACGCAGGCACATAACGCGCTTTCCAGTTAAAGGGATGTAGCGAGGCCGCTTTATCCGTTCAAGGTGTGGTCGCCATCGCGACTTGTCAGCGTGGCTGTGGGCAGCCTGCCGGCTTGCCAATGGCATGTATGCGCCGAGTGGCACACTCTTTTGCGGTGGTCGCCATTTGCAAAGAGTGCAATATCACCTTTGCTTAAGTTGATGCAATCATCTGTAAATTTCGCTTCTCGCAACAAATATTCCTGGTGCAAAAAGAAAAGAATCTAAACATGGAGGAATATTGACGTTGCGGCGTCATACTGAGGTGAAAATTGTATTTCTTATTGGCGCTGCAATAAGCCTTAATCGTGGAGATTTTTTTACATGACAAGTCCGATTCGTGGCGCATCAAGCAGTAGCTATAACTACTCCCATGAAAGCAATCCAGAAAGCTCGCCACCGCAGCAGGGACAAACTTCGAATCCACCTCCGTCTGCTCAGTTCAGCGGTCTGCAACACATGAGTAGTCGCCATCGTCGGCGTGGAGAGCTCTTAAATGTCAGATTCTCGACAGAGGAGCCCACTGTTCACGATTTGCCTCGCGAGGATCGAAAGCCTGGTATTGTGCTGAGTGATGACACTGCACTTAGTTACAGAGCAGGCCAGCTCTACGCTACGTATCCGCGAGGTCTTCCCAGCGATGTCAAGAGGTCTACTAAGAGAGATCCAAAACTATATGCTGCATACAAAGACTTATTAAAAAATAATGGTTATAAAGGTTAGAAATTAAAGATAAACCTGTCTTAGCCGGGCCGACAAATTGTCGGCCCGGTCGCATACGCGTTCCAATATTGCAGCGCGGTCTGAGTTATAAGGCGTTTGGCTAAGGAGCCTCTGAACAAGGCGCCACAGATACACGAAATTGCCCGCCTCATGTTGATGAGTGATCCATGCAACTGATGTTCAGTGACACCGAGAGCCTGGGCAAGCGCAAGCAGACCCGGCACGAGATCTTCCTGGCCGAGATGGAGCAGGTCGTTGCGTGGCAGAAACTGCTCGGGCTGATCGCGCCGCACTATCCGGCGTCGGGGCGGCCAGGGCGGCAGCCCTACGCACTGGCGACGATATTGCGGATCATCTGCTGCAGCAGGGGTATGCGTTGAGCGATCCTGCGAGGGAAGAAGCGCTGCACGAGATTCCGACCTTGCGGCGATTTGCCCAGCTCGGTGGGTTGGACGACATTCTCGACGAGACCACGATTCTCAACTTTCGACGCTTGCTGGAGGCCCATGGTGTTGCTGGAAGCGGTCAACGCGCCTCTGACGCGCAAGGGCCAGAGTCTACGTCCCGGGACGATCGTCGATGCGACGCGGATCGCTGCGCCCGGTTCGACCAAAAGCGCCGATCACGCGCGCGACCCTGAGATGCATCACGCCGAGAGGGCAAGCAGTGGTATCTCGGGATGAAGGCGCACATCGGCGTGAATGAGTGTTCCGGGCCGGTGCAGCATGTGCATCGGACAGCGGCCAATGTTGCCGCTGTCACGGTGACGCACATCGTGCTACATGGCAAAAAAGACAGTGCTCAGTTGGCCAACGCCAGATCGTCCAGCAAGGCGCGCAGGAAGCGCGCCGCTTCACCGCCGGTGGCGGCGCGGTGATCGAAGGTCAGCGACAGCGGCATCACCTTGTGGGTTTCCACGCCGCCCATCACCGGGGTGAGCTGGTAGCGCGCGCGGCCGGCGGCCACGATCGCCACGCAGGGCGGCACCACCACCGGCGTGGCGTAGCGGCCGGCAAACATGCCGAAGTTGGACAGCGAGATGGTGTAGCCGCTCAGTTCGGACGCGGCGATGCTGCGGCTTTCCACCTGCTGGCGCAGCCGGTTGACGCCTTCGCGAATGCCATGCGCATCCAGCATGTCGGCGTTGCGCAGTGCCGGCACTAACAGGCCTTCTTCGGTGTCTACCGCAATGCCGATGTCCACCTGCGGGTGCAGCGTGCGGCTCAGCGCCTCGCCGTCGAACCAGGCGTTGAGCGCGGGCACGGCCTCGCAGGCGCGCACGATGCCGCGCACCAGGCGCACTGTGACGTCGTTGCCGGGTTGCCAGGCGTGCAGGTCGGCGTCGTCGTTGAGCGTGGTGGGCACCACCTTGCTGTGCGCATCGGCCATCACGCGTGCCATGTTGCGGCGCACGCCCTTGAGTTGCTCGGGTTGGCCCTTGGCGCTGATGCCGGGCGACTGGGTGCGCATCGGCTTGCCGCTGGCCGACAGCGTGGAGCGGGCGTTGCCTTCGTCCGCCCTGCGGGCACCTTCTCCCGCAGGCGGAAGAAGGGGTGCTGTTGCGGGTCGATCCCTGCCGTCGGCAGCGCTCCCAGCAGCTCTCCCACCGTCATCGATCGGACCACCTCTCCCGCGGGCAGGAGAGGTCGGCGCGCCCTGCGCGCCGGGTGAGGGCTGCGCGGTACCGGCGGCTGCTGCCTGCTTTACGTCTGCCAGCGTGACCGTGCCGTCCGGGCCGGTAGCGCGCACCTGTGCCAGGTCCACACGCAGCTTGCGCGCCAGCGCGCGCACCACCGGCATGGCGCGCACGCCGCCGACGGTAATGGCCTGCTCGCTCTGCACGGCGTTGGAGCTCTGCATCGCGCCCACCACGGTGCCGGCATCGTCGCGATCGCTGCTGCCATCGCCAGCATCGGCATCGGCAATTTCGCCGCCGTTATCGGAGGCCACCACGCGTGTGGTGTGCCCAGCCGCGCTGTCGCCGGTGCTGGGCGTGGGTGCGTGCGTCGGCGCCGGTCCATGCGAATGGCCGGTGTCCTGGCCGTCGGCACGCTGCGGTTGCGAGGCATCCAGCGCGAACTGCGCCAGCACCGCACCGGTGGTGATCACATCGCCGGCCGCGCCGGCCAGCTTGACCACGGTGCCGGAGAACGGCGAGGGCACTTCGACCACCGCCTTGGCGGTCTCCATCGATACTAGCGGGTCGTCCAGGCGCACGGGGTCGCCCTCCTTGACGAACCATTCGACGATGGTGGCGTCGGGCAGGCCTTCGCCCAGGTCGGGCAGGTGGAAATTCTTGGCTTCGCTCATGGCAGGTTCTCTTGCGCCGTCTGCAGCTGCGGCGTGGTGTCGTCGAGGAGTTCGAGGTCGGCGGCCGGCAGCCAGCCCTGCGTGCCATCGGCACGCTCGGACCACCACCAACCCCCGTGTTCGTAATGCAGCAGCACGTGCTCGCCCTGGTGGGCATCGAGCTCGCGTGCATCGTAATCACGCAGCGCTTCAGCCAGGCCGTCGCCCAGCGGGCGCAGCCAGGCCGCCGGCGCCCAGCCGGCATGGCCTTCGCCGGTGTTCACCCAGGCAAACGCCGGCCATTCTTCATCGCGCACCCCAATGGCGACCTGCTGGCCGGCATGGAAGCGGATCGGGTTGGCGTAGGCGGCGCGGTAGTCGCAAAGCAGGCGGGCGCGCATGTCAGCCGGCAGCCACCGCGCGGCGGGCGGCGGTGACGATGCGCTCCACGCTGGGCAGGAACTTCATCTCCAGCCGGAACAGCGGGATATGCGTGTCATAGCCGGTCACCCGTTCCACCGGAGCGAGCAGGTCGTACATCGATTTTTCGGCAAGCTGCGCAGCAATCTCCGCACCGAAACCGGCAGTGCGCGGGGCTTCCTGCACGATCACGCAGCGGCCGGTCTTGGCGACCGATTCGGCAATGGTGTCGAAATCCAGCGGGCGCAGCGTGGCCACGTCGATGACTTCGGCGCTGATGCCTTCGCTGGCCAGTTTGTCGGCTGCTTCCAGCGCTTCCTTCACCTGCGCGCCCCAGGTCACCAGGGTCACATCGGTGCCGTCGCGCAGCACGAAGCAGACATCCAGCGGCAGCGCTTCGCCGTCATTGGCCACCACTTCCTTGTACTGGCGGTAGATGCGCTTGGGCTCCATGTAGATCACCGGATCCGGGTCGCGGATTGCGGCCAGCAACAAGCCATACGCACGCTGCGGCGAGGACGGCAGCACCACACGCAAACCGGGCACGTTGGTGAAGATGGCTTCGTTGGCCTCGCTGTGATGTTCCGGTGCGCGGATGCCGCCGCCCCACGGCACGCGCAGCACCATCGGGCAATGCAGGCGGCCACGGGTGCGGTTGCGCAGGCGTGCGGCGTGGCAGATCAGGTGATCGACCATGGGATACACGAAGCCGTCGAACTGCGCTTCGGCCACCGGCTTCATGCCTTGCGCGGCCAGGCCGACGCTCAGCCCGGCGATGGTGGTTTCATCCAGCGGGGTGTCGAGCACGCGCGCGCTGCCGAAGCGTTGCTGCAGGCCGGCGGTGGCGCGGAACACGCCGCCGTTGACCCCTACGTCCTCGCCCAGCACCAGCACCGCGGGGTCGTGTTCCAGCTCCCAGGCCAGCGCCTGGGTGATGGCTTCGATCAGGGTGATGGGCGAACTCATGGCGATCTCTCCGCGCGTGGCAGCGGCGTTGTAAGGGGCACTGGCCTGCTGTGAGCCGGCGAGCTGTGCGTGGTTGAGCTCATCCATGACGGGCCTCCAGGGCGATGACCTCGGCGCGCTGGGCCAGCAGTTCGGCCGGCGGGTCGCCGTACAGATAATCGAACATCGCTTCCACCGGCTGCACCGGGGTATTGAGGTACGCATTGACCTCTTCGTCGATGCGCGCGCCGCACTCGGCTTTCCAGGCTTCTTCCTGCGCCTCGTCCCACAGACCTTGCGCGGTGAGATAGCGGCGCAGGCGCAGCATCGGTTCGCGTGTCCAGGCCTGCTTCACTTCGTCCTCGCCACGGTAGCGGCGGGCGTCGTCGGCGGTGGTGTGGTCGGTGAGGCGATAGGTGAGGAATTCGATCACGGTGCCGCCATCGCCGGCCAGCGCGCGCGCGCGCGCCTGGCGCATGGCTTCGAGCACGGCGATGAGGTCGTTACCGTCCACCTGTAGGCAGTGCAGGCCGCCGGCCAGGCCCTTCTGTGCCAGCGTCTGCGCACCGGTCTGCGCCGAGCGCGGCACCGAGATCGCCCAGCCGTTGTTGATCACGCACAGGATCAGCGGCAGCGTGTAGGCGCCGGCCGAGTTGAGCGCGGCGTAGAAGTCGGTCTTGGAGCTGCCGCCATCGCCGCAGCACGCCACTGCCACCTGCGCCTTGCCCTGCAGCTTGAACGACAGCGCCGCGCCGGCCGCGTGCAGGCATTGGGTGGAGATCGGTACGCAGATCGGGAAGTCGATCGCCGCATCGGCATCGCGCGGGTAGTCGCTGCCGCGCTCGTCGCCGCCCCAGTACAGCAGCACATCGCGTGGACGCACGCCGCGTTCGAACATGGTGCCGTATTCACGGTAGCTGGGCGCGAACACATCGCCGCTGCGCATCGAGGCACCGATGCCCACATGGGTGGCCTCGTGGCCCAGGCTGGCTGCGTAGGTGCCGAGCTTGCCGGTGCGCTGCAGCGCGATCGACTTGCTGTCGAAGGTGCGCACGAACAGCATGCGCTTGAACAGGGCGAGCAACTGTTGCGGGTTGGCGGCGTCGGCCGGCAGATCGTCGCGGACCAGTTGGCCGTCCGCGTCCATGTATTGCAGATATTCGATTTCGAACTGCGCGGCTACGCTCATTGCGGCGACACCTTCATCAAGAAGTTTCAAATGATATGAGTTGCGATGTTAAGGACGGCGAAGCAAAAAGCTGTCCTGCACCGCAGCACACAATGATGCTGGGTTGCACAAAAAAAAGGGCGCGGACCAGGCCGCGCCCTTTACCACTGTTGAAAACTGCGACGTGTTGCAGTGCGATCAACGCCGCCCGGCGCCGCCTCCAATTGGAGTGCTGATCCGCGCAGCGTTGTCGGCCGGGTTCGCATCCGGTGAACTGGAGCTGGCCGTGGCCTGCACCTGCACCGCGCGTTCGGCCGGGATCGGCTTGGTCGCCACGGTCAGCTGGAAGGCGGTCTGCGCACCGGGCTGCAGCGCAGCCGCAGTGGTGCAGACGAACACCGCACTGCGCAGCGACTGCAGCTGCTTGTCGCAGCGCCAGCCGCGTGGGGGCACCAGCAGCGACAGCGCAGACAGCGTGTTGCCCTCCACGCGCACGCTGACGCCGGTTGCCGGTGCGTTGCCGCGATTATCCAGCAGCACGCGATAGCTCGCGTTGAAGGCGGTGGTCGGCAGGCTGGCGGGACCTTCCAGACGCACCGCCAGATCGCTGCGCAACCGGGCCTGCACGGCCACCTTGGCGGTGTCGGTGTTGTTGTCCGGCTGCGGGTCGGGCGATTGCGAGGCGACCGAGGCGGCCAGGGTGAGGGTGCGGCCCGCCAGGTCCGCACCGGCGTCCAGCTGCACGGTGAAGCTCTGCGCGTTGCCGACGGCCAGCGACGGCGCGGTGCAGGTGAGCACGGTCTGGCTACCGGTTTCAGGCGGGTTGCAAGTCCAGCCCGGCGCCGCGGTTACACGCGGACTCACAGCTGCATCAAACGCCAATGCCACAGCGGGGAATGCCGCGCTGTTCGGACCGCCGTTTTCCACATCCACGGTGTAGTCGATGCGCTCGCCTTCGAGCACCTGATCACGTGCTGCGGTAACTGCCACGCGCATGTCTGCATTCACCTGCGGCGTCATGCGCAACAGCACCACGGTGGGGTCGTGATCGGACAGGCGGGTGGGCGTGTTGGCATCGTTGCGCGCGGTGCCGGGGAAGTCGGCATTGATGCGTGCATGGCCCACCGACAACGAGGCGATGTTGGATGCGCGCATCAAGGCGTCGTTGGCCAGGATGTGGTCCAGCGACTGCACGTTGCCATCGAACGCGTAGGAGTAACTCTGGTCCGGTGTGTTGAACCAGGTCAGGTCGGTGTAGTCCGGCTCAACCAGATCGATGCCATCACCGCTGACCACCGTCTGCGCATCCGCTGCCGGCTTGCCGGTGACCGTGCCCATTGCGTCCACATAGCCATCGTTGAACTCGAACGCGTTGAAGTCGCCCATCACCAGCACGCGTTCGGCCGGATCCAGCTGCTGGCGCGCCTGCAGCAAACGCGCCAGGTAGCTGGCCTGCGCCTGGCGCTTGGCACGGATGCGGGTGCCGGCGGCGTCATCGGTTTCGGCGCCGTTGAGCGAGCGCTGATGCACCACGATGGTGGTCAGCGGCAGCACGCGGCCGTCGGCCTGATGCACGCGGGTGCTGAGCACCAGCGGCGGGCGGTCGTTGAGCAGGCTCACCGCGCCGCCCGGTTCGGTCCAGGTGGTGGCCTTGCCTTCCTGCGCCACCGAAACCACTTCGACGCGCGGTACACCGCCGCTGACGTCGGCAGTCTTGACCAGGAAGCCGACGTCGATGCCGCCAACGTCATTGCCTTCCTGCAGATACGCCACGTACTTGGGATCCTGCTGGCCGGCGGCCACGGCGTCGGCGTTGATGCGGGCAGCCAGGGTCTGCAGCACGCTGATGTTTTCCACTTCCACCGTGCCCAGGATGTCGGGCGTGTGCAGGTAGTTGCGGATCGCCAGCGAGGCCTTGTTGAGGCGGGCCTGGAACGCGGCCGGGGTGAGTACCGGCTCGCCGATCGCCGGGTCGTTCTGGTCGTCGAAGAAGCGCTCCATGTTGTAAGTGGCCACGGCCACGTCGTCGGCTTGCGGCCGCGGCGCCGGGCGCGGCTGGTCGGCACCGTTGCAGCTCACCTGCGGGGTGCGTTCCGGGTACAGCGTGTAGCGGCGGAAGCTGTAATCCAGCGGGCCGACGACGTTGAACACGCGGCAGCCGGCGGCCAGATCCAGGCGCTCGGCGCCCACCCCGGCACTGCCAACGGCGATCACTTCCGGATTGGTGTTCCAGCGCGGCACGCCCGCCGGCGAGCCGGCCGGCAAGGGGTCGGGCAGTTGCACGCCGGGCTCGCGGAAGGCGCGCGGCAATTCGCTGACCACGGCATGGAAAACGCCGTTGCTGGTGGCGGTGGCGGTGGTCTCGTTGACGTTGCCACCGGTGGGCGCATTGACGGTGAGGCTGGGCGCCGCCACGCGCATGCCTTCCAGCGCTTCGAGCTGATCAAAGGCGCCATTCGGGTTGGGCAGGGCCGCGCTCAGCAGCACGGGCTCAGGCAGCGCGTTGCCGGTGGAATCCAGCAGCACGGTCAGGACGCCGCCAATTTCGGTCAGCGGCGGCTGGGTCGGGTCGGCGGTGGGCACGTATTCGATCACCGTGCCCTGCACGCGCACCCGGTTGCCGATGGCGGCGGTGTCCGGCGGGGCGCTGCCGGTATAGACGTAGACGCCTTCGGAGGTGGCCGGGTCGGCATCGGCTTCGGCCGTGGGCGCCTGCAGGAAGAAGCCGGCGCTGCGGCGCGCAGTGACGATCCCGGAGGTCGCCACCACCTGGCCATCCAGCGGCGAGCGTGCGCCCTTGCCCTGGATGGCGTGGATCGGCAGCAGCTGGAAATCGTCGTTGACGATGGTGCCGGTGGCGCTCAGCTTAGCCGGCAGCGCGCCGGTGAGGCCGCTGATCTGCAGGGTGAAGGTTTCATCGGGCTCGGGCGTGGTGTCGCCCAGCACCTCCACCGCGACGGTCGCAGTGCGCTCGCCTGCGGCGATCTGCACGCCGGTGGCCGGCAGGGCCACGTAGTCGCTGCCGGCCACGGCGGTGCCATTGGCGGTAGCGGCGGTGAAGCGCACGCCACCGGCACCGGCCGGCTGGCTCAGGCTCAGCGTGAATACGACGCTGCGGCTGCCGGCGTTGCCTTCGGCCTGGCTGGCATCGGCCAGCGTGGCGATCGGCTGGCCGCCACCGCTGCACAGCCGTGCGCCGCTGGCGGCATTGCGTGGGGCCGGGGCGCCAGCGGCGAAGTCGGCGGCGTTGTTGTTGGTGTCGCTGCAGCCTTCGCCGCCACGCAGCACCGCCAGCGTGTTGCTGGGTGCCGGGGCGGGCGCGTTGCCTTCGGCGCAGCTGGCATTGCTGCCGTAGCCGACCAGATCAGCGTATTCGGTGGGGCAGGTGCCGCTCAGCGCGGCGGTGCTGTTGCGCAACGCCACCTTGCCAGCGGTGCCGCTCATGGCCAGCGTGCCGGTGGCATCGGGCGTGGGCAGCGCAACGCTGCCGCCGCTGCCATCGGCCTGTTTGATCAGGTAATAGCCACCGGCCGGCACCGTGCCCGCCAATGGCGTGGTCTGCCAGCTGCTGCCGGCGGCCGAGGCGTATTGCACCGACCAGCCGTCCAGGCTGACCGTGGTGGTGCCGGTGTTGTGCAGCTCGATGAAATCGCTGCGGAGGGTGGCGCCACTGTTGCCGCCACCGCCGTAGACCTGGCTGATGACGACTTCGGCGCTGGCGTGGCCGGCAAACGCCAGCGCACAGACGAATAAGGCTGCACGACGCTGCAACACTTGCATGAGATGAGAGTCCCCTGATCCTTGAGACGTGGAGCGCTCCCCTGGTCCGGCCACGTCCCTGGCCGGCAGCGCTGTTCGATTCTGCATAAATTTGCAGACCTAGGTTGACGATACGGTGACACCGGCGCAGTGGCTGCGACTGCGCTGGCGGCTGGCCGGGTGGTTCAGAAGCGAAACACCTCCCCGTCTGCCACGCCCGGACGTGCGGCGTCCGATGAGTGGCCGTGTCTCGCGCGGCACGCTGTGCGGGCAGCCAGCTTGCGCCCGAGCACGGCGGCCCAGCGCTGAAAGCAGCCAGGTAGCCAGGCAATGCGGGCTGTGCTCGCCCAGCCCCGGAACGGGCGCCAACCAGACGCCGCAGGCATCCACGCCCTCGCACCGGGTGCGGACGAGCAACGGACGCCTGGTTCATCCATCCCGGCCACCCGGGATGCGCATTCACTGGGGCCACGCCTCGAATGGTTACCGACCTGGACGGCACCGGCGCAGTTCGGTTCCATCCCGGCGGCGACGCCCATCCACTCTCAACCGCCAACCGCCAACCGCCAACCGCCAATCCCCAATCCCCAATC
>Ga0209301_100052_pt1 | contig 17759 bp, 15 predicted proteins | sample MSEELM_DM5_FD_187541 | JGI IMG/M metagenome (GOLD analysis project Ga0209301, IMG submission 187541) | Subsurface microbial communities from deep shales in West Virginia, USA - MSEEL M_DM5 (SPAdes) (version 2) | ecosystem: Environmental > Aquatic > Deep subsurface > Shale gas/oil reservoir >...
TGCGGACGGCGCGGAGGAACCGGAGTGTACGTGGGTACATGCCGATTCCGAGCACCGGCCGCGCCCGCCTGGCGGCTGCGCAGTCGTTTTGATAGCTGCTCTAAGCCACAAACATGACCGGCACGCCGCATTGCACGGCGTGCCTGTCAGTGCTTCAACGGGCGATCACTGCCCGATGTGCTGCTTCAACCAGGCATTGACGGTGTCATGCCACAGCACGCTGTTGTCCGGCTTGAGCACCCAGTGGTTCTCGTCCGGGAAATACAGGAACTTGGAGTCGATGCCCTTGCGCTGCAGCGCGGTGAACGCGGCCAGGCCCTGCTCGACCGGGATGCGGAAATCCTGCTGGCCATGGATCACCAGCATCGGCACCTTCCACTTGTCCACGTGCAGCACCGGGTTGAACTTCTCGTAGCCTGCGGGGTTCTGCCACGGCGTGCCCCCGTTTTCCCATTCGCTGAACCACAATTCCTCGGTGGCATAGCCCATGGTGCGGTTGTCGAAGACGCCGTCGTGGTCGACGAGGCACTTCCACGGTTGGTTCCAGTTGCCGGCCATCCAATAGACCATGTAGCCGCCGTAGCTGGCACCCAGCGCACAGGCCTTGTCGCCGTTGAGGAAGCCGTATTGCTTCTGCGCAGCGGCCCAACCCTTTTGCAGGTCTTCCAGCGGGCGGTCGCCCCAATGCTGGCTGATCGCGTCGGTGAATTCCTGGCCATAGCCGGTGGAGCCATGGAAGTCGATCATCACCACCGCATAGCCCTGGCCGGCGTAGGTCTGCGGATTCCAGCGGTTGCTCCAACCATTGCCGAAACTGCCCTGCGGGCCGCCGTGGATCAGGAACGCCACCGGATAGGTCTTGCCTTCCTCATAGTTGTACGGCTTGACCACGTAGCCATGCACGGTGTCGTTGTTCCAACCCTTGAACTGGAACTGCTCGTAGTCGCCGAACTGCACGTCGGGCAGCAATTCGCCGGCGCTCTGGGTGATCGCACGCAGGCCCTGGCCCTGCACATCGCTGACAACTATCTGGTCGCCGCTCTTGAGCGAGTTACGCGTGAATGCCAGCGTGGTACCGGCCAGCACAGGTGCATGCACGCTGCCCTCGCCCACCACCTTGGTGGCGTCACCGCTGGCAATGTCGATCTTGAACAAGGGGTGCTCGCCCAGATCGTCGGCGCTGGTGTACAGGCTGCTGCCATCGTCGCTCAGCACGATCTCGCCCGCCGAGCGGTCCCACTTCGGCGCGATCTCGCGGGTCTTGCCGCTGGCCAGATCCATCGCCATCAGGCCGAAACGGTCGGCTTCGAAACCCGGGCGCTTCATGGCGCGGTAGTACAGCGTCTTGCCGTCGGCACTGAACACCGGGCCGGCATCCCAGGCGGGATTGGCGGCGGTGAGATTGACCGGCGCGGACTTGCCGGCCGCATCCAGGCGATACAGGTCGAAGTTGGTCTGCCACGCTTCGTCGTTGCCGGTGGCCTTGCCTTGCGCAGCCGTCTTGCCGGCGCCCGGGCCATGCGGCTGCGGGATGCGCACGCTGGCCACCACGCTGGCGCCATCGGGCGACCAGGCGTAATCGTCATTGCCGCCGAACGGCTTGGACGGTGCATCGCCGGCCAGCGTGGCGCTGATCGCCGAGGCACCTGCCACGGCCTTCGCACCGGCCGCAGGCAGCTCGGCGACGAACAACGTGTTGCGACGGCCATCGTTCCAGGTATCCCAATGGCGCACGAACAACTGGTCGTACACCACACCGCTGGCCTTGGCGTTCTTGAGATCGGCCAGCTTCTTCTTGGTGCAGCCCAGGTCCGAGCCGCAGTCCTGGAACACGCCCGCACTGAAGGCAATGCGCTTGCCATCCGGCGAGAGCTTGTAGCTGTCCAGGTCCACCGCAAAGGCGGTGAGTTGCTGCGGGATGCCGCCGGCCAGCGGCTGCGCGTACAGCTGCTGGGTGCCGGACTTGCTGCTGAGGAAGTACACCTTCTTGCCATCCGGCGACAGCGCCGGGCTGTTGACGTTCCAGCCTTCCGGTGTGAGCCGCTTGGGCGGCGCCAGATCGCGGGTGCGCAGATTGCGCATCCACAGGCTGGTGGCGGCCTTGCCATTGGCGGTCTTGGCCTGGCGCTTGGCGAATACCACCACGCTGCCATCGGGCGTAAGCGTGGGCGAGGACACGCGGTCCAGCGCCACCATGTCGCGCACATCGAAACCGCGCGCGGCGGCCAGCATGGGCAAGGCAGTCAACAGGCACAGGGGCAATACGGCAGTACGAAGCTTCATGGGAGTTCCGGCAACGGCAAAACGTCGATGGTAGGCGTTGCTGCGGCGCACGCGCAAAGACTTGCGCTTGCGCCTGCCTGCATTGCCGCGTGGGCCTCGCCTCGTGCATGGAATTGCGCGCGTCAGCGCAGCGACCAGAATCCCCAGGCGCGTGCTGTCGAACACGTATGGCTGTCGCGCGTGGCGGCGTGGCGGCATGGGTCGTGCAGCCATCAAGCTGATGGCAGCGGCCAGGCACGCTTGACGCGTGCACGCTGTGTTGGATAGGTGATTGCAACAGCCGCCGCTACGTGGAGAGGGCTTTGCCCTGCGGCAGCACCCGCTCAGCGTTGCTCAAGCATCAGCAGTGACCGGCGTGCCACGTACGGATGTTGCGAGGCGCCAGTCAACCTGGCGCCTCGCAACTTTGACCATGCTTGCAACGCGGTGGCACGTACGCCAACTCACCCTGCCTGGCCCATCACACGCATCAGAAGCGGTGCGCCAACCCCACATACACCTGCGCATCCGGGTTGCGGTCGTTGAGGCCGAAGTTGGCGCCCACGTCCAGTTGCAACAGCGGATTGATCAGATACGCAGTGGCGATGTCGGCCGAATACTGCTCGATGGTTTCGGCGGGGTCGCGATTGATCGAGGACCACACTTCCACCGCCATCGACAACTTCGGTGTCAGCGGGCGGGCCAGGTTGATCGCATTGATCACTGCGATGTGATTGCCGCTGCCATCGCTGTCGGCCAGCCAGTCGACCTCCGGGCCGAAGGTCAACGAGAAGCTATTGGGCAAGGCGAAATTGATCGGCAGCGCGATGCCGCCTTCCCACTCCTCGTTGCCCAGACCGGTGCGCGCGGTGGGCGCCTTGACGAACGGCAGCACCGCGACGGTAGCGGTATCGCTCTCGTAAAAGCGCGCCTTCATGCGCAGATAGATGTCGCCACCGCCGCTCAGGCTGCTGCGTGCGCCGGTGGCGCGATCGGTGGTCTTGACCTGCAGCTGCGGCGCCCAGTTGAGCTGCAGATCGATGCGGTCGCTGACGCCGTACTTGAGCGTGGGATTGGTGAACACCGAGGTTTCGATGCGCGTGCCGGGCTGACTGTCGCGGGTGTAGCTGCCGATGTCGGTTTCCAGCTGCCAGGCGCCGGCCGGCACGGTACAGGTGGAATTGGCCTTGGTCGGCCGATCGGTGCACAGCGGTGCTTCGGTGGCGTCTTGCGCCTGCGCCTGCGCCTGCGCTTGCGAGGCCAGGCCGCACAGCACGCCGGCCAGGGCGATGACCAGCACAGGGGTGCGCGCTGCGCGGGACGAGGAACGGGAAATAACAGTCAGCATTGCAGTAACTCCATGGCAGAGCGCTGGATCGATGACACGACAAACCAGCAGTGAGTGGGCGGGGGTGCGCGTGGAGAGGTGGATCGACTGCACGACGCCGGAATCGCGGCGTCTGCTCGATCCTGTCGAACTGTCGAGCTCGCCAGGCAAAAAGCGACCGCAACCGCACATTGGAAGAGGCGCGGTGTGATTGGGCTAACGTTTTTGTCGGCAACAGCGGCGGCGCGATGGCCTATGGCGCGAAGATCAGCGGGGTCGATCGAGGCATGCGGCAGCCGTAACGCAACATCCGTGCGGGAGACGGCACGATACGGAGCGGCGGCATAAAGGCGCTATGCATGCGCGCTGGGCCTGGCATAAAGCCGGCGCAAAGACAGGTCGCAGACGAGGACGTGCTGTCAGGGCCGCTCGATGCGGTCTGCGGCGGCGGTGCGTTGGGATGGTGCAGAGGGCAGCGGGATACGCTGCAGGCAGGTCGCCTTGCGCGCCTGCCAGGACGGCGCATGCATCGCATGCGCCGTGTGTGTCGCTGACTCAGGCGGCTCTTTCGCCGTGCTTGCCGACGCGATAGAGCAGCCAGCCCACCAGGGCCAGGATCGCCAGGCCAACCCACTGATTGAGTTGCAAAGCAGCCGGCAGTGCCAGCACATCGGCGCGGCTGGACAGCACGATCGGCACCGCAATGGCGATGCCCATCAAGGCTTCGCCGGTGATCAGGCCGGCGGCAAACAGCACGCCCGGACGATGCACGCGGTCACGGCCGTCTTCGTCGTCGGCGCGGATGGTGTGGAAGCGCTCCACCAGATGCGCGATCAGGCCACCGAGGAAGATCGGCACCATCAGTTCCAGCGGCAGGTAGATACCGATCGCCGCGGCCAGGACCGGCACGCGGAAGCGCTTGCCGGTCTTCTTCAACCATTCGTCGAGCGCAATGATGGCCGCGCCCACGCCGGCACCGATGGCGATCATGCTCCACGGCAACTGGCCGCCAAACAGGCCTTTGGCCACCGAAGCCATCAAGGTGGCCTGCGGCGCGCCCAGCGAGTTGGGATGCTGCGGCGTGGCCGGGCCGATGCCGTAGGCCTGGGCGAGCAGGTTCAGCACCGGCGCCATGATCAATGCGCACGAGAACGCACCGATGCCCAGCATCAGCTGCTGCTTCCACGGCGTGGCGCCGACCAGATAACCGGCCTTGAGATCCTGCAGGTTGTCGCCGCCCACCGCCGCCGCGCAGCACACCACCGCGCCGATCATGATCGCGGCCACCGCGCCCAACGGGGCGGCGCCGATGCCCACCGGCACCAGCCCGCTCTTGCCCAGCAGCAACACCAGCACCGCCGAGGCGAACAGGATGGTGGAAATGGTGATGCCCGACACCGGATTGTTGGACGAGCCGATCAGGCCGGCCAGGTAGCCGGACACCGACACGAACAGGAAGCCGGCCACGATCATGATGATGGTCATCGGGATAGACACGTGCCACTGCTGCACGATGGCCTGGTACAGGCCCAGCAGCGGCAAGGTGCACAGCACCAGCGCCACCAGCATCCACTTCATCGGCAGATCGCGCTCGGTTTCGGCAACCACGCCGCCACCGCTTTTACGCGCAGCGGCAAAACCGCTCTTGATGCCGGAGAACAGCGACTTGCGCAGCGAGAACAGCGTCCACACGCCGCCGATCAGCATTGCGCCCACACCGAGGTAGCGGATCTTCGCGCCCCAGATACCGAATGCGGCATCGGCTGCCGGCGCATTGACCAGGCTCTGTGCCAGCGCCGGGTCGCTGCCCATGAAGAACTGCTGGTACAGCGGGATGGCGATGTGCCAGGACAGGATCGAGCCGGACAGCACCACGATGCCGACGTTCAAGCCGACGATGTAGCCCACGCCGAGCAAGGCCGGCGACAGGTTGGTGCCCAGATAGCCAACCAGGCGGCTGCTGCCCAGGTAGGTGGCCTGCGCCCAGGTGTCGGGGATCACGCGCAGGCCGCTGGCCGCGCCCAGTTTGACCAGCGCGCCGATGGCACCGGAGATGGCCAGGATCTTCAGGCCCGGGCCGGGGTTCTCGCCGGCCTTGAGCACTTCGGCGGCGGCCTTGCCTTCGGGGAACGGCAGCGGGTCTTCGACGATCATCGAGCGCCGCAAGGGCACCGAGAACAGCACCCCGAGCAGGCCGCCCATGCCGGCGATGCCGAGCACCCACCAGTACTTGAAGTCCGGCCAGTAGCCCATGATCACCAGCGCCGGGATGGTGAAGATCACCCCCGCCGCGATCGACGAACCTGCCGAAGCGCCGGTCTGGACGATGTTGTTTTCCAGGATGGTGCCGCCACCGAGCAGGCGCAGCACGCCCATCGAGACAACCGCCGCCGGAATGGCGGTGGCAATGGTCAACCCGGCGAACAGACCGAGATAGGCATTGGCGGCCGACAACACCACCGCCAGCACGATGGCCAGCACGACGGCACGGAAGGTGAGCTGGCGCGGCTGCGCGTCATGGCGCATTGGGCATTCCCCTGAGGCAAAAAATCCGCATCACGCTAGCGCCTGCAGCGGTTTCCGTCCAGCTGCGGCGCGGCGTGACAGTGTGCGGTCTGTGGCGGATGGCCGCTGGACCCGCCGCGCCAGCGATCTCCTAACAGGCTGCAACATGACAGGCCGCTTCGCCCCGGTTAACACCGATGCGTTTTCCAAGGACGGTGTGGCCCCGGGGCTCACTATGCTGCGCACTGAGTCGATGTAACACGCACACAGGCTGGCGCGCGGCGTCACGCAACGCAATCGATGCCGGGAATTGCCTTCCAATCCACAACACGGCCATGTGCCCAGAGGCGTCAAACCATGCAATGTCCTCCAACAGCGCTACTTCTTACTGGCATGCTGCTGTCGCTGCCATCGGCCAGCGTCTTCGCCCAGGAACCCACCGCACACGGCGCGCAGTGCCCCGCACCTGCAGCGGTTCACTACGAGGCAGGACGCTACCGCGCCACTGCAGCGCTCGACGCAGGGTCGGGACGTGGCGAGTGGTCCAGCACGATACAGGCTTTCAAGCGCAAGCCGCGGCATCTGGCCTCTGTGCTGTACTACGGCAGACGCACCGATACGGCGCGCAGCAAAGGCGTGCTGGTCAACTGCACCTACTCTCTGCCTCAAGGCAAAGAAGTGGATCTGGCCTATTTCGATCATGAGGCACCTAAGACGCAACGCAATCTGATCGTCGCTCTCAAGCACCCTTCTTACTGGCTGCTGGATCAACCGCCCGCGCCCGGGCAGGAGCCGTTCTACACGTGCACGCGCGGAGCCAAGGACTGCGCGTTCGAACCGCTGCGACTGGAATGACCCAGCGGCGTATGCCATTGGCCGATGCCATTCTTCACGCCGGAGGTGAGGTAGTTTTCGATCGCTACTCTGCTGCCGCACCGGCAGACGGCTAATGCCCGCCACAGAGAAGCTGCGACGGTAAAAGGTCTTCCAGTTGAATCCCGGGCATGCGAAATACTTCGGCCATCACAGCGAGTGGTGGACAGCATCAAGGCATCACGCAAACCTCCATCCCGTTGACGCGGCATTGCATGAAGGTCAAACCGCTGCCTTCAATGAAAATCCCGCGACGGCAGCTGCATCTCGCCGAGCAGGTCGCTGAGGTCGTAGAGGTCGCCGGCGATGAGGTGCTCCACGCCGTCCACGCGTTCCCAGCGGCCGCGCACCGCCAGCAGGCGCGATTCCAGCAAGGCGCGGCGGCGGCGCATGGCCAGGTGCGACCAGACGATGACGTTGATCATGCCGTGCTCGTCTTCGAGGGTGACGAAGATGGTGCCCTTGGCGGTGGCCGGGCGTTGCCGCTGCGTGACCAGCCCGGCCACATGCACGCCGCTGCCATGCCGGCGCGCCTGCAACTCGCGCAGGCCCAGGATGCGCCGCTGCAGCATCTGCGGGCGCAGCAGTGCCATCGGATGCTGGCGCAGGCTCAGGCCCACCGCGCGGTAGTCGGCCAGGATCTCTTCACCGGCGCGCGGCGCAGGCAGTTCCACCGCGCGTTCGGCCGGGCTGCCGGGCAGCAGCGGCCGGCGCGCCTCCACCCCGGCCATGGCCCAGCGCGCGGCATTGCGATTGCCCACCATCGACTGCAACGCGCCGGCTTCGGCCAGGGCCAGGCGCGCCTTTTCATCGAGTGCCGCGCGCAGGCACAGGTCGCCGATGTCGGCAAATGGCCGCTGCGCGCGTGCGGCAACGATGCGCTCGACCACCTTCTCGGACAGGCCGCTCACCTGGCGCAATCCCAGCCGGATCGCCGGCTGCTCGCCGGGATCGGCATCGCTGTGCCACGGCCGGCCGCCGACCAGGATGTTGTCCCAGTCGCTGTGCAACACATCCACCGGCAACACCTCCACACGCTGGCGCTCGGGGCTGCCGCGGCGCGCGTCCTGCACGATCTGGCTGGCCGAATAGAACCCCATCGGCTGCGCATTGAGTAGCCCGCAGGCAAAGGCCGCCGGTTCGTGCCGCTTGAGCCAGCAACTGGCGTACACCAGTTTGGCGAACGAGGCGGCGTGGCTTTGCGGGAATCCGTACGAACCGAAGCCTTTGATCTGCTCGAAGATCTGGTCGATGAATTCCGGCGCGTAGCCGCGCCCGGCCATCAGTTCGCGGATGCGTACGCGGTGCGGCTCCATGTCGCCGCCGCGCCGCCAGGCCGCCATCGACCGCCGCAGCTGGTCGGCCTCGCTGTCGGTATAGCCGGCATGGATCACCAGCTCCATCACCTGCTCCTGAAACAGTGGAATGCCCAGCGTGCGGCCCAGAATTTCCTCAACGCCTGGCGAGGGGAAACTGACAGGCTCATAGCCCTGCCGCCGGCGCAGATACGGGTGCACCATGTCGCCCTGGATCGGGCCGGGCCGCACGATCGCCACTTCGATCACCAGGTCGTAGAACTCCCGTGGCTTGAGCCGCGGCAGCATCGCCATCTGCGCGCGTGATTCGATCTGGAACACGCCCACCGTATCGGCACGCTGGATCATCTTGTAGGTTGCGGCATCCTCGCCCGGCAGCGTGGCAATGGTGTAGTCGCGCCCGCGGTGGCCGCGCACCAGATCCAGCGTCTTGCGGATGCAGGTCAGCATGCCCAAGGCCAGGCAATCGACCTTGAGCAGCTGCATGGTTTCCAGATCGTCCTTGTCCCACTGGATGATGGTGCGATCGGCCATCGCCGCGTTTTCCACCGGCACCAGCATCGACAGCGGTTCGTCGGAGATCACGAACCCGCCCACGTGCTGCGACAGATGACGCGGGTGGTCGCGCAGGTGCTCGGTGACTGCAAGAATCTTGTTGATCAGCGGGTTGGCCAGATCGAACCCGGCTTCTGCGATGCGCTGTTCCATCGGCGTGTCGCCATTGCCCCACCCGTAGCAATTGGCCAGCAACGCGATCTGGTCCGGCGGCAGGCCGAAGGCTTTGGCGACATCGCGCACCGCGCTCTTGCCGCGGTAGCAGATCACCGTGGCTGCCAGTGCAGCGCGTTCGCGGCCATATTTGGTGTACACGTATTGCAGCACTTCTTCGCGCCGCTCGTGCTCGAAGTCCACGTCGATATCCGGCGGCTCGTCGCGCTCCTTGGACAGGAACCGCGCCATCAGCAACCGGGTCTCGCTCGGGTTGACCGCGGTGATGCCCAGCGCATAGCACACCGCCGAATTGGCCGAAGACCCACGCCCCTGGCACAGGATGTGCTGCGCCCGCGCGAAGCGCACCACATCCTGCACGGTGAGGAAAAACGCTTCATACCCCTTGTAGGCGATCAGCTCCAGCTCGCTGTCGATCTGCGCCACCACATTGGCCGGCGCGCCCTCGGGCCAGCGCTCGCGCATGCCGGCTTCGGTGAGTTGGCGCAAATAGCTGGCCGGCGTATGGCCCTGTGGCACCAACTCGCGCGGATAGGTGTACTGCACCTTTGAAAGATCGAAGGTGCAGCGTTGCGCCAATTCAACCGACGCCTGCAACAACGCGTGCGGATAGATGTTGCCCAGCGCACGCCGGGGGCGCAGGTGCCGTTCGCCATTGCGAAATAGATGCGCGCCGCAGTCGGCCAATGGCAGCGTGTGGCGGATGGCGGTCAGGGTGTCCTGCACGATGCGGTCGCGCCGCTGCGCCATGTGCACATCACCGCTGGCCAGCGCGCTCATGCCCAGCTGCTGGGCCAGCGCCTGCAGGGCCTGCAGGCGCGCGGCATCGTCCTGCTCACGATGCAGTTCCACCGCCAGGAATGCGCGCTCTGCAAACACGCGCTGCAGCCACGCGCCCTGCTCGGCCTGCGGTTGATCACCAGGCAGCCACAGTGCAAAGACGCCCGGGACCACATCGCGAAAGTGCGCTTCCACCTCGGCACGCCCCAACCGGTACGCGCCCTTGCCTGCCGCACGCCGGCCGGTGGTGATCACACTGCACAGCTGCGGATAGCCGTGCGCGTTCTCCACCAGCAGTACGAAGCGCGTGCAATCGATCAGGGTGAACTCGCTGCCGACAATCAGCCGCACACCGGTGGCGCGCGAAGCTTCCAGACCACGCACGATGCCGGCCAATGAGCATTCGTCGGTGATGGCCAATGCGCTGTAGCCGCAGTGGTGCGCACGCGCAAACAGCTGCTCGGCACTGGAGGCCCCACGCAGGAACGAAAAATCCGACAGGCAATGCAGCTCGGCATACGCCGGCAGCGTATCGGCCACTGCGGCATGGGTGATGTCGTCGTTGGCCGCACGCAACCGCGCGGCAACCGTCCAGCCGCGCGGCATGCGCCCGCCGGGCGTGTCGCGATCCACGCCATCGATGGCATCGTCCCAACTCATGGCTGGCTACACGTGGCGCCACGCTGCCACCACACAGGCAGGCACTGTGGCAGCAGATCACCAGGCAGCGTCGATGGCGCAGTGGCGTGGCCGCGATCACGCTGCGGGCGTTGTTCGGGATGTGCATGCGCGGTTGCGTTGCTGGGTGCCGCCGGCCGTTGGACAAGCGTTTGCAGCGCAGTGGCCGCCGTTGGCTGCGGGGAGATAGCGCAGGCTGGCGTGATGCGCGCGAATCGGCCTGCAATGCCTTCCCGCCTGCCGACGCAGCTACGCACACGCCCTCTGGGCGCAGGCCATCTCATGCGAACCACCCGTGCAGCATCCAGCCATCGGTGCGGCCGGGCGATGCGAACACCCAGGCGCGCCGGCCACGCGAGGTTTCCACCACGTAATAATCGCGGCGCGCTTCGGCATCGTCCCACCAGCCGCTTTCCAGCCGTTCTGGGCCGGAAACGATGCGCAGATGCGGGTCGTGCAGCGGCACCGGGAGCGGCATCAACCAGGTCGGCCGCGGTGGGCGCGGTGGTGCGGCGGCTTCGCGCATGTCATCGCCGATGGCCTTCTGCCAGGCGCGCTCCGGGCGCGGGTCATCTGCCGGCAGCACGCGGTACACCGCGTCGTCGCCCAGGCGTGCGCGCAGGCGTTCGCGCAGCTGCGGCCAGTCCACCGACTGCTGCGCACGTTGATCGAACAGGTCGCGCATGGCCGGCACGAACGGCGGCAACTGTTTGGCCAGCAGGCGCATCGCCACCACCGGCCGTGGGATCTCCACGCGCTCCAGGCGGTTGCGCGCCAACTCGAACAGCAGTGCCGGCGCGCGCTCGGGCGTGAGCAGGCCCACGTCGACATCGGTGGCGCCTTCTTCGTGTTCCAGCCGCAACAGGAAACGCTGCACACCGCCATCGCGGATCGACAGATACGTGCACAGGTCGCCGATCAGGCGGCGCAGCGGGAACAGCAGCGCCGGGTGTGTTTCCACCTCGTAGCCAAGCTCCACGCGCTGGTCGAAATGGTCCGGTGGTGCGTAGCACTCCAGCGGGTCGTCGGCCTGGCCGTAGAGGCGGTCCAGATGGTCGAGCAAGGCGCCGCCGAAGCGCCGCCGCACCCCTTCGCTGGGCAGCGCACGCAACGCCGCCAATGTGCGCACGCCCATGTGCTGCAGGCGCTCGCCGGCATCGCCCGGCAACGCGGCACGGCGCACCGGCACCTTGTCGAGCAAGGCCTGCAGTGCGGGCAGCTGGGTCACCGCCATGCCGTCGCGCAAGCCGGCCAGCACGCGCGCGGCGCGCGGCGTTGGCGCCAAGGCCAGCCGGTGCTGAAAACCCAATGCCTGCAGTTCCTCACGCAGGCGGCGCTCGAAGCGCGGCCATGGCCCGAACAGGCGGAAGCTGGCACCCGCCTCCAGCACGATGGCACGCCCCCATTGCTGACTCACCAGCGAGCTATGCCGGTAGGCCCAGGACGCGAGAAAGCGCTGGCAGCGCGCTTCGGCCTGCGGGTCGTAATCGCAGGTCTGCACCTCGGCCATCAACGCGTGTGCAGCCGACAGGCGCATGCCCGGTTTCAGGCCGGCCGCTGCCGCTGCAGCGTTGACCGCATGCAGGCTGCGCAGCTGCGCTGGCCCTTCCACCAGCGCCAACGGTGCCTGGGTGTCTTCGCGACGCCGCAGCACATCGTCCAGTGCCAGCTGTGGCAACAGAATGCAGGCCCACAACATGCGCGGCCCTCAATGCGCCAACCGCAACGGCTGCGACGGCACCTGGCCGCCGCGGCATTTGCGCACCTGCCAGGCATCGCGCTCGGGCAGAAATTCCAGCCGCAACGCCGCCGGCGATGCATTCACCGCATGGCGACGATCGCGCAATGCGAACGCGCAGCAGTTGCCGCTGTCCGCAGCCACCTGCAGGCGCCGCAGTGCGCGCGCATCGCCGGTCTGTGGCCAGCCCAGCACCGCCGCGCAAGCGCCGCTACGCAGGCATTGTTCGAAGGCCCATAGCGCGTCGCGCGGTTCTGCCTGCACGATCTCCAGCTGCTGCAAGGCCACCCCACCCGCCTGCCAGGCCGGCGCATACGGCACGTACGGCGGCGCCACCAGCACCACCCGACTGCCGGCGCCGGTCATGCGCGCCAGCGTGGGCAGCAGCAATGCGATTTCGCCGATGCCGTGGGCAGGCAACAGCAGCTCGGTCAACGCGCGGCGCGGCCAGCCGCCATCGGGGAGTACCGCATCCAGCGCGGCATGCCCGGTGGATTCGCCACCATTGGCGGTGGCCGTGCCGTGGCCGGCGCGCCAGACCGTGCGCGCCGCCAGCAAGGCATCCAGCGGCATGGCCAGGGCGGCATTGCCGTGTTGCCGCAGCGGGACAGGTTCGCTCATCTCAGCCCTGCCGGATCAGGCCGCAGTACACGCCTTCGATCGCGAAGTCGGCATCGGCGGCCACCACGATCGGCGCATGCGCCGGATTGCGCGGCAACAGGCGGATGGCATCGGCGCTGCGCTCCAGCCGCTTGATGGTGATCTCGCCATCCACGCGCGCCACCACGATCTGGCCATTGCGCGCGTCGCTGCTGCGCTGCACGCCGACCAGGTCGCCTTCCAGGATGCCGTCGTCGATCATCGAATCGCCCTGCACCTGCAGCAGGTAATCCGGCCGCAGCGCAAACAGGCTGCGGTCCAGCCAGAGCTGCCGGTCCAGGCCAATGTCCGCACCGATCGGCACACCGGCCGCCACCCGGCCCAGCACGGGCAGCGCCAGCAGCGCATCCGGCCCGGCCCCGCCCGGTACGCGGATGCCGCGCTTGCGGTTGGGCACCAGCTCGATCAACCCCGCCTCGGCCAGGGCCTGCACATGCTTTTGCGCCGCATTGCGCGAGGCGAACCCGAACGCCTGCGCGATCTCGGCCAGACTGGGTGCCAGGCCGGCCTGGGCCTGCTGCTGCAGGAACGCCAGCACGGCGGCGCGCTTGGGAGAGAGACTATCCATCGGGAAGACCAGCCACGGAACAAGGTGTACATTTGTACACCCAACCGTCGCAGCAGGCGAGATCGCCGACCTGAGCCGCTCAGCTGCCGGACTGGTGTTGTGGCACGAGGGAGTTGTAACGCCTGTACTGGCACCAGGAGCGGGCCACGAACCTGCGCCGGACGACCGCTAAGGGTACGGCGCAGTTTCACCATCAAGAACCTTGGGCCGCTGGACAGTGCGCGTGACCACGGCGCCCGCCCTCTCGTCGGGGCGCACAAAGTGGCAGCAGAATCGATCAGCTCTCGCGTTTGCTCGCCGACCGCTTCCGCGTCGCCGCCGCTTTCTTGGCGGCCGCCTTGCGCACGCCAGGGCCCTTGGTCTTGGCGGCCTTTTTGGCCGCTGCCGAGCGGCTGCTGGAACTACGCTTGGCCGCTGCACTCTTGGCCTGCCGCGACAATGCCTGGGTGCCGGCAACCTGCTTGGCGGTGGTCTTCTTGCTGGCGGTCTTCAAGGCCTTCTTGGCGCCTGCCGACCGCGCGGGCGAGGTCTTCTTGGTGGCTTTCTTGGCCGCCTGTTTCGTCGTCTTCTTGGTCGCTTTCTTGGTGGCCTTTTTCGCCGTCTTCCTGGTCGTTTTGCTGGTGATCTTCTTTGCCGTCCTGGCGGCGGTCTTCTTGGCCGTCTTGCTGTCCTGCGCTGCCTTTTTCTTGGTGCGCTTGGACGCGCTCTTGGACGGCTTGGCATCCACGCCATCGCGGCGCGCCTTTGAAAGGCCAATCGCAATTGCCTGCTTGGTGCCCTTGGCACCATGCTTGCCTTCGCGCACGTGTTCGATTTCTTCTTTGACGTACTCGCCGGCCTGGGTACTGGCCGACTTGCCCTCGCGCTTGTCCTGGGCGGCCGCGCGACGCGTCTTGGCTTCTGGCATGGGATGCTCCCGGTGCGTTGTGACGTGCCGATGTAAACAATCGCCACGTCAACGCATGGTCGACAACGCACTCACTTGCTGTTGAACAACGTGCCGTTGAACAGCAGGCAGTTGAACAACACGCTGACGGCCCGCATGCGTCGCGCTGCGTATCAGCCTTCGCCTGCCGGCAATGGCTCGCCCTGCGCATCGTAGGCCGGCGGGTGATAGAAGTTGACCGTCTTCAGCGGCGTGTCGCCGGTATTGCGAATCTCGTGCGCCTGGCCACGCTCGATCGCGATCAGGCTGCCCGCCTGCAATGTCTGCGTGTGGCCATCCACGATGGCCTCGCCCGCGCCGTCCACCACGAACAGCCATTGATCGGCGCCGCGATGGCGATTGTCCGGGCCACCTTCGCAATCACCCGGTGCAATCACCATTTCTGCCGCCTGCACCTGGCGCAGCGAAAACAGCACCTTGAATGCGTTGCTCAATTCCAGCGTTGCGTACTGCATGCGCGCGTCTCCTCATCGCTTGCGCCGATGCTGTCGCTGCACACGTCAAGGCGGTGGCAATGCGCTTCGCTATGCGCTGCGGCAGTACCAGTCCCAGATCACGCCGGGCAGATGCGCCTGCAGTGGCAGCTCCAATGCGCGGTAGCCATCCAGCACGTCGCGCAGCATCTGTTGCGTTGCGGTGGGCCCGGTGACGCCGTCGAGCTCCTCCTGGCTCAACTGCAACAGCGACCAGTCGTACAGGCGATCGATCCGCTGGGCCATTGCCGCCTGCAGCCACGCCTGCAGCGCGAACACGCGATACCCCTGCTGTTCCAGCTGCGCCACTGCCAACTCGAGTGCCTGCCCCACACCGCGAAACCATTCGGTGTGCCCGCCCGCCGCGCTGCGAATCGCCATCGGCGCCGGTGCGTTGTGCTCACCTAAGGGCCGGCGCAGTTGCAGCTCCAGATCCCGCACGTCGCGTTCGCGCTCGGCTTCCACCAGCACGCCGCGCTCCAGGTCGAAGAACGCAAACCAGCGCGGATGCAGGCTGCTGATGCGGCCCAATGGGTCGCGCGAAAAGCCGATCTTGCAATGGTCTTCCCACTGGCAAGGGAACACATAGGTGAAGCAGCGGCCGTCGATGGCCACCTTGCCACGGCGCAGTTGCGCGCTCATTGGCCTGCCTTGCGCTGCGCCTGCGATGCAAGCGATTGATGATCCTCAACCGGCGGCTCCCAACCGAACACGCTGCGCCCGCCATAGCGGTGCGCATCCACGCGTTCCTGCGCGATATACGCTTCCACCGAAGGACCCCGTGCGCTGGCTTCCAGCCGACGTGCCTGCGCATCCAGCCGCGCAATCGCCTGCAGCCGCTCCTCGTTGCCAAGCCGGGCCTGCTGCATCGCCTGCTTGAGCACGCCGATGGTGTGATCGAACACCCGCGTGGGCACCGGAAACGGATGCCGATCCTTGCCGCCGTGGGCAAGCGAAAACCGCGCCGGGTCACTGAAACGGCACGGTGTGCCATGCAACACCTCGGCCACCATCGCCAGCGAACGCACGGTGCGCGCACCCACGCCCGGCACCTGCAACAGCGCGGTGAAATCGGCGGGGCCGCACTCGGCCGCAGCCGCCAGGCTGGCATGCAGCCGGCGGGTGATCACGTTCTCGCTGCGCACGTCGTGATGGTCGGGCATGCTCAGATGCGGTTGCTGTGCGGGATCCCAGCCCTGGCCTGCAAACAGGTCACCGGTGACCGGTGCTTGCGCTACAGCAGGCGCAACCGGCGCCTGCGCGGCGTCGATGCGCTGCCATTCGCGGGCAAGGCGATCCGGCGGCAGCGTCTGCAATAACGCCACCTGCGCCTCACGCGCGGCAGCGGCGCGATGGTCGGCCAGGTTGACGATGCTGCCCTGCTGCGGCACATCGATCGCCGCGTGCGGCGCATCCACAAAACTGCTCAGCCCTTCCGACAACCAGTGATAGCGGCGCGCCTGCTTGCGTTGCCCGTTCATGCCTTGCTGCACCACCACCCAGCGCCCCTCGTCGCTGACGACAAAACTGTGCAGATACAGATCAAAACCATCCTGCACCGCGGCGCTGTCCACCTTGGCAACCAGGCGGCTGGCACGCGCCAACGCAGCGCCATCCAGCCCCACGCCATCGCCCACTGCCAGCAACTCGGCAGGCGTTACGCGCGAATATCGCCCACGCCCACCGCAGACATGAATGCCCAGTTCGCCCGACAACGGCGTCAGCCCACGCTTGAGTGCGCCCATCACGCTGGTGGTGATGCCGGAGGAATGCCAGTCCATCCCCATCACCGCGCCGAAGGACTGGAACCAGAACGGATGCGCAAGCCGCCGCAACAATTCGTCGCGCCCATAGGTGTGCACGATGGCCTCGCACATCACCGTGCCCAGCCGCGTCATCCGCTCGCCCAACCAGCGCGGCACACGCCCACCATGCAGCGGAAGATCGGCGCTGCCGCCGCGCCGGCTCATTGCAACCTCGTCATCATCTGCACAGGATACCGAGACCGCTGTCGCACGCCGTGCGATTGGCGTGGAGCGCAACAACGCGCAGCTGACGAATTCAGTTCCAGCCTCCCCATGTGCAAGGCAAACGGCGAGCTCGGCCTGCCGCCCGTTGCACGTTGCGTTGCACAGTTCAGCCTCAAACATCGCATCGATGTGAACACCACCACCGCATTGCGTACACCCTGCGTTGACCGCCGCGCGGTCAAGGTGAAGACCCTCTCAGCCATCGCCACGGGGCTCGCATGAATGCCACTCCCGCCGCAGCCCGTGACACGGCACCGGCCACTGCCACCACTGTTGCGCCCACCTACCCGGTAGCGCTGCGCATCAATGGTCAGCCTTATCAACTGCAGCTCGAAGCCTGGGTGAGCCTGCTCGACCTGCTGCGCGATCGTCTCGATCTCACCGGCACCAAGAAGGGCTGCGACCACGGTCAATGCGGCGCCTGCACGGTGTTGGTCGATGGCCGTCGCATCAACAGCTGCCTTACTCTGGCGGTGATGCAGGACGGCGCGGACATCACCACCGTCGAAGGCCTGGCCGAAGGCGAACAGCTGCATCCGCTGCAACGCGCCTTCATTGCCCACGATGCCTTCCAGTGCGGCTATTGCACGCCCGGGCAGTTGTGTTCGGCGGTGGGCCTGATCAACGAAGGCCAGGCGCACGATCGTGATCAGGTGCGCGAATTGATGAGCGGCAACATCTGCCGCTGCGGCGCCTATCCGCAGATCACCGATGCGGTGATGGAAGTACTGGGCACACCCTCGGACAGCAGCGACTCGGCCGACACCCCGTGGACTCCAGGGACGGTGCCGGCATGATTCCGCTCAGCTACGCACGCCCGGAGAGCGTGGACGCGGCAGTCGGCGCGATCGCCACGCGCGGCACTGATCCGCAG
>Ga0209301_100056_pt1 | contig 17120 bp, 6 predicted proteins | sample MSEELM_DM5_FD_187541 | JGI IMG/M metagenome (GOLD analysis project Ga0209301, IMG submission 187541) | Subsurface microbial communities from deep shales in West Virginia, USA - MSEEL M_DM5 (SPAdes) (version 2) | ecosystem: Environmental > Aquatic > Deep subsurface > Shale gas/oil reservoir >...
AAGACGCATTGGCCGGCATCGAGGGGATCGAAACCATCGAGGCACGCAGCCGCAATGGTTCGTCGGACATCAGCATCGAGTTCGTGCCGACGCGCGATGTGGAAGCGGCTGCCAACGACGTGCGCGACGCGGTCAGCCGCGTGTCCGACCGCATGCCGGATCAGGCGCGCCCGCCGGAGATTTCCAAGGTCGAATCCGACGCCGACCCCATTCTGTGGCTCAACATGAGCTCCAGCACGATGGACACGCTGCAGCTGTCCGACTACGCCGAACGCTATGTCGTTGACCGCTTCTCCAGCCTGGACGGCGTGGCGCAGGTGCGCATCGGCGGGCGGCAGCGCTACGCGATGCGCATCTGGCTGGACCGCGACCAATTGGCCGCGCGCGCACTCACCGTGGCCGATGTGGAAACCGCGCTGCAAAACGAAAACGTGGAGTTGCCGGCCGGCAGCATCGAATCGGCGCAGCGCGACTTCACCTTGCGCGTGGAGCGCAGCTATCTCAAACCGGAGGACTTCGCCAAGCTGCCGCTGAGCAAGGGCGAGGGCGGCTATGTGGTGCGGCTGGGCGACGTGGCCAAGGTGGAGCTCACCTCGGCCGAACGGCGCGCGTATTTCCAGAGCAATGGCGTACCCAACGTGGGCCTGGGCATCGTGCGCAACTCCACCGCCAACGCGCTGGACGTAGCACGCGAAGCACGCGCGCAGGCCGAAGAAATCCAGAAGACCCTGCCGCAGGGCACCAACATCTTCGTTGCCTTCGACACCACCACCTTCATCGATGCGGCGGTGGAGCGCGTCTATCACACGCTGATCGAAGCGGTGGTGCTGGTGCTGGTGGTGATCTGGGTGTTCTTGGGCAGCGCACGCGCGGCCTTGATTCCGGCCGTTACCGTGCCGGTGTGTCTGATCGCTGCGTTCATTGCGCTATACGCGTTCGACTTCTCGATCAACCTGCTCACCCTGCTCGCGTTGGTGCTGTGTATCGGCCTGGTGGTCGACGATGCGATTGTGGTGGTGGAAAACATCCAGCGCCGCATCGACCTCGGCGAGCCGCCGCTGGTGGCCGCCAAGCGCGGTACCGGCCAGGTGGCGTTCGCGGTGATTGCGACCACCGCGGTGCTGGTGGCGGTGTTTTTGCCGGTGGGCTTTCTGGAAGGCAATACCGGGCGGCTGTTCCGTGAGCTGGCGGTGGCACTGGCGGCAGCGGTGGCGATTTCGGCCTTCGTGGCGCTGACGCTCACGCCGATGATGTCGTCCAAGCTATTGCGCGCGCACGACCAGGCCAAGCCCAATCGTTTCCATCAGTGGTTCAACAGGCGCATGCAAGCGGTGTCGGCCGCCTACGGGCGATCGCTGGAGCGGCATGTGCAGCGCACCTGGATCTTCGCGCTACTGATGCTGTTGGCGCTGGGCGCCAGCGCGTGGTTGATGAGCCGCATTCCGTCCGAACTGGCTCCGGCCGAGGACCGCGGCAACTTCCAGATCATGATCGACGGCCCGGAAGGTGCGGGCTTCGATTACACGGTTGGCCAGATGCATCAGGTGGAAGACATCCTGCGCCCGTACGTGGGCGCGGACAAACCCATCGTGCGTGCCAATCCGCGCGTGCCCGGCGGGTTTGGCAGCAGCGAGGAAATGCACACCGGCCGCGTGAGTGTGTTCCTGCAGGATTGGGAAAAACGTGACCGCCCCACCACCGAGGTTGCCGACGAGCTGCAGCAGAAACTCAACGTGCTGACCGGCGTGCGTGCGCGCACCCAGGTGAGCGGCGGGCTGGTACGCAGCCGCGGCCAACCGTTCCAGATGGTGCTGGGCGGCCCGGATTACGCGGAGATCGCGCAATGGCGCGACCGCATCCTGCAGCGCATGGAATCCAATCCCGGCCTGGTGGGCGCGGATTCGGACTACAAGGAAACCCGCCCGCAGATGCGTGTGAATATCGATCGCCTGCGCGCGGCGGATCTGGGCGTGTCGGTCACTGCGATTGGCGGCGCGCTGGAAGCGTTGATGGGCTCGCGCCGCGTGACCACCTTCGTCGACAACGGCGAAGAATACGACGTGATGCTGCAGGCCGGCCGCGAAGGCCGCATGTCGCCCGAAGACCTCACCGCCATCCGCGTGCGCTCGATCCGTGGCGAGCTGATTCCGCTGTCCAACCTGGTCACGCTCAGCGAAGTGGCTGAAGCCGGTACGTTGAACCGCTTCAATCGGCTGCGCGCAATCACCATCAGTGCCGGCCTGGCGCCGGGCTATCCGCTGGGCGATGCCATCGCCTGGGCGCAGCAGACTGCGCAGGAAGAGTTGCCCGAGTACGCGCAGGTGGAATGGAAGGGCGAATCGCGTGAGTACCAGCAATCCGGCAGTGCGGTGCTGCTCACCTTCGGCATGGCCTTGCTGGTGGTGTATCTGGTGCTGGCCGCGCAGTTCGAGAGCTTCGCCCATCCGCTGGTGATCATGCTGACGGTGCCGCTGGCAGTGCTGGGCGCGCTGGTCGGCCTGTGGCTCACCGGCGGCACGCTCAATCTGTTCAGTCAGATCGGCATCGTGATGTTGGTGGGTTTGGCGGCCAAGAACGGCATTCTGATCGTGGAGTTTGCCAATCAGCTGCGCGACGAAGGCCGCAGTGTGCACGCGGCCATCGTCGAATCGGCATCGGTGCGCCTGCGCCCGATCCTGATGACCTCCATCGCCACGGTGGTCGGCGCGATTCCGTTAGTGGTGGCCGGCGGGCCCGGTTCGGCCAGCCGCGCCACCATCGGCGTGGTGGTGATCTTTGGTGTGTCGTTGTCCACGCTGCTGTCGCTGTACGTGGTGCCGGCGTTCTACAGCCTGATTGCCCCGTACACCAAGTCACCGGAAGCGCTGGCGCGCGAGCTGGATGCCTTGGAGGCACGCACGCCTTCGGTGGGTGGACACGCGTAATCCAGGTGCCGGCAGCGGTTTCGCTGCCGGCAACAACTGCGCTGCCGAGCGATCGTTTCGGCATCCTGTGACGTAACCGAACCAGTGACTGCGTATAGCCTGCTGCGCCGCGTGCGAGCAGGCGGCACGCGTGGTGCGCGCAGGCGCCCTGCAATGCATGCCATCCCATGCATGTGGCCAAGCTGCATGCAATGACTCATGAGCTGCGGCACTGCCCCGCGTGTGATGCACAACCGGCGCTGTGTCGCCCCCAGCCATCAGCCAACATGCCGACTTTGGCGGTGCGTGGCCGCGATTGCCTGCACCGCCCGTGCAATGACTATGGCCACATGACAGCACTGCCTGGCTGTGGTCGACTTCGGCGGTTACCTTGACCGGAATCGCCCATGCGTCGTCTTGCCTGCCTGCTTGCTCCCTCCGTCCTTGCGCTGTGCTGCGGGAGTGCCCTGGCGCAATCCGCCGGCGAGCTGGTGCCCAATGGCCGCCTGCCCACCTGGGCGGTGCCCGAGCACTACAGTCTGGCGATCAAGGTGGATCCGGAGCAGGCGCAGTTCAGCGGCCGCACCACCATCCGCGTGCAGCTCAAGCAGGCATCGGACCATCTCTGGCTGCACGGCAAGGAGCTGAAGGTCAGCAAGGCCACTGTGAAGCCGGCCAAGGGCAAGGCGCTCACCGCACGCTACGTCGATGCCGATGCGCAGGCCGGCGTGGTGCGCCTGGACTTCGGCCGCACGCTCAAACCGCAGACGCTCACCGTGGACATCACCTACAGCGCGCCGCTCAATCAGCAACTGCAGGGCCTGTATCAGGTGAAGTACCAGGGCAAGGCATATGCGATGACGCAGATGGAGCCGATCAGTGCGCGCTACGCGTTCCCCAGTTTCGATGAGCCCGCGTTCAAGACGCCCTTCGACCTGAGCCTGACCGTGCCCGCCGACGATCAGGCCTTGGCCAACACCATCGCCACCTCCACCAAGCCGGCTGGCAAGGGCTGGAAGACGGTGAGCTTCGCACCGACGCTGCCGCTGCCCACCTATCTGGTGGCCTACGCGGCCGGCCCGTGGGATGTGGTGGATGTGCCGGCCATGCCGGCCACCCCACAGCGCCCCACGTCCACACCGCTACGTGGCATCGCCGCCCAGGGCCAGGGCCCGCGCATCACCCCCGCGCTGGATCAGACTCCGGCGATTATTGCGGCGCTGGAGGACTACTACGCCTTCGGTTACCCGTTCGACAAACTCGACCTGGTTGCCGCACCGGACTTCAGCGCCGGCGCCATGGAAAACCCGGGGTTTGTGACCTTCCGCGACTGGCTGTTGCTGCTGGACAAGGACTCGCCGGCCGAAAACGTGCAGCGCTCCTTCAACACCAACGCGCACGAGCTGGCGCACCAATGGACCGGCGACACCGTCACCATGGCGTGGTGGGACGATTTGTGGTTGAACGAAGCGTTCGCCACCTGGATGCAGCAGAAGATCACCATGCAGCTGCACCCGGAATACCGCGCCAATCTGGATCGCATCGGCGGTGCGCAGCACGCGATGGATAACGACAGCCTGGTCAGCGCACGCAAGATCCGCCAGCCGATCACCGGCAATGGCGACATCGAAACCGCCTTCGACGGCATCACCTACCAGAAGGGCGCGGCGGTGCTGGCGATGTTCGAAGGCTTCGTCGGCGAGGACGTGTTCCGCGAGGGCATGCGCGCCTACATCGCCAAGCACAAGTTCGGCAGCGCCACCGCCGATGACCTGGTCGATGCGATCGCCGAAGCCGCCGGCAAGGGCGAAAATTTCAAGGCCGCGTTCCGCAGCTTCCTGAATCAGCCGGGCGTGCCGTACCTGCAGACGCAGGTGGCGCGCGAAGGCGGCAAGACCGTGGTCAAACTGCAACAGCAGCGCTACCTGCCGCTGGGCTCATCCGGTTCCACCGCGCAGCAGTGGGGCGTGCCGGTGTGCGTGAAGTACGGCAAGGGCAAGAATCAGGTGGGCACCGCCTGCCAACTGCTGGAAAGCGGCAGCGGCAGCATCGTGCTGGAAGGTGCCGGCAAGAACACCTGGGTGTTCCCGAATGCGCGTGGCGCCGGCTACTACCGTTTCAGCCTGCCGAAGAAACAGCTGGCCGCGCTCGGCAAGCAGGTCGCCCAGCTCGACGACAACGAAAAGCTCTCCTACGCCGACGCCATCGATGCGGCGTATCGCCACGGCGATGCCGACACCGAGGTGGTGCTGGCGGCGATGAAGCAACTGGCCGGCGCCGAGTCTGCCGATGTGTCCACCGCGTTGGTGGACCGCTTTGTCTGGATCTGGCGCCACCAGGCCACCACCGATGCGCAGCGCGCCACCCTGCGCAAGGCGGCCGAGCAGGCCTACCTGCCGCGTCTGCGTCAGCTCGGCTACACCCGCCGCGCCAAGGAGTCGATCGACGAAACCACATTGCGTGCGTCCCTGGCCGGCCTGTTCGGCCTGCGGCTACAAACCCCGGAGGTGCGCAGCGCGCTGCTGGCCCAGGGCGATGCGGTGCTGGCAGGTGGCGGCAATGGCCTGAACTTCGCCGCGGCCAATCCCGACCTGCTCGGCACCGTGCTGGCGGTGACCGCGCAGGAGCGCGGCGCCGCGGCCGTGCAGACGCTGATCCAGGCGCTGCGCACGCATGCCGACCCGGCGCAGCGCAACGCGATGATCGCCGCGCTCGGCGCGGTGCAGGATCCGGCGCTGCTCACCCAGGTGCGCGACTTTGCATTGACCGATGCGATCAAGGTCGGCGAGATGAAGAGCCTGCTGACGCGTGGGCATAGCTATGACGCCTCGCATGCCTCGATGTGGCCGTGGTTCACCGCCAACTTCGACCGCATCGTGCAGCGCAGTGGCTCGTTCGATGGTGGCGGCCTGCCGTCGCTGGGCGCGTCCAACGGCTGCAGCGTGGAGGAAGCCGATCGTCTGGATGCGTTCTTCAAGCCGCGCCTGGCCACGCTCAGCGGCGCCGACCGCGGCCTGGCCCAGACCGGCGAGGCGATCCGCCTGTGCGCCGCGCTCAAGCAGGCGCAGACCGCCAAGCGCTGAGCCTGGCGTGCGGTAATGGTGCAGCAGCGTTGCGGCGCTGCTGCACGGCGAGGCCAGTGCATGTTCGATGATCTGCAATTGCAGGGCGAAGGGTTCGTGCTGCGACGCTGGCGCCAGGACGACCTGGACGCCTTGTTGATGCATGCCAACGACCCGTGGGTGCCGCGCGGGCTGAGCACGCGCTTTCCGCACCCGTATACGCGTGCCGATGGCGAGGCGTTTCTGGCCGGCAAAGTGGTGGATCTGCGCGACCCGGTGCTGGCCATCGTGATCGACGGCCAGGCCTGCGGCAGCATCGCGCTGCGTCGTGCGGGCGGTGGTGCAGACGCTGTCGCTGAACTGGGGTACTGGCTGGGCCGCGCGTATTGGGGGCGCGGCTGGATGACCCGCAGCGTGCAGACCTACCTCGCGTGGGCCTTGCACGCGTTGCCGCTCACACGCATCGATGCGACCGTACTGGACAGCAACCCGGCCTCTGCCCAGGTATTGCGCAAGAACGGGTTCGTGGCCCAGGGCGTGCGGCGCGGCGCACTGCTGCGCCCCGATGGCACGCACGATCTGCACGTTTTCAGCCGGTTCGCGGCCACACGCTGAGCCTGTGGCGCGTGCACGTCGCATCGTGCAGCGCTTTCGGCCAGAATCGGGGCACTCCCCACCTCGCTGGGGTCAACGGTCGGCGCGTCGGGGAGATTGCGTGGAAGCACTCATCAATGGCATCAACGGTATCGTCTGGAGCAAGGCACTGATCTTCATGTGTCTGGGCGCCGGCGTGTACTTCACCATCCGCACCCGCTTCATGCAGGTGCGCGGATTCGTGGAAATGGTCCGCCTCACCGTGGGCGGGCAGAAATCCGATGCCGGCGTGTCGTCGTTCCAGGCCCTGGCGATGTCGATGGCCGGGCGCATTGGCATTGGCAATATTGCCGGCGTGGCCACCGCCATCGCCTTCGGCGGGCCGGGCGCGATCTTCTGGATGTGGGTGATGGGCTTTCTGGGCGCATCCACCTCGTATGTGGAATCGACGCTGGCGCAGATCTACAAGATCAAGGATGCCGATGGCCGCTATCGCGGTGGCCCGGCCTACTACATCGAAAAGGCCATGGGCCTGAAGTGGTACGCGCTCACCTTCGCAGTGGCCACCATCATCGCCACCGGCTTTTTGATGCCCGGCGTGCAGGCCAATGCCATCGCCGATAGCGCCATCAACGCCTGCCGCGGCACCAGCCTGTGCGGCGCGATGGATGGGCAGTGGATGGGCCTGCCGATGCGCGATGCCGCCAAGCTGGGCATCGGCATCCTGGTGGCCTGCATGCTGGCGGTGATCATCTTCGGCGGCGTCAAGCGCATCGCCAACTTCGCCGAGGTCGTGGTGCCGTTCATGGCCATGGGCTACATCCTGATGGCGCTGGTCATCATGGTGCTCAACGCCGAACGCGTGCCGGACATGTTTGCCACCATCTTCAGCAGCGCCTTCGGCAGCCATGCCGCGTTCGGTGCGTTGCTGGGCCTGGCGGTGGAATGGGGCGTCAAGCGCGGCATCTACGCCAACGAAGCCGGGCAGGGCACCGGCCCGCACGCCGCCGCCGCGGCCGAGGTCTCGCACCCGGCCAAGCAGGGCTACGTACAGGCGTTTGCGATCTACTTCGACACCATGATGGTGTGCACCGCCACCGCCTTCCTGATCCTCACCACCGGCAAGTACAACGTGTATTCGCCCGATGGCGCCAAGCCGGGGCTGTATGCGGGCCTGGTCGGCGTGGAAGAGGGCCCGGGCTATGCGCAGGCCGCGGTGGAATCGGTGCTGCCGGGCTGGGGTGCGGGCTTCGTGGCGATCGCGCTGTTCTTCTTCGCCTTCACGACGATCATGGCCTATTACTACATGGCCGAAACCAATCTGAGCTACATCAACGGCAACCGCCGGCGTCCGCTCACCGTGCTGCTGCTGCGCCTGGGCATCCTGGGCATGGTGATCTTCGGCGCGTTTCATAATGCGCAGCTGGCATGGGCGCTGGGCGACATCGGCGTCGGCGTCATGGCCTGGCTCAACATCATCGCCATCCTGATCCTGCACAAGCCGGCGATGCTGGCCTTGAAGGATTACGAACGGCAGAAACGCCAGGGGCTGGATCCCGTGTTCGATCCTGTCTCGCTCAGCATCAAGAACGCGGATTTCTGGACACAACGATGAAACAGCATGATGGGCGTGGCGCACGGCCGCCTCGCGACACCGCCGGCGGCGGAGCACCGCTCAATCCGTGGGGCCGTGCGGCGCCACGCGCACCTGCGCCGTCTGCACCGGCGCCACGCACCAGCGCTGCAGCGCCGGCCGCGGCCAGCGCCAACAATGCGCGCGAGCTGCGGCTGTACGGCATCAATGCGATCCAGGCGGTGTTCAAGGCGCGCCCGCAGGCGCTGCGCAAGATCTACCTGACCGAAGCGCGTATCCCGCAGTTCAAGGCCTTGCTGGCCTGGTGCGTGGCGCAGCGCCTGGGCTACCGCGTGGTGGAAGAGGCCGACCTCACCAAGCTGGCGTCCAGCACGCATCACGAAGGCATCGTGGCCGAGGTGTTGCGGGTGCCGCCGCAGCCGCTGCAGGACTGGCTGGCGGCCTTGCCGCAAGGCCCGGTGCTGGCGCTTTGGCTGGATGGGGTGGGCAACCCGCACAACTTCGGCGCCATCCTGCGCTCGTCGGCGCACTTCGGTGTGGCCGGCCTGTTGTTGCCGGCCGGCTCCACGCTGGGGTTGTCCGGTGCCGCCGCGCGCGTGGCCGAAGGTGGCGCTGAAGCGGTGCCGTTGGTGCAGCTTCCCGACACCGCGCAGGCGATGGCGCAGCTGCGGCAGGCCGGCTTTGCGGTGGCCGCCACGCTGGTGGACGGCGGGCAGGATGTGTTTGCCACCGCGTTGCCGCAGCGCCTCGTCTACGTGATGGGGGCGGAAAGCGAAGGCATGGACCGGCAGTTCGCCAGCGCCTGCGATCTGCAGTTGTCCATCCACGGCAGCGGCCTGGTGGAAAGCCTCAATGTGGCCTCCGCCACCGCTGTCTTCCAAGCCGCCTGGCGCGCACGCGCGCTGACAGGAGCATAAGCATGCGCACGCGTGTCTGGATGTTTGCCGCAAGTTGCGCGTTGGCCGTTGCCGGCAACGCCGCTGCCCTCTCGCCGGTCGCGCCGCCGCAGGTGCAGACCGACCACGGCCCGGTGCGCGGCCAATGGCAGGACGATGGCAGCGCGGTGTTCCGCGCGATTCCGTTTGCCGCCCCGCCGTTGGGTGCGCTGCGCTGGCGGCCGCCGCAACCGGCACCGGCCTGGACAGAGGTGCGCGATGCCACAGTCGCTGCCACCCCGTGCGTGCAGCCTGCATTGGGCTGGAACAACGCCATGGCCAAGCGCGGCACCGAAGACTGCCTGTATGTAGAGGTGCAGACGCCCGCGTTGCAGCCAGCCAAACCGCTGCCGGTGTTCGTGTGGATCCATGGCGGCGCCAATGTGGCCGGTGGTGCCGATGGGCATCTGCCGACCAACCTGGTGGCGCAGGACATGCTGGTGGTGACGCTGCAATATCGCCTGGGTGCGTTCGGTTTTCTGTCGCTGCCGGAATTGCGCGATAGCGACAATGCCGCCGCCGGCAATTACGCCTTGCTCGACCAGATCGCCGCGTTGCAGTGGGTGCACGACAACATTGCCCAGTTCGGTGGCGACCCGGCGCGTGTGACCATCGCCGGGCAATCGGCCGGTGGCCAGGACGTGGGCCTGCTGATGCTCAGCCCGTTGGCGCGCGGCCTGTTTTCCGCGGCGATCGAACAGAGCGGCACCGCCGGCTTCGGCTTGCCGGCGCGGTCGCTGCAAGACAACCGCGCACTGGGTGTCAGCATCGCCGCACGTGCCGGCATCGACGATGCAGCGACGCGGCTGGCACAGCTGCGCGCGCTGCCGGCCGAGCGTGTGATCCAGGCCGCGCAAGGTGTGGACGTGCCCGCGCTGGATGACGATGGCTATCTCTGGTTGCAGGCGGTGGTGGACGGGCGCGTGTTGCCGCGTGCGCCAGCGGCACTGCTGGCCGATGGCAAACAGGCCAAGGTGCCGCTGTTGATCGGGTATGTGGTGCAGGAGCTCACCTATGGCGGCGAGCAGGGCGCGCAGGCACGTGTGCGCCGCGACTACCCGGCGCAGGCCGACGCCGTGCTGCAACGGCAGCAACGTGCGCAGGCAAAGCGCACCGCGCGCGAAGGTAGCCCCGCCGTGCAGCTGTCCACCGATCTCACCTTCCGCTGCCCGGCAGTGACTGTGGCGCAGCATCAGGCCGCGCTGGGCGTGCCGGTGTGGCATTACGTGTTCGATACCGCCGCACCGGGCGGGCAGGTGACCCATAGCGCCGAGCTGCCATTCCTGTTCAAGGATCTGCCGATCGGCCAGCCGCCGGTGAGTTTGCAGCGCTATTGGGCCGCTTTCGTGCAGCATGGCAATCCCAACACCAAGGGATTGCCGGCCTGGCCGGCGTTCGCGCCCAAGCATGCGGCATTGCAGTTCGATGCCAGTGGCGTGCGCCAGCTCAAGGATGCACGCCCGGCCGTGTGCGCAGGCGTGGACTTGCCGTAACCGACCGCGCGTACCGTCACGGTACGCGCGATCGTTCAACTCAACTCAACGTGCGCAGCCCGGCCCGCCGAAGTAGAAACCACCATTCTGCATTTCCGGCGACAAGCTGGTGCGGGTGACGCCTGCACCCAAGGCATACGGATAGCTGTAACCGGCTATCGCCATCGTGTAGCAGGACGGATGCTCCACGCTCAGCGACGACAGGCGCTGCACGGGATGGGCGACCATCGCCGCATCGCGATAGAAGTGGTTGGCCTGGAATGCGGCCTGGCGATAGCCCGCTGCTGCGAACTGACCGCTCCCCATGCGTGTGCTGGCTACACCGCTGTCGGTCGAGACTTCGCCGCCTGCGCTCACGTACGCAACGTGTCCGTTGGCGAGATCGCCCGAATACAGTGATGCCTTGTAGTAACCGATCCATTCGCCGTCCAGGCGCAGCCACCAGTTGCCGTCGGTATTCTTCTGGAATTCCACGCCCAGCATAGTCTGCTTGCCGCCTGCAATGCTGAATCCGGCGGCCGGCTGAGCACCCAGGACATGGCGCGTGCTGGTCTGCACGAAATCGCTGCAATCCAGATTATGGCAACCTGTATTGACGTAATCGTCCTGGGTGGAATAAATGAAAACGATGGGCTTGTTGCCCCAACCTGCGCCTGGCTGGATCTCCCAGCCCACTTCAAGCGTTTGCGCTTGCTTGCTTGCGCTGTCACCAACGATCCATATCTGACTGATGGTTTGTTTCTCGTTGGTCGAGCGTAATGCGGGCGCCCACAGATTGAGGTCGGCTCCTGCGCCTGTGACCGATGTGCCGGCGGTATCCAGAAAGACGTTGGAGTAGTAATGCGTTACCGGTGCTGCCTCCTGCGCCGCCGGCACCGCGTCAGCCTGCCTGGAGGCGATCGCGCGCGGGGTGGTGCCCCGCAGAAAGCTGCGCAGATTCGCATGGTTGCTCATCTCGGCCAGGCCGATGCGTTCGAGCGGCACGCTGCCGGTATCGCAGCGTTGCGCCGCATCGATCGGTGTCACCGTACCCGTGTTGCTTGAGAGGGAGGGCGGTGCCGCCGGCGTGCTGCCATCGCGCAAGGCAGGTTGCTGTGCAATTGGAATGCAATCGAACACCTTGCCGTCCTGTTGAACGCTGCGCAGCACGGTCAAACCGTTGTAACGATTGAACAGATAACGCTGCATTTCGGCGAAGGCGGTGGGGTCGCTGACCTTGGTCGCAGCGCCACGGGTGGCATAACTGAGCTGCGCCTGCGCATCCAGGAAATCCTTGAAGTCGCGCGTGACTTGCGGAAATGCACGCGATGCCGACAGCGACGTGCGCAGCGCGTCGCGTTGGGCAGGCGCGACACTTACGGTGGCGGGTGTCCGCAGCAAGGGGGGCATTAGTGTGTCGATGCTGCGGTCGCTGCTTGCCGAGATCGATGGCGGTAGCAGCGTGGTGGCGCCAGCGGTGGGAGCCAGTGCACACACGCAAAGCGCAGCAATAGCGCGGCTGATCGATATCGGCCGATGAGAACGGAAGGTCATGTGTTTTCCCTGACGCCGGAATGAAACTGCCTGCACGCGGCGTACGCTGCAGGACAGCGCCTTCAGTCCGCAGGTGCATCCCGAGGTCCGTTCGGTGGCGCATGCCTGCGTTGAAGGCGTGCGCAGTCTAGCTGTGCAAAAAAGAAACTGATCGGCAGAAACGCATTGCGTGACATCAGGCACAAAGCAAGCGCAATGCGCTAAGCGGATGCCGTGTCGATGGTCATGCACACCCTTGCGTATGGCGCTTTGCCGATGCGCAAAGGTGTGCACGGTCACTTCAACTTGAGCATGCCTGCTCTTACTTCTTTTGCAGTCTGATCGCAGCTCCGCCGTTGGCAGCCAATTGCAGGTGCAAGCTGTCGTTACGTGTGAGCTTGCGCGTGTCGATACGCACTTCTGTCGGCGCCTCGCCATCTGCGTAGATGGTCGCGGTCCACGTGCCCTTGCCCAGAAACGATAACGGCAAGGTCAGCGTGCGTGCCTGCTCATTGGTCATCGCACCCACGTACCAGTCCTTGCCGCTGCGGCGCGCCAGCACGATGTGCTCGCCAATTGTGCCTTCGATCGCGCGGGTTTCGTCCCAGCTGGCAGGCACATCGCGCAGGAACTGCGCTGCGGGTACGTTCTCGTATTGCTCGGGCCTGTCGGACACCACCGCAAACGGACTTTCGTACACCACATACATCGCCAGCTGCTGCGCGCGCGTGGTCATCACCTGTGGCGCGATGTGCTGCGGCTTGAACTCGGCAGGGCGCACGTTGCGAAATCCGCCAGGGGTGTAGTCCATTGGCCCGAGCAGCATGCGGGTGAAGGGCAGGGTGAGGTTGTGGGTGGCGGTGATGCGCGTGGTCCACTTGTTGTACTCGGCACCGAGCACGCCTTCCTGCGTAAGGTAGTTGGGATAGGTGCGGATGAGGCCGGTGGGGTGGTAGGCACCATGCAGATCCACTAGCAGTTTGTGTTCGGCGGCCTTGGCGAGCAGGCGGTGGTAGAAGTCCACCATCTGCTGGTCGTCGCGGTCCATGAAGTCGACCTTGATGCCCTTGATGCCGAGTTGCTGATACCACGCAAGCGCCTCGTCCATGTGCGCATCCAGTGCGCGCCAATGCGCCCATAGCCACAGGCCGACACCACGTTGGCGCCCATATGTCACCAGGCCGGGCAGGTCGAGTTGTTCCACCGGGCGGCGAATGTCCGCATCGCTGTTGTATTGCCCATCGCCGGTACTGCCGTGATACCAGCCGTCATCGATCAGCATGTATTCCAGCTTCAACTGATGCGCGTGGTCGATATAGCGCTGGATGGTGGCGGTATTCATGCCGGGCTGTGCAACGCCACTGGCCAGGCTGCCCGACCACCAATCCCACGCCGATTTACCGGGGCGCACCCAACTGGCATCGAAGGCAGGTGGCGGATTCAATAGCGTGATCAGATTGGAGTCGATCAGCGATGCCGGCGTGTCGCCGAGCATGATCACGCGCCACGGTGTGGCGAAGTCGCGGCCCTGCGCATCGATGCTCACCGCCAGCGCGGGTTGATCCAGCCGTGGCGACAGCTTTGCCGACACGCCCAGCCCGCCATCGGCCCGGCCGGTGAGATACAAGCCGGCGTAATCGCGCAGATTGGCCTCGCCAATCGCCAGTGTCGTGCCCTGTGCATCGGTCTGGCACACCAGTGGCAGTTCGAGCAGGTTGTGCGGGCGCAGTTTCGATGCGGCGATGGCGTCGTATTCGCCCTCGTGGCTGGTGCCGAAGCGGCCAAGGTTCAAGGTCCAGCACGGGTAATCACGTGGAAACGCGAAGCTGGTGAGTTCGTTGCGGATCTCGAGCTTGCCCGCCTTGGGCAGCACATAACGTAGTGCGACACCGTCATCGTAGGCACGTAGTTCGATCTCAAGACGGTGCTGTGCGGCATCGACCAGTTGCACGCGCAGCTGCCGATAGTGGTCGCGTGCCTGGCGGGTTTTTCCCACCGTCAGCGTCACGCGGCTGTCGTGATCTTCACTGCTGCTGCCCTGCACGGTCATGCCGTGGCCGAGCTTGTTGTTGCGGCCGAGATCCAGTCCAAGCGGTGCATCGTCGAGCACTACTTTGTTGCGGTACAGCACGCGATAGGTGGGAACGCCGCCCTCGCTCAGCGTGAACTCCACTTGCGTGCGTGCAGTGGGTGATTGCACGCGCAATGGCTGCGCAACAGCAGGAATAACGCTCAAAGACAGCAGCAGCGCCGCTGCCGGTAATGCGGACTGGATCAGGTTTCGCATGATTCCCTCCTCCTGGGTGCGCCAACCCTAACGCAGAACGGTTGTTGTCGATATCCTCCTGGGGTAACGTTACCTCGCACCGTGGCAACCGAAACAGGGGCGGCAGTTACGGGCAACATCGCGTCAGCGATGTTCACCGTTGCTTGGCAGTAGAGCTTGGGAGAGGCCTCTAATGCTGATGGTTCGCAAGGCGTTCCGCCGTGGAGCGCTGTGGCTGTTGTGTGGTTGCGTGGGCTGGACTGCAGTGGAGGCTGCACCCGCCAAGGTCGATCCGCCCGGTCCTTATGACGTGCGCGTGCTCGCAGGCGGCGTTGGCTTGAGCAAGACGCTGGCCGCTGATGCACCGATGCTGGCGGCCGACGCAGACTGGAGTGTGTCCGGTTGGGTGCGTCCTGCCATGGACGTGCCCGGTACCGTGCGCATTGCAGGTCTAGGTGATGCGCGCGGCGACGGGCGCTTCTTCGTGATCGACAACGGCCGTCTTGGTTTTGCCCAAGGCGATAGCGTGCTGCGCAGCAAACAGGCGCTGCCGGTAGCTACGTGGACGCAGATTGCAGCGGTGGCGCAAGGTGCACGGCTGACGCTGTATGCCAATGGACGCCAGGTGGCCAGTGGCACGCGCGTGTCACGTGCGGTGGCGCCGGCGCTGGTCTTTGGCCCACGTGTGCCGGCCGATGCCGCGTCGCTGCACTTCGGTGGCGACATCGCCAATTTCACTGCGCGCGCCGGTGCGCTCGATGCAGCAGCTATTGCGCAGCAGGCACGGCACGCGCCGAATGAAATATTGCAGCGCTTCGAAGATGCGTCGCCAGGCTGGCGCGTGCAGACCAAACAGATGGCTGGGCAGCTCGAACCGCAACCGGCCGCCACGCTGCCACGCAGCGCCGCACCGTTCTCCGCACCGGTGGCCAAGCCCGTCACCAATGCGCCCGCATTGCAGCCGCTGGATGCGCTGTCATGGCGCGTGGGCGGCTGGCAGCTGGCCGCTGCGCCTGACCTCGGCACGCGTGGTGGTGCCGAGCTGTCGCGTGGCGCTGCACCTTCCAGTAGCGCATGGCATGTGGCCACCGTGCCGGGCACGGTACTCACCACGCTGGTCGATCGCGGTGTGTATCCAGATCCGGATATCGGCCTCAACAACATGGCCATTCCCGAATCGCTGAGCCGCCAGGACTGGTGGTACCGCAGCACCTTCGAGCTGCCTGCCAGCACACAGGGCAAGCGCCTGGAACTGGTGTTCAACGGCATCAATTACGCCGGCGAGATCTGGGTCAACGGCGTGCAGGTGGGGCGTACGCGTGGCGCATTCGCGCGTGGGCGGTTCGATGTCAGCAGCTACCTCACGCCCGGCCGCAATGCGATTGCCGTGCGTGTTTCGCCGCCGCCGCATCCGGGCATTGCGCACGAGCAGTCGATGACCGCCGGCGTTGGCGAGAACGGTGGCATGCAGGCACTGGATGGGCCCACCTTCATTGCCAGCGAAGGCTGGGACTGGATCCCGGCGGTGCGCGACCGTAATGCCGGGCTCTGGCAGGATGTACAGCTGCATGCCACCGGCCCGCTCGCGGTCGGCGACACGCACGTGGTCACCGCCAAACTGGCGCCCGGCCATCGCCGCGCCGAGCTGGAAATTGCCGTGCCATTGCGCAACACCAGCGGCACTGCGGTGCAGGGCACAGTGCAGCTTGCCTTCGGTGATGTGCGTATCCAGCGTGAGGTCAACGTGCCTGCGGGCGGCACCACGCTCACACTCACTGCCGCCGACACGCCGGAGCTGGTGGTGACCAATCCACGGCTGTGGTGGCCGAATGGGTATGGCGAGCCCTCGCTGTACACCTTGCAGGTCGGTGTCGCAGCGGGCGGTGTGCAGTCGGATCTGCAGCAACTGCGGTTCGGTATTCGCGAGGTCACTTACGAGCTGTCGTTGTTCGACGAACGTGGCGCACTGCGTCGTGTGCTGGTGGATCTCAATCAGGCCCGGCAGCGTGGCGAGCGCATCGTCGATGTGCGGCACGCCGCCATTCGCCCGGTGCCCGGTGGCAATGCGCAATCGCTGTATCCCGGCGCACTCGCGTCGCCAGCGGTGACGCAGCTGGATGACAGTACGTTGGCCCCGCATCTGGTGCTGCGCATCAACGGTGTGCGGATTGCGATCAAGGGCGGTAATTGGGGTATGGACGATTGGCGCAAGCGCGTCTCACGCGAGCGCCTGGAGCCGTACTTCCGCCTGCAGCGCGATGCGCACTTCAACGTGGTGCGCAATTGGGTGGGGCAGAACACCGGAGCGAGCTTCTTCGACCTGGCCGACGAATACGGCATGTTGGTGTTGAACGACTTCTGGCAATCCACGCAGAACTACAACATGGAGCCGGCCGACGCGGCGCTGTTCCTGGCCAATGCCGCCGAGGTCATCACGCGCTTCCGCAACCACCCTTCGATTGTGCTGTGGTTCGGCCGCAACGAAGGCGTTCCCGCGCCGATCCTCAACGAGGGCCTGGACGCGCTGGTCGCCGCGCTCGATGGCACACGCTGGTACACCGCCAGTTCCAACGAAGTGAATCTGCAAGGCAGCGGCCCGTACAACTATCGCGAGCCGGTGGCGTACTTCAACAAGCTGGCACAGGGCTTCTCGGTGGAAGTGGGTACACCGTCGTTCTCCACCCTGGAGTCCTTCAAGGCGTCGGTACCTGCGGTGCAGGATCAATGGCCGATCAGTGACAGCTGGGCGTATCACGACTGG
>Ga0209301_100059_pt1 | contig 16704 bp, 12 predicted proteins | sample MSEELM_DM5_FD_187541 | JGI IMG/M metagenome (GOLD analysis project Ga0209301, IMG submission 187541) | Subsurface microbial communities from deep shales in West Virginia, USA - MSEEL M_DM5 (SPAdes) (version 2) | ecosystem: Environmental > Aquatic > Deep subsurface > Shale gas/oil reservoir >...
CCTTGGTCGGCGGCTTTAGTTTTGCCGGCAACAAGTTCAACCGCGCCACCCAGGCACGGCGCCAGCCGGGCTCGAGCTTCAAGCCGTTCGTGTATGCGGCGGCCTTCGAGAAGGGCTTCAACCCGGCCTCGATTGTGCTGGATGCACCGGTGGTGTTCCGCGACCGCCGCGGCAAGACCTGGTCGCCACAGAATGATGGCGGCGGCTTCCGTGGGCCGATGCGCCTGCGTGAGGCGCTGGTGCAGTCGCGCAATCTGGTGTCGGTGCGTTTGCTGGATGCGATCAGCGTCGATTTCGCGCGCAAGTACATCAGCCAGTTCGGCTTCCAGGAGGCCGAGCTGCCGCCCAACCTGTCGATGTCGCTGGGCACCGCATCGCTGACACCGCTGTCGGTGGCACGCGGTTACGCGGTGTTCGCCAATGGCGGCTCGCGTGTGGACACCTGGATCGTGGACGAGGTGAAGGACCGCGACGGCAATGTGGTCTTCAAGGAAGTGCCCGCTGTGGCCTGCCGCACCTGCGCCACGCAGGGCGGCACCGCCGCCCCGGTCAGCCAGGTGGTGGATGGCTTCAACTTCGGCGCGCCCGCGCTGCCCAAGTCGATCGAGCCAGCCGCCGCGACGCCTGCCACGCCTGCCACGCCTGCGGAAACTACCCCCGCAGCCACCGCCGAAACCAAGATCGCGCCCCGCGCCATCGACGAGCGCACTGCGTATCAGCTGGTCTCGATGATGCGCGACGTGGTCCAGCGCGGCACCGGCACCGCGGCCAAGGTGCTGGGACGCGAAGATGTGGGTGGCAAGACCGGCTCCACCAACGATCACCGCGACGCCTGGTTCTCCGGCTTTGGCGGCCCGTACGCCACCACGGTGTGGGTTGGTCGCGACGACTTCCGCTCGCTGGGGTATCGCGAATACGGCGGCAAGGCCGCGCTGCCGATCTGGATCGACTACATGCGCGTGGCCTTGAAGGACAAGCCGATCGCGGCCAACGACCCGCCCGATGGCATGACACAGGCGACCATCAATGGCGCGGTGGAGTGGGTCAAGAACGAAGACCTCGACCGTCTGCAGGATTACGACTACGGTCTGCAGGAACAGCAGGACGAAAAAGCGTTCGACATCTTCTAAAGCTGTTCCAGGCGGTGTGATGCCAGCAGCGGAGCCCAGGTGGCTCCGCTGTTTTTTTTGGGCAAGCGATTGATGCGGCGTGATGCTGGGCGTTGCTGATCGGTTGCGATGGCCTCCTCCGCCATGCCGCATCTCGCTGCGTTATCGACGCCCAGGACATGCACGCTACCTGGGCCAACTCAGTGCCGGCACTGAACGTATGCGCGACGCCCCACAGTTCCTATCCGCGCTGCGGATGCCCAGCGTTCGCCACGCATGCGTGACAGGTTTCATCGCCGCCGCGCGCAGCGCCCATGCGATGCCTGAGCGCGGTAGCCGATCACCTGCCAACGCCGCGTCCAGGCGGCGCTATCGCACCAACGATTGTCATCGGCAACTTCACTACGCTCGTGTAGAGTCGAAGTCAGGTTCAGACTGGGGAGCCCGGCCATGCATCACGCACGCCAACATGCCGACACGCGCACCCGAGAGCGCCGTCACCGGCTCGCCCATGAGGCCGCCCGACTGATGGCCGAAGGCGGCATCCGCGATTTCCATCAAGCCAAACTCAAGGCGGCCAGCCGGCTCGGCATCCACGACGATGCATCACTGCCACGCAACCGCGAGATCGAAGACGCGCTGCGTGAGTATCAACGTCTGTTCGCCGGCCCCGAGCATGGCGTTCGCTTGCGGCAACGGCGCGAGGCCGCACTGCGCGCGCTGGATTTCCTCAGCCCATTCCAGCCACGGCTGACCGGCCCGGTACTGGATGGCACCGCCGACGCCAAAGCGCCGGTGCAATTGCAGCTGCACAGCGACGATGCCGATGCAGTGCAACGATTTCTCGAAGAACACCGTATTCCTGCCGAATTGCGCACGCGCCGGCTGCGCCTGGATCGCGAACGTAGCAGCGAGTTTCCAGTGTGGCTGTTCAGCGCGGAAGACCTGACCTTCGACCTGACAGTGCTGCCATACGACGCACTGCGCCAGGCACCGCTATCGCAGCTGGACGAAAAACCGATGGCACGCGCCTCTGCAGCGCAGTTGCGGCAGTTGCTGGCGGACGAAGAGATTCAGGGCTACGTGCAGCCACTGCGGTAAGCAGCAGACCGCACCATTGCATTGCGCCAGGACCGGCCCGGCACTGCCCACAGCACTCCAGGCCGCAACGCAAAACGCCCCGCAATGCGGGGCGTTTGGTCAAACAACCAACTCCGGGGCGCTTAGCGCTTGCCGGCGTCGGTGTAGTCGCGTTTGTCGTAGCCGGTGTAGATCTGGCGCGGACGGCCGATCTTCATTTCCGGGTCGACCTGCTGCTCCAGCCAATGCGACACCCAGCCGGCGGTGCGGGCAATGGCGAACATCACGGTGAACATTTCCACCGGGATATTGAGCGCCTTGTAGATGAGGCCCGAGTAGAAGTCCACGTTCGGGTACAGCTTGCGCTGCACGAAGTAGTCGTCCTTCAACGCGGCTTCTTCCAGCTTCAGGGCAACTTCCAGCAGCGGGTCGTTGACACCCAGCTCGCCCAGCACCTTGTGGGTCATCTCGCGGATGATCTTGGCGCGCGGGTCGAAGTTCTTGTAGACGCGGTGACCGAAGCCCATCAGACGGAACGAGGAGTTCTTGTCCTTGGCCTTGGCCACGGCGGACTCGACGTTGTCAGCGGTGCCGATCTCTTCCAGCATCTTCAGCACGGCTTCGTTGGCGCCACCGTGTGCCGGGCCCCACAGCGCGGTGATACCAGCTGCCACGGACGCGTACGGGTTGGCACCGGTCGAACCGACCAGACGCACGGTCGAGGTGGAGGCATTCTGCTCGTGATCGGCGTGCAGGATGAACAGCAGATCCAGTGCCTTGGCAACGACCGGGTTGATCTCCAGCGGCTCGCTCGGCACTTCGAACATCATGTGCAGGAAGCGGTCGACGTAGTTGAGGTTGTTGCGCGGGTAGCGGATCGGCCAGCCGATCGAGTAACGGTACGCCGCAGCAGCCAAGGTCGGCACCTTGGCGATCAGACGGATGGCGGCCTGACGGCGCTGCTCCGGATCGTTGAGGTCCAGGGTGTCGTGGTAGAACGCCGACAGCGAGGCCACCGAACCGGCCAGCATGGCCATCGGGTGTGCATCGTGGCGGAAACCGCCGAGGAAGTTCTTCAGCGACTCGTGCATCATCGTGTGATGCGTCACTTCGTGGTCGAACTTCTTGAATTCGTCCGCCGTCGGCAGTTCGCCGTTCATCAGCAGATACGAAACTTCCAGGAAGCTGGACTTCTCGGCCAACTGTTCGATCGGGTAGCCGCGGTACAGCAGCACGCCATTGTCGCCATCGATGTAGGTGATGGCCGACTTGCAACTGGCGGTGGCGGTGAAACCCGAGTCGTAGGTGAACAGACCGGTTTCTTTGGTCAGCTTGGAAATATCGACGCAATCATTGCCCAACGTGGGCTTGAGAACCGGCAGAACGACCGACTTGTCGCCGGCGTTGAGCGTGACCTGATCAAGATCGGACACTGTGTACGCTCCTTCAGTGGAAGGCGCCTGATCCCACATGGGCAGGCACGTGATGGAAGTCCAAGGCATCGCCTCGGATCACGTCATTATCGCACAGCAGCATTTTGGCCGTCGCTTGGACAGAAGTCGTAGACGCACCCGTCAGGGGCGCAAAAGCGAAGCGGGAATTCCCCAAAAAACAACGGCCGCGCAATGCGCGGCCGTTGCCGGTACAGCCCGTCCTGCAAGCTCAGCGCGCGTAGCGCTTCTGGAACTTGTCGATACGGCCGCCGGTGTCGATCACCTTGTGCTTGCCGGTATAGAACGGGTGCGATGCGGAGGAGATTTCCACCTTGATCAGCGGATAGTCCTGGCCGTCTTCCCACTTCACGGTCTCTTTCGAGCTCATGGTGGAACGGGTCAGGATCTTGAAATCCGAGGTCACGTCGTGGAAGACGACGTCGTTGTAGCTGGGATGAACGTTATCTTTCATGGACTTGGCGCCGGGCTGCCTGGGTAAGCCGGGCATTATAGCCACCGCCCGGCACCCGGTGCAAGCCGGCCCTAGCCGGCCGCAAGCGCCTGCCCGACCAGGCCGTAGAAGCGCTGGCGGTCGTAGTCCAGCAACAGGGTGGCGTTGTCGGCCGCCCCGCCCTGCCGGTTCCAGTCCACCAGGGTCATGCCGCGGGTGTGCGTGCCCGACAGTTCGATGTGCACCGGCCGCTGCTCCAGGCGCTGCGCGCCGTCCGGCTGCAGGGCGAAGGCCATCGCCAACGCGTCTGCGGCATACCAGTACTCGCCACGACTGTCCTCCGACCACAGCCGGGTCTTGCGCGAGATTTCTTCGTAGAAGCGCGCACGCGGCGAATCGGCCGCCAGCCACTGCTCCACATCACGGTGCAGCAGGCCGTGCGCGACGGTCGCCTCCCAATCGGCCACATCGAACTGGGGAAACCCGCGGAACACGATATGCGCCGCCTCCGGGTCGAAGCCGATATTGAATTCAGCCGCGGCGGTAATGTTGCCGTGCCCGGTCAGCGCCCCGCCCATCACCACCAGCCGCGCCACACGCTGTGGCAGGGTCGGGTCCAGGGTCAGAGCCAGGGCGAGGTTGGTCAGCGGGCCAAGTGCCACCAGCAACAACTCGCCTGCATGCACGTGCGACAGCCGCAGGATGGCCAGCGCGGCATGCTCGGCGTCCGCAGCCCGCGCGGCAGGCGGCAGGCCGACATCGCCGAAGCCGTCGATGCCATGCACATGCGCCGCGTCCACCGACGGGTGCAGCAGCGGTTGCGGGCAGCCCGCATACACCGGCACATCGGCGCGACCGGCCACCTCGCACACTTTGAGCGCATTGCGCACGGTGTGCTCCAGACCGACATTGCCTGCGGCGATGGTCAGGCCGACCACGTCATGGCGGGTATCGTTGAACGCCATCAGCAGCGCCAGCGCGTCATCCACGCCCGGGTCGGTGTCGATCAGCAGCGGTATCTTTTTTGTCATGGGATTCGGAATTGGTCATTCGGGATTCGTTGTCGCATCTTCGCAAGGATCGGCGAGGCAAGCGAATCAGATGAGGCAGCAGCCCCGCCCTGACAAATCCCCACTCCCAAATCCCCAATCCCCGCCACTCAAGCGGCCGCATACCGCACTGCGCCACCGATCCAGCGTGCGACCACGCGGTCGGCGATCTCCGGCGCTTCGTCGAGCAAGCGCTCCGCCAGCACCTGCACCCGCGGCAGCAGGCCGGCATCGCGCGCCAGGTCGGCGATGCGGAAACTCGCCAGACCGGTCTGGCGCGTACCCAGCAACTCGCCGGGGCCACGCAGCTCCAGATCCCTTTCGGCAATCACGAAGCCATCGTTGGTCTGGCGCATGGTCTCCAACCGCTGGCGTGCCATCAGCGACAGCGGGCCCTGGTAGAGCAGCACGCAGCTGGACGCCGCCGCGCCGCGCCCGACCCGCCCGCGCAACTGGTGCAACTGGGCCAGGCCAAGGCGCTCGGCGTTCTCGATGATCATCAGCGAGGCGTTGGGCACATCCACGCCCACTTCAATCACGGTGGTGGCGACCAGCAGATCGGTGCGGCCCTGCTTGAAATCCAGCATGGCCTGCTGCTTTTCGGCCGGTTTCATGCGCCCGTGTACCAGCGCCACGCGCACGCCCGGCAGTTGCGCCGAGAGCGTTTCGAAGGTGACCTGCGCGGCCTGTGCTTCGATGCGCGGCGGGCCGTTCTGCGCGCCCTTGTCGGTGTCTTCGCTTTCTTCGATCAGGGTACAGACCCAGTACGCCTGCCGGCCTTCGGCACACGCGGCGCGAATGCGCTCCACCAGCTCGGGCCGGCGCTCGGCGCTCAGCACGATGGTCTGCACCGGCGTGCGGCCGGGCGGCAGTTCGTCGATGGCCGAGACGTCCAGATCCGCATAGGCCGCCATTGCCAGCGTGCGCGGGATCGGCGTGGCGGTCATCACCAGTTGATGCGGCACGCTGCCGGCAGCCGCACCCTTGTCGCGCAGCGCCAGGCGCTGATGCACGCCGAAGCGGTGCTGCTCGTCGATGATGGCCAGCGCCAGATCGTGGAAGACCACCGCGTCCTGCATCAGCGCATGCGTGCCCACCACCACCTGTGCCTGCCCGGAGGCTACTTCGGCCATCGCCGCGGCGCGCGCCTTGCCGGTGACCTTGCCGGCCAGCCAGACGATGCGCACGCCCAGCGGTTCCAGCCAGCCACGCAGGTTGGCCAGATGCTGCTCGGCCAGCAGCTCGGTGGGCGCAGCCAGGGCCACTTGTTTGCCGTGTTCGACCGCCAGCATCGCGGCCAGTGCCGCCACCACGGTCTTGCCGCTGCCCACATCGCCCTGCACCAGCCGCAGCATCGGTGCCGGCTGCGCCAGATCGTGGGCGATCTGCTCGAACACGCGCTGCTGCGCGCCGGTGAGCTGGAACGGCAAGGCCTTGCGTAACTGCTGCACCAAGCGGCCACCGCGCAACTGCGGTGCGCGGAAGCGCTGCAGCGCGATGCGTTGCCGGCGCAGGCTCACTTGATGCGCCAGCAGTTCTTCGATGGCCAATCGCTGTTGCGCCGGATGTCCGCCGGCCAGCAGTTGCTGCGGGTCGGTGTCCACCGGTGGGCGATGCATGGTCAGCAGCGCGCTGCGTAGCGACGGCAGCTGTTCGTCCTGCAACCAGTGCGGCGGCAGCAGTTCCAGCGCGGCCTCCGGAGGCAAACGCTCCAATGCCTGGCCGATCAGCTTGCGCAGCGTGGCCGGCCCGACACCTTCCAGCACCGGATACACCGGGTCCAGGCAATCGCCCAGGCCCGCATCTTCATCCGGCGCCAGGACGCGGTAACTGGGGTGAACGATTTCCCAGCCGTTCTGGCCGGGCTTGGGCGTGCCGAACACGCGCAAGCGCGTGCCCGGGGAAAACTGCGCAACCTGGGCCGCGCGAAAGTGGAAGAAGCGCAGCACCAGCGTGCCGTACGAGTCATCCGACATCGCCACGCGCAACACCGGGCGGAAGCGGAAGCCGCGCTCCATCGCTTCCACACGCCCCTCGATCTGCGCCGGCACCCCGCCCTGCAACTGCGCGATGGTGGTCAGGCGGGTGCGGTCTTCGTAGCGCAGCGGCAGATGCAGCCACAGATCCTGTAGGCTGAGAATGCCGCGCGCGGCAAATTTCTCGGCCACTTTCGGGCCGACCCCGGGCAAGCTGGAAAGCGGCGCCTGGCCAGCGACGGCCAGGCTTGGGGTGACGGAACGCGCGCGCGGCACGGCGAATCGCGCCTTCAGTCAGTCGAGCACCATCACTGCGTCGACCTCGAAGCCAGCGCCCTTGGGCAGGCCCGACACCTCAATGGTCGAGCGCGCCGGGAACGGCGCCTGGAAGTATTCCTGCATCACCGCGTTGACGGCGGCGAACTGGCCCAGATCGGTCAGGTACAGGCCCAAACGTACGATCTTGTCGAGCGAGCCTCCCGCGGCTTCGGCCACGGCCTTGAGGTTGTCGAACGCACGCCGCGCCTGCGCGCCGATGTCGCCGGGCACGATCTCGCCGGTGGCCGGGTCCAGCGGAATCTGCCCGGAAAAATACACGGTGTTGCCGGCACGCACGGCCTGGGAATACGGACCGATGGCGGCAGGCGCCTGATCGGTATGGATGATCTGGGACATGGGAACTCCGTCAACACTGAAAACGAACGCCCATTGTATCGGCGCACGCCAGGCACGGGCCATGGCAGCGTGGCCACCGCCGGCGCGCCCTACGCGGCAGCGCTCGGCGGCCATCAGCCGTCCTCGGCAGCCGGCGCTCAGGTGATCGGCGCCGGATTGAACAAGGCCAGGTCGTTGTGCAGGCGGTGTTGCTCGGTCCAGGTGCGCTGCCCGCTGGCTACATCGAGATAGCGCTGGAACAGTTCCCAGCCGAGTTGGTCCAGCGTCTTGGCCCCGCTCGCCACCCCACCGGCATCGATATCCATCAGATCGGACCAGCGCTGCGCCAACTCGGTGCGCGTGGCCACCTTGATCACCGGCACCATGCTCAGCCCGTACGGCGTGCCACGCCCGGTGGTGAAGACGTGCAGGTTCATGCCGGCGGCCACCTGCAAGGTGCCGCAGACAAAATCGCTGGCCGGCGTGGCGCAGTACTGCAAGCCGCGCCCCTTGACCCGCTCTCCCGGCGGCACCACGCCGTTGATGGGTGACGAGCCGGACTTGGCGATCGAGCCCATCGCCTTTTCCACGATATTGGCCAGCCCGCCCTTCTTGTTGCCCGGGGTGGTGTTGGCGCTGCGGTCGGCCTGGCCGCGCGCCAGGTAGGCGTCATACCAGGCCATCTCGCGCACCAGCGCCTTGGCGACCTCGGCATTGGCGGCGCGTGGCACCAGCAGGTGGATGCCATCGCGCACTTCGGTGTTTTCCGAAAACATCACGGTCGCGCCGGCACGCACCAGCAGGTCGGCCGCGATGCCCAGGCCCGGGTTGGCAGTGACGCCTGAAAACGCATCGCTGCCACCACATTGCATGCCCACCACCAGCTCGCTGGCCGGCACGGTTTCGCGGCGGCGGGTGTCGAGGTGGCGCAGCCGTTCTTCGGCCATCTGCATGATTGAGCCAACCATGTCGGCGAAGCCCAGGCTGGCCTCCTGGAGCCGATAGATGCCGCTGTCGTCGGCGCTGGCATCGTCCGGCAGCAGGCGCTCGGGCGCGAGTTTTTCGCAGCCCAGGCCCACGATCAACGCCTGCCCGCCGAAGTTGGGGCTGCGCGCGATATTGCGCAGCGTGCGGATGGGAATGATGGCCTCGGGCGCGGTGATGGCCACGCCGCAGCCGTAGACATGATTGATCGCCACCACGTCATCGACATTGGGGTACTTGGGCAGCAGTTCGGCGCGGATCCGCGCAACCGCATGGCCCAGCACACCCACCACGCACTGCACGCTGGTCATGATGCCGAGAATGTTGCGGGTGCCGACGCTGCCGTCGCGATTGCGATAGCCCTGGAATGTGTACCCCTCCAGTGGCGCGGCGGCAGCCGGTGGCTGCGGCGTCAGATCCAGTGCTGCCAGCTCCGGTGCGGTGGGCATCTCCAGCAACTGCTCGCTGACCCAGGCGCCGCGTGCGATGTCGTCGGCCGCGGTGCCGATGACCGCGCCCAGGCGGCGCACTGCCGTGCCCTTGCGCAGCGCCTGCAATGCAATCTTGTGACCTTGCGGAATGTGCTCGATCGCGGTCATCCCGTCCTGGAATGTGGCGCCCGGCGGCGCACCGCCATCGTTGACGACGATGGCGACGTTGTCCTGAGGATGCGCTTGCAGACTGAGCCAGCGCGGTAGTTGCTGGGTGGCGGACATCATGGGCTTACCTTGCAACAGGGGGGAGGAACATCACTGGCCAGGCGTATCGAACTGGCGCTTGTATTGCAGAATCAATCGATTCTCGTCGACGTTGCGCTGGTAGTTGGAGCGAAACGTGCCGTTGAACCAGATCACGCTGAAATGCTTGAGACGCGGGCTCTGAAACCGGTAGGTGGTGAGCACGTCACGCGCCCACTCGCGGCCTTCGCCTGCATAGGTCGCAGGCCGCGCGTCATCGCCGTGGATGTAGCGTGCCATGACGCTGAACCCGGGGATGCCGATGCTCTTGCCATCGATGCTGTAACGCAGCTGCCAGCTGCGCTCGCCGCGTTCGAGAAAGTCGTTGATGAAGGTCCAGTTGAAGACATTGCCGTCGGTACCGCCTGGCCAGGGCATGGCGCTGGGCCCGGACAGGCGTTGATAGCCGGCGCCAAATTCATGCCCGCCAGTGCGCCAGGACACCATGCTGCTGAACATGCGGTTGTCGATTGGCCCGGCACGCGATTGGCCGACGTCATCGGTGCGGAAATAGCGCAGGTCCACACGCAACTGATCCTTGCCGAAGGCGTGCGTCTGGATCAGGTTGTAGAGCTGCTGGCGATAGATGTCTTCCATCAGCGCGCCCTGATAGCGCAGCTGCGTGCCGGGCGCAACGCTGTAGGTGGCCGACACCAGATTCAACGCATCCGCATCCGGCGTCCCCAGAAAACGGCGGTTCTTGTTGGTCAAGGTGATCGGCACGCGCGAATCGCCGTCGCGATACCAGGCACTGGTGAAACGCGCGAGCAGCAGATCGAGCTTGGGCACGTCCTTGGATTCCAGCGTCACGCCTTGAAACGTCTCCGGCATGATGCGGGTGATGCTGGCGCGTACCAGCGGCTCGTTGGGAATGAAGCTGCCCCACTTCAACTCGGTTTGCGAGGCACGCAGTTTGAGTGTGGGCGCCACCCGCATCAGCGCGTGTTGCGCGGTGCCATCGTCGTTATTGGGCAGCAAGCCGGTGCCGCCCTCGGCGCGCACGCCATCGAGCTTGAAGTCGCCGATGCCCAGCAGATCCAGGCCGGCACCGACGGGACCACGGGTGTAGCCGCTCTTGGCATCCACCACGAAGCCCTGCGCCCATTCGGCGCGTTTGCCCTGCCCTTCGCCACTGCGGAAGTCACGGTTGTAATAGAAGTTGAGCGCAGTGACGTCCACGCCCGCGCCATCCCAGAACCCATCGTCCGGTGCCTGTGCGCGTGCGCGCCCGGCGGCACCAACCGCCAGCAGCGCGGCGCTGCCGAGTGCCAGTACGTGTTTCATGTCAACCGCCCTCCGCGGTGGTGAAGCGGTGCTTGCAACCTGGCGCAATGCACCCGTGTTGGCCTGCGACCCACAGCTAGCGCACCAGGCACGGACACTTGTTGTCGAACGCCCAGTTCGGAATCAGGCACTGCATGCCTGCCGCGTCGTCGCGGGCACCCAGGCTCAGGCTCTGATAGGTGCGATGCGCCGCATCCAGTGCGTCCATGTCCAGCTCGATGCCCAGGCCCGGCTTGGCAGGCACCTGGATCTGGCCGCCTGCAATTGTCAACGGCGCGTGCGTCAGGCGTTGACCGTCCTGCCAGATCCAGTGCGTATCGATCGCCGTTACGCGCCCGGGTGCGGCGGCGGCCACGTGGGTGAACATGGCCAGCGAAATATCAAAGTGATTGTTGGAATGCGAACCCCAGGTCAGGCCCCAATCGCGACACATCTGCGCAACGCGCACCGAACCTTGCAGCGTCCAGAAATGCGGATCGGCCAATGGAATATCCACCGATTGCAGCTGGATGGCGTGGCCCATCTGGCGCCAGTCGGTGGCGATCATGTTGGTGGCCGTGGGCAGGCCGGTGGCACGCCGAAACTCGGCCATGACTTCGCGCCCGGAATACCCATCCTGCGCACCACATGGGTCTTCGGCATACGCCAGCACGCCGTGCAGATCGCGGCACAGCGCGATGGCCTGCTCCAACGACCACGCCCCATTGGGGTCGAGCGTGATGCGCGCCTGCGGGAAGCGTGCATGCAAGGCGCGGATGGCCTCGATCTCCTGCTCGCCGCGCAGCACGCCGCCCTTGAGCTTGAAATCACGGAAGCCATATTTGTCGTAGGCGGCCTCCGCCAGTGCAACCACGGCCTCGGGGGTCAATGCCTCCTCGTCACGCAGCGATTCCCAGCGATCACGCGCGCCGCTGCCATCGCGGTAGGCCACGCTGGCCTTGCGGCGGTCGCCGATGAAGAACAGATAGCCAAGCACATCCACCGCGTCACGTTGCCGGCCTTCGCCCAGTAACGCGGCCACCGGCTGCTCCAGAAATTGCCCAAGCAGGTCCAGCAATGCCGACTCGATCGCGGTGACCGCATGGATGGTGATGCGCAGATCGAAGGTCTGCAGGCCACGGCCCGCACTGTCGCGGTCGGCAAAGGTTGCGCGCACCTGATTGAGGATGCGCTGGTAGTCGGCGATGGGCCGGTCGAGGATCAACCCGGCGGCCTCGCGCAACAGCGCGGCAATCGCCTCGCCGCCCGGCACTTCGCCCAAGCCGATGCGCCCGGAGGAATCGCGCAAGACCAGCACGTTGCGGGTGAAGTACGGTGCGTGCGCGCCACTCAGGTTCAACAGCATGCTGTCCTGCCCGGCGACCGGCACCACGCGCACGTCGGTGATGCGTGGTGTCGCGCTGCTGCGCGCACTTGAAGAATGGATGTTCATTGAAGGATCTCCGCGTGAGTCACAGCGCTGCAGGAAGGGGCATGGATGGGCCGCCGGGCGGCGCCTTCAGCTCCACCCGCTTGATCTGGCCGACCACCACCAGGTAAGACACCACCGCCAGCAAGGCATTGAATCCAACGAACACCAGGGCCCACTCGAAGGTGCCGGTGGTGGAGACGATGTAGCCGATCACGATCGGCGTGGTGATGCCGGCCATATTGCCGAAGGTGTTGAACAGGCCGCCCGAGAGCCCTGCGATTTCCTTGGGCGAGGTATCGGCCACCACCGCCCAGCCGAGCGCGCCGATGCCTTTGCCGAAGAACGCCAGCGCCATCAAGCCGACCACCATCCATTCGGCCTGCACGTAGTTACACCCGATCATCGTCACCGACATCAACATGCCAACCACGATCGGCGTCTTGCGCGCCACGGTGAGCGAATAGCCGCGCCGCACCATGCGATCGGACACGTAACCGCCCAGCACGCCGCCGATGAAGCCGCACACCGCCGGCAGCGAGGCAACGAAGCCTGCTTCCAGGATCGACATGCCACGCTCCTTGACCAGATACACCGGGAACCAGGTCAAAAAGAAATACGTCAGCGTAGTGATGCAGTACTGGCCGATGTACACGCCCAGCAACATGCGATTGCCCAGCAGTTGCTTGGCGTAATGCCATTGCGCTCCCTTGACGTGCTGGCTTGGCGTGTTGCGCTGCTCCATGTCCACCAGTGCACCGTTGCGCTGGATGTACTCCAGTTCCTGCGCCGACAAGCGCGGATGCTCGCGCGGTGCATAGATGGTCTTTCTCCACAGCGCGGCCAGCAGCACGCCGGCCGCACCCATCACCAGGAACACGTGCTCCCAGCCCCAGGCATGCACCAGCCAGCCCATCAGCGGCGCGAAGGCCACGGTGGCGAAGTACTGTGCGGAGTTGAAGATCGAGGCGGCCAAGCCGCGTTCGGCCGTGGGAAACCATGCCGCCACGATGCGGCTATTACCGGGGAACGAGGGCGCTTCGGCGATGCCCACCAGAAAGCGCAGCACGAACAAGGTGGTGACCGCCCAGGCCACCGGCACCCAGCCGATGAATCCCTGCAGCACGGTGAACAGCGACCAGGTCAGCAGGGACAGGCCATACACGCGCCGTGAGCCGAAGCGGTCGAGCAACCAGCCTCCCGGAATCTGCCCGGCCACGTATGCCCAGCCGAATGCCGAGAAAATGAAACCCATCTGCAGTGCATCGATGCCCAGCGAGTCCTGCACGGCGGAGCCGGCAATGGACAAGGTGGCGCGGTCCGCATAGTTGATCGTGGTCACCACGAACAACATCAGCAAGATCAGATAACGCCTGCGCGGAACTGTCTTCGAATCGGGAGCCATCATCGTTCCTCACCTATGACGATGGAAGCGCAGTGCGCTTCGATACTTCAGGGCGCCTGGGAATGGCGTGCCGGACCCTCCTCCGGCACGCCTCAGGCATGGGCGTGTGCAGCGTGCTCAGTCGTGTCCCAGCGCGCCATCGACGCGTCGCCATAACTTGAGTGGATTGCCATCTGCCACGGCCGCGGGCAGCAGTTCGGCCGGGAGGTCTTGGTAGCAGACCGGGCGCAGGAAGCGGTCGATCGCCAGCGTGCCCACCGAGGTGCTGCGGCTGTCGGAGGTGGCCGGGAACGGGCCGCCGTGCACCATGGCGTGGCAGACCTCCACGCCGGTGGGCCAATCGTTGAACAGGATGCGGCCGGCCTTGCGCTCCAGCACCGGCAGCAGGGATGCGGCCAGCGCCATGTCGTCTGCCGCCATGTGCACGGTGGCGGTGAGTTGCCCCTCCAGGTGTTCGCTCAGCGCACGCAACTGCGCGCCGTCCTTGCAGCGCACCAGCAGCGACGACGCACCGAACACTTCGGCCTGCAGCGCTTCATCGGCCAAAAATGCGTCGGCATCGGTGCCGAACAATGCCGCAGGGCAGCGCCCGGCTTCCGGTGCGGCACCACGTGCCAGTGTGCTGACCTTCGGATGCGCGGCCAGACGCTGCACACCCTGCGCATAGGCCTGGCCGATGCCTGCGGTGAGCATTGCTGCCGGCGACACCGCCTGCAGCGTTTGCGTTGCCGATGCGATAAACGCATCCAGCGCCGGCGAATCGATCGCCAGCAGCAGACCGGGATTGGTGCAGAACTGGCCCGCGCCCAAGGTCAGCGAGCCGACAAACGCTTTGCCCAGATCCGGTGCGCGTGCCTGTAACGCCTGCGGCAGCAGATACACCGGGTTGATCGCGCTCATTTCCGCATACACCGGAATCGGCTCGCGGCGTGCGGCGGCAATCTGTATCAGCGCCATGCCTCCGGCGCGCGAGCCGGTGAACCCCACCGCCTTGATCCGCGCATCGGCGACCAGTTGCGCGCCAATCTCGATGCCGGCATCGAACAACAGCGAGAACACACCCTCCGGCAACCCGCACTGCGCCACCGCCGCCTGGATCGCGCGGCCCACCAGTTCGGAGGTACCCGGATGCGCGCTGTGCGCCTTGACCACCACCGGGCAACCGGCGGCCAACGCCGAGGCGGTATCGCCGCCAGCCACCGAAAACGCAAGCGGGAAATTGCTGGCACCGAACACCGCCACCGGCCCCAGCGCAATGTGCCGCTGGCGCAGGTCTGCACGCGGCAACGGCGTGCGCTGCGGCAGTGCCGGGTCGATGCGCGCCTGCAGCCAGCTGCCTTCGCGGACTACGCTGGCGAACAGGCGTAGCTGGCCCACGGTGCGCCCACGCTCGCCTTCCAGGCGTGCACGCGGCAGGCCGCTTTCGCGCATGGCCCGTTCGATCAGGCCATCGCCCAACGCCAGGATCTGCTCGGCGATGGTCTCCAGAAACTGCGCACGTGCCTCCAGCGTGGTCTCGCGGTAAGGATCGAAGGCCGCTTGCGCCAGCGCGCAGGCCTGCTCCACATCCGGCGCGGTAGCCGAGCCGAACACCGGTTGCAGCGCCTCGCCCGTGGTCGCATCCACGCCCTGCAAGGCAACGCCGGCACCCTGCACGCTGCGCTGGCCGATCAACGATTCACCCAGGATCGTGTGCATCAGCGGCGCCCTCCGATGAGCTGCGTGAGCTGGGCGAATTCGTCTTCGGTCAGATCGGCCAGCGGCGTACGTACCGGGCCGGCCGGGCGACCCACGGCACGCATGCCGGCCTTGACGATCGACACCGCATAGCCGGCGCGGCGATTGCGCAGCACGGTGTACGGCAGCACGAAGTCGTTGAGCTCGCGGTAGATGGTTGCGTGATCGCGCGCGCGCACTGCCGCATAGAACGACAGCGCCCATTCCGGCAGGAAATTGAAGATGGCCGACGAATACGTGGTCACCCCCATTTCCAGGTACGGCAGCGCAAAGGTTTCGGCCGTCGGCAGGCCGCCGACGTAGAGCAGGCGATCGCCCAGCCGCGCGTAGATACGCGTCATGCGCTCCACATCGCCGATGCCGTCCTTGTAGCCCACCAGGTTGGGGCAGCGCTCGGCCACCCGCGCCAGCGCCACGTCATCGAGCCGGGCATTGGCGCGGCCGTAGACAATCACGCCCAGCGAGGTCGCCTTGCAGACGCGCTCGACATGCTCGGCCACGCCGTCGGCATCGCATTCGGTGAGATACGGCGGAAACAGCAAGATGCCATCGGCGTCGTTACGCTCTGCCGCCTGCGCCATGGCCACGGCAATCGCGGTGCCGTAGCCGGCCGGCGCAATCACCGGCATGCGCCCGGCGGTCTGGGTCACGGCCGCGCGCACTGCGCGGTCCACTTCGTCCAGGGTCAGCGAAAACAGCTCGCCGGTGCCGCCGGCAGCAAACAACCCGGCGGCCGGGTGCGAGGACAGCCAGTCCAGATTGCTGCGGTAGGCGGGCTCGTCGAAAGCCATGTCCGCATCGAAGTGCGTCACCGGGAATGACAGGAGCCCGGCACCAAGCGCTTGGGCCATTTCCGAAGGTGTGTATCTGCTGCTCATGAGGCGAACGGTCCTAGGCGGGGGTGGAGTGATGCTAGGAAGACGCATCGTTGCCGGTCCAAACCAAAGGACGTATTGTTTGATACATAAATTGAATCGATCGAGCCACGAGTGGTGCTATTCCATCGCAAATGCCTGCTTTTCCAACGGTTTTTGGCGGCACTGTAATTACGTGAGCCGCTTTTCAGTACGGCTGTCGGTGTCAGCCGCGCCGTATTCATCTGCATGCCGGGCCCGCCGATGTTGCAGTTGCAGCATCGAATTGCCCGCCAGCGAGCGTCGAGAGGTCATAGCGCCATGTTCGATCTGCAACAGTTGCGCTGCTTTGTCGCGGTCGCCGACGAGCTGCATTTCCGGCGCGCGGCCGAGCGTTTGAACATGACCCAGCCGCCGCTTAGCCGGCAGATCCAGCTGCTGGAACACAACGTCGGCACGCCGCTGCTGGAGCGCAACAGCCGCCATGTGCGGCTGACCCAGGCCGGGCGCAGCCTGCTGGCCGAAGCGCGCGCGATCCTGCGC
>Ga0209301_100069_pt1 | contig 15744 bp, 14 predicted proteins | sample MSEELM_DM5_FD_187541 | JGI IMG/M metagenome (GOLD analysis project Ga0209301, IMG submission 187541) | Subsurface microbial communities from deep shales in West Virginia, USA - MSEEL M_DM5 (SPAdes) (version 2) | ecosystem: Environmental > Aquatic > Deep subsurface > Shale gas/oil reservoir >...
CTGGCGCTGCCGGTGGCGGCGGTGGCCAACGTGCTGTTGCGCTATGCGCATGAGCGCTACACCCAAAGCGATCTGTATGCCGGCGAGCGTGCCGGCATCGTGTTGCAATCCGGGCCCGAGCGCAGCGTGATCATCGACGCCAGCAAGGACGCGGATCGGTCGTGAGCGTGCCGCAATTGCCGTTGGCGTTGCGTGCGCCTTCCGACCAGCGACTGGACAGCTATATCGCCGCACCGGACGGTTTGATCGCGCAACTGCAGGCGTTCGCCGCCGGCCAGCTGAGCGACTGGCTGTATCTGGCCGGCCCAAGCGGCACCGGCAAGACCCATCTGGCCTTGTCGGTCTGCGCGGCGGCCGAGCAGGCCGGGCGCAGCTCGGCCTACCTGCCGTTGCAGGCGGCGGCTGGCCGCTTGCGCGATGCGCTCGAAGCATTGGAAGGGCGCAGCGTGGTGGCGCTGGATGGCGTGGACAGCATTGCCGGCCAGCGCGAGGACGAAGTGGCGCTGTTCGATTTCCACAACCGTGCGCGCGCTGCCGGGATCACGCTGCTGTACACCGCCCGCCAGATGCCCGACGGCCTGGCGCTGGTGTTGCCCGACCTGCGCTCACGCCTGTCGCAATGCGTCCGCATCAGTTTGCCGGTGCTGGACGACGTTGCACGCGCGGCGGTCTTACGCGACCGCGCGCAGCGGCGCGGGCTCGCGCTGGACGAGGCTGCGATCGATTGGCTGCTGACCCACAGCGAGCGTGAGCTGGCCGGCCTGGTGGCCTTGCTGGACCGGTTGGACCGTGAATCCCTGGCTGCGCAGCGGCGGGTGACGGTGCCGTTCCTGCGCCGCGTGCTCGGCGACCGCACGTCCTGACGACGGCGCTGCCGCGCTCAGTCGCGGCGCTGAGTCAGTTGTGCATCCAGCTCGGCCAGCCGCTGTGGTGTGCCTACATCGGTCCAGCGACCACGGTGGTGCACGCCATCGATCCGGCCAGCCGCCATTTGCGCGCGCAGGATCGGCGCCAACGGGAAGCGCGGCGGGGCCTCACCGGTGCTGGGAAGCGGCCCGATCACACGTTCCCACGCGTGCAGTAAGGCCGGGCGATACAGACCGATGCCGGCATAGGTGAGCGTCGGCATCGCCGTGCTGCTGATCTTGCCCTCGTGAGTCAACGCAAAATCCGCGCGTGCCGCATAGGCTGGCGCGTCGACCAGCACCAGCGTTGCCAGGCTGTCGGCTGCGATGTCGAGCGTGGCGAAGTCGATGTCGCTCCAGATGTCGCCATTGACCAGCAGGAAGGGCGCATCGCCCAGCAACGGCAGCGCGTGCAGCATGCCGCCGCCGGTTTCCAGCGGGGTGCTGCCTTCGTAGGAATAGGTCAGACGCAGCCCGAAGGCGCTGCCATCGCCCAGCACCTGCGGAAACTGCGCAGCCAGCCACGACGTATTGATGACCACCTCGTCCACGCCCAGTGCAGCCAACTTGCGCAGATGCCAGACGATCAACGGCGTGCCGCCCACCGACAACAGCGGCTTGGGCGTGTGTTCGGTCAACGGACGCATGCGCTCACCGAATCCGGCAGCAAAGATCAACGCCTTCATGCGGCGGTTCCATTGGCGTTGCCGTGTGCCATGCGTGCGGCCAGTGCGGGTTTGATCTGCTGGTCGAGCAAGTCGATCAAGGGTGCCAATTCGGCATGGCGCGGCAACACTTCGTCCAGGTAGGTGATGAAGCGCGGCACGTTGTCCAGGTACCAGTGCTTGCCATCGCGGTAACTCAATCGCGAAAAAATGCCGAGGTTTTTCAGATGCCGCTGCACGCCCATCCAGTCCGCATCGCGCAGGAACTGCGGCCACGCCGGCACCGGCAAGCCGGCCACCTGCGCACGTGCGTGGTATTGCGCCAGCCACGCGTCCACACGCGCTAGTGGCCAGCTCACCGAGGTGTCCTTGAACAGGCTGATCGGGTCGTAGGCGATCGGGCCGACCACGCAGTCCTGGAAGTCCAGCACCGCCGGGCCGTCAGCGACCGGCATCAGGTTGCGCGGCATGAAGTCGCGATGGGTGAACACGCGAGCTTGCGCCAGCGCGTTATCCATCAGACGGCGTTGCACCAGCTGCAATTGCTCTGCGTGCGCGCAGTCGAGCTGCAAGCCCAGGTGGCGGCCAAGAAACCATTCCTCGAACAGGCCGGCATCGCGTTGCAGCAGCGCTTCGCCAAACACGCCGCTGCCGTCGGGCGGCGGGATGTGCTGCAGCAACAGCAGTTGGCTGATCGCCGCCTCAAGCAGAGCATCAGCCGTGGAATCGGTGAGCGCCTGTGCCAGCGTCGGCACCCCCAGGTCTTCGAGCAACAGCAAGCCTGCGTCCAGGTCGCGCGCCAGCACCTGCGGCACGCGCACGCCGTGCTGCTCGAGCAGGTCGCGCATGCGCAGCCACGGCGCCACATTTTCCAGATCCGGCGGCGAATCCATCACGATGCGATCCGGCCCGGCGCCCTGGCTGCGCCAGTAACTGCGAAAACCGGCATCCACCGACGCACGCTGCAGCGTGGCCTGTGGATCGCCCAGCGCCTGCCGCGCCCACTGCAGGCGCTGGCTGTCACGCGAGGTATCGGAAGAAAGCGATGAAGTCATGGCAAAGCGCACAGTAAAACGGCGCGCAACGCACGCCGCAGAAGGAGGGATGTCTTAGCGCTTGCTGCCGCTGAACAGGCGCAGCAGGGCCAGGATGGCGATGGCGCCCAGCAACGCGCCCAGGAAGCCTGCCGGTTCGCCGGCGTGGTACCAGCCCATGTAGCGGCCGAACCAACTGGCCAGCAAGGCACCGGCGATGCCCAGCACGATGGTGAGCAGGCAGCCCAGCCGTTGCGTGCCCGGAGTAATGAAACGTGCCAGCAGACCGACCACGAAGCCGACCAGGATGATGTACAGCCAACTGTCGCTACCAAACAGGTTGTTCATTGCAGCACCAGCGGGAAGAAGAGCGGCAGACTAGCATTGCGCGTCACCGACGCCATGTGCAGATCGACGCGGGGTGGTTGCACGGAGCGCTTGCAGCCGTGCGGTCAAGACAGCCGGCCGGCCCGCAGTGCGCCAGGCCGGCCGATCGTCGCAGTGCGCTGCCTCAGCAGCAGCCATGTCCACCATGTCGGGTGCCGCTGTCCGCTGCCACCGGCGAGCCGCTGGTCTCGCCACGCAGGCAGGCGGCGTGGTGCTCGGTGATCACCTTCGAGACGCAGGCGGTGACGCGCTTGCCCATCGGGATGTGCAGGAATTCGTTCGGGCCATGCGCATTGGAATGCGGGCCGAGCACGCCGGTGATCATGAACTGCGCACCGGGGAATTTCTCGCCCAGCATGCCCATGAACGGGATCGAGCCGCCTTCGCCCATGTACATCGCCGGCTTCTCGAAGAAGGCGCGGCTGGCGTCGTCGATGGCTTTCTCCAGCCACGGCGCCATGCCGGGCGCGTTCCAGCCGGAGGAGGCCTTTTCCAGTTCCAGCGTGACCTGCGCGCCGTTCGGCGGGTCGCGCAGCAAGGCCTGCTTGAGCAGCTCGCCGCAGACCTTGCCGTCGGCGGTGGGCGGCAGGCGCAGCGACAGCTTCACCGCGGTCTGCGGACGCAGCACGTTGCCGGCCGAGGCCAGCGGCGGCATGCCATCCACACCCGTGACCGACAAGGCCGGGCGCCAGGTCCGGTTCAACACCAGCTCGGTGAGGTCCTCGTGCATCGGCACCAGCCCGTCCACCATCGGAAACTTGTCGAAGATGGCCGTGTCCAGCGTTGCCGCCGCACTGCGGGCCTGTGCCAGTCGCTCGGCGGGCACGTCCACGTGCAGGCCATCGAGCAGGATGCGTCCGCTGGTTTCGTCCTCGATCCGCGACAGCAGCTGGCGCAGCAGGCGGAAGCTGGACGGCACCACGCCGGACGCGTCGCCCGAGTGCACGCCTTCCTCCAGCACCTTCACGGTCAGGTTGCCGCCGGTCAGCCCCCGCAGCGAGGTCGTGCACCACAGCTGCTCGTAGTTGCCGCAACCCGAATCCAGGCACACCACCAACGATGGCTTGCCAATGCGCTCGGCCAGGTGGTCCACATAGGCGGGCAGGTCGTAGCTACCCGATTCCTCGCAGGCCTCGATCAGTACCACGCAGCGCGCATGCGGCAAGCCTTGCGCACGCAGCGCCATTACCGCAGCCAGCGATCCGAAGATGGCGTAGCCATCGTCCGCGCCGCCGCGCCCATACAGTTTGTCGTCGCGCAGTACCGGCTCCCAGGGGCCGAGATCGGCATCCCAGCCGGTCATTTCCGGCTGCTTGTCCAGGTGGCCGTACAACAGCACGGTGTCCTCGCCAGACTCCGGCCCGGTGGCCGGGATCTCGATGAAGATCAACGGCGTGCGGCCTTCCAGGCGCACCACCTCGACCTGCATGCCGTCGATGGCCTGGGCGCGTGCCCAGGTTTCCATCAGGGTGACGGCCTGTTCCATATAGCCATGCGCGACCCAGTCGGCATCGAACATCGGCGACTTGTTGGGGATGCGGATGTAATCGACCAGTTGCGGGACGATCTCGCGATCCCACGTGTCGCTGACGAATTGGTCGATCTTGGCGCTATCCATACGGGCTCCGAATGCGTGACGTAATGGCACATTCTACGCCGCAGCCAGGGGGTAGGGATTTCCCTACAAGGCACCGCGCAGTTCACCGGCTGTGTGAAAAGTTCGTTGGCGATAGGATTGCTGCATGTGGCGCGGGACACTGGCTCCGCCGGCAGGAATGCTGGCTAGGACCATCACCCAAGCCACAAGGAGCGTTGCAATGAAGTCATTTACCGTAGTCCTGAAGTCCCTGCTACTGGCGTTGTTGTTGTCCTCGAATGCGTATGCACTCGACAAGGTCGATATCAACACCGCGTCTGCTGAGGAATTGGACAAGGTGCTGATGAATGTCGGGCGATCAAAAGCCGAGGCAATCGTCGAGCACCGTCAGGCAAACGGTCCCTTCAAAAGTGCCGAGGAACTGGCACTGGTCAAGGGCATCGGACTCAAGACGGTCGAACGGAATCGAGACCTGATCGAAGTGGGCGCCACGATGGCTCCCGCCAAGAAGGCTGCCAAGGGGGCGGCGGTGAAACCGGTGGGACGGCGTTAAGGGGAAGGGATCCGAGATACGGTTCGACGCGAGGATGCGTGGCCGCAACCTAACTGGACAGGATGTCTGGGGGATGGCTGGAAGCCGACAAGGACGTGAAATCGCCCGGTGTTGCACTTGGATGTGCAGCCGGGCGTTTTTCGTTTGGGTGCTTCATAGCAGCCAGCTGCGCAGCCCGGGTTAGGTGGCTGTAGTGCCGGATCCGGTATGGGCGTGACGCTGATCTCTGGCTTGACGGTGGGCTGCGTGGTGTACGCGCGCGACCTTGCATACGTGTTCCGCACTGCCATGTGTTCTGCGGTACGCATCAGTACGCCGGAGACTGATGCTGATGTCTCGGCATCTTGATGATGGCACTTTCGGTATGGACGTACGCGATGGCAATTGCGCGCGTGCGCTCGTCTGGACATGGGCAAGTAGGCAGGCAAACACACTCATGCAGGCACACATGCACGCTTGCGGCACAATGCGCCGATGCAGCTGACAGACCTGAGCAGCCGGGTGATCCCGGCCACCGAGTACCGCCGTGAGCGGTGGCGCAACCAGTTGGGCTGGACCCGCGAGATCCTGCGGCTGGGAGAGCCCGACGATGCCTGGGCGCTGCGCCTGTCGATTGCCGAGATCGAGCAGGACGCGGCGTTCTCCGCGTTTCCCGGGATCGACCGCGAGCTGGTGTTGCTGCGTGGCAATGGCATGCAGCTGCAGTTTGGCGACGGGCGGCAGCACAGCTTGCTGCCGCCGTATCAGCGGCTGCGGTTCGCGGGCGAGGAGGCGGTCACCGCGGTGCTGGGCGACGGGCCGACGCAGGACTTCAACCTGATGTGGCGGCGCGCTGTGTTGCAGACCGAGCTGCTGCACCGCCCGCTGGTGGGCACGATGCTGTTCTTTGCCGACCCCGGCAGTGCCTGGGCGATCCATCTGCTTGCCGGGCAGGCAAGTTTTGGCCGCGATAGCGGGTTGCCGCCGTTGCTGGCCGGTGACACCGCGTGGTTGTCGGCGCGAACGCGCAGCCGCTTCGTGCTGGATGGCGGCGGCGAACTGCTGGCGATCCGGGTGAGTCCGGCTGGCTGAGGTGGTGGACTTTCAGATGCAGGTGCAGGTGCAGGTGCAGCTTCACGGGGCCGTTGCATGTGCAGATCCATGCAAGCCGCTGCACTGCGGCTAACAAGTGAAGCGCAACATATCCGTTCACAGCAGTGGAGTTTCGCTTGCAATAACGACCATCAGTACACGTCGCGACGATACCGCCCGCTGCTGAGTAGTGCCTGTTTGAGGTCGGTTCCCAGAATGCTGTCGAGGGTGGCATCGACCTCCGGGGCCATGCCGCGCAGGCTGCCGCAGACGTACACGCAGGCGCCTTGCGCCACCCATGCGCGCACGTCCGCCGCCGCGGCGGCCAAGGCGTGTTGAACGTAGCGATGCGGCTGGCTACTGTCGCGGGAATAGACGCGGTCCAGTCGTTCGATCCAGCCGTCGCGCTGCCAGTGTTCGAGTTCATCGCCATAGAGCGTGTCGTAGGCTGCGTTGCGTTCGCCGAACAACAGCCAGTTGCGGCGCGCACCGGCGGCGATGCGCGCGCGCAGGTGTGCACGCAAGCCGGCGATCCCGGTGCCATTGCCGATCAGCAGCATCGGTTGCGCGGCGGCGGGCGGGTGGAAGCCGGGATTGGTCCGCACGCGTAGCGCGATGCGCGCGCCGATTGGAGCCGCCCGGCAAAGCCAGCCGCTTCCCAGGCCGGGCGTGCCATCGGCATGCAGGTGTTGACGGATCAGCAGTTCGGCATGGCCTTCGTCGGGGAGCGAGGCCAGCGAGTAGTCGCGGTGTGGCAGCGCTGCCAGCGTGTGTACCCATGCATCCAGCGAAGTGATGTCGGGGCTGTCGTCAGGCAGGGTCGCGCCGCTGAGCCAGGCGTGCAACGAACGCCCCTGCACCTGTTGGGTGCCGTCCAGCAGATGCCGCTGCAGCCAGGTCTCCACCACTTGTGGCGAATGCTGCGGGCGGATTTCGGCAATGTCGCCCGCGCTCCACTGCGGCAAATGACCGTCGCACGGGATCAGGCGCAAGCGATACACCGCGGCGCCCGCGCTGCCCGGATTGATATGCACGCGCTGCTGCAGCTGCCAGTCGGCATAACTGGGCACACTCCAATCCGCTTGCGTCGCCAGTGCCGGTGCCAGTTCAGCCAGCCTTTGCTGCCACTGCTGCAGGGACTGCGGCTCGGCGTTGTCGACCTCGATGCGTGCGAACAAGGGGGTTGCACCTTGCGCCTGCAAGCGTGCATCCAGGCGCCGCCCAAATGCGCAGAACTGCGCGTAACGGCGGTCGCCCAGCGCCACGACCGCGTAACGCAGCGCGGCCAGATCGGTATCGCTGCCGGCGAGCCAGGTGCGCTCGGCTGCTTGTACGTGATCGGGTGCATCGCCTTCGCCGGTGGTGCTGACGATGCAGAGCAGGCGCGGCACGCGCGATAGTTGATTGGCATCCAACGCGTCCAGCGGCAATGCATGCGCACCGACGCCGGCCTGCTGCAGGGCAGTGGCGCTGCGTTCGGCCAATTCACGCGCGAACCCGGTCTGGCTCGCCCAGGCGATCAGCAGGTTGCTGTCATCGCCGCGCGCAGCCGCAACGCGTGGACGCCCGCGCAGCCACAGGCCGAAACAGACGATGGCGTAAGCCGCCAGGCTGAGGCCCGCCCATTGCCAACGGTGTGGGGCGGGGGCGCTCCACCACGGGCCCGCATGCAGGCTGCCCAACCAGGCGGCCAGTACCGCCAAGGCCAGCAGGATGACGCCGTTGCCAAGCCACACGCGTGGGGAGGCGAGGCTCATGCGGCAGCCAGATGCGTTTCAAACGCCGGGCTCATGGATTCCTGCAAATCCGCGCCGCGGCGCTGCAAAAAGCGCACCGCAAGCCCTGCGTTCGTCGCATAAGCCAGGCCCGCGTCAACACCGAGCACGGTCATTGCGGTTGCCCAGGCATCGGCATGCATCGCATCGTGCGCCAGCACGGTGACCGCGGCCGCTGCCTGCGCAACCGGCGCGCCCAGGCGTGGGTCGAAGGTATGCGCGTAACGTACGCCGCCGGCCTCGAAGCGGTGCCAGCGGTCGCCGGAGGTGGCCACGGCCAGTCCATCCAGTGCCAGCACGCGCGCGGGCAGTGCGGTGCCTGCGTCTTCGTCGGGCGCTGATTCCACCAGGACACGCCATGCGCTGCCATCGGGTTTGCGGCCGTATCCAAACAGCTCGCCGCCGACATCGATCAACGCGCTGGCGATGCCCGCCTGCGCCAACGCGCGCTGCACGCAGTCCACACCGAAGCCCTTGGCGATGCCCGACAAATCCAATGCAAGCGCGCCGGGTTGCAGTGCTCTGTCTGCGTCCAGTTGCAGGCGCTGCCAGCCACAGCGCTGCCGGGCCAGGGCGATCTGCTCGGCACTGGGCACCTTGCGCGGCCCACCGGCGGCACCGAAGCCCCACAGGTCTACCATCGGGCCGACGGTTGGATCGAACGCGCCATCGCTGGCACGCGCAATCTCCAGCGCCGTGGTCAGCACGCGGTGGAATGCGTCCGGCAACCGCTGCCAGGTGCCGGCGGCAGCACGGTTGAAGCGGGTGATGTCCGAGTCTGCGTCCCAGGTGCTCATCTGCGCGACTACGCGATCGAGCGCACCCTGGATCACCGCATGCAACGGATGCAGGTCGCGGCCGCGCGGCGCCACCAGCTTCACGCTCCAGGTGGTGCCCATGCTGCGGCCGCCCAGGGTGGCAACGGCGTCATCTGCGGAAGAAACTGGGTGCATGTGTGGACCGGTCGAGCAGGCGCTGCCTTGAGGCAGCCATGGTGACGCGCAAACGTGCCGTTTGCATCACGCGGCGTGCTTTTGAAGCAGCAGAGGATGCGTCGGTTGGTGCAGCGTGCGCTGCGCACGCGGTAGACCGTACACGCCGATAGCATGTGCCGCCTCAACAGCGCCACTGCATTGATCAAAGGATCAATGCAGTGGCGTGCGTGCGGCGATTACTGCGGCAACACTTCCAGTGTGGCGACATAGCCGAGGCGGCGCTGCTTGGCCTGTGGCAGCGAGGTTTTGGTGTCTTCGGTGGTGGTTTCCAGCCAGTACATGCCCGGCTCCGGCCAGGTCACGCTGAAGCCGCCCTTGGCGTCGGTCTTGAGCTTGATCTCGTTCTGGGCATCGCGGTAGCGGGTACCGCCACGCACGATTTCGATCTCCAGGCCGGCCGCTGGTTTGCCATCCAGTTGCAGGGTGAACTGCGCGGCTTCACCAGCGACCAGGTCGTTGGGGTGAGTGACCGGAATCAGCTCGATGCCCTTGCCGCTGGGCTTGAACACGGTGGTGGTGGGCGCGCCGCGGGTCACGAAGGTTTCCACGCGATTGAGCGACTGGGAGACCTGCAGTTCCTGCGCGTTCTTCGGCACTTCGGTGGCGAAGCTGGTTTCGTTGCCGCGCCAGCGCTTGGGCTTGCCGTCTTCCTTCCAGCTGGCGAACAGGCCGGCGTTGGTGATGCTGAGCTTGTAGGTGCCGGGCTGGGTGAGCTGCAGATCGAACACGCTGCGGTACTTGCCGGTGGCCGGGTTCTCCGGCTTGAGCGCGCTGCCATCGGGCGCAGTGATGCTCAGGTTGTCCAGCCGCAGCGGCACGTGGTTGAAGTAGAACAGGTCGTTGGACACCGCGGCATCGACGGTGATCCATGGTGCTTCGCCGGCGAGGACGGTTTGCGAAGGCAGCAACCAGGCCTTGTGCGCGAGGGCGGTGACCGGCAGTGCGGCGAGCAGGGCGATCAGGACGAGAGGACGTTTCATGGCAACTCCTTGCAGAAGATGAGGGCGGTGGTCGCGTGTCTGGTCAGCGCACAGCTGCGCCGCGTGGATGCGTGGACGATCGAATAACGCCGTGCGTGTCGGGGACTCGCATCGCACTCGGCGCGTGCGAGCGACCGGGCGCAGCGCACGGTCAGGGCTTGGCGACCAGGCTGACCGTGCCCAGTTCGCTGATGCCGCTGGCCTTGGCCGTCTGTGCAGCGGTGGCCGGCCAGGTGAAAGGCACCTTGACCAACTCGCGGCCGCCCACTTCGCGCGCGGCCTCCACCACCAGCGTGTATTGACCGGCCGGCAGCGACTTCAGCGCACCCTTGGTATCGGTGAACGACAACGCGTGCGCGCCGGCGGGGCGGGTCGGGCCGGTGACGCCGTCGACCGGCACCTCCAGGGTGCGCCCGCTCTTGCGCCACCACTGGCGCAAGTCCGGCAGCCACTTGGTGCCATGGCCTTCGGCGGTGTCCTTGGACTGGTACCAGACCGCCAGGTTGGCAGCGGCCTTCTGGTCGGCGCCTTCGACCCAGATCGCCACGTACGGGCGATGGTATTCGGCGACGTTGAGCTTGGGGATCTCGACGTTGATATCGAGCGTGGCCGCATACGCTGGGATGGCGAGCAGGCCGCTCAGGGCGATGGTCAAGGTGGCGCGCATGGTCGTCTCCGGAGGCGAGGGTCAGTGGATCAGCAACAGGGCAAGCAACAGCGGAATCAGCAAACCCAGGCCAACCAACGGCCAGGTCATGCGCCGCTGACGCGCGTGCAGGTGCAGTAAACACAGGCCGGTGATGCAAAACACCAGGCAGGCGATGGCGAACACGTCGATGAACCAGCCCCAGGCTGGCCCGGCGTTGCGGCCCTTGTGCAGATCGTTGAGGTAGGCAATCGCGCCGCGCCCGGTGCGTTCGTATTCCACCGCGCCGGTGCTGCGGTCCAGGCTCAGCCAGGCATCGCCACCGGGGCGCGGCAGTGCGAGATAGATTTCCTCCGGCGACCATTCGCCCTCGCGCGTGCCGACGCTGATGTCCAGTTCGCGGCCCAGCCACTGGGCGACGCGTGGCGGCAGTGGCGCATTGCCTTCCTGGCGCGTGCCCAGAGTCCGTAGCAGCGCGGTAGGCAGCGTGAGCGTGCGGTGCTCGGTCGAAGGAGTGGCTTCGATGCGCGCGGCGTGATTCAAGGTGAGGCCGGTGACGGTAAACAGCAGCATGCCGATCAGGCACACCGCCGAACTGATCCAGTGCCATTGATGCAGCATGCGCAGCCAGAAGCCGCGCCGTTGTTGCGCGGCGCCGAGCTGATCGGTGGAGGAGGCGGGCTCCATGTGGGTCAGGCCGCCGCCGTGGTGGCAGCGGGCGGCGCAGGCGACTGCCGCGCACGCACTTCGCTCAGCAATGCGCGCAGGCGGGGCTGTGGAGCGGCGGCCAGCAGCGGGGTGAGTTGGCGCAGGAACCCGGCATGCCCGCCAGCGATGGCGCGGCGCATCCAGGCTTCGGCCTGATCGATGTCGCCGTCGTCGGCCAGCACCGTCGCAAAACCGGCTTGCCCGCGGAAATCGCCGGCCTCGGCGGAGCGGCGGTACCAGGCGCGGGCGGCGTGCGGATCTGCAGCGCCGGCCAGGCCTTGCTCCAGATAGCGCGCCACGAAATTCATCGACTTGGCGTGCCCGTGTTCGGCAGCGCGGCGATACAGCGCCAACGCCTGGGTGTGGTCCTGCGCGACGCCGCGGCCGGAGGCGTACAGGTGGGCCAGGTTGTACATGCCCCAGTCCAGGCCATGCGCGGCGGCGCGGCGAAACCACAGCGCCGCCAGCTCCAGATTGCAGGGCGTGCCGAAGCCCAGTTCGTGGCAGCGCCCGAGCTGGTTCATCGCTTCCGGGTGCCCTGCATTGGCGGCCACTTCGTACCACAGCATCGCCTGGATCGGATCGGCCGCGACGCCGCGGCCTTCTGCGTAGAGTTGTGCGAGCAGAAGCTGTGCGGCCACATCCTGGCGATCGGCCGCCTTGCGTAGCAACGCCACCGCCTGCGCGGGCTGCGTGCGCAGTGCGGCGATCACCTGCGCGGTGTCCAGCACCGGCTCAGACATCGGCCCATTGCCGCAGCAGGTTGTGATACACGCCGGTGAGCTGGATCAGCGACGGATGCCCGGGCGTGTCCTGGGTCAAACGACGGATCGACACGTCCAATTCGAACAGCAGGCGGCGCTGTGCATCGTTGCGCAGCATGCTTTGTATCCAGAAGAACGAGGCGACACGCGTGCCACGCGTCACCGGCATCACTTTATGCAGGCTGGTGCCGGGGTAGATCACCAGATGCCCGGCCGGCAATTTCACCGACTGCGTGCCGTAGGTGTCTTCGATCACCAGCTCGCCGCCGTCGTAGCTTTCGGGGTCGCTGAGGAACAGCGTGGCGGAGACGTCGGTGCGCACCGGATCGGCGCCACCGCGGCTGCGGTCGTAACGCACCGCGTTGTCGACGTGGTAGCCGAACGACTGCCCGTCGCTGTAGCGATTGAACAGCGGTGGATAGATCCGGCGCGGCAACGCGGCGGAAAAAAACGTACTGCTGCGCGACAGCGCGTCGAGCACCAGCGCACTGGCCTCGCGCGCGATCGGGCTGTCTTCGGGCAACTGCGCGTTGTCCTTGGCCTGCGCGGACTGATGGCCGGCGGTGATGCGGCCATCGGCCCAGTCGGCCGCGTCCAGGCGCTCACGCAGCTGGCTCAGCTGGGCGGGCGTCAGGACGTCGGGAATGGGCAACAACATGCAGTGGTCTCCACGCCGTCCGCGGACTGCGGACGGCGCGTTGATGGATCAGAAACTGAAGGTCGCGTTCAACACCGCCGAGCGGCCATCGCCCGGCAACGCCCAGCCACTGCCGGCGGTGACGGTGCCCGCGGCGTTGACGGTGAGGTTGTTGCGGATGCTGGTGTAGTACTCCTTGTCGAACAGGTTGTTGACGTTCAACTGCAGGCTGAGCCAGTCGTTGACGCGCAGGCCGACCATCACACGGTGCACCCAGTATGCGTCGGTCTTGCGGTAGACCGCGGTCGAGGTGTTGTTCGGATAGAAGCTGCCCTGGTAATTGACCCCGTAACCGAACGTCCACTCGTTGAGCTGATACGTGGTCCAGAGATTGCCGGCGTTGCGCGGGGTCTGCACCAGTTCGCGCCCGGCAATCGGGTCGCCGGTGAGGCTGGCGGTGCGGTTGGAAACGCTCTGCAGCACTTCGCTGTCCAGGAAGGTGTAGTTGGCGAAGACCGACCAACGCTCGGTCAGGTAGCCGGCCGCGCCCAGCGCAATGCCATCCACGCGCGCCTTGCCGTCGAGCACCTGCTCGGGAATCAGCGGGTCGCCGCTGTTGACCTTGTAGTTTTCGCGCTCGTTGCGGAACACCGCCGCCGTCAGTGCCAGACGCTCGTTCAACACGTCCCACTTACCGCCGAGTTCGATATTGACCGCGCTTTCCGGCTCCACATTGCAGTTGGCGCCGACGGTGGCAGTGGCTATCGGCGTGCACGAGCCATTGACCGACGCCTTGGACGGGGTCTTGCTGTTGGCGTAGGACAGATACAGGCTGGCGTTGTCGACCGGCTTGAATACCAGGCCGGCGCGGTAGGAGAACAGATCCTCTTCGCTGCCTGCCGGGAACCCCGGAGTCACGCCGGTTACGCCGCCGGTGGCATTGACGGTGTAGGTGGTGCTGTCGCCTTCGTTGTGTTCGTAACGGCCGCCCAGGTTGAGCATCCATTGCTCGTTGAACTGCAGCGTGTCGAACAGGTACACCGCCTGATTGGTCAGGCTGCCCTTGCTGCGTCCGGTGCGGAAATAGTTCTGCGGGCCGGTCCAGATGTTGTACGGATTGTCGAAGGTCTGCAGCGGGTAGGTGATGCCGGTGGTGGAGCCGTCGGCATTGCGGAAGATGCTTCCGCTATCGAGTTCGAAATCTTCCTTGCTGAAGGCCACGCCAGCGACCACGCGGTGCTCGATGGCGCCGGTGTGCAGGGTGGCGGTCAGGTCGGTCTGGCTGTGGGCGATGAAGTTTTCGGTCTCGCGCACCAGCCCGCGCGGGCCGCTATTCGGGTTCCAGGTGGACGGCGGCTGGCCGACGCAGGCGCGGCCGGTGTAGGCGTTGGTGTTGTTGGGCAGGCACCAGGTGCCTTCCGGCGCGGTGGCCGTGGTGGTCTGGTCCACGCGCTGCACACGCGCCAGGCTGCGCAGTTTGACGTTGTCGTCGAAGTCCATTTCCAGCACGCCGGTCAGCATGTCCACGTCGATTTCCTGACGCGACACATTGCGATAGCCGTAATAGGTTTCGCGGTCCACGCCCGGCAGCGGGCCATCGTTGAACGGGCTGAGCGCGAACGGCACGCCGTACTGCGGCAGGTTGTTGTCGTGCTGGTGCAGGTAGCTCAGCGTGAAGCGCGTGTCCGAGCCCAGGCCGAACGCCACCGACGGCGCAAAACCCCAGCGATGACGGAATTCCTCATCGCGGCCCGGCACGTCCTGGGTGTGACCCATGGCGTTCAAGCGCACCGCGGTGCCGTTTTCGAAGTCGTAGTTGCTGTCGACGGTGAGGCGGCCGTAACGGTCGCTGCCGCCGCCGATCAGCACGTTGGTGAAGTCGCCTTGGCCGGCGGTCTTGGTCACCAAGTTGATGTTGCCGCCCACCGAGCCGGCGCCGGACATGGCCGAGTTGGCGCCGTTGATCAGCTCCACCGCTTCCAGGTTGAAGGTGTCGCTGCGGCTGTACTGCGCGCTGTCGCGCACGCCATCGGTGGTGATGTCGCTGCTGGCGGTAAAGCCGCGCAGGTTGATGCTGTCGCCATAGCCGCCGCCGCCTTCGCCCGCGCCAAAGGTGATGCCGGGCAGGGTGCTGAGCACATCACGCAGCGACAGCAGGTTCTGCTGGTCCATGGTCTGCTTGGTGACCACGGTGATGGTCTGCGGGGTGTCGCGCAGCGCCTCGGTGTACTTGGGCGAGGACGGCTTCTGCGCACGTTCCTGCTGCACCCGGATCGCATCCAGATCCACTGCGCCCGGAGGTGCCGGCGCGTCGCCAGGCTGGGCGAAGGCAGGAGCGGACAGCGTCAGCAACACGGCCGAAGTGAGCGGGGAAATCCTGGGAGTCATGGGACGTCTCGAAAAGGGAAGCGATGCTTCGGCCTGGCGATGGCTCGGCGGATGCGGGAAGGGAATGCGCGCCTGTCAGCCCGATGCCGCCTGCTGCCAGGCCCGGCGTCCGGGCACGCGGCAGCGCTGCGCCAGACGGCATAGGGCGAACGAACACCAAGAAGAAAAAGGCATGGACAGGGGCAGGCGCATGGGATCGCAGGAAGGCCAGTTGTTAAGAAGGCCTGAAGGGCTGCGATCTTAAATGCAAATCATTCTTCTTTGCAATCTTTGCCGATGGATGGCATACGGCCGAAAGATTGGGGCTCTGCAGTGCGCTGCCAGCGGCGGCTGGGCGCCGCGCTCAGCGGTCGTCGCGGGTCCAGATACCGCCGTGTTCCTGCTTCACCGGGAACTTGGGCACTGCGGAGTAGGCCGGGGCGCACAGAGGACGCCCATCGCGGATATCGAAGCGCGCGCTGTGCAGCAGGCACTCGATGGTGCCGGCAGCCGCGTCGAAGGTGCCGGGCGAGAGTTCGTAGTCTTCGTGGCTGCAGCGGTCTTCCAGCGCGTACAGCGCGCCGTCGAGGTTGAACACCACGATCGGCGCATCGGTCACTTCATCCCACACGGTCTTCAGCTCGCCCGGCACCTTCGACG
>Ga0209301_100077_pt1 | contig 14856 bp, 4 predicted proteins | sample MSEELM_DM5_FD_187541 | JGI IMG/M metagenome (GOLD analysis project Ga0209301, IMG submission 187541) | Subsurface microbial communities from deep shales in West Virginia, USA - MSEEL M_DM5 (SPAdes) (version 2) | ecosystem: Environmental > Aquatic > Deep subsurface > Shale gas/oil reservoir >...
CCAGCGCGACATCCTCACCACGCTCGGTATTGATGTGGACGTGCCATGGACCAAGTTGCCGAAGAAAACGCGCGACTGGATTCTCTACACCGACGAGCAGCCGGTGGCGCCGGTGTACGCCGGCTACGACCTGGACGAGGTCAGGCGCGCGCTCAAGCGCAAGGAAGAGCCCAGCTACATGGGCACCTTCACCAGTGCGCGGCGCTACGTGCTGCACACCTTTGCCATCACACAGAGCGCGCAGATGAAAAAGCGCGTGGCGCAGTATCTGATCAGCACGCAGTGCCCGCAGTGCGATGGCAAGCGGCTGCGCCGCGAGGCGTTGTCGGTGACCTTTGCCGGGCTGGATATCGGCGCGCTGTCGCAGCGCCCGCTGGATGAGGTGGCCGAGCTGTTGCGCCCGGCCGCCGAAGCCACACCCGCCACGCAGGCCGCGCAGGGCAAACGCAAGCGCAGCGCCACAGCCGAACATCCCGAACAGGTAATCGCCGCGCAACGTATCGCCGAAGACCTGCGCGCGCGCATCGCGGTGGTGCAGGCGCTGGGCCTGGGGTATCTCACGCTGGAGCGCAGCACGCCCACGCTGTCGCCGGGTGAGTTGCAGCGCCTGCGTCTGGCCACGCAGATCCGTTCGCAATTGTTCGGCGTGGTGTACGTGATGGACGAGCCCTCGGCCGGCCTGCATCCGGCCGATGCGCAGGCCTTGCTCGGCGCACTGGATCAGCTCAAGGCGGCCGGTAATTCGGTGTTCGTGGTGGAACACGAGGTGGACGTGATCCGCCATGCGGACTGGATCGTGGACGTGGGCCCTGCGGCTGGCGTGCATGGCGGGCAGGTGCTCTACAGCGGCCCGCCTGCAGGATTGGAACAGGTGGACGCCTCATCCACGCGGCGCTATCTGTTCGGCACGCCGCCGCAGGTGCACAGCCATGCGCGCGATGCCACCGGGTGGCTGCAGCTGCGCGGCATCACCCGCAACAATGTGCGCGCGTTGGATGTGGACTTGCCGCTGGGCGTGTTCACCACCGTCACCGGTGTGTCCGGCTCGGGCAAGTCGTCGTTGGTGAGCCAGGCGCTGGTGGAATTGCTGGCCGCCCATCTTGGGCAAACGCAGGCAGAGGAAGACGAGGCGCTGGATCCGCTGGAGCGTGGCACGCAGGTGCCGCTGGGTGGCGCGATCGTCGGTGGGCTCGATCAGGTGCGTCGGCTGGTGCGCGTGGACCAGAAACCGATCGGCCGCACACCGCGTTCGAATCTGGCCACGTACACCGGCCTGTTCGATCCGGTACGCAAGCTATTCGCCGCCACGCCGGCCGCGCGTCGCCGCCGTTACGACCCGGGGCAGTTTTCGTTCAATGTCGCCAAGGGCCGCTGCGCCACCTGCGAAGGCGAAGGCTCGGTGCACGTGGAATTGCTGTTCATGCCCAGCGTCTACGCACCGTGCCCCACCTGCCATGGCGCGCGCTACAACGCCAAGACCCTGGAGATCGAACTGCGTGGCCACAGCATCGCGCAGGTGTTGGAAATGACGGTGGACCAAGCCGCCACATTCTTTGCCGAAGACGCCAGCGTGCTGCGTCCGTTGCAGGTGTTGCGCGAAGTAGGGCTGGGCTATCTGCGGCTCGGCCAGCCGGCCACTGAACTCTCCGGTGGCGAGGCGCAGCGCATCAAGCTGGCCACCGAACTGCAACGCGCGCAGCGGCGCGACACCGTCTATGTGCTGGACGAGCCGACCACCGGCCTGCATCCGGCCGACGTGGATACCTTGATGCGCCAGCTGCAAGGCCTGGTGGCGGCGGGCAATACGGTGATCGTGGTCGAACACGATATGCGCGTGGCCGCCAGCAGCGACTGGGTGCTGGACATGGGGCCGGGCGCCGGTGGTGCGGGCGGCCATGTTGTGGTGGCGGGTACACCTGATGTGGTTGCACGGCATCGCGGCAGCCTGACTGCTCCCTTTCTCGGGGCGCTGATCTGTTTGATGATAGAGGTCGCAGTTGGACGACAACGCGCCGTCTAAGTGTCAAGAAGGTTCGCTAGCTCGCGCAGAGTTTCGCATGTGCATTTCCGCACCGAAATAATCGAACTAAGGTAATCGGGACTAACCCAAGCTGGGTGTCTAGGGTTCTTAGGACACTATGTGCCCGCGCGATGTGCCAACTCTTCTGGGAGGGAGACGGGCATGTGCTTGATTGTGGAAGATGCAACGGTACCGGCGTCGGTCTGTATTGATCACGATGCTTATGTTTCGGCCAGCAGTGCGCGTGCAAACACCGCGCGCGATGGTCTAGATGGACCGCGCTGCGTGACTGTGCGCTCGGCTTGCGCAGCTGGGGACGTAAGCACTGCTTCGCCTCAGCGGTCGGATGCCTTGTGCATCTCCGGTATCGCAGCGGTTCGAATGCATTTCCAGCCAGCGATCGGACCCATGCATTTTCTGGCGTCGTGGATTCGCACGCCTGCTGCATAGCCGCGCGTGGGCGTTGCAGAGAATGCGAGATCGTCGTCAGTAGATGCCGATGTCTAGTATCCATATCTTTGGGCTATTCAAATGACCTTACCGGATTCGATCACACGTTCGAGTCAGTCGCGACAAACGCCAACGCTGGAGCCTGCAGAACCAGCGACGGCTTCACCGCAGAGTAGGCCTGCACCCGAGACTGCGGCCGACATCCTGGGCGCCTTGCCTGCACGGGCGGGGCGCAGGGCATCCAGTAAGACCGCCAATGCTGCGCTCCACGTGCAGAACGTTTCATCGCATGGTGGACGGCGGGCTCGCATGCACCTTGAGGGCGCGGCTGCCGCAGACGGCGATGTCACGAGCTTGATGGAGGCGTGTCTGGCGCGTCGGCCCGTCGTTCACAGCGAATCCAGTCTGGGTGGCGGTGGACGTCTGTTGCGCTACATGCCGGATCGTGACGACTCGCGCATGCCACGCAACGAGGCGTTCTTCACCACCATCCCCGGCTTGCTGATCGCAGCTCTTACCGTGCATCCGGCGGTCGAGCGCCGCACCGGTACTACGCCGACGGCCGACCAGGTCGCCAGTCAGCTGGCCGATCCGCCGATCGGCCAGCTGACCGGCATCTGGCAGGCTGCCGACGGGCAATGTTTCGCCCTGCGTGCCAACCAACTGCATCGTGTCGAGGCGTCCGGGCACTGGGCAGCCGTACCGCTGCCACCGGCATGTGATGCGATTGCTCATCTCTGCATGCTTGGCCGGCAGGCCGATGGCGGTGTGTACGTCCGTGCAGGCGAGCTGTGCTGGCGTGCCGGCAACGAGCAGATGTCCATCGCGGTGGGCCCGACGCCCGAAGGCGCCTTGCTGCGGTTCGATGCGGACGGCAGGCCATGCATGCTCCATGCTGGTGTACTGCGCCGCTGCGATGACGATCAGCCCGGCCGGGTCGTGGAACTGACGCGTCCGGTAGCTGGCGGCCCGGCCTTCGAGTCGACACCTGCGATGCCTGTGGATGTGTTGCCACTGGCGCATGCCGCTGTCTTGGTGCTTGATGACAAGGGACGTGTGTATGAAGCCGACATGCGCGGGAGCGGGCCGATTGTCGCGCGACGATTGACGTTGCCTCGCCCGATGGGCAGCGAGCAGGGCTGGGCGGTGACCTCCATGGGGTTGTCGACCGATCACAGCGTGCATCTTCTGCTCGAACACAGCGACGGCAGGCGCATCTCGCTGCAGCGGCCGGCAGGGCAAGCGCAGTTCCAGCCGGCGTTCATGCTGGATCGTCCGTTGTTGCTCATGCGCAGCGAGGGGCTGCAGATGCCTGCGGATGAGGCGATGCAGTCGCGGGTGGTGCTTGATGGGCACGCGCAACTGGGACATCTGGACGGCGTACTGCATTACTCGCCTTCTCCGAACCAGCCATGGGAGCGGCTGACGCTTCCCGGCGGCGCGCCGTTGACCGGCGTTGTCTCCCTGCATAGCGGTCCGCGCGGTTTTGTCGATCGTCGTCCGGTGTTCGCACTGCTGGCCGCACCGTCCCGATTGGTCGAGCTCAAGCTTCCCGGGCGCACCACCTGGCTGGCTGCTCATGCGGCGCCCAGCACACCCTCGGGTGGGCCGCTCGCCGTGGTGCCGGACGTGGTGGAGGTGCGTTGCCTGCCGATCGCCCGCTTCGATGAAGACATCGCGCAGGCGGCGGTGCATGCAGACCGCAGCGCTGTGGTGATGGCCGCCTCGGGGCGATTGATCAAGGTCGATGCGGATCGAAACAGCGGGGACGTGCCCGCGCTGGAAGGCGTTGTCGCGATCGCGGTGGGATTGGATGATGCCTTGTACGCCTTGAGCCAACCCGGCGATGGATCTGCACACGTGCACCGTCTTTCGCACGACCATGACCGGTGGGAGGCTTTTCCGGTTACGTTGCCGCAGACCTCGCCACTCCCGAGTGCGCTGCGAACCACGCGTACCGGACAGCTGCAGTTACGGCTCGGCGCGCAGTGGCACACGGTGCTGCCAGCGATGACCGGTCCCGACCGGGCCCGCTTGCCTGCACGCGTGGCTGCGCATGCGTCGCCTGATGACGTGGCCGTTTCCGGCACCCAGTCCGGCTCCAATGCACGGGTCAATCGGCAGCAGGCAAGCCGTCTCAGGACACCGGACCACGATGCGGCGGTCAGCACCACGTTGCTGGGGACCACCTCTACCGATCCACTGAGCCTGCGCTCGAATGCACGGGTGCTCGCACAGAGCGGCCGCGCGCAGGCCGCTGCGCTCGTAAAGGTGCTCACGGACGTTGCCGGTGGCACTGCGCGTGCCGTGGCCGGGTGGACTGGCGTTGGATACGCGCCCACCACGCAGCAACGGCGGCTCGCCCGTTTCCGTTCCGAGGCAGAGCAGGTCCTGTCTTTGGCGCTTGAGATGTTCGACACCTTGCCGGTACTGGCAGAGGCGCGTATTGCCGGTGCCGCAGGTCCGCACCAGCCTGCCGCGCTGTCGCAGAGCCAGCACGAACGACTTACGACGCTGCGTAAAACAACCTTGGCTGGCTTGCTGCGCGATCTGCGCAAGATCGGGTTCCGTGAGGGCGTTCTGGCTGCCGATTTCTCCATGGCGGATGGCGGGTGCACCCAGCGCGCGAGTTCGACCGCAAGTTATCGCGCCGCCGAGCTTTGGCGGCGGGCGCGTTCGGCCGTGATGCGCACGACGGTACAGAACAGCGATGACATGTTGCCGCACTTGGATCGTTGCATCGCTGCGCTGGCCGGCGGTGCGTCGCTGCATCCGCAGGCGTTGACCGCTATGGAGCATGCACAACTGGCCGAATTGCGCGAGGTCAGTCATCGGCTCAAGGCTGCCGGGGTCAGATTGCCGATCCGAAATGGTCGCGCCACCGATGCGTCGAGTGATCCGCATGCCCTGCGCAGTGCATGCCTGCTCGCAAGTCTGATGGAGTACAACGCGTTGCTGGATGTCGATGATGCGGCGGCGCTGGAGGCGGCCGACGCAAGGCAGCGGCAATCCGGGCTGCGAGCCCTGGCGAAGCTGGGTCTGTCGTCATGGCGTGAATTGGAGGCCTTCGACGACGTGGTGACCAACTTCCGCGAGGAAGTCGCCACCCCGGGGAGCGCGCGTCAGCTGCAATTGCTCAAGAGCATCGGCCTGTCGCCAGGCGCGGCCCCGGACGAAATGGCTGCGCGCATGATCGATGTGTTGCAGGACCTGTTCAATCGCAGCACGTTCTTCACAAGCAGAGTGCGCTCTGCCGAGCTGCGCGGCTCGCTCGGTTCTACGCAATGGATGGATCTCAATCCGGTCAGCGTCGGCATGGGCGGCGAAGCCATCCACGCGCTGGGTGTCGAACGCATCGGCGACTCGAAGGACGGCGATGCGGGACTGGTTGCCTTCTTCGTTCGGCATGCCAAAGCGACCGCGTCAGGGACGGCAGGCATACGCATTGATCTCCGGCCTGGCCCAGGAACCGGCGCACATGTCTACGATGCGGATCCTGCACGGACCTTGTCGGCGACGTGGGGCGGGGCGGCAAATCTCAGCGCAGGCGGTACCTACCAACATGGCGTGGGCGCAGCCGTCATCCTCTCGCCATCGACGATTCCTGAGTTCGCCAGGCTGTTGTTTGATCGTCATGATGACGATACCACCAAGCTATTGCGTGCAGGCGTGAACGAGGGGGCGATCGGGCTGGATCTGTTCGAAACCAATGCCAATGGATCGCTCAACGTCAACCTGACCTTACAGCCGCTCGCGGTGCGGCATTCTTACGGTCCAAGACAGCCCGTCGCACCCAACGCCGCGCCAGACGCAGCCGGCACCGACAACCCGCGTAGCGCAGTCTCGGCCTCCTTGCCGTTCAGCATGACGGCGCAGGCCGGTGTGCAATGGAGCCAGATGGAGCTGCATCTGGACCATGCGTGGCAAGAGATCATCGGACTCGAGTTCCAGGGCCGCGTCGGCCTCACTGCCGAGGTCAGCAGCGGCATCAATCTCTCGGGCGCATTGACGTCGGTGCTTGGCCGAAATTTCGCACGGCTGGTCAACGCGGTTACCGGTGCCGGCAATCTGCAGTTGGCCGGTGTTCGAGTGGCCTCCAGCGACGTGCAACTGCCGACCGATGCGCCATTGGACGATACGCGCACCGGTCCTTTGCTGGGGACCGCCAGCTACAAGCGCACGCTTGACACGCAAGCCGCCCAGCCGATTAGCCCGCAGGCATGGGACGCGATGCGCAAACGGCTCGAAGAGATCATCCCGGAGAGTATGGCCGAACTTGATGGAATGCGATATCCGGCGACACCTGGCGAGCGACGGGACGTACTGCTGAAAGCAATCGAACGTATTCAGGGGGCGCAGGCGCGTGCGATCGAAGCTGGCGCCTTGCTGGAGGGTCCGGCGCTGGCACAACAACGTGCGTGCGCCGAACAAGCCACCCTTGCCGAGGCGTCCTCGCTATGGAAGGGCGGCTCGCCCTCCGAGCGCGCGGCCATGGTCGACCTGCTGCACCAGTTGCGGCAAGAGGACGCTGCCGCCATCCAGCAGCGTGCGCGCATCATTCCTGGCGCACGTGTGGAGATCAACATGTTCGGGCGCGAATCGCTCGACGCGGTGGTCAGCCATGCCATTGGTCATTACGCGCTTGGCGAGAAAATGCGCGACGTTGCGGAGCTGCGTCGCAAGATTCCCGGGCTGGGCGAGGTATTGCAGAGGTTCAAGGATGTTCCCAACGTGAATCAGGTTCGCTTCGTGTTCGAAATGCGGCCCCAGGCAATTGTCGCGATCAACGACGCGCTGGAGGTCAAACAGCACGCGCAGGCTGCAGCCGCACTGGGATTGCGGGAGCCCGCAGGTGCAATGGCCTGGCGTGATGCGCTCGTTGCCGCGCAGCGGTCGCCGGATCTCTACCGTCTGGCGGCTATCGCTGTGCACAATACCGACGAAAACCCGGTGACCAGTCGCGTCGGCCTGCCGCTGCTGAATGTGGCAGCTACGGCAGTGTCGTCGCACCAGCTGTTCGAGGCAGAGATCCAGTTCCGTTATGGGCTGTACGATCGTATCGAGGGCGCCGAAGTGCTCGAGGCAGGAGTACGTGCACTGCGACAGTCACTGGACCCTTTGCAGGTGGTGGGTGTGCAGGCGCTCGGGCAACGTCAGAGGGCGAACATTCCCTCATCCGTTCCGGCCTCGCCGCGCGGCGAACGGCCCAGGCTGAAGGAAGCGCGCGACCTGGAATTCGAACGCCATCTCCAGATGGGCGTCGTGCCGGTTGGCCCACACCTGCGCGCCTTGACGCGCGACCTGACACGGTTCGAGGAGCAGACCCAGCGCACCGTGGCACAGTATCTGGCACACGACGCTTTAGCAGATGCAGTGAGTGGCGCACAGGCCAATGTAGGCGAACGCATCAATCAATTGTTGGCCAGGCTTGCACCCGCAGACGACGGCGTGACCGAGGCAGCTATCACCGGATCAGGCCTGCATCGTAGGCTCGCTTCGCTGCAGGCCTGTCGCGATGCTGTGCATCAGGCAACCGATGCGCTGGACAAGGCATACGACGACTTCCGCACCCACATGGACGCCAGTCGCGCCGAGAACAGGGACATTGCGGCGGTTCAACATGCGTTCGAATTTCTACAGCGCGCTGCCGAGTGCGATCACACGCTGGTGTCTGCAGTCGACGTTCTCTTGCGTCGGACCGCAGAAATATATGAGGTGCAGGACCGAGAGCTCCGGGATATGGACGACAGGCTGGACGACTTGCTGCCGCGTCTCGATGGACTGGGCCAGGCCTCTGAGCTGGAGCGCAGGGCTTTTGAAGATGCCGAACAACGCCTTGTAGAGGTCCGGAACGAAGCGCTGCAGGTATTGGACAGGCATGCTGGGGGGACGGACGCTGCAAAAGCGATTGATGCGGAGGGCAAGGCAGAGGCCATCAAGACACTTGAAGATGCGATGAAGGACGCCTTGCAGCAGATGGCTGCGACCCGTGATCGCATCGCAGAGCTCGTGTCGTTGAAAGATAGTCTTTGCGCCCGGCTGGCAGACGATGTCGGGGCGTTGCGCGACATCGACGAGCATACACTTGCCGCGCGATCGGTCGTGATGCAGGCGCGTGATCTGGGCGCCGGTGCGCATGCCGCAATAGTGGCCATGCTGAAGGAATTGTCGGATGACGATGCCCCGGGCCAGGACGTCGCCGGCAGCCAGATCACGTCGGGCCAGGAGTAACCGACCACCCAGGCATCGTGCAGTTTCAATCAGCTGTGTCGCTCCGCAGCGCAACGCTGCTTTCGCATCATCAGGCATGGGACTTCAGGCCGCTTGTCCTACGCTGGGGGAGCATGCCTTGGCCGGCGCCAATTGTCCGAGCCTCATTATCCGATACATCTGGGATCGCGCGAGCGGTGCGCTTCGTCGAGCCGATGCGAAGTTGATCGTCGCATCAATACGTGTCACGGTGCGCAGCCTCTGTTCCGTGCGCGCCAGATGCGCGTTGAATGTCTCCCGCATCTGCGCGGCAGTTTCGCCTGTGTCAGGCAAACGCTGGAAGTCGAGAATCGTGGTGACGTAAGGGAGAGAGATCCAGGCCGCCAAACTGAGCGACGCAGAGCACTCACTCTAGCAGTTCAAATCTCGCAGAAACGCCTGCAGCTTCGGCCGATGGCGCCACCCACACATCGAACACGCCGGGCTCCACGGTTGGCTGCAATGCCTGGCCGATAAACAACAGGTCCTCACGGCGCAGCACGAACTCCACCGCCACGCTGCCGCCTGCCGGCACTGCAAGCTTGCGAAAATCCTTCAGCTCGCGCACCGGGCGGGTGACGCTGGCGCTGCGGTCGCGGATGTAGAGCTGCGCCACTTCTTCCGCATCGCGCGTGCCGCGGTTGTGGATGCGCGCGCTGATGCGCAGGCTGCCGGTCGCCGTCATCCGCGTATCGCTCAAGCGCAGCTCGCCGTATTCGATGCGGCCATAGGTCAACCCGTGGCCGAAGGGGAACAGTGCGGTGTTGGGCACCGTTCGGTAGTGCGTTTTATACGGCTCCAGCACATCCGGCTGCGGATTGGGGCGGCCGCTGGAGGTGTGTGCGTAGAAGTAGGGCACCTGGCCTGCCGCGTGCGGAAAACTCACCGGCAAGCGGCCCGATGGCGCACGCGTGCCAAACAGGATGTCGGCTACCGCAGCGCTCGCCTCCGAACCCAGGAACCAGCTGACCAGGATCGACGCGCATGCGAGCACCGGCCCCTCCAGCGCGAGTGCACGGCCGGTGCTCAGCAGCACCACGACCGGCGTGCCGGTGGCGATCACGGCCGCCAGCAATTGCTGCTGTACCTCGGGAATGCTGATCTCGGTGCGCGACTGCGCCTCGCCCGAGTAGCTCAAGGGTTCACCGATTGCCAGCAGCGCCACATCGGCATTGCCAGCGGCTGCCACTGCCGCCTGCACCCCGCCCGGCAGCGTTTGATCGAAGCCGCAACCGTCCTCCACGCGCAGTGCAGTGGGGTCGTCCAGCGCGCCCGACAGTGCAGCGGCCAGCGTGTTGCGGTTGTCCTCTTCATCGAACAGGCTCCACGGCCCGGCGTGATTGAGCCAATCGCGCGCCATTGGCCCGATCAACGCAATGCGCTGGCCGCTGCGTCGCAATGGCAACAGCTCGCCGTCGTTCTTCAGCAACACCACCGATTTGCATGCGGCTTCGCGCGCCAGTGCCAGGGTCTCGGCGCGGCGCTGACGCGACTGCGCGAGCCTGGGCCGGATGCGCCGGAACGGATCGTCGAACAGCCCCAACGCCGCCTTGAACGTCAGCACGCGGCGCACCGAGGCATCCAGCCGTGCCATCGGCACCTCGCCTGCGGCAAAAAGGGCAGGCAGGTAGCGCAGATACAGGCCGCTTTCCATGCTGATGTCCACCCCGGCCATGAAGGCCAGCCTGGCCGCCTCGCGGTCGTCGGCTGCAACGCCGTGCGCAACCAGTTCCTGGTCGGCGCTGAAGTCGGACACGACCAAGCCTGGGTAGTTCCACTCCTGCCGCAGCACGCCATCCAGCAACCACACGTTGGCCGTTGCCGGAATGCCCGACAGTTCGTTGAATGCCGCCATGGTCGTGACCGCACCGGCAGCGAAGGCGGCCTGAAACGGCGGGAAATAGACCTCGCGCAGCGTCCGCTCGGAGACATCTACACGGTTGTAATCCAGCCCTCCTTCGGCCGCGCCGTAGGCGGCGAAATGCTTGGGACAGGCTGCCATCGCATCGGGATTTGCCAATCCTGCATCGCCCTGGAAGCCGCGCACCCGCGCCTGTGCGAACAGCCGCGCCAGCAGCACGTCTTCGCCAGCGCCCTCGACGCCACGGCCCCAGCGTGCATCGCGGGCGATGTCCACCATCGGCGCGAAGGTCCAGTCCAGACCCACCGCACTGGCCTCCATGGCCGCTGCGCGCGCCGTGCGCCGTGCCAGGTCTGGCTCGAAGCTGGCCGCTTCGGCCAATGGCACGGGGAAGACGGTGGTATAGCCATGGATCACATCGGCGGCGAACAGCAACGGAATGCGCAGCCGGCTTTGCAGCGCTGCCTTCTGCAGTTGCTGGTGCCAGCGCACGTTGGAGCCATTGAAGACCCCGGTCAGCCGCCCGGCCCGGGCCGCAGCCAGCTGATCGTCCCCATCGGCAGAGCGTGCAAGCGGGTTGGCGACGATCGCCTTGCCATCCTGCTGCGCCGAGCTGAACAGGCTGAGCTGGCCAGCTTTTTCTTCCACGCTCATGCGCGCGATCAGTGCGTCGATGAAAGCAGGCGTGCGCACCGCCCCGGACGGCAGCGCCCAGCCGGTGGGAATGCGCGCGAGCAGGCCTAGCGCGGCGGCGCCACCCAGCAGCTGGCGCCGCGTCGTGCGTGGAGACATGTGAGGATTCTTGGGTGGAGTGTGTGTGCACGCTACAGGATGGGCGACCCCGGTAACCAGACTGCTTTCGCTTTCCGCGCGGTGACAACGCAGAGGCCTGCAGATCGATCACGAACCGGTCATGCACGTCGGTGTCGTGCACGCGCGCTGGATGGACGTGCGGTAGCGCAATACGCCTAGATGTCTACCAGTGACGAAAATGAAACGGACCCAGTGCATTCGATGCACTGAGCCCTGTCGTACCCCATCAATTGTCGGTTGCGTTGTGCATTGCAGGCACATCGCCCCGCGTTCGTCAGTCCGCCATCACCTTGTCTGGCGTCATCGGGGTACTGCGGATGCGCTTGCCGGTGGCATGGAAGATCGCATTGCAGATCGCTGCCGAGACACCGATCAGGCCGATTTCGCCAACGCCTTTTGCGCCCAGGCTGCTGACGATGCGGTCGTCCTCGTCGGCGAAGGTCACATCGATGTCGTGGATGTCGGCATTGGCCGAGACGTGGTACATCGCAAAATCGTGATTCATGAAGCGGCCGAAGCGGTGATCGGACTGGGTGTGCTCGTGCAGCGCCTGGCCGATGCCCCAGACCACGCCGCCCACAATCTGGCTGCGCGCAGTGATCGGGTTGAGGATGCGACCGGCCGCAATCGCACTGACCACGCGGGTTACCCGCACCGTGCCCAGCTCTTCGTCAACGCGCACTTCCACGAACACCGCGCCATGGGTGGCACGGGTGTAGTTGCGCTGCTTGAACACATTGGGCAACAGCAGGAACTTGTCTTCGATCTGTTCCAGCTGAGCGGCACGCAACAGCTCGGGCAAGGCGATGGTGGTGCCGGCATCGGCGCGCAATGCCAGCGTGCCATCGGCGAAGACCACCTCGTCCAGCTTGGCCTTGGTAAAGCGCGAATTCGGTAACGCCTGGGCCAGCCGCAGCAGCCGTGCGCGCAGTTTCCCGCATGCACCATCCACCGCCGAACCTACCGTGGTCACATGCGACGAGCCGCCTTCGATCGGTGCGACCGGCAAGGTGGAATCGCCCAACTGAAAGGTGACCTGCTCCATCGGCAGGCCCAGCGCTTCGGCGGCAATCATCGCCATCACCGTGTAGGTGCCGGTGCCGATATCGCTGGCGGCGCTGCTCACCACCAGACGCCCGTCGGCATGCAGCACCGCGTGGGCACGCGCAAACATCTGCATCGCATCCCATTGCCCGGTGGCCATGCCCCAGCCAACCCATTCGCGCCCCTCCTTGCGCGCGCGCGGCTGCAGCGGCCGCTGTGCCCAGCCGAAGCGCTCTGCGCCTTGCTGGTAACACTCGCGCAACGCCTTGCTGGAATAGGGCTTGTCGTCGGCGGGATTGACCTCGGCATAATTCTTCAAGCGCAAGGCAAGCGGATCCATGCCGATCTCGTAGGACAGCTCGTCCATCGCCACTTCCAGCGCATGCACGCCGTGCGCAGCGCCGGGCGCGCGCATATCGATGGGGGTGTACTGATCCAGGCTCACCAGGTTGTAGCCCAGGTGCACGTTGTCGCAGGCGTACAGCTGCCCGCTCCAGTTAACCACCACCTCCACGTAATCCTCGATGCGCGACGTTTCGGCGATGGCTTCATGCCAGATCGCGCGCAGCGTGCCGTCGCGATCGGCACCGAGCTTGAGCCGTTGCACCGTTTCCGGGCGGTGGCCGAAGGTGAACATCTGTTGCCGCGTCAGCACCACACGCACCGAGCGATCCAGCAGGATCGAGGCCATCACCGCCAGCGCCAACTGGTATTGCGGGCGCAGGCCGGAACCGAACGCACCGCCCACGTACGGGTTGCGCACGGTGACCTTCTGCTTGCTCAGCCCGAACACGTGCGAGACATACCAGCGGCTGTTCTGCGAGCCCTGGGTCTTGTCGTAGATGGTGAAGTGTCCTTGCGCATCGCGGATCACCGTGGAGGCGAACAACTCCATCGGGTTGTGGTGTTCCACCGCGCTGTAATAGTCGGCCTGGATCTGGTGCGCGGCATTGACGAAGGCCGTGTCCGGCTCGCCCTTGTCCTTGGGCGGCGGCGAAAAGCCGGCCTTGAGCGGCTTGGGCTTGTGCATGCGGCCCAGGTTGGCCATCAGGTTGGTGTCGTGCGGCTCGCTGGCGTATTCCACCTGGACCAGATGCGCGGCATGGCGCGCAGCCTCGAAGGTTTCCGCCACCACCAGCGCGATCGGCTGGCCGCTATACAGAATGGCGTTGTCGTACAGCGGCCGGAACGGCGAGCCGGCCGGTGCGGTCATGTCCTTGTAGAACAGGTCCATGCCGCGCATGTGCGGGCGGTTTTCGTGGGTCACGATCTCCAGCACGCCGGGCACCGCGCGTGCGGCCTCCAGGTCGAAGGCGACGATGCGGCCCTTGGCAATGCTGCTGTTGACCACCACCCCATACGCCAGGTCGGGCACCGGCCATTCGGCGGCGTAGCGCGCCTGGCCGGTGACCTTGGCGCGCCCATCGATGCGCGGCATGCCGGTGCCGGTGGGGCGGTGCCCGGTGCCGGGGTCGGCGACCGGTGCAATGAGCTCGTCGGGGCGTGCGTTCATGGGGAGTCCTCCAGCGCGCTGGTGCGCCCGCGGTTATCGATGGTGCCTTCGCGCGCGACGTCGAGTGCGCGCACGATCGTGCGGTGTGCCAGCGGAATCTTGAAGGCGTTCTCGCCTTGCGATTGCGCGCCCTGTAGCAGTGCATCGGCCAGTTGCGCAAAGGTGTGCGGCGTCGCCGGCATGCCAACTACGTGCGCTTCGGCCTCCGGCAGGCGCCAGGGCTTGTGCGCCACGCCACCCAGCGCCACGCGCACGGCGCGGATGCTGCCGTCGTCGGCAAGCTCCAGCGCCGTGGCGACCGATGCCAGCGCAAAGGCGTAGGACAGCCGCTCGCGAATCTTGAGGTAGGCACTATGCGCCACGAGGCGCTGCGCATCCGGCAGATCGATATGCACGATGAGCTCGTCCGGCTGCAGCGTGCTATCGAGCTCCGGATGCTCGCCAGGCAGGCGATGGAAATCGGCAAAGGCGATGTCGCGCGCGCCATTGGGGCCTTGCACGTGCACCACCGCATCCAGCGCCGCCAGCGCCACGCACATGTCGGAAGGATGTGTGGCAATGCAGTGCGTACTGGCGCCCAGGATGGCGTGGTATTTGGTCAGGCCGCCAATCGCCGAACAGCCGGTGCCAGGCGCGCGCTTGTTGCACGGCGTGGCGCGGTCGTAGAAATACACGCAGCGGGTGCGCTGCAGCAGGTTGCCGCCATTGCTGGCCATGTTGCGGATCTGTGGCGAGGCACCGGCCAAAATCGCCGCGCTCAGCAACGGGTAGCGTGCCTCAACCTCGGGGTGATAGGCGGTGTCGGCATTGCGTGCGAGCGCACCCAGACGCAGACCACCCGCATCGTTGGTGGTGATCTCGCCCAATGGCAGGCGGTTGATGTCCACCAACCGGCTTGGGCGCATC
>Ga0209301_100086_pt1 | contig 13974 bp, 10 predicted proteins | sample MSEELM_DM5_FD_187541 | JGI IMG/M metagenome (GOLD analysis project Ga0209301, IMG submission 187541) | Subsurface microbial communities from deep shales in West Virginia, USA - MSEEL M_DM5 (SPAdes) (version 2) | ecosystem: Environmental > Aquatic > Deep subsurface > Shale gas/oil reservoir >...
GCATTGGCGCTGCCGCCCACGCCGTTGAGCGTGGTGCTGTCCAACGACCAATGGCTGCAGGTGTATGCCGAGGTCGCTGCGCTGGCGCAACAGCACCGTACCACGCTGGTGTTCGTCAACACGCGCCGCATGGCCGAGCGGGCTGCGCGCCACCTGGGCGAGCTGCTGGGCAAGCAGCGCGTGGCGGCGCATCACGGCAGCCTGTCGCGCGAGACGCGGCTACTGGCCGAGCGCCGACTCAAGGCCGGCGAATTGACCGTGCTGGTGGCCACTGCGTCGCTGGAGCTGGGCCTGGATATCGGCGATGTAGACCTGGTCTGCCAACTCGGCTCACCGCGCTCGATCGCCACCTTCCTGCAGCGCGCCGGCCGGTCCGGGCATGCGGTCGGTGGCACGCCGAAGGCGCGGCTGTTCCCGCAGACGCGCGACGAGCTGGTCGAATGCGCCGCGCTGCTGGATGGCATCCGCCGTGGCGAACTGGATGCGCTGCGGTTTCCGCTCGCGCCGATCGACGTGCTGGCGCAGCAGATCGTCGCCGAAGCCGCCTGCGAAGATTGGGACGAAGATGCACTGTTTGCGTTGGTGCGCCGCGCCTGGCCATTCGCAACGCTGAGCCGCGCCACCTTCGATGCGGTCGTGCGGATGTTATGCGAGGGCTTCAGCACCCGGCTGGGGTCACGCGCTGGCTATCTGCACCGCGATGCGGTCAATCGCCGCCTGCATGCGCGGCGTGGCGCGCGCATGACCGCGCTCACCTCCGGCGGCACCATTCCCGAAACCGGCGATTACAGCGTGGTGCTGGAGCCACAGGCGGAAAACATCGGCACGGTGAACGAGGATTTCGCGGTCGAAAGCCTCACCGGCGATGTCTTCCAGCTTGGCAATGCGAGCTACCGCATCCTGCGCGTGGATGCGGGCAAGGTGCGGGTTGAAGATGCCAAGGGGGCGCCGCCCAATATTCCGTTCTGGTTGGGCGAGGCGCCAGGCCGCAGCGATGCATTGTCGCTGGCGGTATCGCGCCTGCGCGAAGAAATTGCCACGCGGCTCGACGGTGCACGGCATGCCTCCGCACAGGCATGGCTATGCGACGAGGTTGGGTTGGCCGCGGAGCCGGCGCAGCAACTGGTGGAGTACCTGGCGAACGCCTGTCAGGCATTGGGTGCGATGCCGACCCAGCACTGCCTGGTGATGGAGCGGTTCTTCGATGCCACCGGCGGCACCCAATTGATCATCCACTCGCCCTACGGCAGCCGGATCAACCGCGCCTGGGGCCTGGCCTTGCGCAAGCGGTTCTGCCGCACCTTCAATTTCGAATTGCAGGCCGCCGCGACCGAGGACGCGATCGTATTGTCGCTGTCCACCAGCCATAGTTTTGCGCTGGAAGAGGTGGCGCGTTATCTGCATTCCGCATCGGCCGAGCACGTGCTGGTGCAGGCGTTGCTGGACGCACCGCTGTTCGGTGTGCGGTGGCGCTGGAATGCCACCAACGCGATGGCGCTGCCGCGCTTTTCCGGCGGCAACAAGGTTGCGCCGCAACTGCAGCGGATGAAGTCCGAAGACCTGTTGGCCACGGTGTTCCCGGACCAGGTGGCATGTGCGGAGAATCTGGTTGGCGAGCGCGAGGTGCCGGACCATCCGCTGGTGGCGCAAACGCTGGAAGATTGCCTGCATCAATCGATGGATAGCGAGGGTTGGCTGCAGGTGTTGCGCGGCCTGGAGTCCGGCGCCATCACGCTGGTGGCACGTGATCTGGCCGCGCCGTCGCCGCTGGCGGCGGAAGCCTTGAATGCACGTCCGTACGCCTTTCTCGACGATGCACCGCTGGAAGAGCGGCGCACCCAGGCGGTGCAGGGCAGGCGCTACACGCCGCAGAGCAGCGATGATTTGGGACAGCTGGATCCGCAGGCAATTGCTGCCGTGCGCGAAGAAGCCTGGCCGCAGCCACGCGATGCCGAAGAGATGCATGAGGCGCTGGTGGGCCTGGGTGTGTTGCCGGTGGAAGAGGCCCTCGATGCACAGTGGCAGGCATGGCTGTCGGCGTTGTCGGCGGCCGGGCGCGCCACCTGCCTGGCAGTCGATGGCGGCACTGCACTGTGGATCAGCGCCGAGCGCATCGAGTGGTTTGCACCGTTGTATCCGCACGCCGTGGCGCAGCCGCCGCTGCAGGCGCCGCCGGATTGCCGTGTGGACGACTGGCAGCGCGAGTGGGCAGTGCGCGAGCTGGTGCGCGGCCGCCTGTCGGCGGTGGGGCCGGCGCAGGTGTCTGCGCTGTGCAGCGCAGTGCGCCTGCCGGCAGCGGAGGTCGAACTCGCCTTGATCGGGCTGCAGCGCGAAGGCTATGTCATGGCAGGTCGCTTCAGTGCCCAGGCACTTGAAGAGGAATGGTGCGAGCGGCATCTACTGGCGCGCATCCATCGCTATACGCTGGGGCGCTTGCGCCGTGAGATCGAGCCGGTGTCGCAGCGCGATTACGCACGTTTCCTGTTCGAATGGCAGCACCTGGATGCCGACCACCGCGTGGCCGGGCCGGACGCGCTGGCCGGCATCGTTGGCCAGCTGGAAGGCTTCGAGGCGCCGGCCGCGCTCTGGGAAAGCGAGCTGTTGCCCGCGCGCGTGCGTGACTACCAACCCGCGTGGCTGGACGAACTGTGCACCGCTGGCCGCACGGTATGGGCGCGCCTGCGTCCAGGCGGTGGCCGCAGTGGCAATGCGTTGCGCGGCACGCCAATCGTGCTGCTGCCGCGGCGTGAAGCGCAGCGCTGGAATGCCCTGGCACGCGCCGACGATGACGCGCCGCTGGGCTCGCGTGCGCAGCGCGTGGTGGAGGTGCTGCAGGAGCAGGGCGCGCTGTTCTTCGACGAGATTGCCGATGCTGCGCGGCTGATGGCCACCGAGCTGGAAGATGCGCTCAGCGAACTGGTGATGCGCGGGCGCGTGCATTGCGACAGTTATGCCGGCCTGCGTGCACTGCTAGTGCCGGCGTCCAAACGCCCCTCGGCACTGTCGCGGCAACGCCGGCGTGCCAGTGCGTTGGGCATCCGCGATGCCGGCCGTTGGGCGCCGGTGCGCAACTTGCCGTCGCTGCCCTTGGCCGAGGCCAGCGAGCGTCACCAGGAAATGCTGGAGCACGTGGCGCGCGCGTTGCTGCGCCGCTATGGCGTGGTGTGTTGGCGGCTGCTTGAACGCGAGGCCGCCTGGCTGCCGCCCTGGCGCGAATTACTGCGTGTGTATCAGCGGTTGGAAGCGCGTGGCGAACTGCGTGGCGGGCGTTTTATTGCCGGCGTGTCCGGCGAACAATTCGCGTTGCCCGATGCCATTGCCGCGATGCGTCGCGTGCGCGCGCAACCGTTGGCGCAACAGTGGATCTGCCTTAGCGCAAGTGACCCGGCCAATCTGCTCGGCAATCTGTTGCCCGGCGAGCGCATCGCGCGCGTGCCCGGCAATCGCGTGGCGTTTCTGGACGGCCTGCCGATGGCCGCCTGGAGCGGCGATCGCTTCCAGCCGCTGCAAGAGCTCTCACACGAGCACGGCGAGCAGGCATTGCGATTGCTGCAACGTGGGCCGGGCGCCGCCGAGCAGACGCCACTGCAGCAATGGCTCGCTCAGTCGCCAGGTACGGATGCGCGTGCGCCGCTCACACGTGGCAGCGGACGCGACAGATAGGCGCTGCCAGGCACAACCCAGCGCCACGGCAATTCCACGGCCTTGCGAATGCCGATGCGCGGGCCGGCAAGCGGTGCCACTGGTGGCGGAGTGCCGTCGTCCTCGATCCACAAGCGCGCCACGCCAGTGGTCAGGTCCAGTCCGTTATCGACTGCGCTCACGCCAAAGGCCTGTGCCAGGCGTCCTGGACCAGTAGTCAGCGATTTGAACGGCGCTGCCCCGCGTGCGGCATGCATCGCATCACAGCCGGCCAGCGGTTCCAGCGCACGGATCAACACTGCGTGCCCGGGCGCGCCGCCACACACTGCGTTGATTGCCCAGTGCATGCCGTAGATGAAATACACATACAAATGCCCGGGCGCACCGAACATCACCTGCGTGCGTGGGGTCATGCCGCGAAACGAATGCGCAGCGGCGTCTTCGCTGCCGCAATAGGCTTCGACTTCGGTGATGCGGCCGCGGCGGCCGTCGGCACTCACCAGAACCTTGTTGAGTAGCAGCGGCGCAACGGTGCGCGCATCGGCTGCATAAAAAGCGCGCGGCAAAGGCGAGTGCAATGACATGCGCGCAAGCCTAACGCGGTGATTGTGATGTCTCTGCGGGACTGTCCTGGACAGCGTGCACAACGCGGGTAAGGATTTTCCGAATAGGGCGAGCGGCAAGCGAGTGAACTGTCACAAATCGACACATCCATTCGTGTGAAAGGCACATTCAGGCTGAAACCGTCTCAAGCACGTTTTGCCTGCGCCGATAGCCATTAGCGATTGGTTTAGCAAGGCACATCAATCGCTGCACCGATGGTGTCAGCAAGTGCCTGTCGACGCACCGCACTCATGCACGTTCACTCAAGAGACATCCCAATGTTAGGCAACCTCAAAATCGGAACCCGGCTGATCGTGGCGTTTCTGATCGTTTCGGCGATCGGCGCTTGCATTGGCTGGGTGGGGTACTCCAACTCCGGCCGGCTCAATGACCTGTCCACCACGTTGTACGAGCGCGAATTGCTGGGCTTGTCCAACGTAAAGGAAGCCAACATCAATCTGATTTACGCCGGCCGTGCGCGCGCGAACCTGCTGCTGGCCAGTAGCGCGGAAGAGCGCCAGTCGCACGTGCAGAACATCGACAAGTACACCGCCAAGGTGGTCGATTACATGACACGTGCGCGGGCCAGCTTCGAGACCGACGAGGGCAAGACCAAGCTGGCGCAGTTCGATCGCGCCTGGCAGAAATACCTGGATGAGCGCGGCCGCTTCATCGAGGCCGCCAACCGCGAAGCACTGCGCGAGGCCAACCCCGAATTGGCCGAGCTGTCACGCGCGGTGCGCGCCAGCTCGGATGAGGTCGATACCTTGATGACCGACCTGAGCAGCTTGCGCGAACGCAGCGCGGCGTCGGCGAACGCCGAAACCGGTGCAATCCACAGCAGCAGTTCCAGATTGCTGATGGCCATTATCTGCGGCGGCGTGTTGCTGGGCGGGGTGCTCGGTGTGGTGATCAGCCGCAGCGTCACCGGCCCGATCCGCCGTGCGGTGGAAGTGGCAAACGGGCTGTCCGAAGGCGATTTGACCATGCGCATCGAGGTGCATGGTCGCGACGAAGCCGCGCAGCTGCTCGAGGCGATGCGCACCATGGTGCAGAAGCTGTCGCAGGTGGTGGGCGAGGTCAACACCAGTGCTGAAACGCTGGCCAGCGCGTCGGAAGAAGTCAGTGCCACTGCGCAAAGCATTTCGCAGGCTGCCAGCGAGCAAGCGGCTGGCGTGGAAGAAACCAGCGCCTCGCTGGAGCAGATGACCGCATCGATCAGCCAGAACACCGAAAACGCACGCATCACCGACGGCATGGCCACCCAGGCCGCGAAGGAGACCATTGAAGGTGGCGAGGCGGTCGTGGCCACCACGCAGGCGATGAAGCAGATCGCACAGAAGATCGGCATCATCGACGACATCGCATATCAGACCAATCTGCTGGCACTCAATGCTGCCATCGAAGCTGCACGCGCCGGCGAGCACGGCAAGGGCTTTGCGGTGGTTGCTGCCGAAGTGCGCAAGCTGGCCGAACGCAGCCAGGTGGCGGCGCAGGAAATTGGTGAGGTCGCCAGTTCCAGCGTCGAGCTCGCCGACCGCGCCGGCCGCTTGCTGGACACCATCGTGCCCAGCATCAAGCGCACCTCCGATCTGGTACAGGAAATTTCTGCCGCCTCTGAAGAACAGTCCTCCGGCGTCAGCCAGATCAACTCGGCGGTAGTGCAGTTGAGCCAGACCACCCAGCAGAATGCCAGCGCCTCCGAAGAACTCGCGGCCACCGCTGAAGAGATGAGCGCGCAGGCCGAGCAGCTGCAGCAGAGCATGGCGTTCTTCCGGCTGGGCGGGCAGGCGCCGGCCAGTACGCCGCCCAAGCGCGGCAAGGCCGTGGCGGCGCGCGCAACCCGCAGCAGTGGTGCACGGACCTGGCGCGGCACTGCCGCACCGGCCTACGCCATGTCCGAGGGCCCGGACGAAGGCCAGTTCGCACGTTTCTGAGGACGGCCGATGGATGCGTTGACACCCGATGCGCTGCTGGGCGATGCCGATGCGGCAGCCCAGTATCTGACCTTCCAGCTGGACGGCGAGACCTTTGCCACCAGCATTCTCGGCATTCGCGAGATCATCCAGTACCGTGCATCCACGCCGGTGCCATCGATGCCGGCCTGCGTACGCGGGGTGATCAACCTACGCGGCGCGGTGGTGCCGGTGGTGGATCTGCACGCACGGCTGGGACGTGCCGACAGCAGCATCGGCAAGCGCAGTTGCATCGTGATTCTGGCCACCGAGCAGGCGCAGGGGCCGCAGGTGATCGGTGTGCTGGTGGACGCGGTCAATGCAGTGATCGAGCTGGCCGATCACGACATCGAAGCAGCGCCGTCGTTCGGCACGCACATCCGCCGCGACCTGCTGCGCGGCATGGGCAAGGTGGGCGAGCGCTTCGTCGTGCTGCTGGAGATGGAGCAGGTGTTGCGAGTGGATGAGATTGCTGGCGAAACCGACGTGCTGGCGGCCTGAAATTCCGCGAAACGAAGCGCCTGCGGCGGTGAGGCGTTGATCAGCGGTCGGTCTGCCAACCATCGAAGCGCTGCACGCAATTGCGCCCCGCACGCGCGGCACCGAGCAAGGCGTGGCGGGCACGCGCCATGAGGACATGGCTGTCCAATGGCTCGCCAGGCGCGACGCAGACCAGCCCGGCGGTGATGCTGATGGTGTCGGCTGGCCAGCAGGCAGCGGCGATCGTGGTTTGCAGGCGCTGCACGCTCGCCAGTGCCTGCGCGCTGTCTGCGCCGGGCAGCACCATGCAAAAGTGCGCTGCGCCGATGCGCGCGACACCGCCGGGTTCCTGCGGCTCGGTCTCGATACAACGTGCGGCCTGCACGAGTGTTGCGTCGGCAGCGTCGCTGCCGAACTGCAGCTTCAGCCGTTTGAAGCCGTCGATCTCGATCAGCACGAATGCCAGGCCGTGCAGCTTTGCCACCGGCGCGGCGTCTTCCAGCATGTGTTCCAGACCCTCCCGGTTCCACAGATCGGTGAGCGGGTCGCGTAGGGCATCGCCTTCCAGCAGACGCGCGGCCTGGCGCAGTTCGATGGTGGTGACGACTTGGCGGGCTAGCGCCTGCAATGCAGTGCGCTCGGCGTCCGACAAGGTGCGCGGGGCGCGATCTAGCACGCACAAGGTACCCAGCGCCACGCCGTCGGACGTCAGTAGCGGTGCACCGGCGTAGAAGCGGATCTGTGGCCCGCCTGTCACCAGTGCGTTGCGCGCGAAGCGTGGGTCCACAAACGTGTCGCCCACTTCCATCATCTGGTCGGGCTGCAGGATGGCGTGCGCACAGAACGCCAGGTCGCGCGGTGTTTCGGCGGGCTGCATGCCCACGCGCGACTTGAACCACTGGCGGTCCTGGTCGATCAGCGAGATCAACGCCATCGGCGTGCGGCAAAGCTGCGCGGCCGCTGCGGTGATGTCGTCGTAGAGCGGCTCCGGCGCGGTGTCGAGAATGTTGTAACTGTGCAGCGCGGCCAGACGGTCGTCTTCGTTGGCCGGTGGCGGTGCACCCAAAGCAGCCAGCGCATTGCCGGACAGCAGCGTGGCGTGGGCCAGGTTCAGCGACGGCGCGTCGGGGGTCTGCATCGAGCGTGGTACCGGCAGGGGCCCGCAGGGGCGCGAATAGGAACGGCTGGTTGTCATCGGGCGGCAAGCGCTGGCGCGCGCGGTGCTGCTAGCCGATCTTGCCACACTCGTTGGCTTGCACGTGGCGGCGCGTGGGCATTTGATCTCTCGAATGTGGCCCGCGCACCGCGCGGTGCGGAACGCGGCCTCGCGCCATGCACAAGCAATGCGTTCGATCAACTTCAAACCGCGTCAATAGGCGCCGTCCGTCGTGGCGCGCACATCACGGGCGCAGCGCTAACGTTCGTGTGCAATCTTTCAACGGAGTCGCCCAGATGATGCCCGACCACACACCGCGTGAAAACGAACCCGACAGTCAGCATGGCGAACTGGAAGGGCAGCAAGACAGAAAGCAGGACGAAACCGCCAAACAGCGCCCCGGGCAGACCGATCAGCAGATCCGCGATACCGAAAGCCGCCGCCCCAAGCCCAGCGACGAGCAGGGCGCATAGCTGCACGCCGATCTGGCTGCGCGGCAGGTTGTGATTCGTGCGCCGCGAGGCGCGCTGCTTCCTATCACCGTGTTGCTAATCGGCTGCGGTGTGTAGCGATCGGCTGCAGTGCAATAGCTCGACGACAGCTCCGATCCTGCTGCACGATTTCGATGCCGCGGATGCTGCGGATGCCGTGAATCCGACGCGGTCGTCAGCACTCTGGTGGACTACCGACTGCCGCGATTTTAAGCAGTGCAGTTGGCCATCAACGCTGCGGGTGTGCGGCGCGTCAGACACATGATGTCGCTGTGTCTGCAGTTGAATTTAATGGGCGACCAGTGATCCTCGCTTGCAGCAGCATGTTTGGGACGTCGCTGTTTGCGACGCCTGAGTGCGGGTTCTAAACCAAGTCAGGTGCATCGGTATCACTAGACGCATGTGCATCTCGTTCCACGTGGCTGGCAAGATGCGCTCGCACGTCATTCACCCGAGTACGCGCTGCAGAGAGGACCGTGCTGAGGCACTCGCGGCGTGGCTAAATCGCTGGCGATTGCCCCGCCACCGAGCAACGCAGTTCCATCACAAAATCAAAGGTGTTCGTCCGCTGGCGCGCTGACGGGTTGATCAAGCGACACGCCGTAAGAAAAATAGCAGCTGGGCCATACCACCCTTGTTCTATGCCATTGCACGGCTACGTCGGTCTTTTCCGAGTGACTACGGTCGAAACCAAACGCCAGGGCGCCACCGAATGGATGTCCACCGCGTACATCCACCACGGCGATGAGGCAGACGCGATCCGGGTACTCCCCGATGTGGGCTGTAGTCCCGATCGCATGGAGGCGCGCCGCCAGGGCATGCAGGCGGGCGTACAGACAGCGCATTTACTGCATGCTGGTGTCCGCAACAGGCAAGAGCCTCCGCGCTGGCGCAATGTCTAACAGCGCGCTGTCGATGCGGCTGCACGCGGTCATGCGTCGGCCCACACGTGTTCGTCAGATGCCCACTGCGATACTGCAGCGCATGAAACAGCGCACCCTACAACGCACCGTGCTGCATGGTCATTGCGGCGAGTTCCGCGTGGAAACGGTCGAGTCCCAGGCGCCGGGCGACCCGCAGTGGAGCTCCACGGCGTATGTCTACCATCGCGATCTGTCATCGGCGGTCGCCACGGTTGAAGAAGCTGGCAAGGCCGGCTATCGCGGCGATGCGCGGGCCCAGGCAATGCAGCTTGGCCGCTGCCTGGCGGAGTTCCTGGATCCGGCCGGTTACCGCGTGGCGTGACGCGGCCCGATATTTGCAGTGCGCGCTAGCATCGGCGCCAGCGTCACCCCGAGTGCCGGATTCTTCTTGCCACAGAATCGATATTCCAGTCGCTATTAGCGGCCGCCGGCTGCTGATAGCTCCAGATACGGTCTGCCAACACTCTCGTGGTCTGCAGTGCCGAGTTGACGCGACAAATAGAGAAGTCGGAGAGTGGCGGCGTTCGAATCTCAGTTTGGGCACAAGTGCCCCCAGATATGCCCCTACTGTCTCGCGCGTTGCAACGAAGCAATCCGCTCCGGCCAAAAATGCAGAAGGCCGGACAACCCGTCCTACAGCAGGGTTTCCGGCCTTCTTCCATCCCGTTCGGGATGCTATCTGGTGGAGCGGAAGGGGATCGAACCCTCGACCTTCGCGATGCGAACGCGACGCTCTCCCAGCTGAGCTACCGCCCCACGTGACTCGATTCTAACCACATGCCACGCGGTTCGCCAAGGGCTGCCTGCGTGGCTGGCCGCATCGGGGGATGCGGCCGGCGATCTGATTACTCGCGAATCAGCGGGAACTTGAGATCGGGGTTCTTGGCCTTCCATTCCTTGTACGACTCCGTGCCTTCCCATGCGGCGAAGGCCTTCGGCGTGCGTCCCCGGCCAGACCAGGTCTCGCCGGTGCCGGGAAGCTCGTACTTCGGGCGCACTTCGCTGCGGCCGGTCTTCACCACGTCCTTGCGGGCGGTGGTGGTGGTGCCCAGGTAGGCAGCAATGTCGTTGCGCTGCTTGGTGTTGAAGTGGCCGGCAAACTGCTCGAGCAGCGACACGATGGTGGCATGTGCAGAGGATGCCTCACTGGCGCGCTCGGTTTTTTCCTGTTCTTCCAGCTTCTGCAGCTCGTCCAGCAGCTTGGCTTTGGCTTGCGCGATGGAATCCAGTTTCGAAGAAGTATTGCTCACAGAGGTATGGCCTCGGAATAAGAGTGGAGACACCGCCCGATGGGCGCGCGCCATTATGGCACTGGTCCGTGGATGGTCGTTGCACGGACACGGCTTTACACATGCGCTAAACGGGCCGTTCACGGGGTCTGGCCGGGTGCTTTCGCATTGTCGTGCTGCGCCTGCTGCAAGACGCATCGCGTCTGGTGGCAGGCCCAACCGCAACAATACAGGAGCATGCCATGAGTGATGACACCCGCAATGTCGGCACGCCGGATCGTGACCTGATCAATGTGCACGAAGCCTACGAACTGCAGTATTGGACCAAGGCTCTTGGCGTGAGCGCCGACGAACTGCGCGCGGCCGTGGATGCGGTGGGGCCGGTGGCCGCCAAGGTGCGCCAGCACCTGGGCAAATAGGCCCGGCTTGCATGAGCCTGAGTGAATACCGCCGCAAGCGCAGCTTCGACAAGACCCGCGAGCCGGAGCCAGGCAAGTTGCTGCCGCAAGGGCAGCGGGCGATCTTCGTGGTGCAGCTGCACCATGCCAGCCGGCGCCACTACGATTTCCGCTTGCAGGTGGGCGATGCGCTCAAGAGCTGGGCGGTGCCGAAGGGGCCAAGCTACGACCCGGCAGTCAAGCGCATGGCGGTAGAGGTGGAAGACCACCCGGTGGACTATGCCAGTTTCGAAGGCGAGATTCCGAAGGGCGAATACGGCGGCGGCCACGTGGCTCAGTTCGATCATGGGGTCTGGGCCACCGCCGGTGACCCGGAAGCGCAGTTGGCCAAGGGCCACCTGCGCTTCGAGTTGTTCGGCAGCAAGCTCAAGGGCGGCTGGCACCTGGTGCGCTCGAGCAAGCCGGCCCGCCAGCCGCAGTGGTTGCTGTTCAAGGAGGACGACGCCTATGCCGGCACGCTGGAAGCCGACGATCTGCTGGCCGATGTGGCTGCGGCGCCAGCAGAAGATGTACGTCGCGCCGGTGCCGGCAAGGCCCAACGCAAGGCACTCACCACCGTGCCTGTGCCCCGGGCGCGCGCACGTAACGCCTGGACCAACGCCGCGTTGAAACTCACGCACGCGCGGCGCGGCGACATCGACGATGCCGCGTTCGCACCGCAGCTGGCCAAGCTCGGGCAGGCGCCGCCGGAAGGGGCGCAATGGGTGCATGAAATCAAGTGGGACGGTTATCGCATCCTGGCCACGGTGACCGATGGTCAGGTACGGCTGTGGTCGCGCAATGCGCTGGAATGGACCGACAAGATTCCCGATATCCGCGATGCGATCCAGGCGCTCAACCTGCGCTCGGCACGGCTGGATGGCGAGCTGATCGCCGGGCGTGGCACCAAGGAGGATTTCAACCTGCTGCAGGCGACCTTGTCGGGCGAACGCCAGGTGCCGCTGGCGCTGGCGGTGTTCGACCTGCTGCACATCGATGGCGTGGAGATCAGCGAGGCGCCGCTGCGCGAACGCAAGCAGCTCTTGCAGCAGATCCTGGCGAATGCGCCGGCCGGCCATCTGGCCTACAGCTCGCATGTGGAGGGCGATGGGCTGGAGGCGTTCCGGGTCGCCGGCGAGCAGCACTTCGAAGGCATCATTTCCAAGCGTGCCGACCGGCCGTACCGCGGCGGTCGCAGCGATGATTGGCGCAAGACCAAGCAACTGGCCAGCCAGGAATACGCGGTCGTCGGCTATACCGCGCCCAAGGGCAGCCGTACCGGCTTCGGCTCGCTGCTGCTGGCCACGCCGGACCCGCAGCACGGCTGGTTGTATGTGGGGCGGGTTGGTTCGGGCTTTTCTGATACGTTGATGCAGGAGGTGACCCAGCACCTGCACGGGGGCGGCAAGCGGCCCACCGCGCATATCCCCACCGAGGACACCGATCTGCGTGGCGCCACCTGGTTCGCGCCGCGGTTCGTGGTGGAGGTGTTCTATCGCGGCATCGGGGGGCAGCAGCTGTTGCGCCAGGCCTCGCTCAAGGCGGTGCGTCTGGACAAGGACATCGCCGACCTGGCCGACAGCGATATGGGGGATGTCAGTCCCGCGCAGGCCGACGTGGCCGACACTCCAGCACGCGGGCGCAAGCGTGCAAACAAGCAAGCGCCCGCGCAGGGCGAGCCCACGTTGTCCAGCCCGACCAAGCTGATCTACCCGGACATCCGCGCCACCAAGGGCGATGTCTGGGACTACTACCACGCGGTGATGGATCACCTGCTGCCAGAGATCGTGGGGCGGCCGTTGTCGATCATCCGTTGCCCCAATGGCGCGGAAAAGCCGTGTTTCTTCCAGAAGCATCACACCGCCGGGCTGGAGCGGGTGAGCTCGGTGCGGTTGAAGGAAGAGACCGGCAGCAATGCCTACTATCTGGTGGTCGAAGATGCGCCCGGGCTGCTGGAACTGGTGCAGTTCAATGCGCTGGAATTCCACCCCTGGGGCTCGCATGCCGCGCGGCCGGACATGGCCGATCGCGTGGTGTTCGATCTGGATCCGGGCCCGGATGTGCCATTTGCCGAGGTCAAACGGGCCGCCACCGATATCCGCAAGCTGCTGGCGCAGCTGGAGCTGGAATCGTTTCTGCGCGTCTCCGGTGGCAAGGGCCTGCACGTGGTGGTGCCCTTGAATCCGGGCTGCGATTGGGAGTTGACCAAGCGCTTTGCCAAAGGCTTTGCCGACGCATTGGCGCAATCCGAGCCGGACCGCTTTGTGGCGACGGCAACCAAGCGCTTCCGCAACAAACGCATCTTTGTCGATTATCTGCGCAACGGGCGTGGGGCCACCGCAGTGGCGTCGTACTCGCTGCGCGGCCGCCCGGGCGCACCGGTGGCATTGCCGCTGCCGTGGTCAGATTTGGCCAAGCTACATCGCGCCAACGCCTTCACCCTGCGCGATGTCCCAGACAAGTTGCGTCGCCGCCGCAAGGACCCTTGGGCAGACATCGCGCAGATTCAACAGAACCTGGCGCGCTGGGCGGACCAGGGCTGAGGCACGTACTGCCTCTCACACAAGCACGCCGGATGCGTTGTTGCCGCACGCCGCCGCAGTCACGCGGCAAACGTGCGCAACACGCCGCTCAGGGCGTTGCCGCATCCAGCAGCGGCAGCAGATCTGCTTCCAATGCGTCGCGTCGCCACTGCCCGAGCGCGGCCGGCCAGCCGCGCTGTTCGATCAGGGTTTCCAGATGGCGGCGCGAGGCAAGGATGCCGTCCGGCAGTTCGAGCTCGCGGCTGCGCTGCGCCACTGCATCCTGCAGGCGCTTGAGCGTGGCCTTGTTGCCATCGGTGGAGGCCTGCGCCAGCGGAGCGTGGTCTTCGTCGGGCAAGGGCGTGTTGAGCGCCTCCCAGACCGCGTTGGCGAGCTTGCGCGGTGCCTTGGGAAATTTGTCGAACTGGCGCATCAGTGCGTCCAGATCCGCTGGCGGGAAGCGCGCCAGCTGGCTGGCCAGTTCGTTGTCCAGGATCCAGCTGCGTGGACGATCGCTCTGCCGTGCCTGCAGGTCG
>Ga0209301_100090_pt1 | contig 13837 bp, 9 predicted proteins | sample MSEELM_DM5_FD_187541 | JGI IMG/M metagenome (GOLD analysis project Ga0209301, IMG submission 187541) | Subsurface microbial communities from deep shales in West Virginia, USA - MSEEL M_DM5 (SPAdes) (version 2) | ecosystem: Environmental > Aquatic > Deep subsurface > Shale gas/oil reservoir >...
GCCGGTCTATCTGATTGCCGGCCCGGAAACCTTGCGTGTGCTGGAGGCCGCCGACGCGGTGCGCGCCCGCGCGCGCGCCGAAGGCATCAGTGAACGCGAAGTGTTCGACGCCGACGGGCGTGAGTTCGACTGGAACCAGCTGGACGCCAGCTTCAATGCGCCCAGCCTGTTCAGCCCGCGCCGCCTGGTCGAGGTACGCATGCCCAGCGGCAAGCCGGGCAAGGACGGCGCCGAGGTCATCACCCGGTTCTGCGCCAACCCGCCGCCGGACGTGGTGCTACTGATCACCGCCAACGACTGGAGCAAGGCGCACCAGGGCAAATGGGCCGATGCGGTCGGGCGGATCGGCACCATCGCCGTGGCCTGGGCGATCAAACCGCATGAGTTATCGGACTGGATCGAGCGCCGCCTACGTGCGCAGGGCTTGCGCGCCGATGCGGCCGCGGTGCAGCGGCTGAGCGAGCGGGTGGAAGGCAACCTGCTGGCCGCCGCGCAGGAGATCGACAAGCTCGCCTTGCTGGCCGATGGCAAGGTGCTGGATCTGGAGGCGATGGAATCGCTGGTGGCCGATGCCGCCCGTTACGACGTCTTCCGCCTGGCCGAAAACACTTTTTCCGGGCAGCCGGCCGCGGTGGTGCGCATGCTCGCCGGCCTGCGCGCCGAAGGCGAGGCAGTCGCGGCGCTGATGCCCATCCTGATCAAGGAATTGCTGCGCACCGCCTCCCTGGCCAAGGTGCAGGCCGGCGGCGGCAACCTGGGCGCCGAAATGAAGGCCCAGGGCATCTGGGAATCTCGCCAGGCACCGTTCAAGCGCGCCTTGCAGCGGCATCCCGAGCCGCGCCGGTGGGAACGCTTCGTCGCCGAGGCCGGGCTGGTCGACCGCATGGCCAAAGGCCGCGCCGAGGGTGACCCCTGGGTGGCGCTGGAACGCCTGCTGGTCGCTGTCGCCGAAGCCCGCGCGGTGAGATTGCTAGCGTGACAGCGGGGCAGGCCGGAACTGCTGAGCGGGGCGCCGGCTCCGCAGAGCGAGCGCCTCCAACCGCAGCGCAAGGCGCACGGCCGGTACCTCCCACCCGCGTCGCTCCAACGTCACCAGCCACCAACGCGCAGGCCGCCGCGTCAGACCCGCTTCTTTCCGAATCCCAAATCCCCGATCCCGAATCCCGGTCCCACACCGATTGCCGATTGCCGATTGCCGATTGCCGCCCCAAGCTCCACCTCTACTACGGCGGCACCTTCGACCCGATCCATCTCGGCCACCTGGCCATTGCCTGCGCCGCACGCGATGCGCTCGGCGCGCAGGTGCATCTGGTGCCGGCCGCAGACCCGCCCCATCGCCCCGCGCCCGGCGCCACTGCCGCACAACGGACCCGCATGCTGGAACTGGCCCTGGCCGATCTCCCCGGGCTGCTGCTGGATACCCGCGAGGTGCGCCGCGCCGCGCAGGGCGGGGCGCCGTCCTACACGGTGGACACCCTGCACGAGGTGCGCGCCCAGTTTGGGCCCGGCACACCCGTCGCCTGGCTGCTGGGTGCCGATGCCTTCGTTGGCCTGCCCGGCTGGCATGAGTGGACCGAACTCTTCGGGCTGGCGCATCTGGTGATCGCTGCGCGCCCCGGCACGGCGCTGGACCTGGCCGATGCGCCGGTGCTGGCGCAGGCGGTGCAGGGCCGGTGGGCCACCGACGCGCGCGACCTGCTCAACGCACCGGCTGGTCGGCTATGGCGGCTGCCGCATCCGTTGCGCGGCGAATCGGCCAGCGCGGTGCGCAGCCGCATCGCCTCCGGTGGCCAATGGCAGGACCTGGTGCCGCCGGCGGTTGCCGCATTTATCGCCGAAGAAGGCCTGTATGGCTGCGTTCGGCCGGCTAGCTGAACACGCAGGCGGCCGGACTTGCCTATAATTCACCCAAATCTATCGAGTTGCCTGCTTTGACCAGCCAAGCCCAAGTCATCAAGACCTCCATTCCGAACCCGCCGCCGTCCGTGCCGGCCCTGTTGGCTACCGTGCGTGAGGCCGTCGAGGAGCTGAAAGCCAAGGACGTGGTCGAGATCGACGTGCGCGGCAAGTCCAGCGTCTGCGATTACATGGTGGTGGCATCGGGCACCTCGACCCGCCACGTGAAGTCGATCGCCGAAGAAGTGGTGAAGTTCGCCAAGCGCCTGGACGTGATGCCGCTGGGCGTGGAAGGCGAGCGCGAGGCCGAATGGGTGTTGGTGGACCTGGGCGATGTGGTGGTGCATGTGATGCTGCCGCGCGTGCGCGAGTTCTATGCGCTGGAGCGCTTGTGGACTGTTGGCGACCAGCGTCCGTCCGATCTGGAAGAGGCGGACGACGAGCAGGCTTAAGTCTGCGCAGCTGCGTCACACCAACGAACGGCGCCCTCGGGCGCCGTTCGTGTTTGCGCGTGGTCGGGCGGCTTATAGCGGCCCGCGCTCCCACGGGCCGGTGATGGCCAGCGTGATCCCCGGGGTCTGGATGTTGACGAACAGCGTCTGCGCCAGCGGATCCCAGCAGGCGCCGCAGAACTCGGTGTCGCGGTAGTCGCCCTCGGCAATGGTCTTGCCGGCATCGGCGATCTGCTGCGAGGTCAGCTGCACGTTGTTCTTGGCTAGATAGAACGACTCACCATTGCGGGTCAGGCCCAGCAGACGCGCGCCCGGGCCGTATTCGTCCGGGCTCTCGCCGCCGTCTTCGCACAGCACCACGCCACCGCGCGCGCTGACGGTGACGTTGTCCGGGTTATGCGCCGCCAGCTGGTTGCCGCTGACGAACAGCGCGCTGAGCCGCTGGGTAAACAGGTCCAGCACCCACACCGCGCCATTGCCATAGCCGCGGCGGCCCTGCGCATCCACGCCGGTGCTGGTGTCGACGATGAACAGCTTGCCGTAGCTGTACCAGATGCCTTCGCCGCGGCTCATGCGCAGCGCGCCATCGGCCCAGGCCTGCGCGAACGGTCCGCTCAGGGTGTCATTGGCGCCGATGTCGGCAAAGCCCGCCGGTGCGGCGATGCTGTCCAGATCCGGCTCTTCGATGTCGACCCATTCCAGCTGGAACTGCTGGCCGATGCTGGCCACGGTGAGGTCGGCGTTGCGCTTGCCACGCACACGCGCGGCCTGCAGCCGGCCGCCGTTCTCCAGCGAGCCGTTGCGGCCGCGGCGGTCGTTGGGAATGAAGCGGTACAACCCGGCCTTGTTACGGTCGTCTTCGGTGAGATAGACGATGCCGGTGCGCGGGTCGATCGCCACCGCCTCATGGCTGAAGCGGCCCAGCCCGATCAGCGGCCGGCCGGTGGTGCGGTGGCTGTCCGGGTCCACTTCGAACACGTAGCCGTGCTTGCGCCCGGTGCTGGAGACCGCATTGGTCTTGATCTCTTCGCAGCTCAGCCAGGTGCCCCAGGGCGTCGGACCGCCGGCGCAATTGACCAGGGTGCCGCCCAGGCTCGGTTCCAGGCTGCCCCAGCCGCGCCGCCCATAGCTCAGCGTGGTGGTGCCGCCGCCGGCCTGCGCGGTGCCGCTGACGATGCCGGTGTCGTACATCGCCGGCGCACGGAACTGGCTGGCGGCGCCACGCTCATGGTTGCGGATCAGCACGTATTCCAGGCCGCGCAGGCCATCGGTGCCGGGGCGCCAGCCGGGCCGACGCAGGCTGACCACGGCCATGCCGTCATGCCGGTCGGGGCAGGGTTGGCCATCGTCCATGCGGTCGCCGCTCCAACCGAACGAGCGGTAGCTGAAGCCGCGCGGCAGCTGCAGCAAGGGCAGACCGGTGCTCTGGTCGGCGACCGGCGCGAGCGGGCCGTAACGGCTGGGCACCGGCGCCAGGCGCATGGAGGGCGTGGTAGCGGCCTGGGCCTGGCGCGACTGCAATGCGCTCAGGCTGCCAAGGGCACCGGCGGCCATCACGGCGGCGCTGCCTTTCAGGACCTGGCGACGGGCGGGATCGAAAACATGCATCGAACGACTCCTGCGGGCTGGGTGGTCGGGCGACACTAATTGCCGCCTGTAACCACGCCATGACACACAACGGCAAATCGCCACGGACTGCCCAGGCTGTGACGCGGATATCATGTACAGATGAAATGCCGACTCATCGCCACCGGCGAGCGCGCACCGGCCTGGGTGGCGCAGGGCTTTGCCGAATATCAGAAACGTCTCTCGCACTGGATGCCGCTGGAGCTGGTCGAGATCGAACCCGGCCTGCGCGGCAAGGGCCGCGACGCGCAACGCGCCATCGACGACGAAGGGCGTCGCGTGCTGGCGGCGCTGCCCAAGAATGCACATGTGGTCGCGCTCGATGTGCCCGGGCGCCCGCTCAGTTCCGAACAGCTGGCCCAGCGCATGGAACATTGGCGCGGGCAGGGCCGCGATCTGGCCTTCTTGATCGGCGGGCCCGAGGGCCATGCCGCCGACGTGGTGAAGAGCGCCAACGAGAGCTGGTCGATCGGCCCGCTAACGTTGCCGCACATGCTGGTGCGCCTGATCGTCGCCGAGCAGCTCTATCGCGCGGCCGCAATGCTGGCCAATCATCCTTACCACCGGGCGTAGTGGCGTCATGGCACGTGCTGTGCAGCTGGCCTGATCAGCGCAACCGAGCGCAGATTGTGCAGCGTCCAGCTTGATGCACTCGGCAGTTGCGGCCTGCTTGTACACGCGTCGTCGCTATTTCAAGCAGGCAGGGCGTCCTCACCATCGCGCGTCATGGCGAGCGCCGTGCAGCTAACTTCATCAAGTGCCTGGTCGCCGATTGCGCTGTGTCCAGAGGGAGGCGTTCGGGAGTCGCGTCCAGCGTGTACCCCCGCGTCGTTGCCATTTTGATCGTGCCGGCGGGGATGACGCCTGGTCACTAGCCGGCCCCGTGTTGGTCGCTTCAAGCCTGTTGATGTGGCAGGTCATCGCCGGCCTTCCCTGGATGACGCAAAAGGCCACCGACACGGCAGCGTCCGTGGTTACGCTTGCTGCCGAGCACGCATGCCTGCTCGGCAGGAGGGGCGGCAGGTGGGGATTGGCAGCAGTGCGGCGGCTGCAGTTGCAGGCCGCCGCGTCGGTCAACGCTTCAATTCAACGAAAAGCTCACCGGCACCAACCCGTAGGCCTGCACCGCCTGGCCGTTCTGCATTGCCGGCTGGAAGCGCCAGCTGCGCAGTACCTGGCTACGCGCGGCCAGATCGAGCGCGCGGTGACCGCTGCTGGTCTGCACGCTCACTTCGGCCGGGCGGCCGTCGGTACCGACCAGCACGCGCAGCATCACCGTGCCCTGTTGCCCGGCGCGCAGTGCCGCCACCGGATAGCTCGGTGCGGGCGCGCTGAGATAGTGCAACTGCCCGGCGTCCACCGGCCCGTTCGAGCCGGTGTCGGCCGGGGCGCTGATGGTCGGCGCCGTATCCGACACTGCCTCCAACGCCACGTGCGCGGTGTCGACCACCGCTGTCTGCGTCACCGATGGCTGCTTCACCACCGGGTCGGCAATGACGGGCGTGCGCGTGCTGGGCGTCTTGAACTTCACCTCGACCGGAAACATGGTCGGCGGCGGGGGCGTCGCCGGCACGGTGATCGGCATCAGCCAGCGCTCCTTCTGCGTGGGCGGTTGCATGACCTGGTGGTGCGACAACGGGATCAACAACAAGCCACCGGCCAGCAGATGCAGCGCCACGGCCGTGCTCATCGCCAGGACGCGCGAGGTGTCGATGCCAAGGGGACGGGAAGAAACCTGCGATTGCGTGCGAACCATCATCCACCTCCAAAACGGAACTGCGGAAAGGACCAGCGCGGCCCGGACGCACTACACCATCCGGTAGCGTAGGTTTACCGCAGCGCGCACGGCTGCACAAGCGACGCGTGGTGGCGACTGCAAGCAGCTTGGTCGATCGTGGGTGGAATGGTGCGTGGGCAATCGGCGCCATGCCCGCTTGCGTGAAGCGTGGGAGGTTTCGCCGTGTTGCTCGATGCGTCAGGAAGGTGCGAGCGGCTGCGGGCGTGCTTGCGCCCCGCGGGCCTCATGATCAGTAGCCGCGGTGCGTAGTCAGCGTGCCGCCGCCGTCGATTGGCTGCAACGACGCGTGCTGAAAACGATCCATTGCCCGCATGCAAACACCGACGCGAGCAGTGGCGATCAAGAAAAGCCCAGCCCCTTCCGGGGCTGGGGAAACGACGGTGACGGGAGAGACGTCAGTAGTCGTACGACACCGAGAACATGGCGTAGCGGGGCTGGGTGAAAAACGCGCCCATGCCATAGGTGTTGGAGAGGGTGAAGGCGCCGTCCTCCCAGGTGGAATCGACCTGCAGCGGCTTGCGCTCATTGAAGATATTGAAGGCCTGCAGCGTCATGGCGAGCTTGTTGTCGGCGAACGCGGGGCGATAGGTCAGGCCCAGGTCGACGATCTTGGTCCACGGCAAGCGGCCGGCATCGCCCGGACGCGAGGGCTGCCCATTGCAGATGTGGTGGGCCGAGCCGTAACCGATTGGATCGCCAGCGTCGGAATCTTCGCTGATGCCGTTGATGCTGACGTAGCCAAGGCATGACTTCGGCGTGCCCGACAGAATGCGGATGTTGCCGGCAATCAACCACTCCGGTGCGATCTGATACGAGCCGTATAGTTTGATCTGATGGCGACGGTCGTTGGCCAGATAGCCGCCGGAATACCACATCAATGCAGCGGCATCCCAGTCCTGCGTCTTGGAGACATCGGTCTGGCCGATATCGGATTTGATCTGGCCTTCGGTGTTGCCGAAATTGCGCGACCAGGTGTAGTCGATGCGGCCTTCCCATTTGCCGTCGAACGGATGCTGCAGGAACAGGTCCACGGCCAGATAGGTGCGCTTGGCCTTCTTGTCGAAGCCCCAGTCCGATGGCGACATCGACACCGACGTGCGACCGGAACCATCCAGGTTGGCCAGGCTGAAGGAATTGGTTTCGCCCGGATTGAAGATGATGCAGCCGGGCACGTTGACGCTGTCCGGATCGATCCCCGAGGCCGTGAGTTTGGTGCGCATCCGGTCGGCATCGCAGACGTCGTCGATGGTGGCGCCCAGCGTGCGGTAGGTAGCCTTGGCGCCGGTGACCCAGTTCTCGCCCAGCGTCTTGTCGAAGCCGAGCATGAACTCGTCCTGGTACATCGATTTGAGGTCGGTGGCGGCGATGCCGGCGGCATCCGGTGCCTGGCCGCATTCCAGGCCGGCAGACACGATATTGCCGGAGCAGGTGAATCCTGCGGACGGGTCGACTGCCACCGGCGTCAGCCCGGTGGGATTGCCTTGGGCATCGATGCCGCTATAGGTGAAATACTCGTTGGTAAACGTGGACGGCGAGGCGCCACGGATCGCAACGCTGTTGGGCAGTGCCAAGTAGTAGCGGCCTGCATTGCCATACACCTTGAGTGACGAATCGCCGAACACGTCCCAGCTCACGCCCAAACGCGGCGCCCATTGATCACCACTGGACACGTAGGCCACACCGGCATCATTGAAGTTGGTGAACTTGTCGTTGCGAATGCCCAGCGTCAGCAGCAGCGTATCGGTGATCTGCCATTTGTCTTCGAGGAAATAGGCTTTTTGTTCCACCGACATGCTGGTCGCTGTGTTGAACACGGTCTGATTGACGAAATAGCCATTGCCGCCTGCCGGGCCAACGCCGAGCCCGGCCCTGATCGGCGAGGTCGGGCGCGAGGAGCGGCCATACGTCCAGGTGTAGCCAGGGCCGGTGGTGATCACGCCTTCGTTGCTTGCATCGAAGTGCATGTTGTCCACACCGGCGGTCAGGGTATGGGCACCCAACACATACTCCAGATCGATCCGCAAACCACGCGTGGTGTTTTCGCCATCCCGGGCCTGGCTGGAGGTCTGGTTGTTGCGGATTTCCTGGCCGCCAGTGATCGCCGGATCCTGCAGGTTCGTCCCGGAAAGACGTGCTGCAGTACTGGGATTGTTGCGGAAGTCGGTCTGCCTGCTCTTGCCGTATGTCGCGCTCAAGGTCAGGTCATCGGTGATGTAGCTGGTGTACTTGCCGATGTAGTAGCGGTCGTTGACCTTGACCGTATCGGCGAAGGCGCCGGCGGCATCGCCACCCAGGCCTTCGTAGCCCAGAAAGTCGCTGTAGGCGCCGCCTTCGCGGTAATTGTTTTTGATGCCGGTGAGTTCGAGGATGTTGTTGTCGTTGATGTTCCAGTCGACCTTGGCGTAGACCTTCGGCTCATCGATGCGGTAGTTGTTGCGGCCAATCACCGGGTCGTCGCGGCGCGCCGTCGTCACACCTTCGCTGCGCTCCTGCTCGGCGGCCACGAAAACGAACAAGCGGTCTTCGATCAGCGGGCCGCCGGCATACACGCTGTACACCGTGTTCCAGAACTGGTCGTCCTTGCGGCTGCGGTACAAGCTGCCCGGCAGCGTTGGGTCGCTGTATTCATACCCGTCTGGCGGCGTGGTCGAGGGATAGAACACGTTCTTGTTGTCGCTGGACAGCGACTTCGGGCGCCACAGCACTTGTGCACCGAAATGCCATTCGTTGGTGCCGCGCTTGCCGACCTGGCTGAGCACGCCGCCGGCCGAACGCCCGTAACGCGCGCTGTAGCCACCGGTATAGGTTTCCTGTTGATCGATGGCACCGAACGGCAGGGTGACGCCGCCGATGTTGGTCAACGGATTGGAGGTGAGATACCCGTTGAGGTAGTAGGCGTTTTCGGTGACGCCTGCGCCACCGAAGGAAATGGCGTTGCCGAAATAGCCGCTGCCCTGGACGGCGCCGGGCGACAGCAGTGCAATCGCTTCGCCGGAGCGCGCCAGGGGCAGGCGTTGCAGTTGCTCGGCGGTGATCACCGTCCGCGACGCGGTGGCGGACACATCCACCGGCGAGATGTTCTTGCCGGTCACCGTGATGGTGCCCAGCGTGGCGGCATCGCTGGACGCCGGATTGCCGCCGAAGGACACATCGGTGCCGGCGCCGACCCGCAGCGCGATGTCCTTGCGTGTTTCCACCGCCGCTCCGTCACGTTGCAAGGTGACGGTGTAGGTGCCGACTGGCAGGTTGCCGATGGTGTAGCGCCCGTTCGCATCCACCGTTGCGGTGCGGGTGAAGCCGGTATTGCTCTGCACCGTCACACTGGCGCCGGCGCCGGCTGCCACCGTGCCGTAAATACCGGCGGTGGTGCTTTGCGCCGCGGCAGTACCGCTCGCCAGGATGCCTACGGCACCGCTGAGTGCCAGCGCGAGCACACTGATCCGGCGGTAACGTGCGCGGGAGGGCTGCAACGAACGGTGCACAGCGGGATGGCGGGTCATCTCTCTCTCCAGATGAGCGCCGCCAACGAATGTGACGGTGCGCTGACATCCGATGCTAGAGAGCGGTCGCGTTCGCTTAAAGAAAGATTTCTCTGAATTTCATGCGTCTTTAAGCACAACCGTCAGAATTGTCCTATTCATCTTGCAAACGGCTGCACGTTGCAGCCGCGCGATGGGCATGCGTTCACCGGCGAACGCAGCCAAGCTACGACGCTGGCGGATCAACGGGCAAAAAAAACTGCCCATGACGGGCAGTCTTTTTGAGCGCGCTATTGCGGTGCTAGCGCATCAGCGCCCCAGTTCGAACGTCACATCCAGGGTGATCGACAGGGTGCTTTCGCCCGGAGCCACCTGGGTGTCCATCTCGGCCTTGGCCGAGCGCATCGAGGCGGCCATCATCATCGGGCGCACCACGCCACCGCCGCTGCGGCCTTCGGAGATGCTGACGATGCGGCGCACCTTGAGCCCCAGTGACTTGGCGTAGGTTTCGGCGCGGGCCTGCGCCTTCTTGAGCGCGGCCACGCGTGCTTCGTCGTAGACCGGTTCGGGCTGGTCGATCGAGAAGCTGGGGCCGTTGATGTCGTTGGCGCCTTGCGCAACCAGGGCGTCGAGTACCTTGCCCAGCTTGGCGATGTCGCGCACCTTCAGGCTGACGGTGTTGCTGGCCTGGTAGCCGATGATCTTCGGCGCTTCGTTTTCTTTGTAGCTGTACTGCGGATTGAGATTGATGCCGCTGGTCTGCACGTCCTTGTCGGCGATGCCGGCGGCCTTGACCGCGGTCATGACCTTACTCATCTGCTCTGCGTTCTGGCGCATCGCGGCGTTGCCATCCACCGCCTGGGTCACCACACCGGCCGACACCGTGGCGATGTCCGGTACGCGCTTGGCTTCTGCTTCGGCCGACACATTGAGCAAGGTGCCATCGTTGGGAATGGTGTAGCTCGGAGCGGTCTGGGCGTGGGCGGTCATGGCGGTTCCGGCAGCGATGGACAGGGCCAGCAACAACGGCTTGAGGGTGGTACGCATGGAGTCTCCTTGTCTGTGCGCGCAGCGTGTTGTGGGACCGATGAATATGCTGTGAGTCGATCGTGCGCGGCGATGGCGCGACAGGCAAGCGTGCAGGGACGGCCAACAGGTATGCTGGGTGGATGCTCTATCTTGCCTCCCGATCGCCGCGCCGACACGAACTCCTGCAACGCCTCGACGTGCCGTTCCAGACCCTGGAACTGGACGTGCCCGAAGTGCGCGCGCCGGGTGAATCGCCCGAGCACTATGTGCACCGCGTGGCCTTGGACAAGGCGCGCGCGGGGCTGGCACTGGTACAGGCCGACGATGCCCAGGCCATCGTGCTCGGCTCCGATACCGAAGTGGTGCTGGGCGAGCGCGTGTTCGGCAAGCCGGTCGATGTCGATGATGCGGTCGCCATGCTCACGGTGCTGGCGGGGCGCACCCACCAGGTGCTCACCGCGGTGGTGGTGGTCGGAGCACAGCGGCCACCGCTGCAGGCGCTGGTGGTGTCGGAGGTCACCTTCGATGCGCTCGACGCGACCCGGATCGCCGCTTATGCGGCGTCTGGCGAGCCCATGGGCAAGGCCGGCGCGTACGCGATCCAGGGGCGTGCGGAGCGCTTCATTACCCATTTGTCTGGCAGCTATTCCGGCGTGATGGGATTGCCGCTGTTCCAGACCTCGCAATTGCTCACAGCCTTCGGAGCGCATTAGATGTCGGAAGAGATCCTGGTCAACGTCACCCCCCGCGAAACCCGCGTGGCCGTGATCGAGAACGGCATGTTGCAAGAGCTGCATATCGAACGCGGTTGGCGCCGCGGGGTGGTGGGCAATATCTACAAGGGCAAGGTGCAGCGGGTGATGCCCGGCATGCAGGCCGCGTTCGTGGAAGTGGGCCTGGAGCGCGCCGCGTTCCTGCATGCCAACGACGTGGTGCGCCCGGCCCCGGCGCCAGCGAGCGTGGTGGATACCGAAGAAACCCCGATCCCGCCACCGCCGGCCGCCTCGGTGCCGATCGTGGAGCTGTTGCGTGACGGCCAGGACATCGTGGTGCAGGTGGTCAAGGACCCGATCGGCACCAAGGGCGCGCGGCTGACCACGCAGATCAGCATTCCCTCGCGGTATCTGGTGCTGTTGCCGCAGTCCAAGGTGGTGGGTGTCTCGGCGCGAATCGAAGACGAGGCCGAGCGCCTGCGCCTGAAGACCATCGTCAGCGAGGTCTCGGCCCAGCATGGCGGCTTCGGCTACATCATCCGCACCAATGCCGAGGGCCAGCCGGCCGAAGCCCTGGCCGAAGACATCGCCTATCTGTCGCGGGTGTGGAACGTGGTCGAGCGGCGCGGCCGCGAGGCGTCGGCGTGCAGCATCATTTACGAAGACCTGAGCCTGCCCCTGCGTGCGGTGCGCGACCTGATCCGCAAGGACGTGGAGAAGGTCAAGGTCGACTCCAACGAGACGTTCGTGCAGCTGCAGGCCTTCGTGGCCAAGTACATGCCGGTGCTGGCCGAGCGGCTGGAGCTGTACACCGGCGACCGCCCGATCTTCGATCTGTATGGCGTGGAAGACGAAATCGGCCGCGCGCTGGACAAGCAGGTGCCGCTCAAGTCCGGCGGCTACCTGGTCATCGACCAGACTGAAGCGATGACCACCATCGACGTCAACACCGGTTCGTTCGTCGGCCAGCGCAATCTGGAAGAAACCGTCTTCCGCACCAATCTGGAGGCGGCGCAGGCGGTGGCCCGGCAGCTGCGGCTGCGTAACCTGGGCGGCATCATCATCATCGACTTCATCGACATGGATGATCCCGAGCATCGGCGCCAGGTGTTGCGCACGCTGGAAAAAGCATTGGCCCGCGACCACGCCAAGACCACCGTGTACGAGTTCTCGCCGCTGGGCCTGGTGGAGATGACCCGCAAGCGCACCGTGGAAAGCCTGGAGCGGCAGTTATCGGAAACCTGCGGCCAGTGCGGCGGGCGCGGCACCATCAAGACCGCCGAAACGGTCACCTACGAAATCTTCCGCGAGATCACCCGCGCGGTGCGCCAGTTCGATGCGGCGCGGCTGCTGGTGATCGCCTCGTCCAAGGTGGTGGCGCGCATCACCGACGAAGAATCCGCGGCGGTGGCCGAGCTGGAGGAATTCCTCGGCAAGAGCATCCGCTTCCAGTCCGACGACCAGTACCTGCAGGAGCAGTTTGACGTGGTGCTGCTGTGAGGCAGGGAATGGAGAGTCGGGAATCGGGAATGGGGGAAGAGCGAAAGGCTCTCTGCGGGATACTGTTAACGGCCTTAGAATGGGGGAGTGCGCGAACGGATGATCGTGCGTACGGGGCGCTGCGTGCTCTTACGATTCCCGACTCCCGACTCCCGATTCCCCGCCGTTAATGCCGACCCCGCTGCGCCGCCGTCTCCGCCTGTTTCGCCGTTATGCGATCACCGCCAGCGCGCTCGCGCTGGTGGCGCTCGCCGTGCTGGTGGGCGCGGCCAGCCAGGTGCTGCCGCTGGCAGAGCAGCATCCGCAACAAATTGCCGCGTGGCTGAGCGAGCGTGCCGGCCAGCCGATCCGCTTCGACCGCCTGCAGACCGAATGGACCCGCCGCGGCCCGTTGTTGCGTCTGGATGGGCTGCGCATCGGCCCCAACGGTGACGTGCGTGTGGGCCAGGCCGAAGTGGTGCTGGCGATGTACGCCGGCCTGTTGCCGGGCCATGCGCTGACCGAGGTGCGCCTGCGCGGGCTCGCTTTGACCCTGCAGCGTGGCGATGACGGGGTGTGGTCGGTGCAGGGGCTGCCCAGTGGCCGGCACGCCGATCCCCTGGACGCCTTGCGCCGGTTGGGCGAAATCCAGGTGTCGGAGGCGCGGCTGCATATCGATGCGCCGTCGATCGGGCTGGACACCACGCTGCCACGGATCGATCTGCGGCTGCGCGTGCAGGGCGCGACCCTGCGTGTCGGCAGCCGCAGCTGGATCGACCTGGCACGCGCGCCGCTGACCTCGGTGCTGGAGTTCGACCGCGACAGTGGCGATGGCAGCGCGTACGCGCAGGCCGCGCCGGCGGACCTGGCCGCGTGGGCGTCGCTGCTGCAGGCCGGCGGCGTGCGGGTGGATGGCGGCAGCGGACGGCTGCAGGCCTGGGCGCAGCTGCGTGCCCGCCGCGTGTCTGCGGTCACCGTGGTGGCCGATCTCACCCAGGTGCAATTGTCGGGAGCACCGTTGGCTGGCGAATCGGCGCGCCGCACGCTCAAGTGGGAACGCCTGCAGGCGCGTGCGCGCTGGCAGACCGTGGCGGGTGGCTGGCGGCTGGATGCACCACAGCTGCGCCTGGGCAGCGCGAACACGCTGCAGCATCTCGACGGCCTGAGCATCGCCGCCGGGCGCCGTTATGCGGTGGTGGGCGACGCGCTGGATGTGTCCGGGCTGATCGCCGCCGCTGCGCTGAGCGATCAGCTGTCGCCGGGCCTGCGCCGCTGGTTGGCGTTGTCCAGGCCGCAGTTGCGCGTGAGCAAGCTGCAGCTGGCGGGCGAGCAGGGCGGCGCGGTGCGCGCGCAGGGGCAGGTGGA
>Ga0209301_100094_pt1 | contig 13127 bp, 9 predicted proteins | sample MSEELM_DM5_FD_187541 | JGI IMG/M metagenome (GOLD analysis project Ga0209301, IMG submission 187541) | Subsurface microbial communities from deep shales in West Virginia, USA - MSEEL M_DM5 (SPAdes) (version 2) | ecosystem: Environmental > Aquatic > Deep subsurface > Shale gas/oil reservoir >...
AACGCATAGCGCGAGCGCGGCGGGTTGGCCATGAATGCGAACTGCTCGCGGAACCAGCCGTGGTTGGGATCTTCTTCGATCTTGAGGAACGGCTCGCTTTCGCTGCGCCAGCCATCGGGCAGCACTGCACCATCGGCAATCACCTGCACATGGCGCTTGAGAAACACCGGCCCGTCGTCCGGCAGTGCCTGGAGTGCGGCGGTATCGATCGCCGCGTGGGCGCGTTTTCCCCAGGCCAGCGCAGCCGTGGGGGCGAAGCAGGCCGTCAGCAGGACGGCCGCAGCAAGCAGGGAAGGCTTCATAAGGATCCTGGTCGGGCGCGCGCCGGGCAGGGCCGCGGCGCACGCGAAAGCGGCGGTGGTCGTGCTGCTCAGAAGTGGTAGGTCACCACCAGCCGGGTGTTGCGCTCGTAGATCGGCCGCCCGTAGATGGGTTCGCGCGTGCCTTGCCCGGAGATGGTGTCGGTGCGCGGGTTGCCTTCGGTCAGCGCAAAGGTGTTGGTGAGGTTGTCCACCGCCAGCTGCACATCCCACGGCCCGTTGCGCACCAGAATGTTGGCCGCCAGCGTGTGATAGGCGGCCAGTTCGGTGGTGTTTTCCAGGTCGGCGTAGCGCTTGCCCACATAGGCGTAGCGCAGCGAGGTTTCCCAATCGAATGTGCCGGTGCTGAAGAGCAGCGTGGGCCCGACGTTGCCATAGAGCTTGGGCTGGCGGTTGGGCATGTTACCGTCCACATCGACCACCGCCACCGCGCCGTTGGCCACCACTTCGGTCAGGTCGGAGACCTTGGTGTCGTTGTAGGTGACATTTGCATCCAGGCGCAGCCACTGCGCTGGCGTCCACACCGCGGCCACTTCCACGCCCGGGTTGGTGACGCTGCCACGGTAATCCTTGGACTCGGCCGCACCAGTCAACGGATTCACCGCGCTGGTGCCGATGTTGTACGGGTCGTACTTGGTGTAGAAGGCCGTGGCGAACACATCCAGCGTGGCGAAGTTGAGCTTGGTGCCCAGCTCGTACTGCTCGGCGGTGGGAATGTTGACGTTGCCTTCGTTGGCGCCCTCGCTGGGCGCGCGGTGCGCACGCGAGGCGCGGCCGTAGACACCGACAATCGGGGTGAGGTCGTAGTTGAAGCCGGCGGTCCAGTTGGTCACGCCCACATCCAGCGCGGTCTGCGTGCGGGCACCGGTGAACAGCCGTGCGGCATCGTCGGCCAGGGTGTCTGGCATGCCCAACGTGCCGGTGGTGCGGGCCATGGCCCAGGCGCGGTAGCGATAGCGCTCGTGGCGCACGCCGCCTTCCAGCCGCAGCTTGTCGGTCACCTGCCAGGTATCGGCGATGTAGGGCGCCAACATGCTGGTGTAGGCCTTGCCCTGGGTGCGGTCGGCGCCGTAGATCACCACGCCGTCCTGGGTGACGCCGCCGACAACCGCACCGTTGGCGTCATAGCCGAGCAGGTCGATGCTGCGCGGGTTCTGGCGCATCTCAAAGAGGTAGCTTTGATAGCGCGAGTTGTAGGAACGCGCGTAATAGGCGCCATACAGGCCCAGCGTGATGTCGTGGGTATCGCCGCCCCAGTCGAAGCTGCGGTGCAGGCGCAGATCGTCGGCGATGGAATCGGCGCGCACATCCATCGCGCGGTACTGGCCCTGGATCACCAGCCCGTCGGTGCTGGCCGGATCGAAGCGGCTGCCATCGTCGGTGTACACGTAGCCCAACCGCGACAGGCCCGGAAACGCTGCGCTTGCGGCCGCACGGCGGCTGTTTGCATAGGCGGTGGCATCCTGCGGCGCGTTGCTGGAATACAGCGCGTCGAAGGTCATGTCCAGGCGATTGACCACCGCCTTGTTGGACAGGCTCCAGCCGTTGTCGAAGGCCAGGTCCAGGTTCGCGCCCAGATGGTTGAATTTCATGTGGCGGCCATCGGAGAGATCGCGCGCCTCGCGTTGCGGCTGGCCATTGGCATCGCTGGAAATGAGCGTGGCGTGCTGCAGTTGCGGCGCGCTCAAGGTGCCGGTGAAGCGGTCGATCAACGGGTCCAGCGACCGCGTGGTGTCGCGCGGGTCATACAGCGGGATCGGCATGTAGAACGCGTTCTTGTCGTCCAGATGCTTGGCGGTGAAGGTGATCTTGCCGTGGTCCAGCGTGTGCGTGAGGTTCATGCGGAACTGGCCGCCCTCATCGGCAGGAAAGCCCACATCCCGGTAACCATCGTTGCGGCGCACGAAGCCGCCGGCGGCCAAGTACCAGTCCTGCGCCAGCTTGCCCGACCAGTAGCCATCGAGCCGGTACAGGCCGGTATCGCCCACGGTGGTGCGCACTGCGCCTTCGGGCGTGTCGCCGCCCTGGCGGGTGACGAAGTTGACGATGGCCGCGGCATTGGAGGCGAAGATCGGCGAGGGCCCGCCGCGCACGGTCTCCACCGATTCGACCATCACGTCTGGCCGCACTAGCCCTTCGGTCTTGTAGAAGTAGCCGTTGTTGTCCGGATACGGGCTGATACCGTCTTCCTGGATCACGGCGAACGAGCCTTCATCGGGGATGCCGCGGATGCGGTACACGTTCTGCACTTCGCCGCCGGTGGATTCGGCGTAAATGCCCGGCATCGAACCGATCAGGCTGGTGAGGTTGAGCGGCGCCAGTTTGTCGATCTGTTCGGCGGTCATCGAGGTGATCGCATAGGACGCTTCGAACTGGCTCTGTGCCTGGCCGGCACCGGTGACGATCATGCGGTCGAGCGAAAAGATGCCGTCGTCGGCCGCACGTGCCGGCGGTGACGCGGTGGTCTGCTGCGCCAGCGCCGGGCCGGCAAGCGTGGAGGCAAGTGCGAGGGACAGGCAAAGACACAGCGGGGCGCGACGCAGTCCGGAGGCGATCCGGATGTCGGTGGTTGGCATGGCGGGCATGGGCGAGCGGGGGAGCGCGTCACTTTCGCGATGTCATATTGCAGATGCGTTGCGTGTGCGGCAGATCACGCAAAAACGCCGATGCAGTGCGTGGAACTGTGACGTGTGCAGACTTTACTTCGCTCTGTCATCGGCGCGTCCTGCGCTCGCATCGGCTGCGGCGTTGCACTTTGCATCAGTGATGGTGGCGTTCGCCAAGACGGTTGAAACGCAAGATTTAGCGTGCAGGTAGAGGTGAACGCCGCGCCTCACGCGCGCAGCGTGCAACCAGGAGACGAGCGCAACCGCGATGCAGGCAGATGCGCCTGTGCTTGGAATCGCACCACGCACCCCAATTGAAAGGCCATCTCCCGTGGCGTCTTTGCATCGTGAACCGCTCTGCGTCATCCCCCGCCCCATGCACCGCGTTACTGCGCGCGTCCGTGGCAACGTGGAGCATGAAGGACAGGCCTGCCCGCATGTGCAACCAGCACCTGCGCGCAGCGTGCAGGCCACGGCCGTGGCACCAGCCAGCTTTCACCGCAGCGCCTGAACGTGTTGCACCGCTACAGGCACGCACGCGGGCGTTGTTGCACAGTGACCACACCATGACCGGAGTTGCACGATGACTGTTGCGATCACGCAGACCGGCCCGGCGCTGCAGGAGTTCATCAAGCGCCACCAGCGCTTGTTCGTGCTCAGCGGCGCGGGCTGCAGCACTGATTCTGGCATTCCCGATTACCGCGATCTGCACGGCGGCTGGAAGCGCCCGCAACCGGTGACCTTCCAGGCGTTCATGGGCGAGCTGTCCACGCGCCAGCGCTATTGGGCGCGCAGCCTGGTGGGCTGGCCGCGCTTCGGCCTGGCGCGGCCCAACGCCACCCATCACGCCCTGGCCGCGTTGGAAGCGCGCGGGCAACTGGAGTTGCTGCTCACCCAGAACGTGGACCGCCTGCATCAGGCCGCCGGCAGCCAGGCGGTGATCGATCTGCACGGCCGGCTCGATGTGGTGCGTTGCATGGGCTGCGAACAACGCATGCCGCGCACCGAGTTCCAGTTGCTGCTGGAGCGCGACAACCCCGGCTGGGCCGACCTGGAGGCCGCACAGGCGCCCGATGGCGATGCCGACCTGGACAGCGTGGCCTTCGACAACTTCGTGGTGCCGGCGTGCCCGGCGTGCGGCTGCGTGCTCAAGCCGGATGTGGTGTTCTTCGGCGAGAACGTGCCGCGCGAGCGCGTGGAGCGCGCCTTTGCGCATCTGCAGGCCGCCGATGCGGTGCTGGTGGTGGGGTCTTCGTTGATGGTGTATTCCGGCTTCCGCTTCGTGCAGGCCGCCGCACGTGCAGGCCTGCCGATCGCCGCGCTCAACTTCGGGCGCACCCGTGCCGACGACCTGCTCAGCCTGAAGGTGGAGCAATCCTGCGCGCAGGCGCTGGCGTTCCTGCAACAGCCGCCGGACCCCCTGCACACGGCCACCGCCAGGTACCACAGTGCGCGTTCGGCATGACGCAGTGATCCATCGCAGCGGTTGTGCCCACGCGCGTGGCGCAGTGCAATGGGCATCCCTACGTCGCGTGTGGATGTCGCCTTGAGCCAGTTGTTCACCCCCATCAATTTTGGTCCGCTTGCGCTCGCCAACCGCATTGTGATCGCGCCGATGTGCCAGTACTCCGCACAGGACGGCCGCGCCACCGACTGGCATCGCATCCACCTGGGCACGCTGTCGCAATCCGGTGCCGCGCTGTTGATCCTGGAAGCGGCCGCGGTGCAGCCGCAGGGCCGTATCTCCTACGCCGACCTGGGCCTGTACGACGACGCCACCGAGCAGGCGCTGGGCGAGGTGCTGGCATCGGTACGGCGCTGGTCGCCGATGCCGATCGGCATCCAGCTGGCACATGCCGGGCGCAAGGCCTCCACCGATCTGCCGTGGAAGGGCGGCGAGGCGATTGCCCCGGACCACGCCAATGGCTGGCAGACCGTGTCCGCCTCGGCACTGCCGTTCCGCGACGGCCAGCCGCTGCCGCAGGCCCTGGACGCCGCCGGCATCGATGCGGTGGTAGAGGCCTTCGTGACCGCGGCCAAACGTGCCGAACGCCTGGGGCTGCAGCTGATCGAACTGCATGCCGCGCACGGGTACCTGATGCATCAGTTCCTGTCGCCGTTGAGCAACCAGCGCAGCGATGCGTATGGCGGCTCGCTGGACAACCGCATGCGGCTGACGCTGCGCATCTTCGATGCGGTACGCGCGGCGGTGTCTGACCAGATGGCCATCGGCGTGCGCATCTCGGCCACCGACTGGGTGGATGGCGGCTGGGACCTGCCGCAGAGCATTGCGTTGTCCAAGGCGCTGGATGCGCGCGGCGCGCACTACATCCACGTGTCCAGTGGCGGGCTGGACCCGCGCCAGCAGATTCCGGTGCAGGCCAGCTACCAGATACCGTTTGCCGAGGCGATCCGCGCGCAGGTGGACACGCCGGTGATCGGCGTGGGCCTGATCACCGAACCGCAACAGGCCGAAGCGATCCTGCGCGATGGCCAGGCCGATGCGATCGCGCTGGCGCGCGGCATCCTCTACGACCCGCGCTGGCCGTGGCACGCCGCCGCCGCGCTGGGCGCATCGGTCACCCCGGCGCCGCAGTACCAGCGCTGCGAACCGCGCGAAGCGCGTGGCGTGTTCGCCAGCTGACGCGCGCACAACCGACCATGGACCGATCATCTCGACCAAGCAGAGGGCATGCATGCCAATAGGATTTCTGGGGCTGGGCACGATGGGCCTGCCGATGGCGCACAACCTGCTGCGCGGCGGCTTTGAACTGACCGTATGGAACCGCTCGCCGGCACGTGCGCAGCCGCTGCGTGAGGCCGGCGCACACGTGGTGGAGCAGCCGCAGCAGGCCGCGCACGGCCCGCTGCTGTTTTCGATGCTGGCCGACGACGCCGCGGTGCGGCAGACGGTGCTCGACGGCGGCGTGCTGGATGCGCTGCCGGCCGGCAGCGTGCACGTCAACATGGCCACCATCTCGGTGGCGCTGGCGCACGAGTTGACCGCACTGCATGCCGAGCGGGGTATTGCCTACGTCGCCGCCCCGGTGCTTGGCCGCGTGGAGGTGGCCGAAGCCGGCAAGCTCAACATCCTGGCCGCTGGCGACGATGCCGCGCTTGCCCGCGTGCAGCCGATGTTCGATGTGCTGGGCCAGCAGACCTGGCAGATTGGCAGCGCGCCCGAGCAGGCCAACGCGGTGAAACTGGCCGCCAACTTCTGCCTGGCCAGTGCGATCGGCGCGATGGCCGAAGCCAGCGCGCTGGCGCGTGGGCATGGCGTGGATGCCACGCAGTTTTTAGGCATGCTCACCAGCACCTTGTTCGCTGCGCCCGCGTATCAAGGCTATGGCCGGCTGATCATGCAGCGCCAGTACACGCCTGCCGGCTTCACTGCCACCTTGGGCCGCAAGGATGTGGATCTGGCGATCCAGGCCGGCGCGGCACGGCAGGTGCCGATGCCGCTGGGCGAGTTGCTGCGCAGCGGCCTGGACGAGGCAATTGCGCACGGCGATGGCAACGCCGACTGGGCCGTGCTGGCCGAGGTCTCCGCACGCCGCGCAGGGCAGGCCTAGCACCGCCGGCGCGTGTGACTGCTGCAGTCGCGCGCGCTGTTCGCAGTGGCATCGTGTGCGAGCGGTGCCGTGCAGCACGGTGTGGCTACGATGGCACGCCGCTCAAGCACACGCGCTGCGCCAACCGCCGTCAACGACATGCGCATCAATCGCCCGCGTTGCGCATCTTGCGGTGTGTCCCGCAGGCATGACGCCTGGTGCGACGTGGCTGGCTTGAGGCCTGGCAGGCAAGCGGCTAAGGTGCCTGCTCGTAACAGCCGCCGCTCCAGGGAGGATGCGATGCGACACCCCAACATCAGGCCCGGTTCGACCGTGCACGCCACGCGCACATCGGCCCACGCCGGTGGTGGCGCACGATGACCAGCGCACCGGTCATCCATCAGGGCCCGGTCGGCCCGGACCATCCCGAGCATCCGGACCATCACCTGTTCTCACAGATCCAGGAAGCGGTGAGCGTGCTCGACACAGAACTAGGCAAGCCTACCGACGAGGCCAGCATGCGCATGGCCGCGCGGCTGCTGCCGCTGGCCAAGCAGCATGGCTTCGACCAGGTGGATCTGGTGGTGCTCAGCCGCCATCTCGGCGAGGTGGGCGAAAACGTGTTTCTCGTGCGTGGCGCCCTGGACGACCCGGCGCATCTGCGCGCCCACATCACCACCCAGGAAGCGATGGAGACCTCGGTCGACGCCTCGCTTGCGCAGCTGGATGAAATCAACCGGCGGCTGATGCTGCGCCTGCCGCCGCGCTGATCCTTATCGGGAGTGGCATGCGCACCGCGTTCTGCGATGCATGCCACCAGCGCAACACCTGCGATGCGTTGGTCAGCGGATCTGCAGGCACTGCGAGCACAGTGCCACGGTGCAGAGCTGCCGTGCGGCTGGCCCAAACGTTGCGCCGCGGCGCAACGTAAAAGTTACCGACGCAAGCACTGCGCCAGCGGTGTCATCCATTGGCTATCATCTCGCCGATGCGCTCTGACTACATCCTCACCCTGTCCTGCCCCGACCGTACCGGCATCGTCTATCGCGTGACCGGGCTGTTGTTCGATCTTGCCTGCAATATCCTCGACGCCCAGCAATTCGGCGATGACGAGAGCGGGCGGTTTTTCCTGCGCGTGCATTTCGACAAGCCGCCGCGAACCGACATCGCGCAGCTGGAGCAACAGTTCTCACAGCTGGCCGCCAGTTTCGAAATGACCTGGCAGCTGCACGATGCGCGCCGCCGCGCGCGGCTGCTGGTGCTGGTGAGCAAGCAGGGCCACTGCCTCAACGATCTGCTGTTCCGCATGCATAGCCGGCAGTTGCCGGTGGATATCGTGGCGGTGGTCTCCAACCACACCGACTTCGCACCGCTGGCGGCGTCCTACGGCATCGCCTTCCACCATCTGCCGGTGACTGCAGACACGCGCGCCGAACAGGAAACGCAGCTGCTCGCGCTGGTGGAGCGCCTGCAGGTGGACCTGGTAGTGCTGGCGCGCTACATGCAGATCCTTTCGCCTGCACTGTGCCGCGCATTGGCCGGGCGTGCCATCAACATCCACCACAGCTTCCTGCCCAGTTTCAAGGGCGCCCAGCCGTATCACCAGGCGCACGCGCGCGGGGTCAAGATCATCGGCGCCACCGCGCACTACGTCACCGAAGACCTGGACGAAGGCCCGATCATCGAACAGGACGTCGCCCGCGTGGACCACGCCATGACCCCGCGCGACCTGGTGCGCCTGGGCAGCGACACCGAATCGCTGGTGCTGGCACGCGCGGTACGCTGCCATGTCGAACACCGCATCGTGCTCAACGGGCACCGTACGGTGGTGTTTCGCTAGCGGAGCGCTGCAAGCTCGCAACTGCAGCTGTCTCTCACCGCAGCTGCAGGCGCATCCTGTGGAAGCTCGGTGGCGGCATCCATGCAATCATACGGTCCCGCAAGCGTGAGGGCGCCGCACCAAAAAGGAGTCCGCCGCGAGGTAAGAGCGGGCCATCGCTAATTACATTGGTTTGCCGTATGGGTCACAACTACAAGAGAGCGAATCAGAAGAACGGCGTGCGCTTCTAGCACCCTGCGCACCGACACCCGCGACTGGTCCTTGCCCGCTCACCGTCGCGGGACCTTACGCGGCATGGATGCCGCGTAAGCGCTTACAAGGACGTACTTGCAGCGTGTCCCGCGATGGTGAGCGGGCAAGGGCCCTGCAGCAAACCCGCAGATCATTCGCTCTAAAAAAAACCAACCAATCCACACCGTTCAATCACCTCTCAAGGCAACCAAGAGCGGTGAACGCAGGCGTTGTGTGGGCCTCGCCTAAGCAAGAGAAAACTGACTGCACGCAACACGCTACGTGGTCCCACGCATGCTGCGATGGCCGACGCAAACGCCGGCCATCGCAGTGCACACCGCTAAACCCGCATCACTTCGCCGCGTTGGCGTTCATCACTGCGTTGCGGCTGGCGTCCAGGTATTGCGCCGGGTCGCGCATGCCGGTGGTGTGGCATTGCCCGGTGGTGTTGCCCCGGTTTACGCCGCCCGGCAGCTGCGCGTTGGCCTGCTCCACGGTGCCGTCTTCGGGGTCGTTCAAGACCAGGTCCGAGGCGGCGTTGCAGTAGTCGTTGGTGTACCAGTTGGTCTTGGCGAACGAGGTTGTGTAGTAGTTGACCTTGGCGCGCGCATCGGCGGGAATGCCGGCCAGCCAGGCCTTGGCGCCGTCGTAGGTGAGGTCGGTGTTGCTGCCGCACCCAACGCCGAACCACGAACCCACCGCAGCCAGAATGCCGGACAGGTTGGTGCCCTGGTACGGCGTGCCCACCGACTGCATCACCCGCCCACCGGTGGCGTTATCCAGCCCGCTCCAGTAGTAGGTGTACAGATGCAGCGCGGCCATGCCGCCCTGGCTGTGCGCCACCGTGGCGAACGAGGACCACTGGCTGGCGAACTGCGCCAAACGCTGTGCGAATTGATCGTTGCTGCGGTTCTGCTTGGCATCGATAAACGACGAGGCGTTGCTGAACTGCGCTTCCGGCCACACGCCGTTGGAGCAGTACCCATGCACCAGCACCAGCCGCGATCCGGCCGCCTGCGGTTGCGCCAGTGCACTGGCAGTGGCCAGCGTGCGTGGGCGCGGCCCCATGCGCATGCTTTCATCGATGCCGGCCGTGGCGCGCGCAATACTCGCCCGGCGCAGTGCAGGCAGCTGCAGCGGCAGCGTGTCGGCCTGTGCCAACGGGATGTAATGGTCCGGGTCTTCGATGCGCAGGCCGCGCAGCGTGAACGGCGCACGCGCACCGGCACGCGCCACCCAGCGCTCGTCCAGGCTCAACGGCAGCTGGCCTTGCTGCGGTGTGAGCATGCCGCCGATCCAGGCCACCGGAATCTGCTTGCCCTTGGCGTCGGTGCCCCACACCTGACCAAACACGCGGTAATGCGTGGGCGCCTGCCCGCGCGCGGCGATCGGCAGCCCGATACTCAGGCGCGTGCCGTCCGCCGCGCGTGCGCTGAGCGCGTTGCCGAGTAGACGCACAGAGGTGTCCAGCACGGGTAATACGTGCTCGCTGGTACGCACGAACGGCTGCCCGGCCTGGTCGCGGCCATGCACGATCACCTGTGCGATCCAGGTGCCGGCACTGGTCGGCTGAAAGCTGCCGCCATACACGCCATCGCCGGCAGCGCCGTCGTCGTGCTTGCCGTCATCGGCCATCGCAAACGTGCGTGCCGTGCCCTGTGGATCGAGCACGCGCAGGCTGGCCTGATCGATCTGCCCGGCCTGGCCGGCCAGCAAGCTTGCGCCTTGTGCATCGCTGCCGCTGAGCAGCGCGTTGAGCGTTAGCGACTGGCCCACCTGCTGGTGACGATGCCGTGGATAGGAGGCCAGCTGCGTGCGCGGGTCGCCTTCCATCAACACATAGCCACGTTGCGCCGTGGGCGAGGCCGACTGCAGCGTCAGCGACCACACACCGTTCTGCGCAGCGTCCACTGCATAGCGCATGCCGCTGGTGCCGCTGTCGGCACTGCCGAGCTGTGTACGTTGTGCTTGCAGTTGCGGCGCTGCTGCGGCGCGCGCGCCGGCAACGCGCGGCGCGGCCACGGCCGCGTCCCACTGCTGGTCACCGGCCAGCACCATGAAACGCAGGTGGCCGTTTTCCACCGGCAGGTTGCCCTGCCAGCGTGCGCTGGCACCGGCCGGTGCAAGCTCCACCGGCAGTAATGCGCTTTTCGAAAGGATGGCTGATTCCGCCGGTTCGGGCGCGCGCATCTGCGCGAACTCTTCTGGCGGGCCGGCCAATTGTTTGGGCAGTAGCTCGGCCGCGGCCAGGGGCGCGGCGATGAGCGAGAGGGCGCACGACAACGACAACAGCGACGGCGTATGCATGGCAACAGCGCTCCTTGGAGTTGCAAAGTGATGCACTGCGATCGAACACAGCGGCACCGGATGCAGCGCCCCCTCGCTGCGATTCGCAGTCGGTTATACCCCGCATGCATGACAGTGCCGCTGTGCGCTGCAACACCTCACGCGCAACAAACAACCCTGCAGAAATAAATAGTACAGAGTGTGATACAGGTCGTGGGCGTGCCGATTCTTCGCACCTGCAGGCCGCAGAAAACCAGAGGTCTGCGGTTGATGGCGAACCCCGAAACTTGGCGGGTGTCAGTCCGCCAATGGACGCGCGTGGCGGGAGCGGTACTGCTCAACCCACGCGACAGACTGTGCGATGCCGCCGAATGGATAGAAGTGCAGGCTGACGTCTCCATGCGCTTCGCTGAGGCCGGCGGTGAGGCGATCCACAAAGCGATCCGGCCCCGCAGTCCCGAACAGCTTGCCGAGCGAGATGCCGTACTTGGAGAGCATCGATGCACATGCGCCAACACCGCACCGTGCGGCATAGCGTGCGAGCACTGCGACGCCCGCAGGACCCGGCACGCCCACATGCACGGGATGGGCAATGCCACGCGCGCGCAGCGCCTCCAACCACGTCAGCACAGTGTCGGCATCGAACGCGAATTGGGTGACGATCAGCGGCGCCATGCCGCGCTCGGCAATGCTGCGGCACTTGCGTTCAAGCACATCCCACTGCGCGCTTGCAGGCATGCTCGGATGGCCTTCCGGATGTCCGGCCACGCCGATGGCCTTGATGCCCGAGCGCTCAAACACGCCTGTCTCGATCAGCGACACGCTATCGGAAAACGGCCCAACCGCAGACGGCGCATCACCCGCGATCACCAGGCAACGTTCAACGCCGGCCTCATCGACGGCGCGCCTGACGAACGCCTGTAGCGCGTAGCGCGAGGCGATGCGCCGCGCAGACAGGTGCGGCATGGGCGCGAAGCCGAGGGCGCGCACCCTCTGTGCGGCGGCCAGTCGCGCATCGTCGTTCTGGCTGGGCAGGTAGGGAATGAACATGCTTGAGCCGCGCATGATCTGCGGCGCTGCTGCAGTCAGCGCCGGCATGTCGTGTGCGCCGACCTCCAATGAATAAGCATCGGTGATGGTGGCGGCGCGGCTGGGGGGATCCGGGGACATCAACGGCGGCGCCGTCCTGTGGTGATGAGTGGTTGGCTCGCGCACATCAGCGTTGATCGTGCGGGAGGGCAGCCATGCAACACGCGCGCCTGTGCGGTGGTGTCCGTCGGTGGAGTCACGGCGCAGTGCCGCTGCCATTGCCAGGCTGGCGTGCCAGTTCGATAAAGGCGCGCAGGTAGTCGATGGCGATATCTGCCTCGCGCGCCCCCAGAAAAATTTGCTTGGCGATGCCACGTGCACCCAGCCGAACCGGCACCACGTCCATCCTGGCGGCATATTCCTCCACCAGCCAGCGCGGCATGGCGGCCACACCGCGGCCACTGGCCACCATCTGCATCATGATGTCGGTGGTTTCGATAGCTTTGTGGCGCCTGGGCGTGACACCGGCCGGCAGCAGGAACTGGCTATAGATATCCAACCGCTCCAGGTCCACCGGATAGCTGATGAGCACCTCGCGTGTCAGCTGCGGCGGCGTGACGTAGGCGGCCGACGCCAGCGCATGACCGCTGGCCACCACAAGCACCTGCTCGTAGTCGAACACCGGCTCGAAGCGCAGCCCGGGCTTGTACAGCGGGTCGGGCGTGACCAGCAGATCGATCTCGTAGCCGAACAGGGCACCAATGCCGCCGAACTGGAACTTTTGTTTGACGTCCACATCCACATCCGGCCACGTGGCCAGATAGGGCGCCACCAGTTTGAGCAGCCACTGGTAGCAGGGATGGCATTCCATGCCGATGCGCAGCGCACCGCGTTCGCCCTGCGCGAACTGCCCCAGGCGCTCTTCGGCCAGATCCAGCTGCGGCAGCACCCGGTTGGCCACCGCCAGCAAATACTGGCCAGCCTGGGTCAGCCGCAAGCTGCGCCCCTCGCGCAGCCAGACATCGGTGCCCAGCTGCTGCTCCAGCTTTTTCATGCTGTGGCTCAGCGCCGACTGGGTCAGGTTCAACACGCCTGCGGCGGCCGTCAGCGAGCCCTGCTGCTCGACCTGCTGGACGATGGAAAGATGGATGCGCTCAAGCATTCAGATGATCCGAATTCATGGATTGTTGAAATAACACCATTTTACTTCATCGAATGCGCGCCCTAGCATCGGGGTTCGTCGTTTTAAGGCCATCTGCATGAC
>Ga0209301_100097_pt1 | contig 12990 bp, 11 predicted proteins | sample MSEELM_DM5_FD_187541 | JGI IMG/M metagenome (GOLD analysis project Ga0209301, IMG submission 187541) | Subsurface microbial communities from deep shales in West Virginia, USA - MSEEL M_DM5 (SPAdes) (version 2) | ecosystem: Environmental > Aquatic > Deep subsurface > Shale gas/oil reservoir >...
GGCTTTCAAGGGAGCCGGAATCGACGTCGAATTCCGCGGCAAGGATGCAGATGAAACTGCAGTGGATGTCGCTACCGGCAAGGTGGTAATGCGCATAAACGCGAAATTCCACCGTCCTGCAGAAGTGGACTTGTTGATCGGTGATCCCGAGAAGGCAACGCGCGTCCTCGGCTGGAAACCTGAAACCACGCTGGAGCAGCTCTGCCAGATGATGGTCGAGGCCGACCTCAAGAGGAACGCGCATGGCTTCTCGTTCTGATCTGAACGGCAAGCGCGTTCTGGTCAGCGGAGCGTCCGGGTTCACCGGGCGCTATCTGACCCAGGAACTCAAAGAGCAGGGCTGCACCGTGATCGGAGTGGGAACCCGTGCGGAAAGCGCAGGTTCGGCCACTACAGATGAGTTTCTCCCGATGGACCTGCGCGACGCAGCGGATGTTGCTCGCGTCGTTGCAGAGGTGGACGCCGAATACGTCGTCCATTTGGCTGCGGTGGCCTTTGTCGGACATGGCGAAGCCGACGATTTCTATCGTGTCAATCTGATCGGTACGCGAAACCTGTTGCAGGCGCTGGCCTCGGCCCGACGCCGTCCAGAGAGAGTGCTGATTGCCAGCAGTGCAAATGTCTACGGTAATGCGACGGAGGGCATCATCGAGGAATCGGTGGAGCCGGCGCCGGCGAACGATTACGCGGTAAGCAAGCTCGCCATGGAATACGTGGTAAGGCTGTGGCACGAGCGTCTTCCATTGGTGATCACTCGCCCGTTCAACTACACCGGCGTCGGTCAATCAGCCAATTTCCTGGTGCCGAAGATTGTTTCGCACTTCGCGTCACGGGCTCCTGCAATAGAGCTCGGCAATACCGAAGTGTGGCGTGATTTCGGCGACGTCAGGTCGCTCGTGCTTGCCTATCGGCAGCTTTTGCAGACACCCGATGCCGATGGACAGACCGTCAATGTCTGTTCCGGGGTTGCCAGCTCGCTGGGCGACATCATCAGGATCTGTTCGGAAATCACCGGCCATCAGATCGACGTGCAGGTTAACCCTGCCTTTGTCCGTCAGAACGAAGTCAAGAAGCTGCTTGGCAGCAATGCCAAACTGCAGCGCCTGATCGGCGACTGGCGCTGCCCTCCGTTGGAGGAAACGTTGCGGTGGATGCTTGAGGACGCTGTCCGCACGCACTGAGCGTATGAACAGTGGCAGGTCATGGCGGGGCGTACCGCACGCGAGCTACCTTGCCATCGCTAGGATGGCAGGTGTCCTGATCGGCTCGCCATCGTCTGAAAAAAGAGGCGCCGACTGCCCTGCAGACGCGCGCCTCCGAGTTCATTTAGCGCATGCACCCGTGCATAGCTCGAAGTTGGTCAAGCCGAAGGCGAGAGGCCGCTGATCGCTGGAAACGCCGATCTGCGCGGGGGACACCGGTACCTCGTAGCTCAAAACGACGCGTATTACCTCGCCTGGCTTGCGTGTGGAGACAGGAATCCTGAGCTCCAATGGTGACGGCTGCCCGACAGTGACGCGGGTATCCAGAGCTTGGACGCCGTTGACCTTGGCACGGATACGCAGCGTTCGCTGGGAGCCCGCGAGAAAGGGATTGCCACGCAGAATCAACGTTGTCCTGCCAGTGGTTGCAGCGCCGACGCGGTAGCGCAATGAAGATGTCATGCCTACTGACCAGACTCCCCAGGCCTCATCCGTCGACCAGCCTTCCGCCAGAAAATTGCGCAGTGAGGGCAGTGCAATCGTGGTGTTTGCTGCAGGCTCGCCGATCAGGCCCTCCCTGGCAGCTTCGGCGCTCGAGGGTTTTGTACCGCCAGGCAGGCGAAAGACGATGACGGCACCATCTTCACGAACCATCGTCGGCGGCGTACCGAGCGCTTGTTCCCACTCGGCGACGACCCCGGCACCTTGGTCGACATACCCTCTTTTATCGATATAGACGGCGTCGAACCCATAGCGACGAAGCGCATCGAGTTGCGCACTGGCAGGTCGTGTTTCGAGATTCCGATAAAACAGGTCGCCTTCGCGCCCCTTCATGCCGCCATAGCTCCATTTGAGCTGCCGAGAATGCACGAATCCAACAACATGGTCATACGCATTCAACCCGTTCTTCGGTGGCACTTCCGGGAAAGGCATGTACGGCAGCTGGTAGATCGCAGCACCGGCGGGCAGGGACGCTTCGATGCTGCCGATGAAGCGCTTGTCTCGCTCATACGCACCGCGTGCTCCAGCCTGGCACTCGCCACACACCGCTGGGGTCTGGTCCCATACGCCAAAGATCAACATGACAACGGCTGCGACCGAGGCAATGGTGACGCCGTGCCGACGTCCCAGCTTGTCGGAAAGTGTCTGTACCGCGATTGCCACCGCCGCAAGGGTACTGAACGTCAGGAAGATGCTGGCCCGATTCCAGCCGCGGATGGACGGTGAAACGACGTGTGCGAAGAGTGATCCAAGACCACCGATGGTCATGAAGGCGAGCAGCACGCCGGAAAGGATAGCAAGCAGCGCGATGCGCTCTTCAGCATGGCGCTCGGCCAAGCGTGCAAACATCACCAACGCAAGAATGGCCAGGCCGAGGGAGCCTATCAGGCCGAGGGAAGCAGTCCTGTTTTCATTGACCAAGGGCGTGCTGGCCATGTACTGGGCGGTCACATTGGACAGTTTTGCAGACCGATGTTCCGGCTGGGGCAGGATCAACTGCATGAATTTCACCCCGTACAGCTCAGACTCTGCGGGTGTACGTGCGGCAACTTCAGGGTTGCGACCGTTGATTCGTTCGTTGATCACGTTTGGTGCAATGTTCGCCAGCGTTCCAAGGGCAAGGAAAAAGATCGCAGGTGCCGCTATGCGTGCGATCGACGTCCAATTCCTCTGGTAAAGCGCGATCAGACAGCTGGTTCCGATCAGGATCAAGCCAAAAACCGTGTAGTAAACGCCGAAACAGCTCAGAACAAGATAAAGCACGGTAAGGGCGATCTTGCGCGCAGGCCGCGCACGCAGGAAATCCAGCGAAGCATCCGAGCGTGCGATACGCACGGCGATCATGAAATAGATCGGGATGCTGAAGTAGCAGGTGTAAAAAATGTGCCGAAGTCGGAGGAAATGAAAAGGCGCCAGCGTAAAAAGTATGGCGGTAGCGAAGGACAATGATCGGCCGACTCGCAGCCAGCGCATCACCCAGTACGCAGCCAGAAAATTCGCAGCGAAGCCTGCGAGGAAAAACAGGTTATGCGCCGCGGCGTTGCTGCTGGTCAGTATGCCGGCAAGCTTCAGGAAGAGAAAACTGCCGGCATCGGCCCCGGGATAATCAAGAAATGATGCGCCGAAAGGAAAGCCGCTCCGATCATTCTCGAAGATCCATCCTTCCATGGCGCGCTGCGTCAGCCAGAGGCTGCTCAGGGAGTCGTCGCTGTATGAAAAAGGGTAGGCAAGAATCGAAGACAGGCCGGCACGCCAGCCGACGACCAGGACGCTGCCGGCGATGACTGACAGCACGGCGCCGAATAATAAGGCCAGCCAATCCGTCTTCAGGAGGAGGCCGGGCCGCGTCATTTGAGAAAGTGGGGTGCTCATGTAATCAACAAGTAGGAATGGGGTGCTGCTCGGTCATGCGGCGGATCGCTTTTGGCCGGTTGACTGGACTCAATTGCGTGCCGCACGTGGTTTGTCGCTCTGTAGCAGCAGTTTGCTCAGAACGAATGACACGGGCAGGGTCACTGCAATGGAAATCAGCGGTCCGATTGCTGCAGGCACCCCGAGATGCCCTACGGTGAGCTTCAATGCCAACGCCCCGAGTGAATAAGTCACAGCATAGATAAGCGGGAATACCGCAAATTTCAGCCAGCTATGTGCAGCGCGGAAGACATACCGTGTATTTATGAGGTAGCTGAGCAGGATGCCGGCACAAAAACTCGCCAGATACGCCCATTGGTAATGAACGAAGCGCAACAACACCCAGTACAGAACGAGGGTGACGCCCGTATTGAGCGCTCCACCCAGCAGAAAACGAAGCGCAACAACGACCCACGGCCTGTCCCATCTCCGTTGGACGGAACCGACGGCCTTCAGCTCATCCGGCTGCATTCGCCAGACTCTTGAAGTCAGCGTAATCGCGAATGTATTCGTCTGAATCGTAGGGCTCGGAAGCAAACACCAGGAGAACAGCGTCCTTCGAGTACTTGTATTGGGTGCCCCAGATCATCGGCGGCAGGTGGATGCCCTGGTTCGGCGAGTTGAGTTCGACGTCGATACGGCGGGTGCCGTCATCCGCAAGGACTCTGACTGAACCGGATACACAGATCAGGAACTGATGGCAGCGCTTGTGCGCGTGTTCGCCACGGGTCTCTTGGGTGGGGACGCCGTAAACCAGGAAATACCGTCTTGCATTGAAAGGCAGGAAACTATCGAAATTTCCCACGGAGAGCGAGCCACGCATGTCGGCGAAACTGGGCATCCGGTACAGCTTGACCCCCGGAACGGCAGTGTCGGTGATTCCCTGGTCAACCGGCAATGCGGCAGGCTGGTTTGCGTCCTTGTCGGAAACGTAGCCGACAATGCGTGCGGGATTGCCAACCACAATGGCATTGGGCGGCACAGAGCGCGTAACGACTGCGCCAGCGCCGATCATCGCACCACTGCCGATGGTGGTGCCGGCCAGAATGGTTGCATTGGCGCCAATCGAGGCGCCCGACTCGACCACGGTGCCGAGGAATTTCTCGGGATACACCCTGCTGCGCGGGAACAGGTCGTTGGTAAAGGTTGCGTTCGGCCCTACGAAAACGTCGTCGCCCAAACGCACGCCGTCCCACAGTTGCACGCCGCATTTGACGGTGACGCGGTCACCTACGATGACATCGGATTCAACGAACACGCCGTCGCAGATATTGCAGTCGCGGCCTAGGCGCGCTCCGGGAAGCACGTGGGCAAATGCCCAGACGCGGGTGCCCTCGCCGATGGTGTCGCTTTCGCAAAGGGCATTGGGGTGCACGAAATGACTCACGGAGTATCCTTTTCGAAGTTTTCGACCGACTGCATGATCGATAGTGGGCGTGCCTTGGTATTTTCGAACGCATGCCAGGCGTAGGTACCCACGATACCCAGGCCCAGTGAATTGAGTGCGCCGAAAAAGAGAATGGTCAAAATGGTCAGGGTATAGCCAGGTACCGCGACGAGCCCGGAGAACTTTGCGGCCAGCACCAGCGCACCGAGCAGCGCGGTGAATGCCAGCGCGATCAGGCCCAGCGCCGTCAGCATGCGGACCGGCAGGTCGGTGAACGCAAAGACGCTGTCGGACAGGTACCGCAGTTTCTTGCTCAAGGTCCAGGCGCTCTTGCCGTGCTGCCGCTCGCGCCGCTGATAACTGACAAATTCGCGCTTGCCGCCCAGCCAGAACAACTGTGCGAGCAGGCTGGAGTGGGCTTCGTTCAACAGCAACAGCCGTTCGAGGAGGCCACGGCTGACAGCGAAGATGTCCACGCCGCCCTTGGGAATGTCCTTGATGACCATCCGCCGATAGGTCGCCCAGAATAGTGTCGACGCCAGCTTGGAGGCAGCCGGATCGCTGCGCGCTTCGCGTACGCCGAACGCCACGTCATAGCGTTCGCTGACATAGCGCTGCCAGAAGTCGATCACCAGCGTGGGGGGTTCCTGCAGATCGGCGGCCATGACCGCAGTCAGGTCCCCGGTGCTGAGCTGCAGACCGGTGCGGATTGCCGGAAACGCGCCGAAGTTGCGGGTCAGCGTTGCCAGTTGCGAACGGAATGCGCAACCGGGCAATTTTTCGCGCAGCAAGGCGTAGCTGCGATCCGGGCTGCCGTCGACGACGAAAACCGCTTCGAAATCCCCATCCACGCTGCGTGCGATGAAGTCCACGGCCTGCAGCAGGTCGTCGATCGATCCTTCATTGCGATAGATCGGGACAACCAGGCTCAGGGAGGGCGATTGCACCTCGCTCAGAAACGGTTGCATGCGTCGATGACCTGGTCGACTTCTTCGTCGGTCAGCTCCGGGAAGCACGGCAGCGTCATCACGCAGATCGCATCGGCCTCGGTATTGGGGAGCGCCACAGAATCAAAAGCGCCCTCATGACAGGGCTGGCGATGATCGCACAGCGGGTAGTGGACCTCGGTCTGCACGCCGGCAGCCTGCAGGTGGGCGCGCAGTGCATCGCGCTGGTCGCAGCGCACGACGTACAGATGGGCCACATTGTCGGCACCGACCACGCCAGCGGATGCAATCTTCGGGTTGGACAACCCCCGCGCGTAGCGGTTGGCGATGTCGCGGCGGCGTAGGTTCCAGCCATCCAGCGAGGTGAGCATATGCCGCAGCATTGCGGCCTGCAGCTCGTCGAGGCGGCTGTTGCGACCGCCGCGCAGGCTGTTGGTGTACTTGGCCGTCCATCCGTACTGGCGAAGCTGTGCTGCACGGGTGGCTAGGGCATCATCGCCGGTCACGATCGCGCCGCCATCGCCCAGTGCGCCCAGATTCTTGGTCGGGTAGAAACTGAAAGAGGCAATATCGCCGAAGCTGCCGGCGCGTCGGCCATTGCGCTCTGCGCCATGCGCCTGTGCGCAATCTTCCACCACCTTGATGCCGCGTGCGTGGCAGAGCGCGACGATGGCCTCGATCTCGGCCAACTGACCGTACAGATGGGTCACGATCACGGCCTTGGGCGTGGTCTTGCCCGCGAGCGCAGCCTCCAGTGCGGCGACGGACATCAATCCCGTGCCTGCACCGGTATCGACGAAGATCGGCGCCGCACCACAGGCCAGAACGGCGCTGGTGCCGTACATGGCGGCATTGGCCACCACGGCGACCCGATCGCCCTGGCCAATGCCCAGTGCCTTCAGCGAGAGTTCCAGGGCGTCGGTGCCGTTGGCGACGCTGACGCAGTGGCGGGCGCCACAGTAGCCGGCGAACTCCTGCTCGAAGGCCTTCACGTTCGGGCCGAGGACGTAGTAGCCGCTGGCGATGATGTCGCCGGCGATCTGGGACAGCTTGTCCTGCAAGGGAGCGATGTGGCGGGAAAGCGAGTTGACAGGAATCAGAGCGTCCATGGGATCCGCAGAGTTTGAGTAGATGTGGAAGTTGGAATGACGTGCCGCCTAGTGTGGGGCACGGTTGTACTGATCTTTGAACCAGACGATATCGTCTGGCTCCAGGTAGCTACCGGATTGAATTTCGAACAGTTCTGGCGGAACGTTGTCCGGATTCTTCAAGCTGCGCGTGAGACCCTGCGGGTCGCGCAACGCCCATGAACGGAAGTACGCCGCTGTTCCAGAAGTCCCTTTCCGAAGCGGTGAAGGTCTCAGCTGTCGCCAGATCCGGGTTCTCCACAAAGCGGTCAGAGGCACAGGGAGGGAGTCAAAGAAGGCATTGTAGATCGGTCTGAAATTATAGCGACACGTTCTGCCAGGACGGATCATTTGTGCGCCACTGCCGGTCGACCGCATCTGGATTCTTCAAGAAAACCGCGTAGTCGGGAAGAGTACGCGGTGTGCTTGCCCCGGGCTCAGTTCAACGCCTGTTCCAGCTCCGGAAGCAGCGAGAACAAATCCCCAACCAACCCGATATCGGCAATCTCGAAGATCGGCGACTCCGGGTCCTTGTTGATCGCAACGATCGTGCCGGCGTCCTTGATGCCGGTCAGATGCTGGATAGCGCCGCTGATGCCGATCGCCACATAGAGCTCTGGCGCGATGATCTTGCCGGTCTGGCCGACCTGCAGCTCATTGGGCACGTAACCGGCGTCCACCGCGGCGCGCGAGGCGCCCACGGCCGCGCCGAGTTTGTCGGCCAGGCTGTAGATGTGCTTGAAGTTCTCGGCCGAGCCGACGCCGCGGCCGCCGGAGACCACGCGCTTGGCGCTCTGTAGGTCGGGGCGGTCGGAGCTGCCCGCGGCCAGGCCGATGAAACGGGTGTGGGTCGGGAGTGTGGCATCGACATTGACCGCCTCGACCGCCGCGCTTCCGCCGCCGGCCGCTTCCGGCCACGAGGCGCTTCGCACGGTTGCCACCACGATCTGGTCGGCCGGCGCTTTCACTGTGATGATCGCGTTGCCGGCGTAGATCGGGCGCTTGAAGGTGTAGGCATCTTCGACCGACATCAGGTCGGAGATCTGGTTCACGCCCAGCAACGCCGCCACGACCGGCATCAGGTCCTTGCCGAAGGTGGTGGAGGGGCCGAACACGTGCGTATAGCCCTGGCCGGCAAGCTGGGCGATCTGCGGCCCCAGCACCTGCGCGATGGCATGTTCGTTGGCGGGGTTGGCCACCGTCAGCACGCGTGCGACGCCCGCCAACTGCGCGGCCTGCGCGGCAACGGCGGCAGGATCGGCCGCCAGCACGACGATGTCGATGGACCCGGCAGACACCGCCAGCGCTGCGCTGAGGGTCTTGGCCGTGGCGGCGTTGAGCTGGCCGTTGAGATGTTCGGCGACGACGATGATCTTGGCCATTACAACAATCCCTTCTGCTTGAGTGCGGCCACCAGTTCGGCGGCATCCTTCACCATCACGCCGCGGCTGCGCTTGGCCGGCGCTGCGTAGTGCGTGGTGGTCAGACTGTCGTGGGAGTCAACGGCCAGGTCTGCAAAGGCCAGCGTTTCCAGCGGCTTGCTCTTGGCCTTCATGATGTCCGGCAGCTTGATGAAACGCGGCTCGTTCAGGCGCAGATCGGTGGTAATGACGGCCGGCAGGTCCACTTCCAGCGTTTCCAGGCCGGCGTCGACCTCGCGCGTCACTGTAGCCTTGCCATCGGCGACCACCAGCTTGCCGGCGAAGGTCGCCTGCGGGCGGCCCCACAACGTGGCGAGCATCTGGCCGGTCTGGTTGGCGTCGTCGTCGATCGCCTGCTTGCCCAGGATGACCAGGTCCGGCTGTTCCTTCTCGACCAGCTTGAGCAGGGTGCGGGCGGCGGTCAACGGTTGAATCGCCGCGTCGGTCACCACGTGGATGGCGCGGTTGGCGCCCATGGCCAGGCCGTTGCGCAGGTGCGCGGCCGCGTCGGCCGGGGCCAGGGTGGCGACCACCACCTCGGTGGCGATGCCGGCGTCGCGCAGGCGCAACGCCTCTTCCAGGGCGATTTCGTCGAACGGGTTCGGCGAGAGCTTGACACCGTCGGTCACCACACCGGAGCCATCCGGCTTGACCTGAATGCGGACGTTGTAGTCCACCACGCGCTTGTAGGCGACGAGGATTTTCATCGTGTACGAGATCCTTCAGCTATTGCGGGAAGGCCCGGCCGCGGCGGCAGGCTCGGGAGTGCGTCCATTCTAACCGGGGGCGGCGTACCGTGCGATGGCGTATGGATGCTGCGCTGCGGCAGTCGGACGCAGCGATGTGGGCGATGCTTAAGCTCGGTCTTGCCTGGACCATATATCCTGTGTGGCTTGAAAATGCAGCGCGGGTGCGCGCGACCAGGAGGGTAGATAGTGGCGACTTGGCTAGTAACCGGCGGGGCCGGCTTCATCGGCGGAAATTTTGTTCTGGAGGCGGTCTCTCGCGGGATCCGCGTGGTCAATCTGGACGCGCTCACTTATGCGGGCAATCTGAATACGCTGGCGTCGCTGGAAGGCAATGCCGACCATATCTTCGTCAAGGGCGACATCGGTGATGGAGCGCTTGTGACTCGCTTGCTGCAGGAACATCAGCCGGACGCGGTGCTGAACTTTGCAGCCGAAAGCCATGTCGATCGCTCGATCGAAGGCCCTGGCGCCTTCATCCAGACCAATGTGGTCGGCACTTTGGCCCTGCTCGAGGCAGTGCGCGACTATTGGAAAGCACTGCCGGACACGCGCCGTGATGCCTTCCGCTTCCTGCATGTGTCCACCGACGAGGTCTATGGCACGCTCGGTGAGACCGGCAAGTTCACCGAAACCACGCCGTATGCGCCCAATTCGCCGTACTCGGCGTCCAAGGCGGCATCGGATCATCTGGTGCGCGCGTTTCACCACACCTACGGGCTGCCGGTGCTGACCACCAACTGCTCGAACAACTACGGTCCGTATCACTTCCCCGAAAAACTCATTCCGTTGGTCATTGCCAAGGCGCTGGCTGGCGAGCCGCTGCCGGTCTATGGCGATGGCAAGCAGGTGCGCGACTGGTTGTTCGTCAGCGACCACTGCGAGGCGATCCGCACCGTGCTGGCCAAGGGCCGGGTCGGCGAGACTTACAACGTGGGCGGCAATTCGGAGCGGCAGAACATCGAGGTCGTGCAGGCGATCTGCGCGCTGCTGGATCAGCATCGCCCGCGCGAAGATGGCAAGCCGCGTGAGAGCCAGATCGCCTACGTCACCGACCGCCCCGGGCACGATCGTCGGTATGCGATCGATGCCTCCAAGTTGAAGGACGAGCTGGGCTGGGAGCCGGCGTACACCTTCGAGCAGGGCATCGCATTGACGGTGGACTGGTATCTGACCAACCAAACCTGGGTCCAAGGCGTGCTGGATGGTAGCTATCGACTGGAACGCATCGGCGCAACGGTTTAACGCGCGCACCCCCGGCACGAGCCCGCGCGTTTTGGTGCAGGCTGCCCTAAAGGAATATCTGTGATGACACAACGTAAAGGCATCATCCTGGCGGGCGGCTCCGGCACCCGCCTGTACCCCATCACCAAGGGCGTCAGCAAACAGCTGCTGCCGGTGTACGACAAGCCGATGATCTACTACCCGCTGAGCGTGCTGATGCTCGCGGGTATCCGGGACATCTTGATCATCAACACGCCGCACGAGCAGGCGCTGTTCCAGTCGCTGTTGGGCGATGGCGCGCAGTGGGGCGTCAATATCCAGTACGCCGTGCAACCCAGCCCGGACGGGTTGGCGCAGGCCTATCTGATCGGACGCGACTTCGTAGGCGGCAAGCCGAGTTGCCTGGTATTGGGCGACAATATTTTCCATGGCCACGGTTTGACCGATACCTTGCGCCGCGCCGACGCGCGCGAGCAGGGTGCGACGGTGTTCGGCTACTGGGTCAACGATCCGGAGCGCTACGGTGTTGCCGAATTCGATCAGCACGGCAAGGTCATCGACATTGCCGAAAAGCCGGAAAAGCCACGCTCCAACTATGCGGTCACCGGTTTGTATTTCTATGATGGCAAGGCCAGCGATTATGCGGCTGCCTTGAAGCCGTCGCCGCGCGGCGAGCTGGAAATCACCGATCTCAATCGTTGCTATCTCGATGCTGGCGACTTGCATCTGGAGCCGCTGGGTCGCGGGTATGCGTGGCTGGATACCGGCACGCATCAGTCTTTGCACGAAGCGGCGAATTTCATCGAGACCATCCAGATGCGACAGGGCTTGCAGGTGTGCTGTCCGGAGGAGATTGCATTCGGTCAAGGCTGGATCGATGCCGAGCAGCTGGAGCGTCTGGCGGCGCCGTTGTTGAAGAATGACTATGGCAAGTATTTGACTGCATTAGCCAAGCGTGGGGCTGTCCATTGAAAGTGATCGAAACGACGTTGCCCGGCTGCGTCGTCATCGAGCCTGCGGTCTTCGGTGATGAGCGCGGTCAGTTCTTCGAAACATGGAATGCGGAGCGCTTTGGGCAGCACGGCCTGCCGACGAGTTTTGTGCAAAGTAACGTCTCCACGTCCGCCAGGGGCGTGCTACGTGGTCTGCACTATCAGTGGCCTCGACCGCAGGGCAAATTGGTGAGCGTGCTTGAAGGCGAGGTGTACGATGTCGCGGTGGATATCCGCGCTGGGTCTCCCCACTTCGGGCGTTGGACCGCTGTTTTACTGAGCGCAGAAAATCGACGCCAAGTCTGGATACCTGAAGGCTTTGCACATGGTTTCGCAGTACTTTCAGAGAAAGCATTGTTCAGCTATCTGTGCACCGATGTGTACGTCAAGGAAGCGGATGCAGGCGTGCGTTGGGACGATGCGGCGATCGGGATCGATTGGCCGGTCAGCGATCCGTCGCTGTCCGCCAAGGATGCCAAGGCGCCGTTCCTGGATGAGGTGCCAGTCGATCGTTTGCCGGTGTATAGGCCGTGACCACGCTGGTGTTCGGTGCGAACGGGCAGGTAGGGGCGGAACTGCTACGCGCATTGGCTGCCGATGGCGCGGTGCAGGCGACGACACGCAGTGGCCGATTGCCTGATGGTAGCGCGTGCGAGACCGCAGACTTCGACGCACCGGAAACTTTGCCAGCCTTGCTGGACCGGATTGGCCCGTCGCTTGTCGTCAATGCTGCGGCCTACACGGCAGTGGATTGCGCCGAGCAGGATCGCGTCAGCGCGATGCGGGCGAATGCGCAGGCACCTTTGACCATTGCGGCATGGTGTGCCGCCCGTGACGTGCCGCTGGTGCATTACTCGACCGATTACGTCTTCGACGGCCAGGACACCGCCCCCTATCTTGAGGATGCCCAAACCTCGCCGCTAGGCGTGTATGGCGAAACCAAGCTCGCTGGTGAGAACGCCATCCGTGCTTCCGGCGCGCAGCATCTGATCCTGCGTACGGCATGGGTGTACGCATCGCACGGCGCGAATTTCCTGCGCACCATGTTGCGTGTCGGCGCCGAGCGCGACGAGCTACGCGTGGTGGCCGATCAGATCGGAACGCCGACGCCGGCGGCGTTGATCGCCGATATCACTGCACAGTTGCTTCGGCAACGCACCGCCGAAACATCGGGTACCTGGCATCTCACTGCTGCAGGGCAGACCAGCTGGCATGGCTTTGCCGAGGCGATCTTCGAAGAGGCTGTGAGCGCAGGACTGCTGCCGCGTGCGCCGCGCGTGGTACCGATCACCACCGCAGACTATCCGACCCCTGCGAAGCGGCCGGCGTATTCGCGGTTGTCGATCGAGAAACTGCAGCGCGATTTCGACATCGTGCTGCCGGAATGGCGACCTGGCTTGCAGCGCGTGATTGCCGAAGTCGCCGCTGCCAGACAGTAAAAGTCGCGGCTCAGATCGGTGGCAACCACGCTACCTGCCGACGAAATGAGAGCCGCAAAAGCAAACAGCCGGGAATCCCCGGCTGTTTGCTTT
>Ga0209301_100099_pt1 | contig 12897 bp, 6 predicted proteins | sample MSEELM_DM5_FD_187541 | JGI IMG/M metagenome (GOLD analysis project Ga0209301, IMG submission 187541) | Subsurface microbial communities from deep shales in West Virginia, USA - MSEEL M_DM5 (SPAdes) (version 2) | ecosystem: Environmental > Aquatic > Deep subsurface > Shale gas/oil reservoir >...
GTCAGCGCAGCGGTCAACGTGGTCTTGCCATGGTCGACGTGACCGATGGTGCCGACGTTAACGTGCAGCTTTTCGCGAAGAAATTTAGCTCTTGCCATGACTAACTACCTCTAAATTGGAAAATTTTGTGAAGCGGCTGAGCGAACTCAGCCCTTCTTGGTGACGGCGTCGGCGATGTTGGCCGGTGCCTCTTCGTAGTGGTCGAATTCCATTGAGAACGTCGCGCGACCCTGGCTCATCGAGCGCAGCGAGGTCGCGTAGCCGAACATTTCACCCAGCGGAATCATCGCGTTGATGATCTTGCCCGACGGGCTGTCGTCCTGACCCTGCAACACGCCACGACGGCGGCTCACGTCGCCCATCACGTCACCCAGGTAATCCTCCGGGCTGACGATTTCGACCTTCATGATCGGCTCCAGCAACACCGGGCTGGCTTTCGCGAAGCCCTGCTTGAACGCCATCGACGCGGCCAGCTTGAACGCCATTTCCGAGGAGTCGACGTCGTGGTACGAGCCGAACACCAGCTTGACCTTCACGCCCACCACCGGGAAGCCGGCGATCGGACCACTGGTGATCGTTTCGCGCAGACCCTTTTCAACCGAGGGGATGAATTCCTTCGGGATGATGCCGCCGGTGATGTCGTTGATGAAGAGGAAATCGTCCTTGACGCTATCGTTCTTGCGATCTTCTTCGGTCATCGGCGACAGCTCGATCACCACGTGACCGTACTGACCCTTACCACCGGACTGCTTGGCGTGCTTGTAGTCGGACTTGACGTCCGACTTGCGGATCGTTTCGCGGTAGGCCACCTGCGGCTTGCCGACGTTGGCCTCGACATTGAATTCGCGACGCATGCGGTCGACGATGATGTCCAGGTGCAACTCGCCCATGCCCGAGATGATGGTCTGGCCGGATTCTTCGTCGGTCTTGACGCGGAACGAGGGATCTTCCTGCGCCAGACGGCCCAGGGCCATGCCCATCTTTTCCTGGTCCGACTTGGTCTTCGGCTCCACCGCCATCGAGATCACCGGCTCCGGGAACACCATGCGCTCCAGGGTGATGATCTTGTCCTGCGCACAGAGGGTGTCACCGGTGGTGACGTCCTTCAGGCCCACAGCCGCGGCGATGTCGCCCGCACGCACTTCCTTGATCTCTTCGCGGTTGTTGGAGTGCATCTGCAGGATGCGGCCCACGCGCTCTTTCTTCGACTTGACCGGGTTGTAGACCTGGTCGCCGGAGTTCAAGGTGCCCGAGTAGACACGGAAGAACGTCAGCGAACCGACGAACGGGTCGGTCATGATCTTGAACGCCAGTGCCGAGAACGGCGCGGTGTCCGTCGCATCACGGGTGTCTTCCTTCTCGTTCTCGTCGATGCCCTGCACCGGCGGACGATCGGCAGGCGATGGCAGCAGGTGCACGACGCCGTCGAGCATGGCCTGCACGCCCTTGTTCTTGAACGCCGAGCCACAGAACACCGGCACGATCTCGACCTTCAGGGTGCGCTCGCGCAGACCCGACAGGATCTCGTCTTCGCTCAGGTCGCCGTCGTTGAGGTACTTGTCCATCAGGGCTTCACTGGCTTCAGCAGCCGCTTCGACCATGAACGAACGCGCCTCGGTCGCCACATCGACCAGATCGGCCGGAATGTCGCGGTATTCGAAGGTGGTGCCCTGCGAAGCGGTGTCCCAATGGATCGCCTTCATCTTGAGCAGATCGACCACGCCCTCAAAGCCGTCTTCGGCGCCGATCGGCACCTGCATCGGCACAGCATAAGCGCCCAGACGGGCCTTCAGCTGCTCGACGACCTTGTCGAAGTTGGCACCGGTACGGTCCATCTTGTTGACGAAGGCCATGCGCGGCACCGAGTACTTGTTGGCCTGACGCCACACGGTCTCGGACTGCGGCTGCACGCCACCCACGGCGCACAGCACGAACACCGCACCGTCGAGCACGCGCAAGGAACGCTCCACTTCGATGGTGAAGTCGACGTGCCCGGGGGTATCGATGATGTTGAAGCGGTGCTGCGGCATGGACTTGTCCATACCCGTCCAGAATGCGGTGGTCGCAGCGGAGGTGATGGTGATGCCACGCTCCTGCTCCTGCTCCATCCAGTCCATCACTGCAGCGCCGTCATGGACTTCGCCGATCTTGTGACTGACGCCGGTGTAGAACAGGATGCGCTCGGACGTGGTGGTCTTGCCGGCGTCGATGTGCGCCATGATGCCGAAGTTGCGGTAACGCTCGATGGGAGTGGTACGGGCCACGGGGAGCCTCTCAATTTCTTGGATTTCGGATGGCCGAACGCCGCCTTTCGGCGGCCTTCGGATTGGATGCGACGCTTTGCGCGTCGCAAACAGCACTCATATGGTGCTGAAGGGCCCCGTTACCAAGGCCCCCGAGGTCACCAGCGGTAATGTGCGAACGCCTTGTTCGCCTCCGCCATACGGTGAGTCTCTTCGCGCTTCTTGATCGCGCCGCCACGGCTTTCCGAGGCGTCCAACAGTTCTGCAGCCAGCTTGCGCGGCATGGTGTTCTCACCACGCTTGCGCGCGGAATCGATCAACCAGCGCATTGCCAGCGCCATACGACGGGAGGAGCGCACTTCGACGGGCACCTGATAGGTAGCACCACCGACGCGACGCGATTTGACTTCGACAGCCGGGGCCACGTTGTCCAGTGCTTTCTGCACCAGCTCGACGGCATTCGGATTCTTTTCGCCAATGACGTCCATTGCGCCATAGACAATTTTCTCAGCAACCGACTTCTTGCCACTTTGCATCACCATATTGATGAAGCGGGCAATGGTTTCGCTGCCATGCTTTGGATCAGGCAGGACGGTGCGCTGCGGAGTAGAACCTTTACGGGACATTGGTGTATTTCCTTAGCTCTTCGGGCGCTTGGCGCCGTACTTGGAACGACCTTGACGGCGCTTTGCGACGCCGGCGGCGTCCAGCGAACCACGGACGGTGTGATAACGCACACCGGGAAGATCCTTGACGCGACCACCACGAATCAGGACCACGGAGTGCTCCTGCAGGTTGTGGCCTTCACCACCGATGTAGCTGATGACCTCTTCCTGGTTCGTCAGGCGCACCTTGGCGACCTTACGAAGGGCCGAGTTCGGCTTCTTCGGGGTTGTGGTATAGACGCGTGTGCAAACGCCACGGCGCTGCGGACACTTGTCCAGTGCCGGGGAGGCACTCTTGTAGGTGGTCGCCTGCCGAGGCTTGCGGACCAGCTGATTAATCGTTGCCATCAGTCGATTCTTCTGATTGGAGGCCAAAAAACGGCCTTGCATGAAAACGAAGGCAGGCCGAATAACGGCCCGCCGAGACAGGGAAGTATAGCTGGCAGGACGAAACTCCGTCAACTTCACGGAAATCTAACCCTGCTGGCCCATCCAAAGGCCGGAAAACGGAGGGCCTCCTGCCCTCCTTTTCGCTTGGCTACCGGCGGCCTTGCGGCCGCCGTCGGAGCGCTTACTCCTCGTCCGCACCAGCGTCGGCCACGGTCGCGACCGGTTCAGCCACTGCCGGCTTGCCGGACAGCGTTTCCATCTCCGAGTCGGTCAGACCCGATGCCTTGCGACGACCGGCGTGATACGCCAGACCGGTACCGGCCGGAATCAGACGACCCACGATGACGTTTTCCTTCAGACCGCGCAGGTTGTCGCGGGTGCCGCGGACGGCAGCCTCGGTCAACACGCGTGTGGTCTCCTGGAACGACGCCGCCGAGATGAACGACTCGGTGGCCAGCGAGGCCTTGGTGATACCCAGCAGCACCGGGTCGTACTTGGCCGGCAGCTCGTTGCGCGTGACCAGGCGAGCATTTTCCTCGATGACGCGCTGACGCTCGACCTGCTCGCCGTTGAGGAACTTGCTGTTGCCCTGATCGGTGATCTCGACCTTGCGCAGCATCTGGCGAGTGATCACCTCGATGTGCTTGTCGTTGATCTTCACGCCCTGCAGGCGGTACACGTCCTGGATTTCCTTGACCAGATACGCGGCCAGCGGCTCGACACCCAGCAGACGCAGGATGTCCTGCGGGCTCGGCTCGCCGTCCACCACGGTCTCGCCCTTGGTCACGTGCTCGCCTTCGAACACGATGATCTGGCGGTACTTGGGGATCAGCTCTTCGTGTTCGCTGCCATCGGTGTCCTTGATGATCAGACGCTGCTTGCCCTTGGTGTCCTTACCGAAGCTGATGATGCCCGAGCGCTCGGCCAGGATCGCAGGATCCTTCGGCTTGCGTGCTTCGAACAGATCGGCCACGCGCGGCAGACCACCGGTGATGTCGCGGGTCTTCGACGCTTCCTGCGGGATCTTCGCCACCACGTCGCCCACGCCGACGGCGGCGCCGTCCTGCAGGTTGACGATCGAGCGCGGCGGCAGCAGGTACTGCGCCGGCAGATCCGTGTTCGGAATGGTCAGATCATTGCCCTTGGCATCAACGATGCACACGATCGGGCGCAGCTCCTTGGCCTGGGCACCACGACGCTTCGGGTCGGTGATTTCGCGCGACGCCAGACCAGTCAGTTCGTCGGTCTTCTCGATGACGGTGACGCCGTCGACGAAGTCGATGAAGCGAATGAAACCGGCCACTTCCGACACGATCGGGTGGTTATGCGGATCCCAATTGGCCACGGCCTGACCGGCCTTGACTGCATCACCATCCTTGGCGGTGATGGTGGCACCGTAGGGCAGCTTGTAGCGCTCACGCTCACGGCCATGGCCATCGAGCACGGACAGTTCGCCCGAACGCGAGACCGCAACCAGTGCGCCGCTGGCATGCGCCACCGACTTGAGGTTGTTGAACTTCACCGAACCGGTGGTCTTGACGGTGATGTTGTCCACCGCAGCCGCACGCGATGCCGCACCACCGATGTGGAACGTACGCATGGTCAGCTGGGTACCCGGCTCACCGATCGACTGCGCGGCGATGACGCCGACCGCTTCGCCGATGTTGACCTGGTGACCACGTGCGAGATCGCGGCCGTAGCAGCGTGCGCACACGCCGAACGAGGATTCGCAGCTGATGGTCGAACGCACCTTCACCGACTGCACGCTGGCGTCTTCCAGCTTGGCAACCCAGGCTTCGTCGAGCAGCGTGTTGCGGGTGACGATCGGTTCTTCGTCGTTGCCCGGCAGGTACACGTCCTCGGCCACGACACGGCCCAGCACGCGCTCCTTCAACGGCTCCACCACGTCGCCGCCTTCCACGATCGGGGTCATGATCAACCCCTCGGTGGTGCCGCAATCGACTTCGGTGATCACCACGTCCTGCGCCACGTCGACCAGACGACGGGTCAGGTAACCCGAGTTCGCCGTCTTCAACGCGGTATCGGCCAGACCCTTACGGGCACCGTGGGTGGAGTTGAAGTACTCCTGCACGTTCAGGCCTTCGCGGAAGTTCGCCTTGATGGGCGTCTCGATGATCGAGCCGTCCGGACGCGCCATCAGGCCGCGCATACCGGCCAGCTGACGGATCTGCGCCTGGCTACCACGCGCACCGGAGTCGGCCATGATGTAGAGCGAGTTCATCGACTTCTGGTCGATGGTTTCGCCCTTGGCATTTTCGACCTTCTCGGTACCGATGGTGTCCATCATCGCCTTGGCGATGCGCTCGCTGGTACGCGACCAGATGTCCACGACCTTGTTGTAGCGCTCGCCGGCGGTGACCAGACCGGACTGGTACTGCTCCTGGATTTCCAGCACTTCGGCTTCTGCCTCGGTGAGGATGCCCTTCTTCTCGTCCGGAATCAGCATGTCGTCGATGCCGATCGACACGCCTGCGCGGGTTGCGTAGGCATAGCCGGTGTACATCAGCTTGTCGGCGAACACGACCGTGTCCTTCAAGCCCAGCAGACGGTAGCTGGAGTTGATCAGACGCGAGATGTTCTTCTTGGTCATCTCGGTGTTGGCCAGCTGGAACGGCAGGCCTTCGGGCAGGATTTCGCTCAGCAGCGCACGACCGACCGTGGTATCCACGATCGAGGTGCCGCTGGTGCGCTTGCCATCAACGGTGTCGACGTCCACCTGGGTGATGCGGACCTTGACCTTGGCGTGCAGTTCCACCACGCGGTTGTCGTAGGCGCGCTTCACTTCGCTGGTGTTGGCAAACACCATGCCCTCGCCCTTCTTGTTCTCCAGGGCGCGGCTCATGTAGTACAGGCCCAACACCACGTCCTGCGACGGCACGATGATCGGCTCGCCGTTGGCCGGCGACAGGATGTTGTTGGTGGACATCATCAGCGCACGCGCTTCCAGCTGGGCTTCCAGCGAGAGCGGCACGTGGACGGCCATCTGGTCACCGTCGAAGTCGGCGTTGAACGCGGTGCAGACCAGCGGATGCAGCTGGATGGCCTTGCCTTCGATCAACACCGGCTCGAACGCCTGGATGCCCAGACGGTGCAGGGTCGGCGCACGGTTCAGCAGCACCGGATGCTCGCGGATCACCTCTTCCAGGATGTCCCAGACTTCGGCTTCTTCGCGCTCGACCAGCTTCTTGGCGGCCTTGATGGTGGTGGCCAGGCCGCGACGCTGCAGCTTGGCGAACACGAACGGCTTGAACAGCTCCAGCGCCATCTTCTTCGGCAGGCCGCACTGGTGCAGCTTGAGGTACGGACCGACGGTGATGACCGAACGACCAGAGTAGTCCACGCGCTTGCCGAGCAGGTTCTGACGGAACCGGCCCTGCTTGCCCTTGATCATGTCGGCCAGCGACTTCAGCGGACGCTTGTTGGTGCCGGTGATCGCACGACCGCGCCGGCCGTTGTCCAGCAGCGCATCCACCGATTCCTGCAGCATGCGCTTTTCGTTGCGCACGATGATGTCCGGAGCGTTGAGCTCCAGCAGGCGGCGCAGACGGTTGTTGCGGTTGATCACGCGGCGGTACAGATCGTTCAGATCCGAGGTCGCGAAGCGGCCACCATCCAGCGGCACCAGCGGACGCAGGTCCGGCGGCAGCACGGGCAACACGGTCATGACCATCCACTCCGGACGGTTACCCGACTCCAGGAAGGCTTCGATCAGTTTGATGCGCTTGGTGAGACGCTTGAGCTTGGTTTCCGAACCGGTGCTGGCGATTTCTTCGCGCAGACGGGTCATTTCCGACTGCAGGTCGATCGTGCGCAGCAGCTCGTACACGGCCTCGGCGCCCATGGCGGCGTCGAAGTCGTCGTTGTACTCCTGGCGTGCGGTCAGGTACTGCTCTTCGGTCAGCAGCTGGCGGCGCTCGAGCGGGGTCAGGCCCGGCTCGGTGACGACATAGGCTTCGAAGTACAGCACGCGCTCGATGTCACGCAGGGTCATGTCCAGCATCAGGCCGATGCGCGACGGCAGCGACTTGAGGAACCAGATGTGCGCGACCGGCGAGGCCAGGTCGATGTGACCCATGCGCTCGCGACGCACCTTGGCCAGGGTGACTTCGGTGCCGCACTTTTCGCAGACCACGCCACGGTGCTTCATGCGCTTGTACTTGCCGCACAGGCACTCGTAGTCCTTGATCGGTCCGAAGATGGCGGCGCAGAACAGGCCGTCACGCTCGGGCTTGAAGGTCCGGTAGTTGATGGTTTCGGGCTTCTTCACTTCGCCGTAGGACCACGAACGAATCAGGTCCGGCGACGCCAGCGCGATCTTGATCGCGTCGAAATCCAGCGTCTGGCGCTGCTGATTGAAGAGATTGAGCAGGTCTTTCATTTGATATCTCCGGGTCGGAGGAATTTCGTATCTGAGATGAAACAGGCGGTCATGCGGGAGGACACCGGGCGCCGCGTGGCGGCCCCCGGGTCCTGTCCGATCACTCTTCCAGTTCCATGTTGATCGCCAGCGAGCGGATTTCCTTCACCAACACGTTGAAGGATTCAGGCATGCCCGCGACCATCTCGTGCTCACCATCGACGATGTTCTTGTACATCTGGTTGCGGCCCTGCACGTCGTCGGACTTCACCGTCAGCATTTCCTGCAAGGTGTAGGCCGCGCCGTAGGCTTCCAGCGCCCAGACTTCCATCTCACCGAAGCGCTGACCACCGAACTGCGCCTTGCCGCCCAGCGGCTGCTGGGTAACGAGCGAGTACGGGCCGGTCGAGCGGGCATGCATCTTGTCGTCGACCAAGTGGTTCAACTTCAGGTAATGCATGTAGCCAACCGTGGTCTTGCGATCGAACGCTTCGCCGGTACGACCGTCGTACAGCTGGGTCTGACCGCTCTGCGGCAGTTCGGCCAGTTCCAGCATGCGCTTGATCTCCGCTTCGCTGGCACCGTCGAACACCGGGGTGGCCATCGGCACGCCATCGATCAGGTTCTTGCCCAGGTTGAGCAATTCCTCATCGCTGAACTGCGACAGGTCCACGCGCTCGGCATTGATCGCGCTGTCGTGGTTGTAGATGTCGTCGAGGAACTTGCGCAGCTCGCTGACTGCGGTCTGGGCTTCCAGCATGCGCTGGATCTTGCGACCCAGGCCCTTGGCTGCCCAGCCCAGATGCACTTCCAGGATCTGGCCGATGTTCATACGCGACGGCACGCCCAGCGGGTTCAGCACGATGTCGACCGGCTCGCCGGTGGCCATGTACGGCATGTCCTCGACAGGCACGACGTTGGAGACCACACCCTTGTTGCCGTGGCGGCCTGCCATCTTGTCGCCTGGCTGGATGCGGCGCTTCACTGCCAGGAACACCTTGACCATCTTCAGCACGCCCGGTGCGAGGTCATCGCCCTGGGTGATCTTGCCGCGCTTGTCGGCGAAGCGTGCTTCGAATTCCTTCTCGTGCGCCTGGATCTGCTTCTGCGCGCGTTCGATCGCATCGGCTGCGTCGTCGTCCTTCATGCGCAGCTGGAACCAGTCGGACTTCTTCAGGCCGTCCAGGTACGCGTCGGTGACGTTGTCGCCCTTCTTCAGGTTCGGACCGCCATTGGCGACCTTGCCCACGATCTGGGACCTCAACCGTGCGTAGATGGCCGCTTCAAGGATGCGGAACTGGTCGTCGAAGTCCTTCTTGACGCGCTTGATCTCGGATTCCTCGATCTGGCGCGCACGCTTGTCCTTCTCGATGCCGTCGCGGGTGAAGACCTGCACGTCGATGACGGTGCCGTCCATGCCCGGGGGCACGCGCAGCGAGCTGTCCTTCACGTCGGACGCCTTCTCACCGAAGATCGCACGCAGCAGCTTTTCTTCCGGGGTCAGCTGGCTCTCGCCCTTCGGCGTGACCTTGCCGACCATGATGTCGCCGGCGCGCACTTCTGCACCGATGTACACAACGCCGCTTTCATCCAGACGGTTCAACGCCTGCTCGGACACGTTCGGGATGTCGGCGGAAATTTCCTCCGGCCCCAGCTTGGTGTCACGCGCAACGCAGGTCAGTTCTTCGATGTGGATCGTGGTGTAACGATCCTCTTCCACCACGCGCTCGGAGAGCAGGATGGAGTCTTCGAAGTTGTAGCCGTTCCAGGGCATGAAGGCGATCAGCATGTTCTGACCCAGCGCCAGTTCACCGATGTCGGTGGACGGGCCGTCGGCCAGCACGTCGCCGCGCGCGATCACGTCACCCACGTTCACCAGCGGACGCTGGTTGATGCAGGTGTTCTGGTTGGAGCGGGTGTACTTGATCAGGTTGTAGATATCCACGCCGGCATCGGTGCCGCCGCCAATTTCTGCCTCATTGACCTTGACCACGATGCGTGCGGCGTCGATCTGCTCGATCACACCACCACGGCGGGCATTCACAGTCACGCCCGAGTCGCGCGCAACCGCACGCTCGATACCGGTACCCACCAGCGGCTTCTGCGAACGCAGGGTCGGCACGGCCTGGCGCTGCATGTTGGCGCCCATCAGTGCACGGTTTGCGTCATCGTGTTCCAGGAACGGCACCAGCGCCGCGGCGACCGACACGGTCTGCATCGGCGAGACGTCCATGAAGTGCACTTCAGCCGGCGGCTTGAGCAGCGACTCGCCCTGGAACCGGCACGGCACGAACTGCTCGGTGAGCATGTTCTTGGCGTCGGTCAGCGCATTCGCCTGTGCGATCACGTACTCGTTTTCTTCGATCGCCGACAGGTACTCGACGTCGTCGGAGACCTTGCCGTCCAGCACCTTACGGTACGGCGTCTCAAGGAAGCCGTACTGGTTGGTGCGGGCGAACACGGCCAGCGAGTTGATCAGGCCGATGTTCGGGCCTTCCGGTGTTTCGATGGTGCAGACGCGGCCGTAATGGATCGGATGCACGTCGCGCACTTCGAAGCCGGCGCGCTCGCGGGTCAGACCGCCCGGGCCCAGCGCGGAGACGCGACGCTTGTGCGTCACTTCCGACAGCGGGTTGTTCTGGTCCATGAACTGCGACAGCTGCGAGGAGCCGAAGAACTCCTTGATCGCAGCAGCCACTGGCTTGGCGTTGATCAGTTCCTGCGGGGTCAGACCTTCCGACTCCGCCATCGACAGACGCTCCTTGACCGCGCGCTCGACGCGGACCAGGCCCACGCGGAACACGTTCTCGGCCATTTCGCCGACCGAACGCACGCGACGGTTGCCCAGGTGATCGATGTCATCGACCACGCCGCGACCGTTGCGGATCTCGGTCAGCACCTTGATCACTTCCAGGATGTCGGAGGTGTCGGCGTGCTCGGCGACCAGACGCTTGGATTCTTCGTCGTTACGCTCGGCAAAGTACTTCTTGTCGTACAGCACCGACTCGCCCAGCACTTCCTTGCGGCCGACACGACGGTTGAACTTCATCCGGCCGACCGTGGACAGGTCATAGCGCTCGAAGGTGAAGAACAGGTTGTGGAACAGGTTCTGCGCGGCTTCCTTGGTCGGCGGCTCGCCAGGACGCATCATGCGGTAGATCTCGACCAGCGCTTCCAGCTGCGTCTTGGTCGGGTCGATACGCAAGGTGTTGGACAGGTACGGGCCACGATCCAGGTCGTTCACCCACAGGGTGCCCACGGCATCGACGCCGGCCTTGCGGAACGCAGCCAGCTGGTCTTCGCTGATTTCGTCGTTGGCATTGGCCAGCAGCTCGCCGGTCGAGCCATCGACCACGTCGTGCGACAGGATGCGGCCGACCAGGTAGTCGTCCGGCACGGCCAGCGCGGCAACGCCGGCGGCTTCCAGCTGCTTGACGTGACGCGCGGTGATGCGCTTGCCGGCTTCCACGATGACCTTGTCGCCATCGGCCAGGTCGAAGTTCAGCGTTTCGCCACGCAGACGCTCCGGCACCAGCTCCAGCTGCACGCCTTCATCGGGGTTGATGTGGAACGTGTTGATCTCGAAGAACTCGGCCAACATCTCTTCGTTGTTGTAGCCAAGCGCACGCAGCAGGATCGAGACCGGCAGCTTGCGGCGACGGTCGATACGGGTGAACAGCGCATCCTTCGGGTCGAACTCGAAGTCCAGCCAGGAACCGCGGTACGGAATGATGCGGGCGCTGTACAGCAGCTTGCCCGAGCTGTGGGTCTTGCCACGGTCGTGGTCGAAGAACACACCCGGCGAACGGTGCAGCTGCGAGACGATCACGCGCTCGGTACCGTTGACGATGAAGGTGCCGTTTTCGGTCATCAACGGAATTTCGCCGAGATAGACCTCCTGCTCCTTCACGTACTTGATGGCCTTGGTCGACGACTCGCGGTCGTAGATCACCAGGCGCACGGTCACGCGCAGCGGCGCGCCATAGCTCATGCCGCGCTGACGGCATTCACGCTCGTCAAACACGGGCTCGCCCAACTTGTAACCAACGTATTCCAGCGCGGCGTTGCCGCTGTAGCTGGAAATCGGGAACACCGACTTCAGAGCCGCGTGCAGACCGAGGTCCTTGCGCTTGTTGGGCTCCACGTCTTCCTGCAGGAATTCGCGGTAGGAATCCACCTGGATGGCAAGCAGGAACGGCACTTCGAGAATCGAGCGCTGCTTACCGAAGTCCTTGCGGATACGCTTCTTTTCGGTGAACGAATAAGACGTCATGAGGTCTTCCACCCTGGGCTGCGGGGACCGCGTTGCGGCGGCCCTGAAATAACAAAAGTTGTCAGTTGGAAGTCGCTGGTATTGCCGGCACCAGCACGCCTTCTCCTGCTACTTCCAACTACCAACTCCTTGAGACTGCGAGTTGGATTTGGCCATCCGAAAATGACACCTCTCCGGAACGGCCAAAGGCCGGGGGCTTTACGCCCCCAGCCTTCAGTGCATCACCATGAAACGCGGGGCGATGCAAGATGCCGCTTACTTGACTTCGACGGTCGCGCCGGCTTCGGTCATTTCCTTCTTAATCTTCTCAGCTTCATCCTTGCTGACGCCTTCCTTCAGGATGCCGCCGGCTTCGGTCAGATCCTTGGCTTCCTTCAGACCGAGACCGGTCACGCCGCGCACAGCCTTAATCGCGGCAACCTTGTTGGCGCCGGGGCTGGTCAGCACCACGGTGAACTCGGTCTGCTCTTCGACCACGGCAGCCGGGCCGGCAGCAGCTGCTGCGACCGGGGCAGCGGCGGAGACGCCGAACTTCTCTTCGATGGCCTTGACCAGCTCCATCACTTCCATCAGGGACTTCTCGGCGATGGCGTCGACGATCTGTTCGTTGGTAAGGGACATTGTGATTACCTTTAAATGATTTTCTGGATTGGGGTTCTAGCGAACGCTAGGACATCAAGCTTCGGCAGTCTCGGCGACCGGCGCGGCGGCTTCGTCGCCACCACCCTGCTTGTCGCCAACGGCCTTGACGGCACGGGCGAACATGGCAGCCGGTTCGGACAGCACGCGGGCCAACATGGCCAGAGCCTGGTCGAGGGTCGGCAGCGATGCCAACACGTCCACATGACTGGCCGGGAACAGTTCCCCGCCGATGGACACGACCTTGGCCTGCAACTTGTCGTTGCCCTTGGCAAATTCCTTGATCAGGCGACCGGCAGCGCCGGGCTC
>Ga0209301_100102_pt1 | contig 12710 bp, 14 predicted proteins | sample MSEELM_DM5_FD_187541 | JGI IMG/M metagenome (GOLD analysis project Ga0209301, IMG submission 187541) | Subsurface microbial communities from deep shales in West Virginia, USA - MSEEL M_DM5 (SPAdes) (version 2) | ecosystem: Environmental > Aquatic > Deep subsurface > Shale gas/oil reservoir >...
GCATTGAGCAGCTCGCGCTCCAGCTTGGCCCGCTTCTTGTCGTCGGCTTGCACCTGTGTCTGGGCGTAGACCGCTTCCAGCTCTTCGGCGAGGTGAGCGCGCACCAGACCGGGCACGATCCTGCACAGGTATCCGAAGACGCCGTGCGGGCCGCGTGGGATTGGATCGACGAACGCATGGTCATCGGTTCGGGTGAACGGGTAGACGTTGGTATCGACCTGCGAGGCGGCGCTTTCGATAGCGCTCTCCATGCGGGCAAGTGCGCGCTCCTTGGGCAGCAGCCCGTTGGCAAGGCCTTCAATCTGTTCCTTGAGCTGGCCGATGTTGTCCCGCAGGCGGGCGATGTCAGCGCGGTAATCTGTGGTCATGGTGTGGGTCCGGTCAGGAATTGGGCGACAGGCCCCAATCGGCCAGCGTCTGTTCCAGGTGGTCGGCGGCTGCATGGAATGTAGCGGCGTCGCCGCTCTCCTGCTTGTTCTGCTCAATGGCCTCATCGATCACCCTGGCAATGGCATCAATGCCGTCGCGCTGGCGCTCGAGCTTCGCTCGTTCCCTGGCAATGTGCTGCGCGCGAGCAGGGCCGCTTTCGGTGAATCGTCCGCCGCCTTGAGTGATGCGCTGCTCGGTGCCGTGGTAGGACTCGCTGAGTTCGAGCAGTCGCGCGGCGATGTCACGCCGTGACTGCCGCAAGTCGTTGCTGCGTTCGCGCAGCGCGCGAGCCGTGGCGTAGTGGGCGATGCTGCGGATGCGCAGCCGCTCCAGCTTCACGAGCGCCTCTGGCACGGCCGTGGGCTGTGTGGGGGTTGGGTCAGACATGGCAATGGCTTCCGGTGAGGATCAGGGCGCCCAGGGTCGATTCCGGGCGCTCCTGCAGGGCACGCTGGAACAGCGGCAACGTGCGCAGCGCATCGACGATCACCTCATCGGGGCCGATGCCGGCCAGGCGCGCAGCATCTTCCAGCGCGTCAGCAGCGAGGCTGGGCAGGTCAATCCGGTAGGTGCGCATGGCGGTGGTCCGATGGAGGCTTTTGCCGATGCCTGCCATTCGACCATCGCCGCCGGCCAGGCGCCGAGCAGGAGTGAGCAGGTATGCGCACTTGGCGTATGCCAATGTGCGTTAGGCGCTCCTAAGGCCCTGCCTACATCCGGGGTTTTCCCGCATGTACCCTTGGCGCCGGGGCCGCCTCTCCGATCCAGCGATTTGACGATTTGGTCAAATCGCCACCTTGCCGTGGTTACACGCCAACTCTGCGAATGTGCAGAGTTCTCACAGCAGCGGATCGCCCGATTCGATCCAGGCCAGCACGTCTGCCAGGTAGTACCACCGCGTTTTCGCAGGCCGGTAGCACCGCGGCCCCTTGCCCTCTGCCCGCCAGCGGCGCAGGCAGGACGTGCTGCACGGGATCAGCTGGGCAGCGGTGTCCTCGTTCACCCTGCCGTCGACGGTGACATAGCAGCCGTGGCTCTCAAGAGTCTGTCTTAGCGCATCCAACGAAACTGGTAACGCTAGCGTTCGTTTTACTAGCAGCCATGAAAGCCTTTCCATTGCTCGCTCGGTGCGCTGCACAATCGATTGAGATGGCGTGCAGGTCGCACTGCGCCTACATTTTTCGTGACCGTGGACATCGGGTCTGCGGCGGACCAAGGAGTAGGTAGATGGCCAATCGAGTTCAGATCAGCTGTATCCGCAAGAACGACCGGCAGAGTGCGTATGAGCGCATCTCGAGCATTGGCGGCACTAACCCCGACGGGAAGGTCTGGTCGCTTACTCTCGATGAAGCGATCGCGGGCATTGAGGGCGGGAAGTGGGATTTCTACACAAAGGTTGGAAATCACGCGGTTGACGTCGTTGTTGCAAAAGCAGCCTCCGGCAGAAAATACCTGCGCACAACTGCAGACCGCGACACGCCTGACAATTTGCTGTCGCTGCCGGAATGTAGATAACCGCTGACCATGGCGCCGGCTTTGGGCCGGCGCCTTCTCGACTTCGCGACGCGTCATAGGTCTGGCCCGCACGCGGCGACCTTGCCGGCGCGGCGCTGGGTGGTGGTGGACGTGCGGCGCGATGCTCGCCAGTGGGTCGGCCGCGGCTCAGCGAGGCCGGGATGCGCGAGTTCGCCGTAATGCAGCAGGCTTGCGGCTGCCAGGATCGAGCGTGCAGCGCGCGGGAGCCTCAGCAGCACCGTGGCGATGGGAAGCGATGCGACTTCCTCGCGTGCCTCGCTGCTGGCGCCGGTGCGTTGCAGGTGCGCCGTCAGTGCAGCGCGCGCCGCCGTGTCCAACCATGTGGCCCTGTCAGTCGGTGTGCGTGTGTGTGCTGGTGCTCATGCTCGCCTCCGCAATGCCGTACGTCCGTAGTCCATCGGCGGCACAGGCAGGCAGATGCCATCCCATCGCTTGCTTGCCAAGCCGGGTCGGTTATGGTCCGGCGAATGAACCAGGCCATCGGGATCCGCACTGTCTGCCAGCAGCACCGGCAGCAACTTGGATTCGGGTGTGGGTGCGAGTTGGCCGAATGCCCAGGCCAGTGCCTCTGTGCTCATGGAAATCTCCGTGTACAAGCTGCCTGTTGGCGTGTCGGTGAGGCGGTGCGGAGAGCTGCAAATACCAGCGCAAAAGCGACAGTCAAAAGCCACAGCTTGGTAATGTTATCTGTGTAGCGTTTAGCGCTACGGTTCGGGCGCCACTTACGGGCGAGAACGAGATAGGACACCAGGCCACCCTTGCGGTGGCCTTTGTCGTTTCAGGGCGCTCGGTCAGCGCAGTGCATTGCCGATTGCGTCGGCGCGTTACATGCACGCGCAACGTACACCCGCGTGTAAGAGGTTTTTCACCTGCCGGTAGCGGTGGTGCGCGGAAGGTAGCGCGCAGATGCGGCGGCGGTGCGGATGGGGTGGGGGCGAAGCGCTGCGATGGGAACGATCGGTTCACTTGCAGGCAGCCCCCGACAGTCCGGCCGCAGCGCAGCGACCCTGACGCGCTACTCGACGGAGACAGACCCATGCGTACGCAAAGTCGAATGATGGTGGCTGGAACACGCCGGTTTCCGGTGTATGAGGTGCGCGTCAGCGAGCAGGGTGCGGTGACGCGCCATTACACGGTCGGCGAGCTGGGCGGGTGCTTCGGCGATCTGGCCGCTGCAGCCGCGTCGGCACAGAGCCTGCTGGACACGGCCGATCTGGTGATGCCGCCTGCGCCCGGCGATCTGCAGCTGGCGTTGCGCTGACGCTGCGCCTCCTTCGGCGGCCAGCCGCCGTGCGGTCGCTGTAGCGGTGTGCTGTGCGTTCGACGCGTGCACTGCGGCGTGCGTCACCTTTTTGCTAGGCCGATGAATCCCAACCGGCCGCAATGGGATTGCGGTGGCGTCTGCTTATTGCAGGGCCGTGGGAGAACCGCCATCCTGCTCGGCCCTGGATTCAACGAAGGAGTGGCGATGAAGACGCTGCTTGGAACTGCATTGGCTGCGAGCCTGCTCCTGCTGGCCGGTTGCGCCAAAGACATGGGCGAGGAATTCGTGGGCAAGTGGGTCAACGCCAAGGCGCCGAAGAACGTGTTGAGCATCGAGCACAACGGCGAAAGCTTCATCATTCGCGATACCCAGCCCGAGCTGTTCGGCAACGGAGTGAAGACCAAGAACTATCCGGCGGTACTGCGTGGCGATGTGCTGCAGGTTTCCAATGGCGTGGGCACGATCAACTACGCCATCGATCAGTCGACCGGCAACCTAAGCACCGGCGAATCCGAGTACACACCGGTCAAGTAGTGCGTGCCTGCGGGCGCAGGTGCAGCGTCAGTCGCAAAAGCCGTGCCGCGGCGATCTGTTCTAGCGCTAGTACTCAAGCGCGCGTGCGTGCGCCGGTCACTGCGAAGAAGCGAGCTCCTGTGCCTGCATCCAGCGCCAGAGGGTGGTGCGCGAGACGCCCAACGCTTTGGCTGCGGACGCGCGGTTGCCCTGCGCACGTTCCAGTGCCGCACGTACCAATGTCGCGGTGAGGTGCGCGCGCGAGCTGGCTGCGTCGGCGGATGTGGAATCGTAGCCCGCTGGCGTGCTGGCATCGGCCAGCTCCGGAGCCCAGGCCTCGAGCTGGGCCAGACTCACCTGGCCCTGTGCTTGCGCCTTCCAATGAATGCACAGACGCTCGACCAGGTTACGTAGCTCACGCACGTTGCCGGGCCAGGCGTGCTGTTGCAGTCGCTGCAGCGCAGCGGGCGAGAGTGGCAATGCCGTCTCGCTGCCGTGTTGCGCGTAGTGCGTGAGTAACAAGGCGATGTCGTCGGGGCGATTCCGCAGCGGCGGCAGGTCGATGCGCAACGCGGCCAGGCGATAGAACAGGTCGCGGCGGAAGCGCCCCTGGTCGACGAGTGTCTGCAGCGGCTGCAGGCTGGCCGCCACCACGCGCACATCGACCGGTACCGGCACGGTGGCGCCAACGCGCAGCACCTCGCGTTCTTCCAGTACACGCAGCAGGCGGGTCTGCAGCGGCAGTGGGAGCTCGCCGATTTCATCGAGAAACAGGGTGCCGTCCTGCGCGGCTTCGATCAGCCCTGTGTGGCCGCCGCGCCGCGCGCCGGTGAAGGCGCCATCGCTGTAGCCGAACAGTTCCGCTTCCAGCAGCGACTCGGTGATCGCGCCGCAGTTGATCGCCACAAACCGGCCCCGGCGGCGGCTGCCGGCGTGCAGCTGCCGCGCAACCAGCTCCTTGCCGGTGCCGGTCTCTCCGCTGATCAACACGGTGCTGGCGTGCGGCGCGTACAGCTGCACCAGTGCGCGCACCTGCACCATGGCGGTGTCTTCGCCGAGCAGTGCGGCCGGTTGGTTGCGCGTGCGGCGTGTGGCATTGCGTAGAGCGGGGGCTGCGCTGCTGGGCGCGGTGGCCAGGGCGATCGCCTGGTCGAGCGCCAGGCGGACCGAGTCGGCCGAGTACAACAACACGCCGGGCAGGCCGGCCTGTTCGGCGAAGTCGATCGCCATGCCGGTCCCGACGATCACCTGGATGCCGCTGGCACGCAGGTCGGCGATGCAGTCGCGGGCGTCCTCGGCAGTGACGAAGCGGCGGTGGGCGATGTCCAGCGCGAAGCTGTCCTGGAACGGCTGAAATGACGGCACGTCGGTGGCATGGGTCACCACGCCGATGCGCGGTGCGATGCGGCGCGCGCGCGCCAGTGCTTCCATCAGGTCGAAGCCGGTGGCCTGGATCGGCGCCAGCGGCAGCGGTAGCCGGCTGCGCAGGTAAGCGGCGTTGGAGCCGCCAGCCACCAGCACATCGCAGCGCTCGCGGCGCAGGCGCTGGCCGATGACCTCGACCGCCTCGGCAAAGCCGAGGTTGATCTGCTCAATGTGTGCGCGCTGGTCGAACTCGGGAATGACATCGGCCAGCAGGCCGGTCAGGCGCGACACGCTGACCGTCCAGATCACCGGCAGGGTGCCATCCGCAGGAGCGACGAAGGAGGAGTGAGGCATGATTCGCTGACGTTTCAGTGATGTTGCATAGTGCTCCGACTGTTTCATTTATGCAACGCTGCGAGCGGGCACGGTCAATCACATCAATGGCTTACGGTTGGCACGCCCCTTGCGCTACTGCAGTCATCCCATTTCAGGAATCGCCATGACGTCCTTGCCCCTGTCTTCCGCTGGCGCCCGGTTCCGTGCAGCCCTGGCCGCCGAATCGCCGCTGCAGGTGATCGGCGCCATCAACGCCAACCACGCGTTGCTGGCGCAACGCGCCGGCTATCAAGCCATCTATCTTTCCGGCGGCGGGGTGGCGGCCGGGTCGCTGGGCTTGCCGGATCTGGGCATCAACACCTTGGAAGACGTGCTGATCGATGTGCGCCGCATCACCGATGTCTGCGCGCTGCCGTTGCTGGTGGACGTGGACACCGGCTTCGGGCCGAGCGCGTTCAATATCGAACGCACCATCAAGTCGCTGATCAAGGCGGGCGCGGCCGGCTGCCATATCGAAGATCAGGTCGGCGCCAAGCGCTGCGGCCATCGCCCGGGCAAGGAGATCGTCAGCCAGGGCGAGATGGTGGATCGGGTCAAGGCAGCGGCCGATGCCAAGACCGATCCGGCGTTCTTCCTGATTGCGCGCACCGATGCGATCCAGATGGAAGGCGTGGATGCCGCGATCGAACGCGCGATCGCCTGCGTGGAGGCGGGCGCGGATGGCATCTTTGCCGAGGCCGCCTATGACCTGGAGACCTACCAGCGCTTCGTTGATGCGGTGCGCGTGCCTGTGCTGGCCAACATCACCGAATTCGGCAAGACGCCGTTGTTCACCCGCGACCAACTTGCGCAGGCCGGCGTGGCGATCCAGTTGTTCCCGCTGTCTGCCTTCCGCGCTGCCAACAAGGCCGCCGAAGCGGTGTACACCGCAATCCGCCGCGATGGGCATCAGAACGCCGTGCTGGAAAGCATGCAGACGCGCGAAGAGTTGTACGAGCGCATCGGCTACCACGATTACGAACAGCGGCTGGATGCCTTGTTCGCGCGCAAGGGCGCATGATCGCGCTGCGCAGCACGTCGCCGGTGCCATCCCGTTAGTCATTTCGCGACACGCCATATCTGAAGAGGTCATCGCATGAACGACACCGTCATTCCTGGTTTCAAGCCGAAGAAATCGGTTGCCCTGTCCGGCACCGCCGCCGGCAATACCGCGCTGTGCACCGTGGGGCGCAGCGGCAACGATCTGCACTACCGTGGTTACGACATTCTGGACCTGGCCACCAGCAGCGAATTCGAAGAGATCGCGTATCTGCTGGTGCACGGCAAGCTCCCCAACAGTGGTGAACTGCGTGGTTACAAGGCCAAGCTGCGCTCGTTGCGCGGCGTGCCGGCGGCGGTGAAAACTGCGCTGGAACAGCTGCCGCCCTCGGCGCACCCGATGGATGTGATGCGCACCGGCGTTTCCGTGCTCGGCTGCCTGCAGCCGGAAAAGGACGACCACAACCATCCAGGTGCGCGCGATATCGCCGACAAGCTGATGGCCAGCCTGGGCTCGATGCTGCTGTACTGGTATCACTACAGCCACAACGGCAAGCGCATTGAGGTAGAGACCGACGACGATTCGATCGGTGGGCATTTCCTGCACCTGTTGCATGGATTTGCGCCGAAAGAATCGTGGGTGCGCGCGATGCACACCAGCCTGATCCTGTATGCCGAGCATGAGTTCAACGCGTCGACATTCGCGAGCCGCGTTATCGCCGGCACCGGCAGCGACATGTACAGCGCCATTGCCGGCGGCATCGGCGCGCTGCGTGGCCCCAAGCACGGTGGCGCCAACGAAGTGGCATTCGAAGTGCAGAAGCGCTACGACACGCCGGATGAGGCCGAGGCCGACATCAAGGCACGGGTGGAGCGCAAGGAAGTGGTGATCGGCTTCGGCCACCCGGTGTACACGGTGTCCGACCCGCGCAACAAGGTGATCAAGGACGTGGCCCGCGAACTGTCGGACGAGCAGGGCAGCCGCAAGATGTACGACATCGCCGAGCGCCTGGAAACGGTGATGTGGGACATCAAGAAGATGTTCCCGAACCTGGATTGGTTCAGTGCGGTGAGCTACCACATGATGGGCGTGCCGACGGCGATGTTTACACCGCTGTTCGTGCTGGCACGCACGGCCGGTTGGAGCGCGCACATCATCGAGCAGCGCGTGGATGGCAAGATCATCCGCCCCTCGGCCAACTACACCGGGCCGGAAGACCAGGCGTTTGTGCCGCTGGATCAGCGCGCCTGAGCAGGCGCTGCAGGTTGCGCTGTTGACCGGTTGCCTGCCTCTTGAGCAGATCGCCGGAAAACAGCGCAACTGTGTACTTGCAAACACCGCACAGCCCTGCAGCCTCTACCCGATTCCCGATTCCCGATTCCCGATTCCCGATTCCCGATTCCCGATTCCCGATTCCCGATTCCCGATTCCCGATTCCCGCTCCAAAGCCCCCGCCCGCTTCGTGATGTCGCCAGCCATGAACAACTCGTACCGCAAGCCCTTGCCGGGCACCTCGTTGGACTATTTCGATGCCCGCGCCGCTGTGGATGCGTTGCAGCCCGGTGCGTATGCCACGCTGCCGTACACCGCGCGTGTGCATGCCGAAAACCTGGTGCGCCGCGCCGATCCGCAACACGTGGACGCTTATCTGCGGCAGTTGATCGAGCGCAAGCGCGACCTGGATTTCCCGTGGTTCCCGGCGCGCGTGGTGTGTCACGACATCCTTGGGCAGACCGCATTGGTGGATCTAGCCGGTTTGCGTGATGCCATTGCCGAGCAGGGTGGTGACCCGGCGCAGGTCAATCCGGTGGTGCCGGTGCAGTTGATCGTGGATCACTCGCTGGCGGTGGAATATGCCGGCTTCGACAAGCAGGCCTTTGCCAAGAATCGTGGCGTGGAAGACCGCCGCAACGCAGACCGGTTTCACTTCATCGAATGGACCAAGCGGGCATTCGAGAACGTGGAAGTGATCCCGCCGGGCAACGGGATCATGCATCAGATCAATCTGGAAAAAATGTCGCCGGTGATCTACGTGCAGGACGGCGTGGCGTTTCCGGATACCTGCGTGGGCACCGACAGCCACACCCCGCACGTGGATGCGTTGGGCGTGATTGCCGTGGGCGTTGGTGGCCTGGAAGCGGAGAACGTGATGCTGGGCCGCGCTTCGTGGATGCGGCTGCCGGACATCATTGGTGTGGAGTTGCTGGGGCGGCCGGCGCCGGGCATCACCGCCACCGACATCGTGCTGGCGCTGACCGAATTCCTGCGCCAGCAGCGCGTGGTGGGCGCGTACCTGGAGTTCTACGGTGCGGGTGCCAGTGCGCTGACCATCGGCGACCGCGCCACCATTTCCAATATGACGCCGGAGTTCGGCGCCACCGCGGCGATGTTCTACATCGACCAGCAGACGCTGGACTACCTGCGCCTGACCGGGCGCGAAGACACGCAGATTGCGCTGGTGGAAACCTACGCACGCCAGACCGGCTTGTGGGCCGACGATCTGGTCACCGCGCACTACGAGCGCGTGCTGCAGTTCGATCTGTCCAGCGTGGTGCGCAACATGGCCGGGCCGTCGAACCCGCACAAGCGCGTGGCGACCAGCGAGCTGGCCAGCCGTGGCATTGCCGCTGCGTGGGAGCAGGTGCCCGGGCAAATGCCCGACGGTGCGGTCATCATCGCGGCGATTACCTCGTGCACCAATACCTCCAATCCGCGCAACGTCATCGCCGCCGGCTTGCTGGCGCGCAATGCGAATGCGCGCGGTCTTACGCGCAAACCATGGGTGAAGAGTTCGCTGGCACCCGGTTCCAAGGCGGTGCAGCTGTATCTGGAAGAGGCCGGCTTGCTTGGCGAGCTGGAGCAGCTGGGCTTCGGCATCGTGGCGTTCGCCTGCACTACCTGCAACGGCATGAGCGGCGCGCTGGACCCGGTGATCCAGCAGGAAATCATCGAGCGCGACCTGTATGCCACCGCAGTGTTGTCGGGCAACCGCAATTTCGACGGACGGATCCACCCTTACGCGAAGCAGGCTTTTCTCGCGTCGCCGCCGTTGGTGATTGCCTACGCCATCGCCGGCACGGTGCGCTTCGATATCGAGAAGGATGTCCTGGGCGTGGATGCCGAGGGTGTGCCGGTCACGCTCAAGGATCTGTGGCCCAGCGATGCGGAGATCGATGCGGTGGTCGCGCGCAGCGTGAAGCCGGAGCATTTCCGCAGGGTGTACGAGCCGATGTTCAAGCGCAGTGGCCTGCAGGGTGCACGCGTCAGCCCGTTGTACGACTGGCGCGCGCAGAGTACCTACATCCGCCGCCCGCCGTATTGGGAGGGCGCGCTGGCAGGTGCGCGCACCTTGCAGGGCATGCGCCCGCTGGCGGTGTTGGGCGACAACATCACCACCGATCATCTGTCGCCATCCAATGCGATTCTCGCCAGCAGTGCAGCCGGTGAATACCTCACCCAGATGGGCGTGCCGGAAGAAGACTTCAATTCCTACGCCACCCATCGCGGCGACCATCTCACCGCGCAGCGGGCGACCTTTGCCAACCCCAAGCTGGTGAATGAAATGGCGGTGGTCGATGGCCAGGTCACGGCCGGTTCGCTGGCGCGGCTGGAGCCGGAAGGGCAGGTGCTGCGCATGTGGGAGGCGATCGAAACCTACATGCAGCGCAAGCAGCCGTTGATCATCATTGCCGGTGCCGACTACGGGCAAGGCTCGTCGCGCGATTGGGCCGCCAAGGGCGTGCGGCTGGCTGGTGTGGAGGCGATCGTGGCCGAAGGCTTCGAGCGGATTCACCGTACCAACCTGATCGGCATGGGCGTGTTGCCGCTGGAGTTCAAGCCGGGGACCGACCGCAAGACGCTCGGTATCGATGGCAGCGAGACGTTCGATGTGGTCGGTGAACGCACCCCGGGCGCAACGCTGACGCTGTCGGTGCATCGACGCAACGGCGAGCAGCTGCAGGTGCCGGTGACCTGCCGCCTGGATACCGCAGAAGAAGTGTCGATCTACGAGGCGGGCGGCGTGCTGCAGCGGTTTGCACAGGATTTTCTGGAAGCAATCAAGGCAGCCTGAAGATGCGCCAGTACGTCTCGCCCAGCGGCTTGCCGATGCCGCTGCCGGGAGGCACACTTTGGCAATCTTTGCCATCGGAGAGCTGCATGGCCACCATGAACATCTCGCTCCCGGACGAGCTCAAGGAATTTGTCGACCAGCAGGTCCTGGAACATGCCTACGGCTCGAGCAGCGAATATCTGCGCGAGCTGATCCGTATGCAACGTGATGCGCAAAGCCTGCGCGCGCTGTTGCTGGACGGCGCAGAGTCCGGGCCTGCTGTTGCGATGGAGGCCGACTTCTTTGACAGCATGCGCGCGCGTGCGCATCAGCGCGCTGCCGGAAAATGAAGCCGGCGCGCTGGCGCCCCTTGGCGCTGCGCGATGTCGACGGGGCCGCCGCCTGGTACGGCGCCGAGGGCGGGCTTGCGCTGGAATTGGCCTTTACCAAAGCACTGGAGTCGGCGGTGACCACGCTCATGCGCAATCCGGCGGCCGGTTCTAGCCGCCACGCGGTGGTGCTGAAGCTGCCGCAGATTCATGTCTGGCCGCTCAAGCGGTTTCCCTATCTGCTGTTCTACAACGAGCGCGCAACCGACATCGTCATCTGGCGTGTCCTGCACATGCAACGCGATATTCCTGCGTGGATGAGCGCACATCCGTAACGCCTGGCACGCAGCCCCACCAAGCCGAGCACGCGGCGCTGCTGCACCGGACGTGTCCATGCGCACAACTCAATTCGACCTCACCGAGCCGACATGACCCATTTGCCCCAACTCCGCATCCCCGCCACCTACCTGCGCGGCGGCACCAGCAAGGGCGTGTTCTTCCGCCTGCAGGATCTGCCGCTTGCCGCACAACAGCCGGGACCGGCGCGCGATGCGTTGTTGCTGCGGGTGATCGGTAGCCCGGATCCGTATGGCAAGCAGATCGATGGCATGGGCGGGGCGACGTCGAGCACCAGCAAGAGCGTGATTGTCTGCGCCAGCACGCGGCCGGGGCACGACGTGGACTATCTGTTCGGGCAGGTGTCCATCGACAGTGCCTTCGTGGATTGGAGCGGCAACTGCGGCAATCTGTCGGCGGCGGTGGGGCCGTTTGCGCTTGCCAATGGCCTGGTCGATGCGGCACGCGTGCCGAGCGATGGCGTGGCCACGGTGCGGATCTGGCAGGCCAACATCGGCAAGACCATCGTGGCGCACGTACCGATGCGCGCAGGCCAGGTGCAGGAAACCGGCGACTTCGAACTGGATGGCGTGACCTTTCCGGCGGCCGAAGTGCAACTGGAATTCCTGGACCCGGCCGATGATGCCGAAGGCGAGGGCGGGGCGATGTTTCCGACCGGCAACCTGATCGATGCGCTGGAGGTTCCGGGCCTGGGCACCATCGACGCCACCCTGATCAACGCCGGCATTCCCACCATCTTCGTCAACGCGCGCGACCTGGGCTACACCGGCACCGAGCTGCAGGACGCCATCAATGGCGACCCGCGCGCGCTGACCATGTTCGAAACCCTGCGCGCACACGGCGCGGTGCGCATGGGCCTGATCGCACGCGTGGAGGATGCGGCCACGCGCCAGCACACCCCGAAAGTGGCTTTCGTGGCGCCGCCGGCCGACTACACCGCTTCCAGCGGCAAGCCGGTGCATGCGGCCGAGGTCGATCTGCTGGTGCGCGCGATGTCGATGGGTAAATTGCACCACGCCATGATGGGGACCGCCGCGGTGGCGATCGGCACCGCCGCCGCTGTGCCGGGCACCCTGGTCAATCTGGCCGCCGGCGGTGCGGCGCGCTCGGCGGTGCGCTTCGGCCACCCCTCCGGCACCCTGCGCGTGGGCGCCGAGGCCACCCAGGTGGGTGGGCAGTGGCAGGTCACCAAAGCATTGATGAGCCGCAGTGCGCGCGTGCTGATGGAAGGGTGGGTACGGGTGCCGGCTGATGCTGCCGGGATCGGGTAATCGGCGCAGCAAAACAGGCCGGAAATCCGCGTCGTTGCGCTGATCCGGGGCAGCGGCGGCTGTGTCGTCCCGCTGCCGCCAACGAGGGCTGTAGTGCGGAAATTGCACGCCCCTGTTGCATTAATTAGAACGCACTTTCGAATTCCGAAAACTTTTTCGCACGCGTCCTGCCATATTTGTGTAAATCATGTTAATTCTGATGCAACGCGGCATGAAAGCC
>Ga0209301_100106_pt1:0-10000 | contig 12525 bp, 6 predicted proteins | sample MSEELM_DM5_FD_187541 | JGI IMG/M metagenome (GOLD analysis project Ga0209301, IMG submission 187541) | Subsurface microbial communities from deep shales in West Virginia, USA - MSEEL M_DM5 (SPAdes) (version 2) | ecosystem: Environmental > Aquatic > Deep subsurface > Shale gas/oil reservoir...
CCCCAATCCCCAATTCCCAATTCCCAATTCCCAATTCCCAATTCCCAATTCCCAACCGCAGCCCGCACAATCCCACCATGTCACCGTCCACACCCACCGATCCCTGTCCCTGCGGCCGCGCCGCCGGCTACGCCCAGTGCTGCGGCCAGTACCATGCCGGCGCTGCGGCGCCCGATGCGGAAACGCTGATGCGCGCGCGCTACAGCGCTTATGTCCGCCGCAACGTCGATTACCTGCTGGCGAGCTGGCATCCGTCCACGCGGCCGGCCGAGCTGGCGCTGGACGAAGGCGGCCGCACCACCTGGCTGGGCCTGAACGTGCAGCGCGCCATCGCCACCGGCGCAGACACCGCCGAGGTGGTGTTCCTGGCCCGTTACCGCATCGGCGGTGGCAGTGCGGTACGCATGACCGAACACAGCCGGTTCGTGCGCGAGGATGGCCACTGGTACTACCTGGACGCCCGGTAAGGCCGCGCTAACACACCGACGTCATCGCCCAACGCCGCACCTGCGATCACGGTGCAAGGCCGGCGCGCCACACGGTCCGCCGGGTCGCCGGTCATTCCGGTAGTCGCGTCCACGTGCCACGCCAGCCAGCCCAAACCGCCCGACGAACGGCGCCATCCCGCCCGGTTTGTCGACGCCACGTTCGCAGCCGATCCCGGAAGCTTGCCGCGCCGGCGGACTGCGCCGCGGGGTGGGACGGGATCATGGCAACCTTCAATCTCTGGCAATGGCTGCTGCTGGCACTGGTGGTGTTCGCGATCGTGCTGCCGACGCTGGTGGCCGCCGCGATGATCTGGTTCGGCCCCCGCCACGACACCCCGCGCCTGCCACGCAGCGTCCGCCGCAGTGGCGACGCCACCGGCGCAACCCCGGCGCTGTCGCTGCTGTCGGGCATCACCGGCGACGGCAGCTAAACCAGCGCTGCCGCCCCATCACGGCGGCGCAACCAGCATCGCTAGCCCAGCACGGCGCCAGACGCCTGCCTGATTCCTGCGCCCCCTGCACGCGCCCCGGCCGTCAGGTTGGCTATGCTCCCCGGCTCAACCCGCCGCGCAGGAGCCTTCATCGCATGCCGTTCGTTTTTCTGCCGGCCCTGAGCCCATGACGCCGCTGTGGCGTGCGTTGCCGCTGCTGCTGGGCCTGGCGCCGTTCGCCGCCTGGGCCGACCCCGCGTTCGACCGCTGCCTGGCCGGGCTGCAGACCCAGGCCGCCGCCAAGGGTGTGGATGCCGCCAGCTTCCAGCGCTTCACCGCCGGTCTGGCCGCCGACCCCAGCGTGTTGCCGCTGCTGGACGCGCAACCGGAATTCACCACCCCGATCTGGGACTATCTGGCCAGCCTGGTCGATAGCCAGCGCGTGAGCGATGGCCAGGCCATGTTGGTGACTCACCGCGAGCTGCTCACCCGCCTGTCCGAACAAACCGGCGTGGACCCGGCCACCATCGTGGCGGTGTGGGGCGTGGAGAGCGATTACGGCCGCATCACCGGCAAGCGCCCGTTGCTGGTGTCGCTGGCCACGCTGTCGTGCGCCGGCCGCCGCCAACCGTTCTTCCGCGGCGAATTCCTGGCCCTGCTCGGATTATTGCAGCAGGGCGACCTGGCGCCCGAGGGGCTGACCGGCTCCTGGGCCGGTGCGTTCGGGCAGACCCAGTTCATGCCGTCCACCTATGCGCGCATCGCCATCGACGGCGATGGCGATGGCCGCCGCGACCTGGTCGCCAGCATTCCCGACGCGCTGGCTTCCACCGCCAACTATCTGGTCAAGGCTGGCTGGGAACGCGCCCGCCCCTGGGGCATGGAAGTGCGCCTGCCGGCCGGCCTCGACGCCAACAAGGCCGGCCGCACCCGCCGCCAACCGCTGCAGGCCTGGCAGGCCGCCGGCCTGCTCGGCACCGACGGCAAGCCGCTCGCCCCGACCGGGCTGCCGGCCGAGACCGCCGCCGCCCTGTTGCTGCCGGCCGGCCCCACCGGCCCCGCGTTCCTGGTGTTCCGCAACTACGACGCGATCTACGCCTACAACGCGGCCGAAAGCTACGCTCTCTCGATCGCCCTGCTGGCCGATCGCCTGCGCGGTGGCGCCGGCCTGGTCGCCTCCTGGCCCACCGACGATCCCGGCCTGGGCCGGCCCGAACGCCGGCAACTGCAGCAACTGCTGCTGGCCCGCGGCCACCAGATCGGCGAAGCCGATGGCATGGTCGGCACCGCCACCCGCCGCGCCATCCAGGTCGAGCAGACCCGCCTGGGCCTGCAGCCGGCCGATGGTCGCGCCGGCCAACGCATCCTCACCGCCTTGCGCACCGCCCCGCCGGTGACCGGCGCCGCCGTTCGCGGCACCGCGTTCACGCTGCCGGCGGCCTATCCCGCATTCGTCCAATCTCCCATCGTCCAGAAGGCATCCCCCATGTCCGACGTCACCGGCCTGCGCACAGGCGACTTCCACGGTTTTCCCTCGCTGCTGATCGACACCCCGTATTCCACCGCGGCCATCAGCCTGTTCGGCGGCCAACTGCTGTCGTTCGTGCCCAAGGGCGGGCAGGACGTGATGTGGCTGTCGCCCACCGCCAAGCAGCCGCCCACGCCCATCCGCGGCGGCGCGCCGGTGTGCTGGCCGTATTTCGGCCGCCAGGATCAGACCGGTGACGTGCCGGCGCACGGCTTCGTCCGCACGGTGCCGTGGCAGCTCACCGAGAGCCGCCGCGAAGACGACGGCACTTTAGTGCTCACGCTCACGCCGCCGACCTTCGATGACCTGGCGCTACGCCTGCACATGACCCTGCGCATCGGCCGCACGCTAGAACAACGCCTGGTCACCGAAAACGTCAGCAAGGCGCCGGTGCGCTTCACCCAGGCCCTGCACAACTACTTCCGCGTCGGCGACGCGCTCAAAGTGAGCGTGCAGGGCCTGGACGGGCTGGACTATCTCGACAAGTACGAGAACTACGCCATCGCGCACCGCCAGCAGGGCGACTGGAGCCTGCGCGATCCGCGCGACCCCGGCCGCAGCGACCGCATCTACACCAACGCCGGCGGCCACTACACCCTCACCGACCCGGTGCTGGGCCGCCGCATCGACATCCGCACCGAAGGCAGCCGCTCGCTGGTGGCCTGGAATCCGGGCGAAGACGCCGCCAGCAAGATGGCCGACGTCGGCACCGGCTGGCGCGACTACGTCTGCCTGGAAGCCGCCAACGCCGGCCCTGACGTGATCGAACTGGCGCCCGGCGCCAGCCACACGCTGGGCCAGACCATCAGCGTTGAATAACCGCAAGGATTGCCTAAGCCACTCTCACAACCCGCGCTGCTTCCAAGACAGTAAAGAGGCAGCAACGACTCCCTTCTCCCATCGGGAGCAGGTGCCCGAAGGGCGGATGAGGGGACGTGCGAAGCCTGCTGAAGTTTGAGTGCACGTCTGGCTTCGCCCAGTACCCTCACCCAACCCCTCTCCCGGCGGGAGAGGGGCTTTACTCCATCACGCTGATCTTGTGCCAGACACAGGCCAGGCGCTTCCCTTCTCCCATCGGGAGAAGGTGCCCCAGGGGCGAATGAGGGGACGTGCGAAGCCTGGTGAAGTTTGAGTGCACGTCTGGCTTCGCCCCGTACCCTCACCCCAACCCCTTTCCCGGCGGGAGAGGGCTTTAACTCCATCACGCTGATTTTGCGCCAGACACAGGCCAGGCGCTTCCCTTTTACTTTCGGGAGAAGGTGCACCGCAGGGGCGGATGAGGGGACGGGGCGTATCAGGCGACAGCCCATCCCCCATAACCCCACTACCCACTCCACCGCTACACTCGCCGCTTCGCCCCTGCGTGCCGCGCGATGTCCATCTCTCCTGATTCCGCATCCGCTCCCGCTCCGGGCCGGCGCCGCGCCGCACTGATCTTCATCTTCATCACCGTGCTGATCGACGTGCGTCCTTCGGCGTCATCATCCCGGTGCTGCCCGATCTGGTCAGGCAATTCACCGGCGGCGACTATGCAGCCGCAGCTGGCTGGATCGGCTGGTTCGGGTTTCTGTTCGCCGCCATCCAGTTCGTGTGCTCGCCGTTGCAGGGCACTTTGTCCGACCGCTACGGCCGCCGCCCGGTGATCCTGCTGTCGTGCCTGGGGCTGGGCCTGGACTTCATCCTGATGGCACTCGCCCACACGCTGCCGATGCTGCTGCTGGCGCGGGTGATTTCAGGCGTGTGCTCGGCCAGCTTTTCCACCGCCAATGCCTACATCGCCGATGTCACCCCGGCCGACAAGCGCGCCGGCGCGTTCGGCATGCTCGGCGCCGCATTCGGCATTGGCTTTGTCGCCGGCCCGTTGATCGGCGGCTGGCTGGGCAGCATCGGCCTGCGCTGGCCGTTCTGGTTCGCCGCCGGTCTGGCGCTGTTGAACGTGCTGTACGGCTGGTTCGTGTTGCCCGAGTCGCTGCCGCCGGAGCGCCGCACCGCGCGGCTGGACTGGTCGCATGCCAACCCGTTCGGTGCGTTGAAGCTGCTGCGCCGCTACCCGCAGGTGTTCGGCCTGGCCTCGGTGGTGTTCCTGGCCAACCTGGCCCATTACGTCTACCCCAGCATCTTCGTGCTGTTTGCCAGCTACCAGTACCACTGGGGCCCGCGCGAGGTGAGCTGGGTGCTGGCCGGTGTCGGGGTGTGCAGCATCATCGTCAACGCCGTGCTGGTCGGCCGCATCGTGCGCTGGCTGGGTGAGCGGCGCGCGCTGTTGCTCGGCCTGGGCTGCGGCGTGATCGGCTTTGTGATCTACGGCCTGGCCGGCAGCGGCCGCACCTTTCTGCTGGGCGTGCCGATCAGTGCCTTCTGGGCGGTGGCCGCCCCGGCTGCGCAAGCCTTGATTACCCGCGAAGTCGGTGCCGACGCCCAGGGCCGCGTGCAGGGCGCGCTCACCAGCCTGGTCAGCCTGGGCGGCATCGCCGGCCCGCTGTTGTTCGCCAATGTCTTCGCCTGGTTCATCGGCAGCGGCGCGCCGCTGCACCTGCCCGGCGCACCCTGGTTGCTGGCCGGCCTGCTGCTGGCCGCGGGCTGGTTCATGGCCTGGAAGCGGGCAGGGCGCAGCCCGGCACTGGCGCAGGGCTGAAACCAACCGGTTCATGCAGCGGACGCGCCCGCTTTTTGCCTGGCTCGCATGCCCTGCTAGGCTGAGCAGCTTGGCTTTTGACTGTCTTCCTACGCATGCGTTCTGACACCCCGGTTGCCCCGCTTTCGGCTGCGCTCGCGCTGCGGCATGCCACGCAGGAGGCGCACACCCGGGTTGAGGCGGTGCCGCTGATGCAGGCGCTGGGGCAGGGCCACATCGACGCCGAGACTTACGCGCAGGTGCTGCGCCGGCATCACCGGCTGCTGGCCGGTTTCGAAGAACAGCTGAGCGACTGGCTGGTGACCCTGGTGGGCAGCGGATGGCAGTACCGCCGCCGGGTGCCGGCGTTGCGGGAGGATCTGCGCGTGCTCGGCCAACCCGTCGATGCCGCGGTGCCGCCGCCGCCGGCCAGCAGCGAGGCGGTGCGCTGGGGCATGCTGTATGTCATCGAAGGCTCTCAGCTCGGTGGCCGGGTGATCGCACGTATGCTGCGCAAACGTCAGCCGGGCCTGGCGCATGCATTGCACTATTTCGAACTGGCCGACGAAGACCCGGCCGGCTGGCGGCGCTTTCAGGCGGTGCTCGAGCAACGCCTGCAGAGCGCAGCGGCGCGTGCCGACGCCATCGCCGGCGCGCAGGCCATGTTTGCCCATTTCCACACCTGCCTGGCAGCGGAGGCACGTCCTTGAGCACTGCAACCAACCCGTTGGACCTGGACGTCTGTGCGCGCGAACCCATCCATATTCCCGGCCTGATCCAGCCTTACGGCGTGCTGCTGGTGATCGACCCCGCCGACGGCCGCATCGTGCAGGCCAGCACCACCGCCGCCGATCTGCTCGGCGTGCCGATGGCCGCGCTGCTTGGCATGCCCTACACCCAGGTGCTGACGCTGCCCGAAGCACAGCCGTTCGCCGTCGATGACCAGCCACAGCACCTGATGCATGCCGAGGTGCGGTTCCCGCAACGCGCCACGCCACCAGACAGCGCCTGGGTCGCGGCCTGGCATCTGTATCCGCAGCAGTGGCTGGTGGAAATGGAGCCGCGCGATGCGCGCCTGCTCGATGTCACCCTGCGCGAGGCGATGCCGCTGCTGCGCAGTGTCGAACGCGATCCCGGCATCGCCGAGGCAGCGGTGCGCGTGGCCAAGGGCCTGCGCAGCCTGATCGGCTTCGACCGCGTGATGATCTACCGCTTCGATGAGGAGTGGAACGGCGACATCATCGCCGAGGCGCGCAAGCCGGAACTGGAGGCCTATCTCGGCCTGCATTACCCCGCCAGCGACATCCCGGCGCAGGCGCGCGCGCTGTACCTGCGCAACCGGGTCCGCCAGATTGCCGATGTCGGCTACCAGCCGTCGCCGATCCAGCCCACCGTGCATCCGCAGTTGGGCACGCCGGTGGATTTGAGCGATGTGAGCCTGCGCAGCGTTTCGCCGGTGCACCTGGAGTACCTGGCCAACATGGGCGTCACCGCCACGCTGGTCGCCTCCATCGTGGTCAACGATGCGCTGTGGGGGTTGATCTCCTGCCATCACTACAGCCCGCATTTCACCAACCACGCCATGCGCGATGTCACCGATGCGGTGGCGCGCACCCTGGCCGGGCGGATCGGCGCGCTGCAGGCGGTGGCCCGTGCGCGCCTGGAATCGGTGCTGCTCACCGTGCGCGAAAAACTCATCACCGACTTCAACGATGCCGAGCACATGACCGTCGAACTGCTCGACGACATGGCCCCGGACCTGATGGATGTGGTGGACGCCGACGGTGTGGCGATCTTCCACGGCAACGACATCAGCCGCCACGGCACCACCCCGGACGTGGCGGCGCTGCGGCGCATCCGCGATCACATCGAATCCGAACACCACGATGCCCTGCGCGAAGACGCGGTCGGCGCGCTGCATGTGGACGCCATCGGCGAGGTCTTCCCCGAGCTCGCCGACCTGGCGCCATTGGCGGCCGGCTTCATCTTCGTGCCGCTGATGCCGCAATCGCGCAGCGCCCTGCTATGGACCCGCCGCGAGCAGATCCAGCAGATCAAATGGGCCGGCAATCCGCAGCTGGCCAAGCTGGAAGACATCCCCAACTCGCGCTTGTCGCCACGCAAGAGTTTCGACCTGTGGCAGCAGACGGTGCGCGGCCGTGCGCGGCGCTGGTCGCCGCTGCACCTGGAATCGGCCCGCAGCCTGCGCGTGCTGATCGAACTGATGGAGCGCAAGCGCTTCCAGCAGGACTTCACCCTGCTGGAAGCCTCGCTCTCACGCCTGCGCGATGGCGTGGCCATCATCGAGCGCGGCACGGCCAATGCCGCGCACCGCCTGCTGTTCGTCAACACCGCCTTTGCCGATGTCTGCGGCAGCGACGTCGCCGAGCTGATCGGACGTGAGCTGCAGACGCTGTACGCCAGCGATGCACCACGCGCCAACGTGGAACTGTTGCAGGATGCGCTGCGCAACGGCCGGGCCGCCTACGTCACCTTGCCGTTGCAAGTGAGCGACGGCGCACCGGTCTATCGCCAGTTCCACCTTGAACCTCTCCCCAGCCCCAGCGGGGTGACCGCGCACTGGTTGTTACAGCTGCGCGATCCGGAATAAGAGCAGCGATCAAAACGACTGCGCAGCCACCATGCGGCGCGGCCGGTGCTCGGGATTGGCATGACTCCGGTTCCTCCGCGCTGTCCGCACCCACCTGACGGCTGCTCGCTACGTGTTATCAGCCGCTCTAAGCCATCGCGCAGCGTGCGCGGGCGCGCCCCGAGGCAACGCGCTGTCGAATGAGCGCGCACTCTTTGCGGCGTCAAGCATGGCGGCTTGATGCCGCAGGACCGCCGCCGGCCATATGCGGTGGCGGCAGCGGCCTTGCGGCACAGGCGCAGCGTCCATGGTGCTGGGCCGGTGCCTTGTCTCAGTGCTGCGGTCGGCGCGGCCGCAAGGCGATCAAGGTGATCGCACCGGCCAGCAAGCCCCAGAACGAGGCCCCGATCCCGCCCAACGTGAGTCCGGAGGCGGTCACCAGGAAGGTGATCAGCGCCGCCTCGCGCTCCGGCTCCTCGCGCAACGCCGCCGCCAGGCTGTTGCCGATCGTGCCCAGCAGCGCAATGCCGGCGATCGCCATCACCAGTTCGCGCGGGAAGGCCGCAAACACCGCCGCCACCGTCGCCCCGAACAGGCCGATCACGATGTAGAACACCCCTGCGGCCACCGCGGCGGGATAACGGCGCGCCGGGTCCTCGTGCGCCTCGCGGCCCATGCAGATCGCTGCGGTGATCGCCGCCAGGTTCAAGGCGTAGCCACCGAACGGCGCCAGGACGGTATTGACCACACCGATCCACCCAATCGTGGGCGAGATCGGCACCGTATAGCCGGAGGCCCGCATCACCGCCACGCCGGGCACGTTCTGCGAAGCCATCGTCACCACAAATAGTGGAATCGCCAGCCCGAACAGGGCCGCCCACGAGAGGCCAGGCACCATCAGCACCGGCCGGGCCAGTTCCAGCCGCACCGCGTTCCAGTGCATCAGCCCGCCACCGGCGGCAATCGCGATCCCGACCAACAAGGTCGCGATGACCGCATAGCGCGCAAACCAGCGCCGCCCGATCAGATAAGTCGCCAGCATCGACAACGCCATGGCTGCCTGGCTCTGCATCGCCACGAACAGGTCCAACCCGAAGCGCAGCAGCACCCCAGCCAGCATGCCCGACGCCAGCGAGAGCGGAATCCGCCGGATTGCCCTTTCGAACAATCCGGTGAACCCAGCGACCGCACCCAGCACGGCGGCCACCACGAATGCACCGATCGCCTCCCGCAGCGGCACCCCGGCCGCAGTGCCAATCAACATTGCCGCACCAGGCGTGGACCACGCCGTGACCACCGGCACCCGGTACCGCAGCGACAGGCCGATGCAGGTCACGCCCATCCCAATGCCCAGCGCCCACATCCATGAGGCGATCTCGGCCTGATCGGCCCCCAGATGCCGGGCCGCTTCGAACACGATCACCGCCGAGCTGGCGAAGCCCACCAATACAGTGACGAACCCTGCCGCGATGGCAGGCAGGGACAGATCGCGGAACAGGCTGCGTGCGGAGGACATCGTCATCCTTGCGGGAGGGCAGTGCATTCTTACCGAGCACGTCGGCGTCTTGCATCTCTCTAGAGGGTGCATCTCTCTCTATGGCGCGCACTCCCAAGAACAATGTTGCACGACAGAAGGGCGCTGCCAGTTACCTGCCCAGCTGCAGTCACCAGTTCGTACAGCGCGTGGCAACACGCTATCGACGGCCATGCGGCCTATCAGATCAAGAGGGCGTCAAAAAATGCTTGCACTTCTGCGCAGGCTCGATAAACTGCGCGACCTCGCTCAGGACGGCGGCGCTTCTCGAAGCACTGCAGCAACGAACGAGGCGAATCGGAGACACCACAAGGTGTTGACGAAACGGAAAAGCCGGCTATGATGTGCGGCTCGCTACACGGAAAGCCGCTACGGCGGATTGAGGTGTAGCGGCGGCAACGTCCTCTTCACGAGGGGTTGACGAGGATGAAAAGCCTGCTAATATGGCCGGCTCGCTTCGCAGAAAACCTTCGGGTCGAAACGAAGCAGCGTCAACCACCTCGGAAACAAGGTGTTGACGGCAAGAAAAAGCCCGCTATAATGGGCGGCTCGCTTCGACGGAAACGACGAAGCTGACGGGAACGGCGCTGAGGCCACTTCCCAATGTTCTTTGACAGTGTGCGCAGGTAATTTGTGCGGACGCCTGCAGGAAGGATGATTGTCCATCTTGCAGACGTTTAATCAAAAAGCAACATATTAATTGCTTTGCAAGCGATAAGTTGTCAGTGGTTGAACTTCTGCAGCTAAAGTATTTGTCTTCGGACATGTAATTTTAAGTGAAGAGTTTGATCCTGGCTCAGAGTGAACGCTGGCGG
>Ga0209301_100111_pt1 | contig 12186 bp, 7 predicted proteins | sample MSEELM_DM5_FD_187541 | JGI IMG/M metagenome (GOLD analysis project Ga0209301, IMG submission 187541) | Subsurface microbial communities from deep shales in West Virginia, USA - MSEEL M_DM5 (SPAdes) (version 2) | ecosystem: Environmental > Aquatic > Deep subsurface > Shale gas/oil reservoir >...
GTTCATCACCCCGGTGCAGTCGCAGCGTGCCGGCAGCCTCGAGGATGCGTTCTCGCCGCCGCCCCCGCAGGAAGACGACAACCCGTTCGTGGAATCGGCGCCCGAGCCGACGCCGGAACCGTCCGAACCGACCCCCGAGGCCGCGGGCCCGCGCGTGCAGCAGGCCACGGTCAGCGAATTCGAGCTGGACGATGCGTCTGCCGCGTTCCTGGCGCAGCTGGATGCCGCTGCCCAACAGTTCGACGTCGATGGCGCACCCGCCACGCCGGCAACCGCCGATGCGGCAGCGACGCCGGTCCCAGACGCGCCCGCGCCGGTCGCGGCAGAGGCCGGTATTTTCGGCGGATTCGGCGACAGCGATATCGATGACGACATCCGCGACGTGTTCCTGGAAGAATTCGACGAGGAACTGGTCAACCTGGGGCAGTTGCTGCCGGTGTGGCGCGCTGCGCCGCACAGTCAGGAAAACCTGCGCCCGATCCGCCGTGTCTTCCACACCCTGAAGGGCAGTGGCCGTCTGGTGGGCGCCAGCACACTCGGCGAGTTCAGCTGGAAGATCGAGAGCATGCTTAACCGCGTGCTCGACAACTCCCGGCCGGCCAGCCCGGCGGTGGTGGCGATGGTCGAACTGGCCTACGCGGTGCTGCCGCAGTTCAACGCCGCACTGCGCGACCAGGGCCGCATCAGCGCCGATTTGCCGGACATCCAGGCCGTGGCCGAGCGCGTGGCCGCTGGCGAAGAAGCCTATTACGTGCCCGCCGTGCAGGCGGTGGCCGAGGCGCCGGTGATCCCGGCGCTGCCCGCCGGCACCCCGCCGATCACCGAAGGCACGCCCGCGTCGGTGGACAGCGTGTTGCGCGAAATTTTGGAAGCGGAAGTCGCCACCCATCTGGAAACCGTGCATGGCTGGCTGCAGGCCGCCCAGCACGGCCCGCAGTTGGTAACCGAAGAACTGTTGCGTGCCGTGCACACCATGAGCGGCGCGTTCGCCATGACCGATGTGCCGGAAATCACCCTGGTCACCACGCCGGCCGAAAGCTATGTGAAGCGCCTGCTCGGTGCGTCGGCCACGCCGTCTGCAGAGGGCGTGGAAGCGCTGGCTGCCACCGCGGCGGCGATCGCCACCACGGTGACCGCGCTGCGCGCCGATGCGCCGCTGATTCCGTCGTTCGCGCCGCTCACCGAGCGCCTGCGTGGGCTGGTGGACGAGCTGCCGGAAGCGCAGTGGCCGCCACAGGTGTTCCTGGACGAACTGGAAGAGGTGGATGCCGCGCAGGACACCGCCGGCATCGAACTGACGGGTGTGGAAGACCTGTCGCGCTACGTCGATGCGGATGCCTTGGCGACCACCGGCGATGTATCTGCACAGACCACCGGCGACGCGGCGTTGGACGCCCAGCCGCAGGACGACGCGCCGATTGCAGTCGACGAACTGGCCACCGCCGAAGCCGACGACAGCAGCGCGCTGTCGCTGGACGACGCCGCGCCGCGCGAAGCGATCAGCGACACCGCCGAGCTCGAACAGCAACTGCGTGAAGCGATCGACGCGGTGCCGATGTCGGCCGATGCCTCGCTGGAGAACACCCAGCAGGCCGACAGCGATGCCGATGCCGAACTGACCACCGCCCAGGACACGGTTGCCGACGAACCGGTGCTTGCCGCCGATGCCTGGGACGCGACCGATCTGCAGACCACCGCGCCGGCCGCTGTCGATGCGCATGCAGGTGATCGGACGTACGAGGATGCGGCGACGGACCGCGCCGCTGACGAGGCCGAGCACACCGCGCACGCCGAGACAGAGGCCGCGACCTTTGCGGCGAGCGATGCGGTGGCCGTCGATGAACTCGCCGAGGCCGAAGCACGCCTGGGCGATGCGCAGACTCTGGACGTGCCGTCGCTGGATGAGGCGCCGGCCGAGCAGCACGCGTCGAGCGATCTGCAGGCCGAGCAGGGCGAACAGCCCTCCGAGCAGACGCACGCCGATGCCGATGCACTTGGCGAGCATGCCGAACAGCAAGATCAAGATCGCGACGAACACGCGGCCGATACGTCGGTCGAGACGATCGACGCGTTGGAAGCGGTGCACGCCGGGACCGACGCGAACGATGGCGCGTATGCGCCGGTAGCCGAAGAGTGGACACCGGAAACTGCCGCACTGGATAGCGTGGACACCACGCACGCGATGCAGGATTCCGGGCAGCAGCAGGAGCAGCACGAACTGCCGCACGACCACGTGCAGCCGTCCGAGCACTTCGACGCGCAGGACGGCGACGCCGGCCACGATCACGACCAGCAGGTGGCTGACGAGGCCGCGTTGCTGGCGGTGGATGGCGCGCAGCCACTCGATGCGTTTGCCGCATCCAGCGAGACCGACGCAGCGCAACTGGACGACGCACCGCTGGAGCACGCAGAGGCAGGCGACAGCGTGCCGGCGCAGACCATCGAGTCGGTGCAGGCGTTCGAAATGGCGCAGGTCGCCGACCGTGTGGAACAAGCCAGCGATCCGCTGGCCGATACCTTGCCGAGCGAGGCGATTGCCGACGTTGCACCGGCGCAGGACGCCGCCGCTGGCGATGCGGACAGCAGCAACGACCAAGTCGCCGACGATGCCGATCGCAGCAGCGATCAGGGCGCCGCGCAGCTGCACGACACCACGCGTGACGCGCAGGACGAGCACGTCGAGCACGCCGAGCACGTCGAACAGGTCGCGCAGGAAGAGCCCGCCGTCACCGCAGAAGATGCAGCAGCCAGCGCAGAAGAAGACACCGCGCCGGTGGCCTTCAGTGCGCCGGTGGAAGAGGCCGCACCGGCCGACACCACCGCCAACGATGCCGGCGCTGCCTTCGATATCGGCCCGCTCAACTTCGACGAGCTCGATGGCGAACTGGTCGACATCTTCGTCGAGGAAGGCCGCGACCTGCTCGACCATTGCGATGGCCTGATCGCGCGCATGCGCGAAGTGCCGGAAGACCGCGATGTCCTCAACGGACTGCAGCGCGATCTGCACACGCTCAAGGGCGGCGCGCGCATGGCCGGCATCAACGCCATTGGCGATCTTGGGCACGCGATCGAATCGCTGCTCGAAGCCGTGGCTGCCAACCGCACCGACATCGATCGCGATGACGTACGGCTGTTCGAGCGCGGCTTCGATCGCCTGCACCAGTTGTTGACCCGCACCGGCATGCACCGCGCCGTGGCGATGCCGGTCGACCTGGTGGAAGCCTTCGAAACCCGCACCCGTGGCCGTAGCACCGCGCCGCAAACTGATGCCGATGTGCGTGCCATCGCCAAGGCCTCGGTCGAGCCGGCACCGCTGTCGGCACCGATCCCGGTGGATGGTCAGGTCGAAGAGGATTTCCTGCCGCGTGTGCAGCAGGAGCAGGTGCGCGTGCGCGCCGATCTGCTCGACCGTCTGGTCAACCACGCCGGCGAAGTGGCGATCTACCGTTCGCGGCTGGAACAGCAGCTGGGTGCCTTCCGCGGCGCCATGGGCGAACTGGATCGCACCAACGCCCGTCTGCGCGACCAGTTGCGTCGTCTGGATCTGGAAACCGAAGCGCAGATCGTTGCGCGCTATCAGCGTGAGCAGGACCAGGGCGATCGCACCTTCGATCCGCTGGAACTGGACCGCTTCTCCACGCTGCAGCAGCTCAGCCGCGCGTTGAACGAATCGGCGGCCGACTTGGGCGGCCTGCAAGGGGTGCTGGAAGACCTCTCGCGTCAGTACGACGGCCTGCTGCAACAGCAGTCGCGCGTCAGTTCCGAACTGCAGGACGGCCTGATGCGTGCGCGCATGGTGCCGTTCGACGGCCTGGTGCCGCGCCTGCGCCGTGTGGTGCGCCAGGCGGCTACCGAAACCGGCAAGCAGGTGCATCTGGTGCTGGAAGGCACCCAGGGCGAACTGGACCGCAACGTGCTCGACCGCATGGTCGCGCCGCTGGAACACATGCTGCGCAACTCGGTGGCGCACGGGCTGGAAACGCCCGAGCAGCGCCGCGACGCCGGCAAGCCGGAAGAGGGCAGCATCGCGATCCGTCTGCGCCGCGAAGGCTCGGAAATCGTGCTGGAAGTGGCCGACGACGGCGCCGGGCTGGACCGCGAGGCGATCCGTCGCCGTGGCGAACAGCGCGGCCTGATCGAGCCCGGCCAGGAGCTCAGTGAGGCCGAACTGGATGGCCTGATCTTCGCGTCCGGCTTCAGCACCTTCGACCAGGTCAGCCAGCTGGCCGGCCGTGGCGTGGGCATGGACGTGGTACGCAACGAAGTGCGTCAGCTCGGCGGCTCGGTGGACATCCACTCGGTGCGCGGCCAGGGCGTCACCTTCACCCTGCGCCTGCCGCAGACGCTGGCGGTCACCCAGGCGGTGTTCGTGCGGATCGGCGAAACCACCTTCGCGGTGCCGGTGGGTTCGGTCAGCGGTATCGGCCGCATCTCGCGCACCCGTTACGAGTCGGGCGAGGGCGGCTACCACTACGCAGGCGAGGAGTACGTGCTGCACGACCTGGGCTCGCTGGTCGGCCAGCCGGTTGCGCGTGCCGATGGCCAGGCACAGGTGCCGTTGCTGCTGGTGCGTGCCGGTGATCTGCGCGCCGCCGTGGCGATTGACCAGGTGCTGGGCAACCGCGAAATCGTGGTCAAGCCGGTGGGCCTGCAGATTGCCTCGGTGCCGGGCATCTACGGCGCCACCATCACCGGCGATGGCCGCGTGGTGGTGATCCTGGACGTGGCGCCGCTGGTACGCCGTTACCTGACCCAGCCGGCACGTCCGGCACTGGAAACCCCGGCCGAAGCGCAGCGCCAGGTGCCGTTGGTGATGGTGGTGGACGATTCGCTGACCATGCGCAAGGTCACCAGCCGCGTGCTGGAACGCCACAATCTGGACGTGACCACCGCACGCGACGGTGTCGAGGCATTGGAACTGCTCGAAGAGCGCGTGCCCGACCTGATGCTGCTGGATATCGAAATGCCGCGCATGGACGGCTACGAGTTGGCGACCGCGATGCGTGCCGACCCGCGCTTCAAGGCGGTGCCGATCGTGATGATCACCTCGCGCAGTGGCGAGAAGCATCGCCAGCGCGCCTTCGAGATCGGCGTACAACGTTATCTGGGCAAGCCCTACCAAGAGTTGGATCTGATGCGAAACGTGTATGACCTGCTGGGGATCGCCCGTGTCCGAGAATAATGGCGCAATGGGAACGCCGGTCGCCCTGCTGGGCCGGCCCGGTCCGGCGCGTGAGCGCCTGCGTGAAGCGCTCGGTCTGGCCGGTGCGCAGGTGGTGCTGGAAGACGAGCCCTCGGCGGTGGACGTGCAGATGCTGCGCGACGCCGAGCCGGTGGCGGTGCTGGTCTCGCTGGAGCCGTCGATCGAAGACGCACTCGAAGCGTTGGAGCCGGCCTTCAACATGCCGGGCGTCACGGTGATCTTCGACGAGGCCGAGCTGACCGTGCGCCGCGAGGGTTGGGAAGCGCAGCGCTGGGTACGCCACCTGGCCGCCAAGCTGCACGGCCATGCCGATGTGCTGCCGCCCGGCACCGAAAGCGAGCCATCGTTGCAGCCCGAGCCGGGCCTGGCGTTCGTTTCTAATCGTCAGGATTCGGACCTTCAGCTGGATCAGCATCTGGAAGCGGCCGCGCATGCCTTTGAACGTGTGCCTGGCGATGCGATGTTTAGCCACGTAGCCGAGGCCGCACCTGCGGTGTCTGCGTCGACACCGGCGCTGGGCGATTCCAGCACCTGGGGCCTGGTCGATGAGGTGGCCGTGGTGGTGCGTCCGCGCAGCGAGCCGGATATGGCCGCGCTGTCCACGGGCAGCCTGTCGCTGGTGGATCTGGACCAGGCTGCGGCCAGTGAGGGTGCGGTGCTGGTGATGGCCGGGATTGGCGGGCCGGATGCGATCCGCCGCCTGCTGGCCGCGCTGCCGCCGGCCTTCCCGCGCCCGCTGCTGGTGCGCATGGCGCTGGATGGCGGGCAGTACGGCAACCTGGTGCGGCAGATGGGCCGGGTGTCGGCGTTGCCGGTGGAGCTGGGAGAGATTGGCCAGCCGATCGAGGCTGGCAAGGTCTATGTGTTGTCCGACGAGGTCGGCGTGCAGCAGCAGGCCGGTGCATTGGCGTTTGCCGCGCAGACCGACCCGGCGGCGCTGGTGGCCGCGTTGCCGCCGGCCGACAGCGCGGTGCTGATGCTCAGTGGTGCCAACGAAGCACTGGTCGAGGCCACGCTGGCCCTGGCCGGGCAGGGTGGTTGGGTAGCCGGGCAATCCGCCGATGGCTGCTACGACCCGGCCGCCGCCGCGCGCCTGGCGCAGCAGGGCATGCTTTCCGGTGACCCGGCGCAGTTGGCGCAGGCGTTGGCGCAGCGTTGGCCGGCGTAAGCCGGGCGTTCCCACCCAGATTGGAAGACAAGCGATGAGCTACGCCAACAATGACGAAATCCGCGGCGTCCTGATCCAGGCCGGGCAGGAGCGCGTGCTGCTGCCCAACGCCACGGTGGCCGAGGTGATGTCGCGCGTGGCGGTGGAGCCGCTGGCCGACATGCCGCGCTGGATGGTCGGCCGCATCGACTGGTACGGCTGGAAGGTGCCGCTGCTGTCGTTCGCGCGCCTGAGTGGCATGGGCGAAGAGCCCACCGCGCTCAACAACAAGGTGATCGTGCTGAAGGCGCTGGGTGGCAACCCGGTGCTGCCGTATTTCGCATTGCTCACTGCCTCGTTCCCGCAGCTGATTTCGGTACCGCGCGATGGCCTGCTGGCCGACGCCTCCGAAGATGTGCTGCCCGACGGCGTGCACATGCGTGTGCTGCTGGGCGAACAGAGTGCGTTGCTGCCCGACCTGGACGCCATCGAGGCGCAGGTGGGCCAGGCGCTCGCCGCCGCGGCCGCCTGACACCAACGCCCCACGGCTGCGTGACCGCCACGCAGCCATGTGTGCCATCGCCTCCGGTAGCGAACGTAGCGACGCGATGGATGCGTTGCAGCGCTGCTCGTTTAGAGCGGCCACGGGTGCCCTGTTTCAGCCGTCGTTCTTTCTATCCAGATGAGCCGCGCATGCTGCGGTTGCATGCGGGGGTCGCCCTTGTTGCTGCGGCTACGCGCTGTGCGAATGGCCTGCCTGAAACGCTGTTTTTCGCGATGCAGTTGATCGGCGCGAGCGTGCCGCGTTTGGGCAGGATGCGTCGTTCGAGCGCGCCACCGTGAGCATTCCGGTGTTTGCACCGCTACGGCATGCCGACGGCGTGGTGTTGTGCGACCTGGCCGTGGTGGACCCAGCAGCCATGGCCGAGTACCACACCCGCAATCGCGCTCACCTGGCCGATGCCATGCCGGCACGGCCGCCGGCGTTCTACACGACCGATGGCTGGCGGCGCCTGTGCATCGCGTACCGCACTGCAGTGCCAGGCGAGCGCGAACTCCAGCTGGTGTTGCTGATGGAGAGCCAGGTGATTGGCACGCTGGGCTTTACCCAGATCCAGCGCGGTGCGTTCAGGCCTGCCACATGGGCTACGGGCTGGATGCGCAGCAGCAGGGCCGTGGCCTGATCCACTGGGCTGCCACCCAGGGCATTGCTTTTGTATTCGAGGCGCTGGGCCTGCACCGCGTAATGGCGCAGTACGTGCCCGAGAATCAGCGCAGTGCGCGCGTGTTGCAGCGCCTGGGCTTCCAGGTGGAAGGGCAGGCGCGCCGCTATCTGCAGTTGAACGGCGTGTGGCGCGACCATGTGCTGACCAGCCTGCTGCGTGAGGATGGGTTTCCGGTTGAGGAGTGATGGATGGCCTTTGAGTAACCGTTGCACTCGGTTGCATGCGCTTGGTCGGTCACGCGTTCTCAGTCGTTGTTTAGGTTGGTGTTGAGAGCGGAGTTGCGGATGGACACGCTTCTGGATGTATCGCGCTGTTTAAAGAAGTCTGGAAACGGCGAAGGCCACATGGAGTGGGGCGACACGAACGCCCGTGTGAGCGTCAAAGTCATTGCGGCCCAGCGGCTACGGCTGCTCGACAGGCCGCTGGGATCATTCCTGCGCGTTGCTGGAAGAGACGTCCACGCGCAGCTGGTCCGCTGCCAGCTGCGTGTCCTGCAAAACGTCCACGCGCGTGGTCCAGCCGCGTTGCTGAATCTGCTTGCGCAAACCCGCGGCCCAGCGTTGTACAGCCGGTGCGTCGGGCGCTGCAGCCCACAGACGGATGCGCGGTGGCGCAGTGTTGGGCGCACGTTGGGCGAACCACGCGGTAGGGCGTACCGAAAGTGCGACGACCTCGCCTGCGGGTCGTGGCGCCGGGGATGGTTTGGCGGGGACCTGCATCGCAAGCGACGCTTCGGCAGGCAGCGGTGCCGACTGGATATCGCGCTGCGCGTCGTTATGGATGAGCGGTGCGCGACGCGCTGACGCGCTGAACTGACCGACCACGGTTGCAGCCGGGACGGATGCCATGTCGGCAGGCGATATGGAGGATGTGGATCTGCTGCGGTCCATCACCGAGGTTGGTGCGTCTGCCTCTGCCGCGGCCGCTGTGCGAGGCATCGCAGCAGGACGCATCGGTGTTGTCTGTGCAAGCGATGCATCGGCAGACGCATCTGCCTGGCTCGCGGCGATCGGTGCAGGCGGTGGTGGCGCTGCGGTGGGTGCGGCTTCGGCTGCAGCATTGCCTTCGGCCATCGGTTCCGGCAAAGACGGCGCCGCTGCGACTGCGAATTCGTAGGGCGCCGGTGGCGCTGGTGCCGCTGCCGGTCGTGCAACGGCAGGCGCCAACGGAGGCGCAGGGGCCGGCGGCGATTTGACTGTGACTGCGGGCGCTTCGGCGGGCGAGGGCGGAGCAGGCGGCGCAGATGCACGGGCAGATGCAGGTGCATCGATGGGCGCCTGCACGGCCATCGAAGACGCTGCGGGCGCATCGATCAGCTGTGCCATCGGAAGTGGCGGTTGGCCAGGATCTGTCTCTGCCTTCTGTGCGTCCGGTGTGGTGGTTGGCGCTACGTCCATCGCAGCATCGGGCACGGGTTGATGGGCCTGCCATTGCAGCCCCACACCGACGGCGAGCGTGATCGAGGCGGCAAATGCGAGTGTCGGCATCCAGCGCCGCCGCCGTGTGCTCCTGAGGGCTGGCGTTGCGGGCACATGCGTGTCAGCCATGGCAGGCTGCGGTGTTTGCGTCGTTGCCGCTGCAGCCACCTCGCGCGTATCGCGTTCGGAGGCGGGCTGAGGAACAGGCCCGGTGGACGCTTGTGCTGCATGTGCGTGCACCTGCTTGCCCAGGCGATGATTGTCGCTGTCGCTGTCGCTGTCGCTGTCGCTGTCGCTGCCGCTGTCGCTGTCGCTGTCGCTGTCGGTGTCGCTGTTGGTTTTGTTGTTGCTGTTGATTTCAAACCGACGTGCTGAGGCAGCCTCCGCGAGATCACTTAGCGCAGCAGGTGCAGCCGCTCCCGTGTAAAGCTCCGAATCCGACGGCGCATCTCCGCGCGATGAAACGCTGCGAACAAATGCAGTGGGCCGCTCCGCCAGCTCCACGTGCTGTTGCGCGTCGATCCACGCGCGCGCCTGTGCGCTCAATGGCGCACCGACTGCCTGCACGGCATCCACGCCGTGTGCGAGTTGCGTCTGCACTGCCTGTCGCTGCGACGCCTGTGCCTGATCGGCCTGCGCAGCAGCAGCAGAAAATGCTGCCTGCAGGCTGGCTGGTGGCTCGAAATCAAACGTCTGCGCTCCCGCAGCGCGGATCACTGGTGCCGCCCCGGCTTGCGCTTGCGGTGCTTCTGCTGCGGCTCCTGCTGTGGTTGCCGCATGCGCCACCGATGCTGCCTGCACAAACCACGCATCCATCCCCGCTGGGGGCGCGTACGCAGGCAGTGCGCGCAGCAGCGCCGAGATGCCGTCTTCGCCCGCCAGGAACTGCTCGAACAGTGCGCTCATTGCACCGCATCCAGGCTGACGCGCAGCTTGGCGAATGCATAGCGCAGGCGGCTTTTCACGGTCTCGAAGCCTTCGCCCACCACGTCGGCGATTTCTTCAACACCAAGTTCGGCAAAGAACCGCAGCACCACCACTTCGCGCTGCGCATCCGGCAAGGCCATGACCGCAGCGCGCACCCGGTGCTGCTGTTGGCCAAGCATCGCCAACTGCTCGCCCGACAACTCCTGGTCGGGCAGTTGCAGATGCGCGTCGTCCAGCGCGGTCGAGGTGGTGTGGTGGGCGCTGCGGCGCGCGTCGATCCACGCATTGCGGCCGATCTGGAACAGGAATGTGGTGAACGCGGCCTGCCCCGGCCGGTAGTCGCTGCATCGGGTCATCAGCTTGACCCAGGTCTTCTGGGCCAGGTCTTCGGCCTCGCTGAGGTTGCCCTCGCAGAGCCAGGCCAGGAAATTGAACAGCGCACGGCTGTGGCGCTGGAACAGCATGCTTGCCGGTTGCTCGATGAAGCCATTGGCGACAAGGAGCATGAGCTCCTCGTCGGGAAGTTGCGCAAGATCGGTCGATGGCATGCGCGCAGTGTAGAGCGCGTGCTGCGTGGTGCAATGGCTCATTGCCAGCTCAGCGCGCATGCCATCTCCCGGGGAACGACCTGGGGATCAGTCGTTAGTGGCAAGCGGCCGGCTGCTCAATGCGTCTGCCTGCTGCAGCAGCTGCAGGAAATCGGCGCGGTAGCCATGCCGGTCGCTGCCCAGGCTGCCAGCCGCCAATGCGCGCAGCTGCGGGTAATCCCAGCCGTGCAGCTGGCTGCCGCCACGCAGCCGTTGACCAAAGCCGGCCACCGCTGCCGAAAAGCGGAAAGCATCGCTGGTGGCAGCCAGCGCTTGCTGCTGGTTGGCACGCACCACGGTATCGAGCAGGCGGCTGCGCTGCGCCTCCGGCAGCTTGTAGCGCAGCTTGACGTGCGCCAGCTCGTTGCCGGTCGTAGGCTGCGGGCGCCGCGCCGCGGTGGTGGCGTAACGCAGCGGGTCGACGGAGGCGGCGCCCTGTGCCGGGGTGATTTCATACAGTGCGGTGACGGTGTGTCCGGCGCCGATGTCGCCGGCGTCGACCTGGTCGTTGTTGAAATCCTCGCGGCGCAGGGCACGGTTTTCATAGCCGATCAGGCGGTATTCCTTGACCGTGCCTGGGTTGAATTCGACCTGGATCTTGACGTCGCGCGCGATGGTGGCGAGTGTCGATCCCAGTTCGTGGGTGAGCACCTTGCGTGCTTCCAGCGCCGAGTCGATGTAGGCGTAGGCGCCATCGCCGGCGTCGGCCAGTTGCTCCATGAGCGTGTCGTTGTAGTTGCCGGTGCCAAAGCCGAGCGTGCTCAGTGCCACGCCGGAACGGCGCTTTTCGGCCACCATGCCCTTGAGCTGGTCGAAGTCAGTGACGCCCACGTTGAAGTCGCCATCGGTGGCCAGCAGGATGCGGTTGATGCCGCCGCGCAGATACGCCTGCTGGGCCGCTTTGTAGGCCAGCTCGATGCCACTGGCACCGGCGGTGCCGCCGCCCGATTGCAGGCTGTCGATGGCTTCGACGATGCGCGTTTGTTGGGCGCCGGATGTGGGCGGCAACACGACCGCGGTGCTGCCGGCGTAGGTCACCAGGGTGATGCGGTCCTGCTTCCGCAGTTGCCGCACCAGCAATTTGAGCGATGACTGCAGCAGCGGCAATTTGTCTGGCGCGCCCATCGAGCCGGAGACATCCACCAGGAACACCAGGTTTGCGGGCGGCAACGCGGCGGTTGGCACATCGCGGCCGGCCACGCCGATGCGCAGCAGCAGCGTGTCGGTGTTCCAGGGCGTGGGTGCCAGTTCGGTGCGGACCGCGAACGGCGTGCCATCCGTCGGGGCCGGATCGTCGTAGCGGAAATAGTTGATCAGTTCTTCTACGCGCACTGCATCCACCGGTGGCAAGGTGCCCGCATTCAAGAAGCGGCGCACATTGCTGTAGCTGCCGGTATCCACGTCGATGCTGAAGGTGGAGACCGGCTGTTCGGCGGCCTGCACGATCGGGTTGTCGCTCAGCGTTTGATAGGTCTCGCGGTTCTCGGTGGGCGGGCTGGGCGGCATTGGCATCAGCCGCTCGTGCATGTGCATCGGCTCTGCGAGTGCGGCCGCCGGGACAGGGGCTGCTGGGGTGGAAAGCACCGGCGGTGCAGGCAGCATTGGGCGTGAGGCTGTCTTGGAGGCCTGCACGTTCCTTGTGCGCGCTGGCGCAGTGAGCTTTCGACCTGGGGCGCCA
>Ga0209301_100112_pt1 | contig 12046 bp, 10 predicted proteins | sample MSEELM_DM5_FD_187541 | JGI IMG/M metagenome (GOLD analysis project Ga0209301, IMG submission 187541) | Subsurface microbial communities from deep shales in West Virginia, USA - MSEEL M_DM5 (SPAdes) (version 2) | ecosystem: Environmental > Aquatic > Deep subsurface > Shale gas/oil reservoir >...
CTATATATTTCTCCCATTTCACATCTCGCATTATCAGGCGACCTGTAATTTTCGACAACAACACCAAAAGACGGGCAAGCCCTATTGCTGGATCCCGAAAAAATAGATAGGAATCCTCACCCAAAGCCGGGAGAATTATCCCTTCATTTTTGATCAAAATTCCTTGCGATAAGTCTAGATAGACATCGGGATGAGCGCCCGGGGCAAGCTTAGATATCGCTCGCTCAATCACCCCCAGGTCCGATCCCCCATAAGTCACAACCACGTTCAACACTCTGTCGTATGGCCAGTCCAGGTCACCAAGCTCTACAGATCCTAAGCTACTTGGCCTAAGCCGACTAACACTTGCAATATTTGAAGCTATCGTGCTCAGATCTGACGGGCTAATCTCAGTCTTTATCTCAAACGTTGCCACCACACCCTCTTGGAATATCAGATCATGCCCGCTAGAAAATGGTAACCGAGGCATAGATTTCAGAACTAGCACGATATCCTGCTGCCTTGACCGACCATCGTAAGAATCCAAAATCACCCCACTCAGGATATTTGTCATTCCTGGAAGATGCGCCTGTAGAAAATCTTTTATGAGAGATTCTCTGGCAGCACCAGCTGTAACAGCATGGCCCAGGACGTTAGTCGCCTCGTATTGGTGACTTAGTGCCCTTACAACACCATGACAGTATTCAACCAAAGGTTTCATTGTGCACCACTAAATAAAAATGCGTCTTGAAAAAAAATAACAGCTCAGCAATAGCTATTCTTAATTCAGGCGCTACTGAGATCTAAGTGCGCTCATCCCTCGCCTTCCGGCTCCAACGCCTTGACCAGCACCGCAGCCTGGGTGCGGCTGTAGCAATCCAGCTTTTTCAGGATGGCGGTGACGTGCACCTTGACGGTGTTCTCGGCCAGGCCCAGTTCGTGCGCAATCTGCTTGTTCAACAGGCCATCGGCCAGGCACAGCAATACGCGAAATTGCTGCGGGGTGAGCTGGGCGAGCTTGGCCGCCAGTTGCGCGTCGGCTTCCGAGCGCTCGGCCGTCATCGGCGGGAACCAGGTGCCACCATCGAGCACGCTGGCCACTGCGGTGCCGATCGATTCGGCCGGCGTGGATTTGGGAATGAAGCCGGCCGCGCCGAACTGCTGCGCGCGCCGGATCACGCGTGGGTGGTCGTTGGAGGAAATCACCACCACCGGAATGTCCGGATGCTCGCCACGCACGTGCAGCAGCGCGGAGAAGCCGCGCGCGCCCGGCATGGCCAGGTCCAGCAGCACCAGCTCGGCTTGCGGATGCGAGCGCAGCATCGCGCTCAAGGTGGTGGCGCTGGAGGCCTCCACCACTTCGGCAGTGGGCAGGGTCTGGTGCAGCACGTGGATCACGGCGGCACGGAACAACGGGTGGTCGTCGGCGACGAGGATGGTGAGATCGGCCATGCGCCAAGTCTGGCACATGGCTGCGTCGCTTTCCCGCTGCGCTGCGCGGTAGGTGACTGGTGCGTGGAGCTGGACGGCCCGGGCATGCGGCAGGCGCGCTGCCGATGCGCTCGATGCACTGGACTCCGCGCACGCGTCTCGGATGGCGGACGCGCAGACAATCCATCCATCGAACGCCTGCATGGCGCGCATGCGCTGCTCAATCATTGGGCGGATCGTGGTGATGTGGCCGGCTCGCCGCGATCAAGCGCCCCGTTCAATGCGCGTTTTCCGCATGAAACACGGACCGGCCCGCCCCGCCAACCCTCAGCGCGGCGGCTGGGTGCTGGCGCGCCAGGCTTCCAGGAACTGCCGGCGCTTGAGTTTGTCCAGATAGACCAGCAGGCCGGGACCGAGTGGAATCGGTCGAAACGGCGGCTGCGCCGAGCCACCGCGACCACCGGCCGACGGCAGGATCGGCATCAGTCGCGCCTCGCGCGAGAGCACCTGCTGCCCGCGCGGCGAGAGCAGGTAATCCAGGAACCGGCGCGCCTCGGGCGCGTGCGGCGCGGTCTTGGGGATCACCGCGGTGCGCAGCGCCACCAATGTGTAGTCCTGCGGCTGCACGATGCCCAGCGGCGCGCCGGCATCGATGCGCGCCTGTGCGTAGGAGCCGAGCACGTTATAGGCCAGCAACAACTCGCCGCGGCTGACACGGTCCAGCAAGGTGCCGGTACGTTCTTCCAGACGCACCTGGTTTGCCCCCAGCGCGGCCAGCAACGCGCCGGCAATGCTGCCCACCTGCCCGTCCTGGGTGGCGAACAGATAGCCCACGCCGCTGCGCTCGGCATCGTAGGTACCCACCTTGCCGCGCAACGGCGCATCGGGTGCACGCAATAACGCGAGCAGCTGCCGGCGCGTACGCGGCACCCGCGCGGCGGCGAGCTTGCGCGTGTTGTAGACGATGGCCACCGGCTCGTAGCTGATGCCGAAGACTTCGTGCCGCCACTGCGCCCAGGCCGGCAGCGCTTCGGTCTGCGCCGAGCGATGCGTCAACGCGTGGCCATCGTTCACCAGCTTGGTCTGCAGATCCATGCTGGCGCTGATCAGCAGATCCGCCTGCGGCGCATTGGCGGCCGGATGCAGGTACTGCTCGTAGATGTCCCAGGCGATCACGTCTTCGTAGATCACCTCGGTGCCGGGATGCAGGCGCTGGTAGTCCTGGATCACCGCGCCAAACACTTCCAGATCGGTCGAGCCCTGCACGCGCAGCTGCGCCTGCACCGCGCCCTGGGCCGGAAATCGCCGTACATCGCCGGGCGCCGCCCAGGCCAGGCCGCACAGCAGCAGCAACACCACACCACACACCACGCGCATCACGCCGTGCCTCCGGGAAAATGCAATGACGCAATCAGCCCGCCGCCGATGCGATTGGACAGATCGATGCGCCCACCGTGCGCCTCGACCACGCGCTTGACGATCGCCAGGCCCAGGCCCGCCCCACCGGCCGGCGCATCCGGGCCGCGCACAAAACGCTCGAACACCCGCTCGGCCTCGGCCGGCGGAATGCCCGGGCCGTGATCGGCGATGGTCAGCACATGCTGGTGGCCGTCACTGGTCAGCGCAACCTGCAATGGTGCGCCGGCGCCGTATTTACAGGCGTTGTCGATGAGATTCTTCAAGGCTTCGCGCAGCAGCAAGGCATCGCCGCGCAACAGCGCCGGCTGCGGGTCGATCGCCAGATGCACGCGCGGTGCATCCTCGCCACGTGGCAGCGCGTCATGCAGCGCCTGGTGCAGCAGTTCCACCAGGTCGACCGTGGCAAACCGCTGCAGATTGGCGCGATGGATCACGCTGGCATCGCTGAGCAACTGGTTGAGCAGGCGGCTCATATGGCTGGCGTTGCGCTCGATCGCCACCAGGCTGCGCTGCATGTCGCGCGGGTCATCGTCGTCCATCGCCAGCTGTGCCTGCGCACGCAACGCGGCCAGCGGCGTGCGCATCTGGTGTGCGGCCTCGGCCATGAACGCGCGCAGGGTTTCGTTGCTGGACGACAACCGCGCCATGAAGCGGTTGAGCGCGGCGACCATCAACTGCATTTCCTGCGGTGCGGGCACGGTGAGCGGTTTCAGATCGGAGGGCTCGCGTCGCGAAAGATCGCGCTCGATGCGTTGCAGCGGGCGCAAGGCGCGATACACGCCAATCCACACCAGCGCCAGCGCCAGCAGCGACAGCACTGCAATCGCCACCAATGCGTTGAGCACCACATCGCGCGCCACCGCGTCGCGCGCGCGGCGGGTCTGTCCCACCTGCACGCGCACCTCGCCCTGCCCGGAGTCCGAGGCCACCCGGTGCATCACCACCGCAAAGCGCACCGGCTCGCCGCTGTAGGTGGCGTCGAACAACAACGGCCGCTCGCCATAGGGCGCGCGCGGCGGCAGCGGCAAGGTGTCTTCGCCGGTGATGGTGCGGCCCTGCGCATCGAATACGCGGTAGAACACGCGGTCTTCCGGCGCCATGCCCAGCAGGTCGAGCGAGGCATACGGCAGATCCACCTGCCAATCGCCGCCCACCAACGCCACGCTGTCGATGATCGACAACGCCGACGACACCAGCAGGTGGTCGTAGGAGCGATTGGCCGCACGCTCGCCGTAATCGCGCGCGGCAAAGAACAGCACCACCGCGCCCAGCAGCGACAGGCTGCTCAGATACAGCAGCAGCGTGCGCCGGATCGACGGCGCCACCGCGTGGGCTTCAGCCATCGCTGCCGGCCTCGGTGACGGCCTGCGGGTCGGCTTCTTCCAGCTTGTAGCCGGCGCCACGCACGGTGACGATGCGCAGCGGCGCATCGATCAACTTGCGGCGCAGCCGGCCCACATACAGCTCGATCGCATTGGGGCCGGCATCGTCATCGAAACCGAACAACCCGTTGCCGATCTCGTCCTTGCCCACCACCTGGCCCAGCCGTCCGATCAGGATTTCCAGCAGACGGTACTCACGATTGGGCAACTCGATCGCCACCCCGTCCAGGCTCACGGTGTGCGCAGCGTTGTCGAACACGAACGCGCCGAGCTGCACTACCTCACTGGCCTGGCCGCGATTGCGCCGCAGCAGCACCCGGCAGCGCGCTTCGAACTCACGAAAGTCGAACGGCTTGCCCAGGTAATCGTCGGCCCCCACATCCAGCGCCTGCACGCGGTCTTCGATGCCATCACGCGCAGTCAGCATCAGCACCGGCGTGGTGTCGCCGCGCTCGCGCATCCCGGCCAGCACGCGCAATCCATCCAGCTTGGGCAAACCGATATCCAGCACCACCAGATCAAAGCTCTGGTAGCGCAACACGCTGGCCGCGGCCAACCCGTCCTGCTGCCAATCCACCGCATGCCCGCTACGGCGCATGCGCCGCACGATGGCATCGGCAAGGTCGGCGTTGTCTTCTACGAGCAACAGGCGCATTGGGGCAGGGAATCGTGAATAGGGAATGGGGAATCGCAACAGCACGTCACCGCGGCCGGAAGGTAACAGGCCTCGCCAACAAAAGCTCTCCCATCCAAACCATGTACTGCAGTCCGTCGCTGTTGCGATTCCCCATTCCCGACTCCCGATTCCCGCACCTGACAGGTCCATGACAGCTTCGCGGGACTAGGCTGCAGCCAGCTCGCCGTGACGCGGTTGCGGCCGATTGATTGCCTGTGCTGCACACATGTACCTGGGAGGGTCTGTGATCAACGACACCTTGCGCTTGCGCGCCATTACCGCCTGTGCGGCCATCTGCCTGGCGCCGGCGGCACACGCGGCCGATGACCAAGGCCCGGTGACCGCCGAAGTGGGCGGGCGCGTGCATTGGGACTTCACCGTCTTCGACAACGATGAACGCGGCACACCCGAGCGTAACGACACCCAGTTCCGCCGTGTCTGGCTGGACGTGGCCGGCAAGTTCTATGGGTTCAACTACAAGGCCGAGGCGGAGTTCGCCGGCCTGCAGTACGAACCCGGCAGCCGCGGCATCCTGGCGCGCGATGTCTACATCGCCAAGAAGTTCTCCGCCGGCACGCTGACCGTGGGCCAGTTCAAGCAGTACTTCTCGCTGGACGACCGGACCGGCTCCAACTATGGCCCGTTCCTGGAACGCGGCTACGCCTCGACCACGCTGGCACCGATCTACCGCAAGGCGATCTCCTGGCAGACCAGCCGCCCGGATGCCACCTGGTCCACGGCCGCCTACAGCCTGGAAAGCATCGATAATTCGGCCACCAAGGGCGGTGCGCTGGGCACGCGCCTGACCTTCGCACCGGAAATGGGCGACGCGCGGCTGCGCCATCTGGGCGTGTCGCTGGCGCACGAGCGCTATTCGCATCCCGGCAGTGGCGGCGCCTCACCGCTGCTGATCCGCCCGCGCCCGGAAAACGATCTCGCCAACAACAGCCGCATCACGCTGGCACGCTTCGCCGATGGCCGCGACACCGACTTCGACAAATGGTCGCTGGAATATGCCGAAGTAGTCGGCCCATGGTCGTGGCAGACCGAGTTCAGCGGCGGCCTGCTCGACGATGGCGCGCAGCATGCCAAGGTGCTGGCCAGCTATGGCCTGGTCAGCTGGTTCGTGACCGGCGAGTCGCGCGGCTACGATCGCAAGACCGGCCGCTTCAGCCGCATCAAGACGCCCAACCGCCCGTCCGGCGCGTTCGAGCTGGCGCTGCGTTACGACTACATGCGCGGCGACCAGCATCTGGATGGGCAACCCAACTTCATCGACGCCAACACGCAGTCGTGGACGCTGGGCGGCAACTGGTACTTCAAGCCCAATCTGCGCGTGATGCTCAATGTGATCGACAGCCGCAACCGTGACCGCATGGTGGATGCGGTGGTCGATCACACGTTGGCCGTTACCGGCCGCTTCCAGTACGACTTCTGAGTGGCCTGCATCTTCGCCCTGCGTCATCGCGCATCTGCGCCCCGCCACTGCAGCGGCGCGCTGCCGTCCGCCAATGCGGTGACCTGCAGCCTGCCGCATGACAGCCACAGCGCTGTCACGTCAGCCGCCAACAGCACTGGCGTGCACCACCTTCGCTGCTGCGCGCCCGGCGCGGTGGCGCGCTCCACTTATCCCCTGCTGCACGCCTCAAAGGATTTGCCCGCATGCTGACCGCGCTCGGTTTCGGAATGGTGATCACCTTCATGTACCTGATCATGAGCAAGCGGCTGTCGCCGCTGGTGGCTCTGATCACGGTGCCGATCGTGTTCGCATTGCTCGGCGGCTTCGGCACCGGCATCAACGAGATGATGCTCGACGGCATCAAGAAGATCGCGCCCACCGGCGTGATGCTGATGTTCGCCATCCTCTATTTCGGGGTGATGATCGATGCCGGTCTGTTCGACCCACTGGTCGGCCGCATCCTGCGCCTGGTCAAGGGCGATCCGCTGAAGATCGTCATGGGCACGGCGATCCTGGCGATGCTGATCTCGCTCGATGGCGACGGCTCCACCACCTACATGATCACCGTCTCGGCGATGCTGCCGCTGTACCAGCGGCTGGGCATGAACGCGCTCAACCTCACCTGCGTGACCATCCTGGCCAGCGGCGTGATGAATCTCACCCCGTGGGGCGGCCCCACCGCGCGTGCCGCCACCGCATTGCATGTGGATCCGGCCGATGTATTCGTGCCGCTGGTACCGGCCATGGCGATGGCGATCGCCGGCATCATCGCGCTGGCCTGGCTGCTCGGCATGCGCGAGCGTCGCCGCCTGGGCGTGGTGCGCCTGCCCGCCGACGGCAACTGGCTGGAAACCAGCCTGCCCGACGACAACGACGCCCTGCCGCGCGTGGAAGACACCGAAGACATGAAGCGGCCCAAGCTGCTGTGGGTGAACCTGGTGCTCACCCTGGCGCTGATGGCCGCACTGGTGGTGGGCATCCTGCCGATGCCGGTGTTGTTCATGATCGGCTTCGCGCTGGCGCTGATGATCAACTACCCCAACCTGGCCGAGCAGCGCCGTCGCCTGGTCAACCACGCCGGCAATGTGTTGTCGGTGGTGTCGCTGATCTTCGCTGCCGGCATCTTCACCGGCATCCTGTCCAACACCGGCATGGTCGAAGCGATGTCGCGCAGCTTCCTGGCTGTGATTCCCGACAGCTGGGGCCCGTACCTGGCGGTGATCACCGCCATCGTCAGCATGCCGTTTACGTTCTTCATGTCCAACGACGCGTTCTACTTCGGCGTGCTGCCAATCCTGTCCGAAGCCGCCGGCCATTACGGCATCACGCCCGTGGAAATGGCGCGCGCCTCGCTGGCCGGCCAGCCCGTGCATCTGCTCAGCCCCCTGGTGCCCTCGACCTATCTGCTGGTCGGCCTGGCCAAGGTCGATTTCGCCGACCACCAGCGCTTCACCCTGAAATGGGCGGTACTGATTTCGATGCTGATGCTGGCGGGCGGGCTGCTGTTTGGCTTGTTTCCGTTGGCGCGCTGATCGCGCGCCGGGAATGGGGAATCGGGAATGGGGAATCGCAAAAGCGGCGCTGCGCTGCCGTTTCGATTCCTGACTTCCACATAAAAAATAGAAACCGCGGCCCCTGCTCCACCGATTCCCCACTCCCGATTCCCCATTCCCAACTCCGAAGGAGTTCAAGCAATGACGCTTCGCATCGCATACGTCACCAGTGGCATGGGCAGTGTGGGTACTGCGATCTGCCAGAAACTGGCGCGCACCGGGCACACGGTGGTGGCCGGGTGTGGTCCTAATTCGCCGCGCAAATCGGCGTGGCTGCGTGAGCAACGCGAGCTCGGGTTCGACTTCGTTGCCTCCGAAGGCAACGCCGCCGATTGGGATTCCACCATGGCTGCGTTTGCCAAGGTCAAGGCGGAGGTCGGCGAGATCGATGTGCTGGTCAACAACGCCGGTGGCAGCCGCGACACGCTGTTCCGCCAGATGAGCCGCGACGACTGGAATGCGGTGATTGCCAGCAACCTGCATTCGCTGTTCAACATCACCAAGCAGGTGGTGGACGGCATGACCTCGCGCGGCTGGGGGCGCATCGTCAACATTGGGTCGGTCAGCGCGCACAAGGGCCAGATCGGGCAGATCAACTTCGCCACCGCCAAGGCGGCCATGCATGGGTTCAGCCGTGCGCTGGCGCAGGAAGTGGCCTCGCGCGGTGTCACCGTCAACACCATTTCGCCCGGCTATATCGCCAGCGCTTCCATCAGCAATTTCCCACCGGATGTGCTGGACCGCCTGGCCACCTCGGTGCCGGTGCGCCGGCTCGGCAAGCCGGCCGAAGTGGCCGGCCTGTGCGCATGGCTGGCCTCCGACGACGCCGCGTATGTGACCGGCGCGGACTATGCGGTCAACGGCGGTTTGTACATGGGCTAGTGCGCCATGCACGTGCTGCGCTGCTGCGTGGAGGCTGGCATCCATCACGCGCAGCGCAGCGATGCACCTGGCGACGCAGCAGTGCGTATAGCCGCCCGTGCTGCGGCCGCCTCCCGCGCATGCAGCAACGTTTGGCACCCCTTCCCCTTGCACGCCACAGCCCAACGCGCTTCGTTTCATGCCCTGCATCACTCCCCACAGGCACCGCGCCAACCCGCCGCAATGCCTGAGCAAGCCGCTGTTTGCCGACCGTTGTGCGCCCGCGTGGCACCGGCAAATGCCCTGCAAGCGACCGCCACCGCAAGGCCTGCCCGACACGTGGCGTGCACGAACTGATTACACTCTGGCTTTTCCGCAGTGCGGTGCCATGGCCAAACATCCCGAACGCGCCACTCCTGCTGCACGCCCGCAGATGGCCGACATCGCGCGCATGGCGGGCGTGTCCGAGTCCACCGTGTCGCGTGCGCTGGCCGGCAGCCCGGTGGTAGCCGAGCGCACCCGTGCCTACATCAAGCAGATCGCCGCCGATGCGGGGTATCAGGTCGATCCGGTGGCACGCAGCCTGCGCGCCAAGCGCTCCAACACGGTGAGCGTGGCGGTGCCGATGATGCATGCGCTGGACCAGCCGCTGTCGGACCCGTTCCTGATGACCATGCTCGCGCTGCTGGCCGAAGAACTCACCGGCCGTGGTTACAGCATGCTGTTGTCCAAGCTCAATCGGCATCAGGACGGCTGGGTGGAACAACTCGCACGCGGTAGCCGCTCCGATGGCGTGATCGTGCTCGGGCAAAGCTCCGAACATGCCGCGCTGGATGCGGCCGCACGCGATGGCCTGCCGATGGCGGTGTGGGGCAGCCGGATCGACGGGCAGTCCTACATCAGCGTGGGCAGCGACAATTTCCAGGGCGGCGCACTGGCCACCGAGCACCTGATCGCCAGCGGCCGCCGGCGCATCGCCTTCCTGGGCGATGACCAGCTTCCCGAAGTGGCGCCGCGCTTTGCCGGCTACCGGCAGGCGCTGGAGCAGCATGGCCTGGAGTTCGACACGCGCCTGCACGCGCGCAGCCACTTCCTCAGCGAGGACGCCTACCGGCTGACCCGCGCCATGCTCAAGAAGACCGACGCACCCGATGGCCTGTTTGCCGCTTCCGACGTGATTGCGGTCGGCGCGATCCGCGCCCTGGTCGAAGCCGGCCACCGCGTGCCGCAGGACATTTCGCTGGTGGGCTTCGACGATATTCCGCTGGCCGCCTACAGCCAGCCGCCGCTGACCACCGTGCAGCAGGACCTGGGCCTGGCCGCGCGCCTGCTGGTGGACCGGCTGCTGGCATTGATCGCCGGCGAAGCAGTGGACTCGGTGGAGATGCCGGTGAAGCTGGTGGTGCGCGAGTCGGCTTGATTCGGGATTCGGGATTCGGGATTCGGGATTCGGGATTCGGGATCGGGAATCGGGAATCGGGAATCGGGAATCGGGAATCGTAAGAGCGTGCGTCCTGGACGGATTGCGCGCAATCACTTGATGCTGCAATCCGCTTTTTAGCGGCAAAACGTTGCGACACCTTGCTGGCAACTAGGCCGCCACGGCCTTGGGTTTGCGGATGCGTACGCACAGCATGGCCACCGCAGCCGCTAGCATCAGTGCGCCGGCCAGGCGGATCACATTGCGCGGGTCACCGTGCAACAGCGGTTCGTAATACAGCGGCAAGGTCACGATCTGGATCAGCATCGGCAGCACGATGAACAGGTTGAACAGGCCCATGTACACGCCGGTGCGCTCGGGCGGAATGCTATCGGCCAGCATCAGATAGGGGTTGCCCATCATGCTGGCCCAGGCCAGGCCAATACCGATCATCGGCAGCAGCAACAACCAACGGTTCTCGATGCCCGGCAACACCCACATGCCCACGCCAGCCGCCAGCAGGCAGGCCGCGTGCGTGTACTTGGGGCCGACGCGCCGCACCACCGGCACCATCGCAAAAGCCGCCAGAAACGCGATGAAATTGTAGAAACCACCGATCTGCCCGTTGACCAGCCCGGCCTCGCGGAAGCCGTGCGAGTTCGCCTCGGTGGTGCCGAACAAGGTGGTCGACAGCGACAGCACGATGTACTGCCAGTAGCTGAAGATCGCATACCACTGAAACAGCATCACCGGCGCCAGCTGGCGCATGGTCGGTGGCATGTCGCGCAGCGCGCTGCCGATCTCGCGCAGCGTGGCGCCCAGCCCGGTACCGGCCTTGCGCATGCGCGCGATCTCCGCCGCAGGCACCACCGGCTCGCGCACGCTGCGCGCGGTGAGCAGGATCGAGGCGGCCGAAAAGCCGGCGCCGATCACGAACGCAGCAATGGTCACGTACGGGATGTGGTGCGCATTGGCCGCGTCCTGGCTCATGCCGAACCACACCAGCAACGGCGGGGTGAGATAGGCCAGCGTCTGCGCCAGCCCGGTGAAGGCGCTCTGGGTGAGATACCCCAACGGCCGCTGCGGTGGCGCCAGCACGTCGCTGACCAGGGCGCGGTACGGCTCCATCGCGACGTTGTTTGCGGCGTCCAGCACCCACAGCAGGCAGACCGCCATCCACAATGCGGTACTGAAAGGCATCGCCAGCAGGCACAGGCTGCACACCAACGCGCCGAGCACCATGTAGGGCATGCGCCGGCCCCAGCGCGTCACCGAGCGATCGCTCAAGGCGCCGACGAACGGCTGCAGCACCAGGCCGGTGATCGGCCCGGCCAGCCACAGGTACGGCAGGCTGGCGTGGTCGGCACCCAGGTAGTTGTAGATCGGGCTCATGTTGCTCTGTTGCAGCCCGAAGCTGTATTGCACACCGAAGAACCCGGCATTGAGGGCCAGGATGCGTGCGAAGGAAAGCGGAGGAGCGGTCGACGACATGCAGGGTCCAGGCATCGGTGCGGCTCCCAGTGGCCGCAGCGCACTCTACCCTGGCCGCTTTGCAATCGATTGTAACGCTGCGCCGCAGCATGGACGCTCGCCCGCCTCGACCTCTTTCATTAGCGCAAAAAATGCTGCAACGCAGGATTGCAATCGATTGCATTAGGGCGTATCACTCCGCTCGCACTGCAGGCCAACCGGCCATCCCTGGGAGGGGACGACGCAGGGCGTCGACACACCACCATCTGTGAGAGAGAGAATCGCGATGTCCACCTTGCACACCCTGCGCCTGCACGCTTTGGCCTGCGCGGTCACCACCTGCCTGTGCGCGCCGCTCGCGCTGGCCCAGGACGCCACCCCGCCCGCACCCGCCAC
>Ga0209301_100113_pt1 | contig 12031 bp, 10 predicted proteins | sample MSEELM_DM5_FD_187541 | JGI IMG/M metagenome (GOLD analysis project Ga0209301, IMG submission 187541) | Subsurface microbial communities from deep shales in West Virginia, USA - MSEEL M_DM5 (SPAdes) (version 2) | ecosystem: Environmental > Aquatic > Deep subsurface > Shale gas/oil reservoir >...
CGTCCGACAGGCCATGCCACTTGTCCGGCAGCGGACGCAGCGACTTGGTCAGCAAACGCAGCGCACTGGCCTTGACCGACAGCTCGCCGGTCTTGGTACGGGTCAGCCCGCCCTCCACCGCCACGATGTCGCCCACGTCCCAACCCTTGAAGGCGGTGTAGGCATCGCCCAGCACATTGCCCTGCAGGAACAACTGCACGCGCCCGGACTCGTCCTGGATCTGCGCGAAGCTGGCCTTGCCCATCACCCGCTTGGCCATCAACCGGCCCGCCAGCTTGACGCTGCGGTCGGCTGCTTCCAGCGCTTCGGCAGTCCAGGTTTCGGCCTCGGCGAACTCGGCCTGCAGATCGCCGGCAAAGTGGGTGCGCACGAAATCGTTCGGATAGGCGATGCCCTGGCCGCGCAACGCGCCCAGTTTCGCGCGCCGCTCGGCGATGAGGCTGTTCTCGTCGGCGGGGAGCTGCGGCGTGGGGGTCTGTTCGGTCATGGCGGGAATCGATCTGCAATGGGTCGGGCACGGGCCCGGTGGGGGTAAGGCGCCGGTGGGGTCGGCGCCGCTGCGACGGTGCAGCGCAATGGAACGATCGCGTAGCGGTGTCGCGTGGTGTGAGATCGCAAGGCGTCGCTGGCGAGCGACGCGGTCTCCGCAGTGCTGCAGTGCGCCGGTGCGACATTACCGCCGCACCGGCGCACCGCACTCAGGCATCCAGGCGCTTGGAGCCCGCCGCCAGGCCGGCCTTGAGGCTGGCTTCGACGAATTCGTCCAGATCGCCATCGAGCACCTTCTGGGTGTCGCTGCGTTCGATGCCGGTGCGCAGATCCTTGATACGGCTCTGGTCGAGCACATAGTTGCGGATCTGGCTGCCCCAGCCGATGTCGGACTTGGTCGCTTCCAGCGCATCGCGCTCGACGTTGCGCTTCTGCACTTCCAGCTCGTACAACTTGGCGGCCAGCATCTTCATCGCGTTGTCGCGGTTCTGGTGCTGGCTGCGGCCGGTCTGGCAGGCGACCACGGTATTGGTCGGAATATGCGTGATGCGCACCGCCGACTCGGTCTTGTTGACGTGCTGGCCGCCGGCACCCGAGGAGCGGTAAACGTCGGTACGCAGATCGGCCGGATTGATGTCGATCTCGATGTTGTCGTCCACTTCCGGCGACACGAACACCGAGGTGAAGCTGGTATGCCGGCGGTTGTCGGAGTCGAACGGCGACTTGCGCACCAGCCGGTGCACGCCGATCTCGGTCTTCAACCAGCCATAGGCGTACTCGCCTTCGATGCGGATCGTGGCCGACTTGATGCCCGCGACTTCGCCGCCGGACACTTCCATCAGCTCGGTCTTCCAGCCGCGCGACTCGGCCCAGCGCAGATACATGCGCAGCAGGATTTCCGCCCAGTCCTGGGCTTCGGTACCGCCGGCGCCGGCCTGGATGTCGACGAACGCGTTGGCGCCGTCCATCTGCCCGGAGAACATGCGCTGGAATTCCAGCTTTTCGACGTGTGCCTGGTACTTGTCCAGGTCGGCGATCACCGCCACGGCGGTGTCTTCGTCCTGCTCGCTCTCGGCCAGGTCCAGCAACTCGCCGGCATCGGTGAGGCCGGCCAGCACATCGGCGATGCCGATGACGGTCTTTTCCAGCATGGAGCGCTCGCGTCCCAGCGCCTGGGCGCGCTCGGCGTCGTTCCAGACATCGGGGCTCTCAAGCTCCCGGCTGACTTCCTCTAGACGCTCTTTCTTGACGTCGTAGTCAAAGATACCCCCTGAGCGAGAGCACGCGATCGTTGAGATCGGTGATGCGCTGGCGGATCGGATTGGTTTCGATCATGACGGACTTCCGGCAAACAAGCCCGGTAGTTTAGCAAGCGGGCGGCGACGGCGGAACGCGGTGGCCATCCAGTTCAGCCCGGCACAACCGGCACCGCTGGCGCCTCGGCATGGCCGGCGGCCCGCCGCAGCGACGCCAGGTAACGGCGGCTGCACGGCAGCGGGCCATTGCCGGACAGGTGCACGCGCGCCTCGCCGGCGTCCAGCGGCTCGATGGAAACCACGCAGCCCAGGTTGACGATGTAGCTGCGATGGATCCGCACGAACACGGCCGGATCGAGCTTCGCCTCGATCGCCGTCATCGTGCTGCGCAGCGGATAGTCGTGCCCGCGTACATGCAGATTGACGTAATTGCCGGACGCCTGCAGCCATTCGATATCGGCGGCGGCGACCAGGAAATCGCGCCCCAACTTACGCACCAGAAAGCGTCCCGGGCGCTCGAGCGACTCCACCGGCGCGCCTTCGTCGGGCGCAGCCAGCAGCCGCACTTCGCCCTGCAAGCGCCGCAACAGAAACCGGTAGCCGTGCATGCACGCGACGATGATCGCGAAGGTGCGCACGTCCTTGAGATATTCGTAGACCAGTTCCTGCGGCCACGCGCCGAAATCGTAATGCTCGCCCAGCAGCCGATAGGCCAGCATGCGTAGCCCGACCATCGTCAGGACGTGCACCACCGAGACTGCCACGCTCAGCAACAGATACCAGGGCAGCCGGCGCCACCAGGTATCCAGATGCAACGGCAGCTTGCGCGTGAACCAGCCAATGACGGGGACGAGCATCAGCAGCCAGACCAGGCCGCTGGACAGCTCCCAGACCCAGGGCTCCCAGCTTTGGATCGGCAGCCCGGCGCGCCGGCGATCCATCAACTCGGTGACCGCGTTGCCGCTGGCGTTGACCACCACCACCAGTAGCCAGAAGAACATGCCTGCGCTGCGCTGCCACGGCAGAAAGCGCTTCAGGGTCGTGCGGGCGGGGTCAGTGCTCATCCCCATATTCTAGGGCTGGCACGGCTGGTCGCCTCCAGTGCGGACGCCGTTCCCTGAATCTCCCGATGTCGCCCCTATCCGCTGGCCGCCTGCAGCGCCGCCCCATGTAGTTGGCCCCCTATCGGCGATGGCAGAGGCAGCCAATGCAAAGGCGTCACGATCTGGACTGGCTGCGCGTCATCGCGTTTGGCCTGCTGGTGCTTTACCACGTCGGCATGGACTACGTGACCTGGGACTGGCACGTCAAAGTCCCACCACCCACCTGATGCTGGAGCCGCTCATGCTGCTCAGCAGCCCGTGGCGGATGTCGCTGCTGTTCCTGATTTCCGGTGTCGCCACAGCGTTCATGCTGCGCAGCAGGCCGGAGGGCTTGCTATATCGACGATCGCGCCAGTTGCTGCTGCCGCTGTTGTTCGGCATGGCCGTGATCGTGCCGCCACAGTCCTATTATCAAGTGGTGGAACAATGACCCGGCGGCTACCACGAGGGCTACCTGGCGTTTTATGCAAAGTATCTGAGCGCCCACCAAGGATTCTGTGGCACCGACGGCGACTGTCTGCGCCTGCCGACCTGGAACCATCTGTGGTTCCTGCCTTACCTGTGGGCGTACACGCTGGTGGCCTGGTTCCTTTGGCGCCTGCTTCCTGCCGACGCGATGGTGCGGATACGCGCATGGACCGCGCGGGCAGTTCGGGGCTGGCGGGTGTTGCTGGTACCGGTGACGCTCCTGGCGCTGGCACGTCTGCTGCTGGTGGCTCGCTTCGAGCAGACCCATTGGCTATTCGACGATTGGTACAACCACGCGCAGTACCTGCCGATCTTCCTGATCGGAGTGCTGATCGCGCCAATGACCAGCGTCTGGGAGTCGCTGCAACGCCTGCGCTGGGTGGCACTGCTGCTGGCCGTTTGCAGCTATGCGTTGATGATCCACACCTTGTATTTATCCATTTACGATGACGCGCATCCCGCGCCCACCACGCTGCGCCTGCTCTTGCGGGTGCTGTGGGCGGTCGACCAGTGGTGCGCGATCGCCGCCGTCCTGGGCTTTGCCTACCGTTTCCGTCATGCAGACGGCGCCGCCTTGCGTTATCTCACCGCTGCCATGTTTCCGGTCTATGTGCTGCATCAGACCATCATCGTGGTCCTGGCGCATTCCCTGACGCCGCTGGCACTGCCGCAACTGGTCGAGAGTGCGACGCTGATCGTCGCGACCGCCGCGCTGTGCCTGGCGGGCTACGAGGTCATCCGCAGACAGCGCTGGCTACGGCCGCTTTCTGGCCTGCCAGCGATGACAAGGCTGCGCGCGGCTTCCGTCATAAAGAAAGAAACGGCGACGTAGCGACGCCAGAGCCGGCCTTCGCTCGGGTGAAACTATTCGCGCATCTCGGGCCAATCGCCCGCTTGCCGCCCCCTGTTCGTCCCCGTGGGACCGCAACTGGTCACACAGGGACGGCATTGCTCCCTTGGCGCAGCTGTATGGGGCCAGATTGCCGAGGATGCGGGCACGCCTTCCAACGACACCACCATGAACGAGCGCCGCCACGATATCGATGCCTTGCGCGTCTTCGCCTTCGCCCTGCTGATCCTCTATCACGTGGGCATGGCCTACGTGGCCGGCTGGGAGTTCCACCTCAAGAGTGCCTATACCACCGAGTGGTTACAGGCGCCGATGATCGTTCTCAACCGCTGGCGCATGCCGCTGCTGTTTATGATCTCCGGCATTGCGATCGGGCTGGCGCGTGCGGAACGCGCGCCGTGGCAGTTCGCATGGCGACGATGCGGCCGGTTATTGCCTCCATTGCTGTTCGGCATGTTCGTGGTGGTGGCGGTGCAGGCGTACTGCCAGGGCGTGACGAATGGAAAGGTCAGCCCGGGCTTTGGCGCCTTCCTGCTGCGCTATTGGCAGGTGCGTCCCTGGCCGGCCGGCAGCTTCGATGGCTGGGAGCACGGCATCACCTGGAACCATCTGTGGTATCTGGCCTACTTGCTGCCGTACACGCTGTTGCTCCTGGCGCTAATGGCGCTGGCCCGCGCGCTGCCGACGCTGGCACTGCCACGGCTGCCCGCCGCCGTGCTGGTACCGGCGCTCTTGCTGCTGCCCATCCTGTGGGAAAGCATCTGTGTGCTGTGGGTGCTGCCGCGCTACCCGCCCACCCACGCCTTGGTCGGCGACTGGTTCGTGCATGCCGAATCGTTCCCGTTGTTCCTGCTGGGCTATCTGCTGGCGCATAACACGCGCTTTTGGCGCTGGGCGGTGCAGTTGCGCTGGCTCACCTTGGCGAGCGCGGTGCTGGCAATCACGGTGGAGCTGACCTTGCGGGCGGGCGGCCAATCGCTACTGCCGGCCGGCTTGCAAACCGCTCTGGCCGCGCTGCCGCTGGGGACGATCGAGCGCCTCGCGCGCGCTGCCTATACATGGCTGGCCTTGCTCGCTTTGCTGGGCTGGTCGCGGCATCGCCTCAACCGCCCGTTCGCCTGGTTGCCGTACTGCACCGAGGCCGTGTTTCCCTGGTACATCCTGCATCAGAGCCTGATCATCGTCGCGTTGTACTGGCTGGCGCCATTCAAACTCGGTGCGTGGCTGGAGCCGGCCTTGGTGCTGGCGGCGACCGTGGCCGGATGCCTGTTGCTGCATGAGCTGGTCATCCGCCGCCTGCGCTGGCTGCGTCCCTTGTTCGGCGTGCCAGCGCGTCCCCGCGCCGCGCCCGCTGTGGGCACGGGTGTTTCTGCGGCTGCTGAGCACCCAGGCGAGCCTAGGCAGCGCGATCAACGCGGCACATTGCCCTAACCCGCGCCAACCGTGCTCCGCCGCGGGATTGACGGCAACTGCCGGCGGCACGCAAGATGCGCTTCCGTTCCTGTTGTTGAAGATCATCGATGCGCCCTTCCCTGTGTACCGCCCTGTTGTTGCTCTCGCCTGTCGCCGCGCTCGCCGCGCCTGCCACCAGCGTCGATTTCAGTCACGACGACTGGACCATCGCCTGCGACAACACCCGCACCTGCCGCGCTGCCGGCTACCAGGCCGATGACAGCGACCCGCCGGTTTCGGTGTTGCTCACCCGCAAGGCCGGTGCCGGCCAGGCGGTGACGGCGGAGCTGATGTTGGGCCAGTACGACAAGGTCAAGATGCCGGCCTCGCTTAGCCTGCAGATCGATCAGCGCAACCAGGGCAAGCTGGCGCTGGATGGCAAGCGCGGCACTGCGGTGCTGACCAGTGCGCAGGTCGGCGCGCTGCTGGCGGCGTTGCCACGCAGCAGCAAGATCGTGGCGCTCGGCAACGATGGCCGGCGCTGGCAGTTGTCCGATCGCGGCGCGGCCGCGGTGCTGCTGAAAATGGACGAATTCCAGGGCCGGATCGGCACGCGCGGGGCACTGGTGCGCAAGGGCGACCGCGACGAAACCGCCGTGCTGCCGCCGTTGCCGGCACCCCAGGTCCGCGCGGCCAAGCTCGCCGCAGCGCAGGCAGGCGACGCACGCCTGGGCACGCTGCCGGCGCTGTATCAGGCGCTGCGCGCCACCCTTCCTGCCGATGAGGAGTGCAAGGGGCTCGACGCCAGCGATGCGTCGGAACCGCTGAACGTCACGCGCCTGACCAACGACAAGCTGCTGGTTTCCACCGATTGCTGGATGGGCGCGTACAACATCGGCACCGGCTTCTGGGTCGTGAATGCGCGCGCACCGTTCACCCCAACCCTGGTGACCCTACATGCCAGCGATCTGGATGGCGCCACCATCCTGGAGTCGCAGAAGGGCCGCGGCCTGGGCGACTGCTACAGCCAGGCAGCGTGGACCTGGGATGGCCGCCGTTTCGTGCTGACATCCAAGTCCACCTCCGGCCTGTGCCGGCTGGTTGCCGCCGGCGGCGCCTGGGAGCTGCCAACTGTCGTGGCCGACGTCAAACAATAACTGGCCCGATCACCCGGCCGGCGCATCGTCAACGGCGCGGTCTGCAGCACGGCAGACCGCACCAGGCCTATGCCCGGAGCGCACCGCTCAACCCGCTGACGCCGCCGGCTCGCAGTGCTCGACGATGAGCTGTACCGCAGTGCCACCGCGGTAGTCGTCGCCGACCAGCCGATAGGCGATGCGCACCGTGCGCGCCGGCTCGCTGCCGCGCCAGCCATTGAAGTGGATGGCGTTGAGCGGCTCGGCGCGCCCGGCGCAGCGCAAGGTCAGCTTGAGGTGGCGCTCCTTGAGCAGGCGCCATTGCAGCACCTCGAATTGCCCATCGAACAGCGGTTCGGGAAAGCCCTGCCCCCACGGCCCGGCGGCACGCAGCGCTTCGGCATGCAGATGATCGAGTTCGTGCGCGGCCAGCTCGCCATCGCTGTGCAATTCGGCCTGCAACAGCGAGGCATCGACCATCGCCTGCACCTGGGTCTGAAACGCCTGCTCGAACGCGGCCAACGCGCGGTGCTCCAGGCTCAGGCCGGCCGCCATCGCATGCCCGCCGAACTTCTGGATCAGCCCCGGATGGCGCGCATCCACCGCCGCCAGCACGTCGCGGATATGCAGGCCGGGAATGGAGCGCGCCGAGCCACGCAACTGGTCGCTGCCCGGCTCGGCCGGTGCCAGCGCGATCACCGGACGGTGCAGGCGGTCCTTGAGCTTGGAGGCGACCAGGCCGATCACGCCAGGGTGCCATTCAGGGTCGAACAGGCAGGCCGCCATCGGCAGCGCGCCATCGGCAGCCAGCATCACCTTGGTGACGGCCTGCTCGGCATCGTCGGTCATCAACTGCTGGACCGCACGACGCTCGGCGTTGATTTCTTCCAGCAGGCCGGCGATCTCGCGCGCCCGGCTCCAGTCCTCGCACAGCAACAGTTCGATGCCCAGTGCCATGTCTTCGAGCCGGCCGGCGGCGTTGAGACGTGGCGCCAACGCAAACCCGATATCGCTGGCACTCAGCCGCGCCGCATCGCGGCCACTGGCGTCGATCAACGCACGCAGGCCGATACAGCCTTTGCCGTCACGCAGGCGGCGCAGGCCCGCCGACACCAGTGCGCGGTTATTGGTGTCCAGCGGCACCAGATCGGCCACCGTGCCCACCGCCACCAGATCCAGCAGCACGGACAGATCCGGTTCTGCCCGCTCGGCAAACGCCCCGCGTGCGCGCAACACGCCACGCAAGGCGAGCAGCACGTAGAAGATCACCCCGACCCCGGCCAACGTCTTGCTCGGGAAACTGTCCTGCACCAGGTTGGGGTCCACGATTGCATCGGCCGGCGGCAAGACCTCGCCGGGCAAATGGTGATCTGTGACCAGCACGGTCCAGCCGCGTGCCTTGGCCGCCGCAACACCGGCATGGCAGGCGATGCCGTGATCGACGGTGACCAGCAGATCCGGCTGCAGTGCAGCCAGTTCGTCCACCAGCGCCGGTGACAGACCATAGCCATGCACCATGCGGTTGGGCACCGCATGGTGCACATCCAGCGCACCCAGCATGCGCAGACCGCGCACGCCGACTGCGCACGCGGTAGCGCCATCGCAATCGAAGTCGCCTACCACCAGGATGCGCCGTTGGGCGGCGATCGCATCGGCCAACAGTTCGGCCGCGACGCGGCTGTTGTGCAACAACTCCGGCGACAACAGCTGGCCGAGCCGCGGGTGCGCGCCGTGCACATCGACCACGCCGCGCGCGGCGTAGATCCGCCGCAACAACGGCAGCATTGCGTCGGGCCAGGTGCCGCCCTGCCCCGGCGGGCGTCGCACAATCGTGGGGCTGGAGGTCATTGCACCAGCTGCAGGCGCGGCTTCCGCCAGAACCGCCAGCGCTGCGTGCGCTGCAGCGTCAGGGTCTTGCCGTCCTGGAAATCCAGCACCAGGCGATCGAGTTCGCCGCGCGCGATGGCGGCGAGCAATGGCGCCACCGCATCGGCACTGAACTGCTCCAGCGAGCGCAGGTGGCGCAGATCCACCAGCGCATCCACGCGCTGCTCGCCCTGCGCATCGGCACCTGCGGCAAGCGCCAGCGAACGCAGCAACGAATCGCGACTGCGTACCTGGCGGTGCGGCGAGGTCACTGCGTGCGGCAGCACGCCGCCACCCCAGAACCACAGCGAATTGATCGGCGGCTTGCCGTTGGCCACGCGCCCCTCGTTCCAGGGATGCTGGTGCAGCACCACCTGGGCTTCGGTCAGCAGCGCGCGCCAGCGCCGGCCCGTGTCGCCGGCCGGCAAATGATCGAACAGGTCTTCACCGATCGCCGCTTCGGGTGAGGCGAACTCCGGCAGCTGTGCATCCGGCGACAGCCGCAGATACCAGCGCGAGGGCGTGGGTGCATCCAGCAGAAAGCCGGCATCGCCAAACATCGGCTTGAGCACCGGCAACAGCATTACCAGATCTTCGGCGGTGGCGTCCAGTGCTTCGCCGTAACCCATCAAGCGCGCGCCCTGCATGTCCGGCACCACATAGGCCGGATCGGCGCGGACCCAGGTCGCGCCGGCGGCGTCGCCGGCATCGAGCTGACGCGTCAGCGCCGCCACCGGCCACTGGCGCGGGGTGAGCGCGAAATGGCGCTGCAACTGCGCCACTTCGCCAGCTTCGGCCGGCTGCACATCGGCGCGCGCCAGTGCACGCGCCACCGCTGCATCGCCCAGGGTTCCGGGCAGGCGGCGGCGTTCCGGCAGCAGCAGGGTCGCGGTGGTCATCGATCAGTCGAGATACGCCACACTGACGACTTCGTATTCGCGCTGCCCGGCCGGCGCATCGATGGTCACCGAATCGCCTTCCAGCTTGCCGATCAGCGCACGCGCCAGCGGTGAGGAGATCGCGATCAGGCCCAGCTTGATGTCGGCCTCCAGATCGCCAACGATCTGGTAGCGCTTCTCTTCGTCGGTTTCGGTATCGGCCAGCGTCACGGTGGCACCGAACACGATCTTGGTGCCGGCCGCCAGCTTGGTGATGTCGATGATCTCGGCATGCGACAGCTCGCCCTCCAGCTGCTTGATGCGGCCTTCGATGAAGCTCTGCTGCTCGCGCGCGGCGTGGTACTCGGCGTTTTCCTTGAGGTCGCCGTGCGCACGCGCTTCGGCAATCGCAGTGATCACCGCCGGGCGCTTGACCGACTTCAGGTGGTCCAGTTCCTCGCGCAGACGCTGCGCGCCCTTGGACGTCATGGGGGCTCTCATGCTTCCAGCTCCTTGTGCAGTTCCTGCAGCGACCAGACGGGGCCGGTGCCGCGGAATTCCAGTGAATGCACCAGCGCCTTGGCGCCGGCGACGGTGGTCGAATAGGTCACGCGATGCTGCAGCGCTTCACGACGGATCGAGAACGAATCGGAGATCGCCGCGCGCCCTTCGGTGGTGTTGACGATGTAGACGATCTCGCCGTTCTTGATCGAGTCGACGATATGCGGCCGCCCTTCGGCCACCTTGTTGACGATCTCACAGCTCAGGCCGTGCTGCTGCAACCACGCACCGGTGCCACGCGTGGCCACCAGGGTGAAGCCGCGCTCCACCAGGGCCTGGGCCACCGGCAACACGCGCTGCTTGTCCGGGTCGCGCACCGACACGAAGGCCTTGCCCAGCGGCGGCGCCTTGATGCCGCCGGCTTCCTGGGCGCGCGCAAACGCGGCGCCGAAGCTGCGGCCCACGCCCATCACCTCACCGGTGGAGCGCATCTCCGGCCCGAGGATCGGGTCCACGCCCTGGAACTTGGCGAACGGGAAGATCGCCTCTTTCACCGAATAGTAGTCCGGCACGATTTCCTTGGTGGCGCCCTGCTCGGCCAGCGTCTTGCCGGCCATGCAGCGCGCAGCGATCTTGGCCAGCGGCATGCCGGTGGCCTTGGACACGAACGGCACGGTGCGCGAGGCACGCGGGTTCACTTCCAGCAGGTACACGATGTCATCGCCGGCGTCGTTGACCTGCACCGCGAACTGGGTGTTCATCAGGCCAACCACATTCAGGCCTTCGGCCAGCATCACCACCTGACGACGCAGCTCGGCCTGGGTTTCGGCCGACAGCGAGTACGGCGGCAGCGAGCAGGATGAATCGCCCGAATGCACGCCGGCTTCTTCGATATGCTCCATCACCCCGCCGATCAGCACGTTGCCGTCCTTGTCGGCAATGATGTCCACGTCCACTTCCACCGCGTTGTCGAGGAAGCGGTCCAGCAACACCGGCGAATCGTTGGAGACCTTCACCGCATCGCGCACATAGCGCGCCAGGTCGGATTCGCCATACACGATCTCCATCGCGCGGCCGCCCAGCACATAGCTCGGGCGCACCACCAACGGGTAGCCGATTTCGCGCGCCAGCACTAAGGCCTCGTCGGCATTGCGGGCAATGCGGTTCGGCGGCTGCTTCAGGCCCAGCTTGTCGACCAGCTGCTGGAAGCGCTCGCGATCTTCCGCCAGATCGATCGAGTCCGGCGAGGTACCGATCACCGGCACGCCGTTGGCTTCCAGCGCACGCGCCAGCTTCAGCGGGGTCTGGCCGCCGTACTGCACGATCACGCCCTTGGGCTGCTCCAGCTCGACGATCTCCAGCACGTCTTCCAGCGTCAGCGGCTCGAAGTACAGGCGGTCGGAGGTGTCGTAGTCGGTGGAGACGGTTTCCGGGTTGCAGTTGACCATGATGGTCTCGAAGCCGTCATCGCGCAGCGCCAGTGCCGCGTGCACGCAGCAGTAGTCGAACTCGATGCCCTGCCCGATGCGGTTGGGGCCACCGCCCAGGATCATGATCTTGTCGCGGTTGCTCGGCAGCGCTTCGCACTCGTCCTCGTAGGTCGAATACAGGTACGCAGTGCTGGTGGCGAATTCAGCCGCGCACGAGTCCACGCGCTTGTACACCGGGCGCACCTTGAGCGCGCGGCGCAGCGTGCGCACGGCTTCTTCGTTGGTGCCGATGAGCTCGGCCAGGCGTGCGTCGGAGAAACCGGCGCGCTTGAGCAGGCGCAGGCGTGGGGCATCCAGTGCCGCCATGCCATCGTCGGCCAGCTGCTGCTCGAGGCTGATCAGCTCTTCGATCTGGTCCAGGAACCAGGGGTCGATGAACGACAGAGCATACACATCGGCCACGCTCATGCCGGCACGGAACGCATCGCCCACGTAGAACAGACGCTCCGGGCCCGGGGCCTTGAGCTCGCGCTTGAGCGCGGCCATGTCGTCTTCGCTGCCCAGATCCAGGCCGGTCGGGTCCAGGCCGATCTTGCCGGTTTCCAGGCCACGCAGGGCTTTCTGCAGCGATTCCTGGAAGGTGCGGCCCATCGCCATGACTT
>Ga0209301_100117_pt1 | contig 11717 bp, 9 predicted proteins | sample MSEELM_DM5_FD_187541 | JGI IMG/M metagenome (GOLD analysis project Ga0209301, IMG submission 187541) | Subsurface microbial communities from deep shales in West Virginia, USA - MSEEL M_DM5 (SPAdes) (version 2) | ecosystem: Environmental > Aquatic > Deep subsurface > Shale gas/oil reservoir >...
CCAGGGTCAGCATGCGCGTACGCACCGGCGGCGCCGCATAGGCGCCGTGCGTGGTGACCAGGGCCGCGCCACCGCCACGCAGATGCGCGGAGATCATCCGGTTGACCAGGGTGATCCCCTCCAGATCCAGGTTGGCATAGGGTTCGTCCAGCAACCACAGCGGGGCCGGCGAGAGCCACAGCCGGGCCAGTGCCAGCCTCTTGCGCTGGCCGGCCGAGAGCTGCCGCACCAACGCATCCTCGTAGCCGGCCAGGCCCACGATGGCCAGTGCACTGCCAGGCATCTGCTTGGCCCGCCGGCCGTGCAGGCCGCACAGGAAATGCAGGTTTTCCAGCGTGCTGAGGTCGGCCTTGAGGCCGGGCAGATGCCCGAGGTAGGCCATGAAGCGGCTGCGGTCGCCACGGCGAGCGGTCTTGCCGTCGATCAGGATCTCGCCGCGCTCCACGTGCAGCAGCCCGGCCAGCACGCGCAGCAGCGTGGTCTTGCCGGCGCCGTTGTCGCCTTGCACCAGCAAGGCCTCGCCGGCATCGACATGGAAGTCCAGCGGGCCGAACACCGGCTCCTCGTTGCGGCTGAAGGCCAGCGCGCGCGCAGCCAGCAGCGGCGGCGCAGTGTGGAGCGGATCGATCATCGGCGCAGCGGGCTCCCGTCGCAGGACGGCATGGGAAGGGCGGGACAGGGCGCGCATTGTAGCGGCGATGCGTACGGCCCGGGGCCGCGCATGCGGTGTGATGTGTCCGGGAACGCTGTTTTGCGCATCGCCCGGCGCACTGGCTGGGCGGGTTTGCGTACACTCGCGGTCCCCTGTTTGTCGACCGGAACCGCGCGATGCCCGTCACGACCAAGCTGCCCAAGGTGGGCACCACCATCTTCACCGTCATGTCGCAGCTGGCGGCCGAGCACGGCGCGGTCAACCTGGGCCAGGGCTTCCCGGATTTCGCGGTGCCGCAGCGGCTGGTCGACGCACTCGGCCAGGCCATGGCCGCCGGACACAACCAGTACCCGCCGATGACCGGTGTGGCCGCGTTGCGCCAGGCCATCGCCGGCAAGGCGCAGCGCTGCTATGGCGCGCAGGTGGATGCCGACACCGAAATCACCGTCACCAGCGGCGCCACCGAGGCCATCTTCAACGCCATCCACGCGGTGGTGCGCGCGGGCGAAGAAGTGATCGTGCTGGACCCGGCCTACGACTGTTACGAGCCGGCGATCGATCTGGCCGGCGCACGCGCCGTGCACGTGGCACTGGACCCGCAGACCTTTGCCGTGGATTGGGACGCGCTGCGCGCGGCGATCACGCCGAAGACGCGCTTGCTGATGATCAACTCGCCGCACAATCCCTCCGGCGCGATGCTTTCGGCCGCCGACATGCAGACTCTCACCGAGCTGCTGCATGGCACCGACATCTTCCTGCTGTCTGACGAGGTCTACGAGCACATCGTGTTCGACGGCCGCCGGCACGAATCGGTGCTGCGCTGGCCGGAATTGCGCGCGCGCGCGTTCGTGATTTCCAGCTTCGGCAAGACCTACCATTGCACCGGCTGGAAGATCGGGTATGCCATCGCGCCGCCCGCGCTGAGTGCTGAATTCCGCAAGGTGCACCAGTACAACACCTTCACCAGCTTCGGCCCGGCGCAGCACGCGTTTGCCGCGATGCTGCGCGACGAACCCGAGCACGACGAACAACTGGGCGCGTTCTATCAGGCCAAGCGCGACCGCTTCCGCGAGCAGCTGCTGACCACACGGCTGGTCCCGCTGCCGGTGCCGGGTGGTTATTTCCAGCTGGTTGACTATTCGGCCATCAGCGACCTGCCCGACACCGAGTTCGTGAAGTGGCTGACGGTGGAGAAAGGGGTGGCGGCGATTCCGCTGTCGCCGTTCTACGAAACCGCACCGGCCGGGCAACGCCTGGCGCGGCTGTGTTTCGCCAAGAACGATGCCACGTTGGATGCGGCGATTGCGCGGTTACAGCAGCTTTGAGGAGCTGGGATTCGGGAATCGGGATTGGGGATTCGCAAAAAGCATAGCCATCGCCTGGCGTGATCCTGATCTCTGCCCGTTGACCTCGCGCCTGCTGGTGCCGCTTTTCCCGTTCCCCACTCTCGATTCCCCATTCCCGAGCCAACCATGCACGACCTGCGCATTTCCCTCGTTCAAGGAAGCACCCGCTGGCACGATCCAGCCGGCAATCGCGACTATTACGGCGCGTTGCTGGAGCCGTTGGCCGGGCAGAGCGATCTGGTGATCCTGCCGGAAACCTTCACCAGCGGGTTTTCCAACGAGGCCATCGACAAGGCCGAAGACATGGACGGGCCCACCGTGGCGTGGATCCGCACGCAGGCCGCGCGGTTGGGTGCGGCGATTACCGGCAGCGTGCAGTTGCGTACCGAGCACGGTGTGTTCAACCGGCTGCTGTGGGCCACGCCGGATGGGGCGCTGCAGTACTACGACAAACGCCACCTGTTCCGCTTCGGCAACGAGCATCTGCGCTATGCAGCCGGGCGCGAGCGCCTCTGCGTCGAGTGGAAGGGGTGGCGGATCAATCCACAGGTCTGCTACGACCTGCGCTTTCCGGTGTTTTGCCGTAACCGCTTCGATGTAGAGCGCCCGGGCCAACTGGATTTCGATCTGCAGCTCTTCGTCGCCAATTGGCCTTCGGCACGTGCCTACGCCTGGAAGACACTGCTGCGCGCGCGTGCGATCGAGAACCTGTGCTTCGTGGCGGCGGTCAATCGCGTCGGGGTGGACGGCAACCAGTTGCACTACGCGGGCGACAGCGCGGTGATTGATTTCCTCGGCCAGCCGCAAGTGGAAATCCGCGAACAGGAACAGGTGGTGACCACCACGATCAGCGCGGCCGCGCTGGCCGAGCACCGCGCGCGCTTTCCGGCGATGCTGGATGGGGACAGCTTTGTGCTGGGCGAGTAGGTGTGGGCGGGGATTGGGGAGTCGGGATTGGGATTGGGGGTTTGCAAGGGCGGGAGTTCTGACGCCTGATTTATCTGCGGGCTGCTTCCGCCTGGAGCAGCTGAAAGCGGCTCGTCGTGGAACACCTGCGTTTCCGTTAATGCGTAGGCCGCTTCGGCGCGCGACGGCTAGCGCCTGACATTGCATTGCGCTTGCCTGGGCTGCCAGCCGCTAATCACTCGGAAGTGGTGGGCGACTCTCCCTGTTCGCTCCGCGCTTCGCAGCTACTGCGCGTGCTTGCCGGCCGCGGCGTGCGGCAGTGGTGTGAGCCGGATTTCATAGAGCATCGGCCAACGTTTGCCGGTGACGAACAAGCGGTCGTGCTCGGCGTCGAATGCGATGCCGTTGAGCACATCGTTGGTGGAGTCGGTCAGTGCGTCGGCGTCCGGCACGAGCGCTTGCAGGTCGATCCAGGCCACTACCTTGCCGCTGGCTGGATCGATGCGCGCAATGCGCGAGGTCAGCCAGACATTGGCTAGCAGCTCGCCGTTGACCCATTCCAGCTCGTTGAGATTGTCCAGCGGCCGGCCGCCGGCGGTGACCTTGATGCTGCCGACCTGCTGCAATGTGTCCGGATCCAGTTTGCGGATCACGGCGGTGCCGTCGCTCATGTACAGGTGGCTGTCATCGCTGGTCAGCGCCCAGCCTTCGCCCGGATAGCGGAAACGCGCGCGTGGCGTCAGCGTCGCCAGGTCGTAGACGAAGCCTTCGTGGTTACGCCAGGTCAGCTGGATCAGGCGGTCGCGCCAGGCCACGATGCCTTCGCCGAAATACGGTGGCGGCACCTCGGCGCGTTGCAGGATGCGCCCTGTTTCCAGGTCCACCTTGCGCACGCTCGAACGCCCGGTCTCGCCAGTGCTTTCGTACAGATGGCCGCGCAGATAAAACAGGCCTTCGGTAAAGGCAGTGGTGTCGTGCGGATAGCGCTTGACCACGCGATAGCCCTGCGTCGGGACCGGGTCGCGGGCAACTGCCATGGCCGGCAGGAGTGCGAGGATGAGTAGCAGGGCAGGGACGAGACGTGGCATGGGGTGATCATCCCATGCCGGCCAAGACCGAAGCCAACCGCACCGCGATCTGCTCGATCAACGCTGGATGCAAAGCCACCTGCGCGTTGGGATGCGGCATGCAGAGCCAGTGATCCCATTGGTTCCGGTGCGCGGCGACTAACCGTCCCTCGATCCGGCTGCTCAAGGCTGCATCAAGCGCACCTATGCATCGAAGATGCCGGACGCGAGGTCAGTGACGCCTTCGATTCCGATAGGGCAGTCGACAAAGCAACGGCCCCCAGCGGCGGCTCGGCCTTGCGCCTTCGCGCCGCCAGCGCTTCGCTCCGACGGCGGCGCCCACCGGCACGGGATGCCACGCGGTGAACTGCGCCGTCTGCGCCTTGCACGCGCCCCAACGATTCGCTGAACCGGTGCTTGCACGGCGCGGGGACCTTGTCGCGGCCGCCACACCGGCGCTGCTAGGCTCGCGCCACGTCCATCACCGGAAGCTGCACATGATCAAGTCGTTCTCTCTGTTCGCGCTGCTGGGCGTCGCCACGCTCGCGCCGCAGGCCCAGGCAGCAGGCAACATCGACTGCAAACTGTCGTTCAATCTCGAAGGCTGGTCGGTGTTCTACAAGACCGCCAGCGGCACCGGCACCATCACCTGCGACAACGGTGCGGTGATTCCGGTGAAGATCTCCAGCAAGGGCGGTGGCCTGACAGTCGGCAAGTCCAAGATCACCGGCGGCCGCGGCACCTTCTCCGGTGCATACAGCCTCAATGATCTGCTGGGCACCTATGCGGCCGCCGAGGCGCATGCCGGCGTGGTCAAGTCCAGTACCGCACAGGTCGTCACCAAAGGCGACATCTCGCTGGCCCTGGCCGGGACGGGTGAAGGTGTGGACCTGGGCGTCAATGTAGGCAACTTCGTGATCGAGCGTCGCAAGTAAGACGCGGCAGATCGCGCTGAAGACGGCACTGCACACAACAAGCGCATCTGTACGCGAGAGGCTTTGTTACCTAGAGATAGGTAACAAAGCCTCTAGAGGTCTGTAGCGATGGCGGCAGTGCGTTGGCCGCACTGACTTTGATTGACGAGTGAAATGATGTCGGGATGGCAGCGACATTGCGCGGATCGAGTGAACTTGATCAGACCGGCAACTAGTCGGACGGCCGCACGGCATGCACTGCTCGCACATGCACACCGACACTCTGGACTGGTCCTTGCCCGCCCACCGGCGCGCGGGACCTTATGCGGCATGGATGCCGTAGAAGAGCTTACATGGACGTACTTGCAGCGTGTCCTGCGACGGTGGGCGGGCCAGGGCCCTGCAGCCAAGCCGCAGATCAGCCGCTGTGCAAGTGATCTATCCGCACTGTCCAACCACTCCAAGACAGGAGAAGACAATCGAAATGTCGAGTCTTAGCCGCATTTGGATGTAGTCAAAAAAAGCTTGGTTAGTCGAGGGCGCGTTGCCCTCACCGCTTGCGGGACACGCCGCAAGTACGTCCATGTAGTCTCGGTGGCGGCATCCATGCCGCCACACGGTCCCGCAAGCGGTGAGGACATCGCACCTGGCAACGTGGTTGTGTGCTGATGGAACCACAAAGCCGGCCGCGCCCGCACAGCGGTGTTCCGTTGGCCGCTCTAAAGCTGCCTCGCGTGCCGGTTCGCTGCGAGCCACAGTTAATGTCTCGCGCTTACTTCGATGTATCGCGTGATTCACGCAAACATGATCCAAGCGATAACGAAAAACGGCCCTTCGCAGGGCCGTTTTTTTATTGCACGTCTTGTAGCTTAGCGACCGCGATTGCCGCCACCTGGTGGCCGACGGTTGCCGCCACCCGGGGGACGACCACCCGGACCACCTGGGCCACGCGGTGCGCCGCCCGGACCACCGGGACCACGATTACCGCCTGGTCCACGGTTGCCGCCGGGGCCGCCTGCACGCGCACCGGTCGGGCGCCCAGCTGCCGGACGTGCGGCACCATACGGGCTGAAACCCGGGTTGGCGTGATCGGACGGGAAGCTCGGCGCGTTGCCCGGGTGGCCGTAGGGGTGCTTGCGCTGGCCCTGACCTTGACCCTGCGACTGACCTTGCCCACCTGCCGCGCCGCGGCCCTGGCCGCCTGCGCCCGGGCGTGCGCCGCCCGGACCCTTCTTGGCGTAGGGACGCGGCTGGCCGGTGCCGGCGCCGCCGGGACCTGCGTTGCGGTGGCCGCTCGGGCCGGTGCTCACGCCATCGGGCACATACCAGCTGCGGAACGCGGCCGGGTTGCCGTCCGGCAGCGAGCGGTCGCCCTTGGCCGGGCCACGCTGCTTGAACGGGCGCTGCTGCGATTGCTTGGCAGCGGCTTCGCCGCTGACCGTCAGGCCGCCCTTGAAGCCGCCGGGCTTGCCGCGGCCACCACGGCCGCCGCGATCCTCGCGCAGGTTGTCGAAGCGGCGCAACTCACGGCCTTCATCGGCGCCGGAGGTCTGGCCGTTGACGTAGGCATTGCTGCGGCCGTCGCGCGACACGTGCACGGTCGACTTGGCGGCGCGGCGCTGGCCGATCACCGGCTGCAGCGTCAATGCCGACGGCGCGCCTTCTTCCAGCTTGAGTTCGGCGCGCAGGGCGTCGACCTTTTCCTGTGCCAGTTCCACCGATTGCCCGCGCAACAGCTCGCGCGGCAGCGACACCTTGCCGTAGCGGGTGCGCTTGAGGCGGCTGACCTGGCAGCCTTGCGACTCCCACAGGCGGCGCACTTCGCGGTTACGGCCTTCCTTGACCACCACGCGGAACCAGTCGTGCGAATCGGTGCCACCGATACGTTCGATCTCGTCGAACTTGGCGCCGCCGTCTTCCAGCAACACGCCGCGCGAAAGCCGCTCGATCATGCTGTCGGGCACCTTCTCTTCGCCTTCCGGGGCGCGCACGCGCACCACGTACTCGCGTTCAACCTCGTAGGAGGGGTGCATCATCGCGTTGGCCAGCTCGCCATCGGTGGTGAGCAGCAGCAGGCCGGTGGTGTTGATGTCCAGGCGGCCGATAGCGATCCAGCGCGAGCCCTTCAGCGCCGGCAGCGACTCGAATACGGTCGGGCGGCCTTCGGGATCTTCGCGGGTGGTCACTTCGCCTTCGGGCTTGTTGTAGACCAGCACGCGCGAGGATTCGGTCAGCGCGCTGGCGACGAAGCTGCGGCCGTCCAGTTCGATCTTGTCGCCGCTGCGCACCGACATGCCGGTCTGCGCGACGGCGCCATTGACCTTGATCAGGCCATCGGCAATGCGCTGCTCCAGCGCGCGGCGCGAGCCCAGGCCGGCCTGGGCCAGCACCTTGTGCAGGCGCTCTTCCAGTTTCGGCGCTTCGGGCGCGCTGTCGCGCTTGAGGGAAAGCTTGTTCAACGACAGCTTGCGGGGGGTGTCACTCATGTGTCTGGCTCCGGCCGACGCGTTCTGGGTCGGCCTCTGGGTCGGAATCGGCTTCGTCAACAGCCACGGTCGTCGTCGCGACGGCGTTGTCTTCGTCTTCGTTCACTGCATCCGCGCGCGTGCCCGGCGCGGTGTCGGGTTCGCCCTCGCGGGCGGTCTGTGGGTCGTGCGTGTTCGGGTCCTGCGCCGCGGTGGCCGCGGGGTGCTGCGGTGTTGCATCGATCGGGTCGTGCGCATCGGCAGCGCTATCTGCGCTGTCGCTGCCCTGGGCCTCAGGGGCATCGGTGCCGGCGCCGGTCGTTTCGACCTGGGCGGCGTCTTCGTCGGCTTGCGGCTCCACGTCTGCATCTGGCGCTGCATCGGTGGGTACTGCTGCGCCGTCGTCGTCGCTATCAACATCGGCATTCATTGCATTGCCGTCGTTGTCCGCTCCGGCGACATCATCAGCGCTGGCGTCGGCGGCGTCATCGCTCTGTTCGCCATCAGCCTGCTCTGTATCAGCCGGCGCGGTCTCGTCTTGCGCCATCGCGGCCGCGGCGGGCACCGGGCCGTCCAGCTGGCCGTCGCGGTCCAGCGGCAGCTGCGGTTCCAGCTCGGCGATGTCCTTCAACTCTGACAATGGCGGCAGCTCGTCCAGCCGCTTGAGCCCGAAGTAGTCCAGAAAGCCCTTGGTGGTGCCGAACAGGGCGGGCTTGCCGGGGACGTCGCGGTGGCCCACCACGCGGATCCACTCGCGTTCTTCCAGGGCCTGGATGATGTTGCTGCTCACCGCCACGCCGCGCACCTGCTCGATTTCGCCGCGGGTGATCGGCTGGCGGTAGGCGATCAGCGCCAGGGTCTCCAGCGTGGCACGGGTGTACTTGGTGCGGCGCTCGGTCCACAGCCGCGCCACCCAGCCGTGCACGTCGGCCTTGACCTGAAAGCGGAAGCCGGACGCCACTTCCACCATTTCCACACCGCGCTCGGTGCACCCCTCGCGCAGCAGTTCCAGCGCGCGCTCCACGCTGCCGGGCGGTGCCGGCTCTTCCTCGGGAAACAGCCCTTGCAGCTGCGCCAGCGTCAACGGCTGGCTGCTGGCCAACAGGGCAGCTTCGATAATGCGGGTGATCAGCGCTTGATCCATTCGGTGATCGGCTTCAGGTGGGTTCGTTGGCAGCGTCGCTGTCGTCGAATTCGCTGGAGAATTGCAACGGCGCATTGGTATTGCCCAACGCCAGCGACTTCACGTAGATCGGCGCCAGCGGCGCTTCCTGCACGATGTCCAGCAACTGCTCCTTGGCCAATTCCAGCAACGCCAAAAAGGTGACCAGCACGCCGAGCTTGCCTTCCTCGGCAGTGAACAGCGATTCGAATCGGTAGAACTTGCCGTCGTCCAGACGGCTGAGCACATCGCCCATGCGCTGGCGCACGCTCAGCGCCTCGCGCTTGATCGCATGCCCGGTAAACAGCTCGGCGCGTTTGAGCACGTCGTACAGCGCCATCAGCATTTCTTTCAGATCCACCGGCGGCGGCAGCTTGACCGCGGCACGTTCGGGCAGATGCGCCTGCACCGGCGCTGAGTCGCGCCCCATGCGGGGCAGGGTGTCCAGATCCTCGGCGGCCTGCTTGAACCGTTCGTATTCCTGCAGCCGGCGCACCAGTTCTGCGCGCGGGTCGTCTTCTTCGCCTTCCTGGCTGGGCGGGCGCGGCAGCAGCATGCGCGACTTGATCTCGGCCAGGATCGCGGCCATCACCAGGTATTCGGCCGCCAGTTCGAAACGCAGCTCCTGCATCACGTTGATGTAGTCCACGTACTGCCGGGTGATCTCGGCGACGGGAATATCCAGGATGTCCAGGTTCTGGCGGCGGATCAGGTACAGCAGCAGGTCCAGCGGACCTTCGAAGGCGTCCAGGATGACTTCCAGCGCGTCCGGCGGGATATACAGATCCTGCGGGATCTGCAGCACCGGTTGCCCATGCACGACCGCCAGCGGCATTTCCTGCTGCTGCGGTGGCGCGCTCGTGGCTGGCGGATTCGCGTCGTGCGCGAGTTCGGAATTCATCAGGTCGACATCGGGTCTTGCGGTCGCCGGCCACGGTACGGAGCCGTGCCTGCAGGGCTTTGCCTTGAGTTATTGCGATCAATGTCGTGCCTGCTTCGGCACGATCCCACAAATCCACATACGCCGGTCCGCGTGCAATCAGGCGCCGCGTGGCAGGCGGCGACGGAACAGCGAGGAGGTCGTCTACGCGGGCCGGCGGTGGGCAGCGAATCGGCCGTCGAGAGAAGCGTTGAGCCTGGGCCGACGGGCCGCTGCGTCCGGTTGCGTGTGCAGTGGTGTCAAGGGTAATGCGTGGGTGGGGGCGGTGTCCAGCGCTGGCGCGGCTAGAATTGGCGGGGTGATCTTCCGATGTGGGCGAGGTGGCGTGTGTGGTACGTAATCGAAGGCTATGACCGGGCCGATGCCCTGGCGGCACGGCAGCAGGCGCGACCGGCGCATCTGCAGCGCCTGCAGGCACTGACGGCAGAAGGGCGGCTGCTGGTGGCCGGCCCATGCCCGGCAATCGACGCCGAGGACCCGGGCCCGGCCGGCTTTAGCGGCAGCGTGATGATTGCCGAGTTCGCTTCACTGGAGGCAGCACGCGCGTGGGCCGATGCCGACCCGTATGTGGCGGCCGGGGTGTATGCGCGGGTCGACGTCCGCCCGTTCCGGCGGGTGCTGCCATGAGCCGGGTCGACCGCATCCGCGCCGCGCTGCAGGCCGCGCTGGCACCCGTCGAACTGGAGGTGGTCGACGACAGTCATCGCCATGCCGGGCATGCGGGCGCGCGGGATGGGCGTGGGCACTTCAATGTGCGCGTGGTCAGCAGTGTGTTCGCCGGCAAGGCGCCACTGGCGCGGCACCGTGCGGTGTACGCCGCGGTGGGCGAGATGATGCAGACCGATATCCATGCGCTCTCGATCGAGGCGCTGGCGCCTGGTGAGGCGGGGTAGGGCGACCGTCCGGTCAATCCGGTTCTGCCGGGCTGGCCGGAAGCGATTGCGGTGCAGGACCATGCTGGTTGCAGCTTGCTTGTGTCTCCAAGATCGGGGCTGCAGTTGCCTGATCACCAAGCGGGTGGTCAGGCTGATGCTCGCCAAGCGAGCATGACTCGCCTTTGCCCAAGCGAATCAAGGCGCTGCTGGCCCCGCGCGACGCCTGCAAACACTGACCTGTCCGCTGCTGTCCATGCGTCAGTCGCGGCGTCATCCCCTGGCGCCAACGAGACCGGCGTCGCGCTTCGTCTGTGGAGCAATCGCTGCGGGGTTGTTGCGACGCAGCATGCTTATTCACGTATCCATCACTTCTAGATGCTTGATCTGTAAGCGTTTTCACAAGCCCATTCACAGGGGTTTACGCCCCCGTATGAAAACGCTTACAGTCCGCGCCAGATTTTGGGAACTCGGTCGCGGAGGGCGACCCGAATGGCCAAAGGTGCGGTCACCATCAAAGATGTCGCTCGAGAAGCACGCGTCTCCATTGCCACGGTATCGCGGGCGCTCAATGGGCATGACAACGTCGCCGGGCCGGTGCGCCAGGTGGTCCTGGACGTAGCCGAACGGCTGCGCTACAGCCCGCATGCGGCGGCACGCAGCCTCAGCAGCCGGCGCACCCAGACCCTGGGTGTGGTGCTGCCTGATCTGTACGGCGAGTTCTTCTCCGAACTGATTCGCGGCATCGATGGGGCGGCGCGTGCGGCCGGGCAGCATTTGCTGGTCTCCAGCTACCACGGCGATCCCGAAGCCCAGGGCAGGGCGCTGCGTTCCATGCGCGGCCGCGTGGATGGCTTGCTGGTGTTGTCCCCGTACGCCGAGCAGCCGGGTTTTCTCACCGACAACCTGCCGCAGGCACTGCCCACCGTCCTGATCAACGCGCATCTGCCGGGCGCGGACTACCCGGTGCTGAGCATCGACGACCACGCCGGTGCGATGGCGATGACCGAGCACCTGCTTGCTGCCGGGCACCGCCGCATCGCCTTCATCGGCGGGCCGGCGCTGAACTTCGATGCGCGCGAGCGCTTGCGCGGCTTCCGTGACGCGATCGCCGGCCATGCGGGCGGAGCGGAGGGGCTCGAATTCGCCGGCGACTTCGACGAAGCCTCCGGCCATCGCGCCGGCCTTGCCATGCTGGCCGCCGGGGATCTGCCCGATGCGGTCTTCGCTGCCAATGACATGACCGCGCTCGGCTGCCTGTACGCCTTCGCCCAGGCGGATGTGTCGGTGCCCGACGACGTGGCGCTGGCCGGGTTCGACGACATCCCGCTGGCGCGCTTCGTGCACCCCGCGCTGACCACGATGCGGGTCAGCATTGCGCGCCTTGGCGAGC
>Ga0209301_100130_pt1 | contig 11128 bp, 10 predicted proteins | sample MSEELM_DM5_FD_187541 | JGI IMG/M metagenome (GOLD analysis project Ga0209301, IMG submission 187541) | Subsurface microbial communities from deep shales in West Virginia, USA - MSEEL M_DM5 (SPAdes) (version 2) | ecosystem: Environmental > Aquatic > Deep subsurface > Shale gas/oil reservoir >...
GTGCAGGAGCAGGGCGCCTCACAACTCATTGGGCTGGGCTCGTGGATCACGGCGGTTCCAGAGCACGCCCTACAGGCCGGCTTCTATGGACAAATGGTCTACAACGTCCGCATATCGCGATACGTCACGTGGATCGATGGCGTGATGTGCGCAGCGGATGGCGGCTCTTGTACAGGGCTTAGCCAACAACGCGCTAGCGAGTAGAGCGTGCTGGGTAGGAACGTTTCCAGCACCGCAGAACGTGATGCTTTGAACAAACGCATGCGTGCAAAGGAAGACTGGAATAGCGCCTACTGCGTATGACGTTGCTAGCGTGATGCGCCCCTGGACGAATGACGCCTCAACAAGGTTCGCGTAGCTGGGTCCATCCATTCTGAATCCGCTGCAGGCGGCGCCCTTGCATGCAGCGCTGGCCTGGCTTCAATGGGGTTCAGCCGACATACGTGTAAAAATAGCTCACAAGATTAGATTTCATCCATTGCATCAGTGAGTTAGCGGATATTTTGGCGCACAAAAACTACCCTGCCAATGCCAGTTCAGTCTCATACGGTTCCGGGACCGCCTCCACATCAATCAGGTAATCCCCGAAGCGTTTTACATGGCTGGTCACGTACGGGCTGAGGAACGCCACGTCTTCCCGCGTGATCTTCCACCCCTGCCGCATCAGAGACGTCATGATTCGGGTCTGTTCGACCACGTTGTAGAAGATGACGGCATTGGAGACCAAGTCGTTGTATTGGACGGCCTTCTCCTGCTCGACGGGGTCGTTGTCGGCAATCACCCCTTCCCCGCCGAAGAAGAAATACTTTGCGAAGCCGTTGTAGGCCTCCACCTTGTTGGTCGAGGCGGTGATCTGTTCGCGCAACTCGCGGTTGGAGATGTACTGCAGCAGGAAAAGAGTGCGCACGGCCGAACCGAGCGCCTTGAAGGCCTGGTACAGCCGGTTCTTGCGGCTGTAGTTGCCCAGCTTGCGCATCAGCGTCGAGGCCGCGATCTTGCCGGTCTTGATCGAGAGCACGACCTGCATCAGGTCTTTCCAGTGGGTCTCGATCAGATCCCAGTCAACAGTGTCCCGGAACAGCGCATCGATGTGTTCGTAACGAATGTCCTCATCGGGGCGGAAGAACTTGTATTCGCGCCAGTTGCGGATGCGCGGCATCAGCTGGATGCCTAGCAGATGCGAAAGGCCGAACACCGGCAGCGACTGCCCCTGCGTGTCAGCGTGGACGGTGTCAGGCTGGATGTCGGAGGTGTTCTTCAGCAGGCCATCGATGATGTAGACCGCCTCCCAGACTCCACACGGAATGAAGTGGCTGAACAGCGCGACGTACGTATCGGACACGTGGTGGTAGGCGATGCCGCCGTAGCCGCCATAGCGGATGTGGTACGAGGCGAGCAGATTCTGGTCGTAGAGGTCGTATTTGGTGCCATCGGCGGCCGCGCTCTTGCCATCGCCCCAGCATTTGGGGAGCTGCAGGCCGGCGTAGCTGTTGATGATGTCCCGACAGGCCGCCGCCAGTTTGTTGGCATCCACATGCCGGCGGTTGACGAACGACAGCATGTGCGCCGAGACAGCGCCACGCAGGTGTCGGGCAGCCTGGGCCGGTCCGAGATTGCAACCATAGGTGAAGGCGGTGAGGATGTAGCGCTCGGTCGGTTGCTCGATCTTGGCGTCCGAGCCGGACAGAGGACCGAAGTGCCGGGGCCAGCGCGTCCAGTGGGCCACATCGCACAGGATCTCGATGACACTGCGTTCGCGCATGCGGTCGAGGACGGCGGTTTCCAGGGCACGGGCCCCGCAGCTCATCTCCTTGGCCTTGCTGCGCTTGAGTACCGGAATGCCATCCTCGCCGATGACCACTTGGCCATTCTCCAGATAGCCCTGATCGGTCAGCTCGGCGACCTGCGTCAGGCGCGATTGCAAGGCATTGACGAAGCCCACGGCCGTAGCCGGCAGCCCCACCTGCTTGCAGTAATCCTTCAACATAGGTTCGCACTGGTCCCACGGAAGCAACTGCTCGCGGTAGTCGGCGTAGGTTTCCGATCCGCGCACAGCCACGTCGCCCGATTTCAGTTCGTTGGCCAGCGATGAGAACACACAAACCTCGAACAGGCGCCGGTGGATGCGCTCTTCGCCCTGTTCGGTGCGATGGATGATGGTCTTGCGCCAGAGTTGGGTGGTGAACGCCAGATCGACCGCTTCGTCCAACCAATCGCTGCGGGTTCGTTCCTGCGTCAGGATCAGCTCGATCGCGTCGATCAGCGAGCGGTCCTCCGTGGTCGAGGCCAAGTCCAGCCTACGCACCATCCGCAGGATGGTGGAGCGGTGACTTTTGTAGAACAGCCACAGCAGCGGCAAGTGATTGTCGCCACTATGCGCCGCAATGGCGTTGCAGTCGGCCTGCAACGTCTGCACGCCACCATGGGCGTTGACCAGGCGGCGGATTTCACGCCCCGCCTCGGTGTCGCCGCGATGATGGTCGAGGACGCGGACCACATCCGACATCGTCGCCACGATCGCTTCGGTCTTCTCGCGATAGCGCGCCCTCAGCCGCTCCAGTTCCTCTCGGCCCCGGTTGTGGATGTTCCCCATGCGCTTGATGAACATCTCCGCGAGATCGTCGCGCGTCTGGACCCGGGCCCGGTGGATCAAGCACACCAGTACGGCGTAGCGCTTGGCGGGCCGAAACTTGCGCAGCTCGGAAGCATCCAATGCCCGTGCCTCGGCGGCAAAGTGCTTGCGCTTGACCTCCGGGATGCCCGCCAGGTGCAACTCGCTGCCGACCAATTCACCCAGTTCGGCGATATGGTCGATCAACTCCTGGAAATGCTGCAGCGAAGAGCGCTTGGGTAGGCGCTTGATCGCGTGCAGCGGGCTCTTCTGACGCCCCTGTTCGACCTGCAGGAGGCCTTCCAGGCGCTGTTTTTCATCGATGGTCAGTCGAGCCTCGATCTGAGCGAAATAGCGCCCGTTGACCAGCGTGCGGATGCGCCGGGTCAGGCGATCCAGTGTGGAGAACGCCGGCAGCTCGACGCGATCACGCACGAGCTGTTCGATGGCTACATTGATCAGGTCCGCCGGGTTATCCATCACCGCAGCGGCTTCGTATACCGCGCGTGCCGCAATCTTCAGCCCGCCGTCGCTGTAGGCCCGGACCTGCAGGAATTGTCGGATCCGGCGGTAGTAGCGATAGCGCGAGGCGTTGGCAAGATTCGCTGGCTTGACCTGCACGCGCAGTTTCAGCGCGCTGCGGATATGGCGCACCACCGCCGGCGGGACTTCGTCCAACACGGGGAAATACCCCAGCCGTTGGAAGGTCTTGAGCAGGATCGTCAGCGTCAGGCGGTGCGCAGGCTGCCGGGTGTACTCGGCAACGAAGGCCACCTCAGCGTCGGTTGGCGTGTAGGCCGCAACCAGTTCGCGGACGACCGGGTTGCGCTTGAATTGCGGGTATGCGGTCCGTTCGATCGACGCCATCCAGCCCCTCAGGTCGTTGCAGGCCTTGGCAGCGCGGGCGCTTCCGGCAGACTGGCTTCGATGCGCTGGCGGGCGAACGGATCACCACCGTCGAGGTAACGCATCGCCGAGTGCACGTCGCGCCAGCCGACGTATTCCATCAGGGCCTTCACGTCCCAGCCGTTGGCGTTGGCCCAGCCGGCGAAGCCGCGGCGCAGCGAGTGGCCGCTGTAGTCGTTGGGAGAGGTCAGCCCAGCCTCGCGGAAGATCCGCCGTAGCAGGCGCACCAGGCTGTTGGGGTGGAGCGGCGCGACGGCAATCCCACCCCACTGGTTGACCGCGCGAAACAGTGGCCCCTCGTGGAGGGCGGCTGCCGCGACCCAGGCCATGGTGGCAGCCACCGGGCACCAGCGCGACAGCGCCGGGACCTTGTAGGTGGTGCCGGCGTGTTGGCGATCGCTCTTGCTGTGCGGCAGGAAACAGGTCATGCCTTCGCCAGGCACCAAGCGCAGGTGGTTCACCTGGAGGCGGGTGAGTTCATCGCCGCGGAAGCCGCGCCAGAAGCCGAGCAGCAGCAAGGCGCGATCGCGCAGATGCCGCAGTTCTGCGGCGCGATCGCCGCGAGACTGGGCCGCAGCCGCAGCGTCTTCCAGCCATGTCGTGGCCTGGCCCAGCTGGGTGAGTTGCAGGGGCGTGGCGCGTTTTTCGACGCTCGGGTGCAGGGTCTGGATGCCCTTGAGCACTTGGCGCACCACCGGCGCCCGGGTCGGGTCGACAAAGCCGTGCACCTGGTGCCACTGCGCCAGTGCTGCGAGCCGGTGCCTGAGTGTGTTTAGCGCGAGTTGCCCGGCGTAGGCGGCCAAGTAGCGCGCCACCTGCTCCGCGGTCGCCGGCAGATGACCACCCCACTCGACCTCGAAGTGACGGATCGCCCCTGCATACGCGCGCTCGGTGTTGGCACGGGTTGCCGCTTCCAGATACTGCTTGACCGAGCTCACCGCCTCACTCCGAAACACCGTTTCGTACGGCCGCAGGGCGACTGTAGCCGAAAATTCCGAATAAGGCGGGATAACTCCAGATTATCCCGTGTGAGATCATGGCCCGCAGTTGGTCCGTCTAACACGTTGAGTGGTACGTAAATACGTGGTATGTAATACATTACGAAATACGCGGAGTGACGGATGGCAAGGTCCGGGTTGTACAAAAGCGATGTGCAACGTGCCCGCGATAGCCTGCGCGCAACGGGCACGCATCCGTCCGTCGACGCGGTCCGGGTGGCGCTGGGCAACACGGGTTCCAAGACCACCATCCACCGCTATTTGAGGGAGTTGGAAGAGGAGGAAGGGCAAGGCGTTGGCGCGAAGATATCTGTGAGCGACGCACTTCAAGACCTCATCGCCCGCCTCGCCGAGCGGTTGCACAGCGAGGCCGACACGGTCGTTGCGCAGGCCCAGGCGCGCTTCCAGGCGCAGCTCCAGGAGCGCACCCAAGCGCTGGAGCAGGCCCGGCAAGAGGCTGACTCACTCACGACGCAGCTGCAGCGCTGTGAGACCGTACTGCAGGCAGAACGCGAGGCGGGCGACGCCGCCAGGGGCGAGGTGGCCCGCCGCACCACCGAACTGGCTCAGTTGGAGGAGCGGATCTCCGGTCTGACCGTTCGCGTGGCCGAGCACGACGCCCATGCGAAATCGTTGGAACACAAGCACGAACACGCCAGGGAAGCCCTTGAGCACTACCGCACCTCGGTCAAGGACCAGCGTGAGCAGGAACAACGCCGGCACGAGCACCAGGTACAGGAACTGCAGGTTGCCCTACGGCAGGCCAACGAGGCCTTGACCGCCAAGAACCACGACCTGATGCAACTCAACCGCGACAATGGCCAGTGGCTGGAACGCCATACCCGCCTGGAGCGGGAACTGGCGCAGGCATGCCAGCGAGCCGACGCCCAGCAACGCGAGCGCGACGCACTGCGCCTGGCGGCTACGGAGTACCAAGCCCTGCAGGTGCGCTGGACCGGCGATGTGCAAGCGCTGGAAAGCGTGCGCACCGAACTGGCTGCGGCGCGGACCGATCTGATCGAAGAGCGCCAGCGCCGGGAACATGCCGAGGCGGACACCTTGCGGGCCACGGTACGTCTGGGCACATTGGAACAGCTCCTAGAGCAGCTGCGGCCACCGCGCCCCGTTGGCGAACCCGAAAAGGCCATCTCAGCCGGTACAACGCCAGGAGGCAGCTGATCAGCCGTTTGGCGAAGGCTCGGGATTATCCCGCGTCAATGCCTTCGTCGTCCCAGCCATGACTTCGGTGAGGCGAAGCGCTCCCCCGCCAAACTTGCTTCTACAGTCACTGCAGGAGATCGACATGGGTCTATGCGCTTCAAAAACGAGCGTGGCAGGGTCACCTGCGCGTTATACAACCCACATTACAGAGACCACGCCATCCCAGTCGTCGTCGCCATCGCGCCAGTTTGCGGCACAAGGGTATGCGGTGATGGCGACCGACTACTTGGGCATTGCGAGTCCTGCTTGCACAGCGGCATGCGCCGCTTTCGGGCAAGGTCATGCTCTCCGGTTTTTCCAGTGGCGCCCATGCCGTGATGGCTGCACAACGCGAGATCGAGTTACACCTGTCCAGCGAATTCAACTTGGTCGCAAGTGCTCCTATCTCCGAGCCCTATCTCCTTTCCAAGACCGTGCCGAAAAACTGGGGAGGCCCCAAGGCCGAGGGACTCAATACGCTCACGCTCGTACTCAACACCTTTACCTTGATCGGGATGCAGCACACCTACTCCAAATTTGTTGCTTTAGACGTTTGGCCGGTCGCGCCGTTTGCTTAGAACTCCTGCCAGCTGCTGTCGTTGCTGGATGCCGTGACCACTGCGCGCGGCTTGGACGCGGTGGTGCGACCGGCCACAGTCACCTTCGCCTTGAGCGCAGGCGCCGCCGCCGGCCGCGGTGTGGCGGTACGTACCGGCACCTGCGCATCGGCGGCATCGGTCTTGAACACCGCCACGGCGTCGGTGAGCTGGGTGGCCTGGTCTTCCAGTGCCCGTGCTGCGGCAGTGGCTTCCTCCACCAGCGCGGCATTCTGCTGGGTGGTTTCGTCCATCTGGGTCACGGTCTGGTTGACCTGTTCGATGCCCGCCGATTGCTCCTGCGAGGCGGCGGAAATCTCGCCCATGATGTTGGTCACGCGCTGCACGCTGGAGACGATCTCGCCCATGGTCTTGCCGGCGCTGTGCACCAGCACCGAGCCGTCGGCCACGCGCTGCACCGAGTCGTCGATGAGGTCCTTGATCTCCTTGGCCGCGCCCGAGGAGCGCTGTGCCAGGGTGCGCACTTCCGAGGCCACCACCGCAAAGCCGCGGCCCTGTTCGCCGGCGCGTGCGGCTTCCACCGCGGCGTTCAAGGCCAGGATGTTGGTCTGGAAGGCGATGCCGTCGATGACCGAGATGATGTCGGCGATCTTCTTAGACGAGGCTTCGATACCGCTCATGGTCTCGACCACCTTGCCGACGATCTCGCCGCCCTGCGAGGCCACACCGGCGGCGCCGATCGCCAGCTGGTTGGCCTCGCGCGCGCTTTCGGCATTCTGCCTGACGGTGGAGGTGAGTTCTTCCATCGAGGCGGCGGTTTCTTCCAGGTTGGCGGCTTGTTGCTCGGTGCGCTGCGACAGGTCCTGGTTACCGGCGGCGATCTCGCTGGCGGCGCCCTTGATCGAGATGGCCGACACCTTGATGCCGGTGACGATCTCGGCCAGCTGCACGGCGGTGGCATTGGCATCGTCGCGCATCTGTGCAAACACGCCGTGGAACTCGCCGCTCATGCGCGCGGTGAGGTCGCCGGCTGCGATCGACTGCAACAGACCCGACAGCGACTGCAGGTTGCCGTCGGCGGTAGACATCAAGGTGTTGAGGCTTTCCACCATCACGCGGAAGTCGTACTGGAAGCGCTCGGCATCGCCGCGTGCGCTGAAGTCGCCATTTGCGGCCGATTGGGCTAGGTGCTTGATCTCGGTATTCATCGCGCCCAGGTTGAGCTTGACCTGCGCCATGGTGTCGCTGAGCACGGCCTTTTCGCCGGGCAGTTTGTCCATGTCCTCGGACAGATCGCCGATCGCGTAGCGGCCCATGATCTGCGCCAGACGCATCTTCACCGCGATGTGCGAGCCCACCAGGTTGTTGGTGTCGTGCGCCATGCGGCCGTACTCGCCGGGGAAGGCTGCCGCATCGATGCGGAAGCTGATCTGGCCTTCGTCGTGGCGGCGGGCCATGTCGGTCTGTGCGGCCAGCAGATTACGCAACTGCAACTGCATCTTGTGCATGGCCTTGAGCAGCCGGCCGGTTTCGTCGTTGAACGGCGTATCGACGTCGTTGTCCAGCGTGCCGCCGGCGATCGCCTCGGCGGCGCGGGTGGCGCGGCCGAGCGGTTGGGTGAGGCTGCGCGTGATCAGCAGGCCGAGCGCGGCGCTCAGCAGGATCACCAGCACGGTGCCGGCGACCAGCAACTTGCGCGAGTCGTCCATCGACTTCAGTGCAACGGACGACGCATCGGCTGCCATCTTGTCCTGCAAGGTAATGTTTTCGGCGATCTTGTCCTGCCAGCCCTGCATGGCCGGCGCGGCCTTGGTGAGCAGGAGCGACAACGCCTCGTCGCTATGTCCGGTCATCACCAGGTCCATGACCTTGTCGTTCAAGCTCTTGACCTGGGCACGGCGTGTATCGATCTCGGCGCGCAACACCTTGACCTGATCCGAGGACGGCATGGCATACAGCGCTTCGCGTGCCTTGGTGTAATCGGCACGCGCGGACTGAATGATTGCGATGAACTGGCGATTCTGCTCATCGGTGGTGGGCAGCACCACATTCCGCAGCTGCGTGCCAATGACGAAGTTGGCATTCATCATGTCGTTGGATAGGCGGATCTTCACCATGTTCTGGTTGACGATATCGTCGACCAGGGCGCGTGCAGAGGCCAGGCCGCGATAACCGATGAAGGCGATCAAGCCGGACAGCACGATCAGCAAGGAAAATGCTACCGCCAGGCGCGGGCCGACGTTGTAGCGTTGGAGGAATGCGGTCATGGCAGGTCTCGACGACATCTGGTGAAGGAAGAACCCCGGTAACGTCAAATCGCAGGTGCCATTACGGGTCGCTAAGGCGGATAACGGCTGCCCGATGGAATCACTTAATACCCCTATATGAAAATTGCATAACTGAGGGTTGGCATGATTTGTGAAAAGCCCGCCAAAATATCCGCTAACTCACTGATGCAATGGATGAAATCCAATCTTGTGAGCTATTTTTACACGTATGTCGGCTGAACCCCTCGCTGTTCGCTCGGCGTCATCGGGCGCATCAATTCAGCGGTCATCGCTGCAGCCTGGCGGCGAGCATTCCACTCGATCAGCCCGACAGCAACCACCACAAGTACGGCCAAGCAGATGCCCGCCTTGATCCAAAAGTCTGAGGAATCGGGTACTGACCGTGTCGGCCCTCGGTAGCTTCTGGGGCGAAATTCGACACCATCTAGCCCGGCATCTTTCCCTAGTGTCGGTTCTTGGCGTTCCATGCGTCCCCCCTGAGTCGTTGCGCGCATTGTATCGCCGGGTTGTAGGGGGCATCAGCTCGCTACGGAGACGCTTGTCTCAGCCAGCGCGACCGAAGTAGCGTTCCCGCCATTCGCCAAGGTCCACCACAACGACCTCGGCCATTGACTGCTGAACCGTCTTCATCGCCACGCCACAGCAAATCTCGAAGCTGGCGCTCGAGTGTCCGTTCGCCCATGGGCACCAAGATTACAGCCAGCCAATCGCCAGCCGGGCAGCAAGGTGGACTGCGGTCAAATTGTAGGTGGTGTTGCTAATGCTGCGAGTTCCGTTTTGCGAGGGGAGTGGTTTGGCAGGCAAGACTTGATCCAAAGGCAGACCAAACGAATTCGCGATCGTGCCGACCGATACGCCATTTCGCATAATGTATAGCTTGCCGAGTTAATCGACATAGTTAATCACCCCTGTGCAGCGATTATTATCATGGATTATCTCAACCGGCAATTCCTTCCATTTTAATTGGCAGGAAAAGCGGTCTGCGTGAGATGTTATGTCCGGGCCTGAGAGAGCACGTGGCCGGGTCCGGACCGGCAAAAGGCGGCGCATCCATGCGCCATAGCCGCAGGGGTTCCACCCCTGCACCCCAGGCACCCGGTGCTCACTGGCAGCGCCTGGGGACGCTGCCAGGGGGCAGGGCGGGCCTGCCTGTTCGGTCGACATGGTCAACGGCATGCCCTCTGCCGTGAGGCGGTCTGGATGAGCTTCTCGATGTCCTGGGTGATCTTGACCAGACCCCAGCGGCGACCACGTACTTCAATACGCTGCTGGAGGGTCACAGGGCCTTGCTGCTGGGCCCGTTCCCACAAGGCATCGAGCTCATCGATCATCTTGTTGAAGGCGGCCAGGGTGCCCTGGTAGGCCGGGATATTGTGCTCGTAATCGTTCATTTGATCCCCCGGAATTGGTGGCCATGAACACGTGCATGCTCCTGAAGCGCAGCGGCGAAGCTGTGCATGAGCGCGTCGTAGAACGCCTCAGCAGTGGCGTAAGGAAGCCCAGTGTCAGCATCGGGGTCTGTAAATGGCTGACCCTCTGGCGGAGTGACAGCGGCCATTGCGGAACGATGCGCACCCTTAACGAAGCGGCCGATGGTGTGCTGGCCAACAAACGCACACTGCTCAGGAGTGGTGTAGCCGGTCGTATGCCATTGCCAATCGACATGGCTCAACCGACGAACCAATTCGCGCTTATTGCGGGGAACAACTCCGCCAGCGGAGTAGAGAGTTTCACTGGTCATTTGCACACTCCCTTGAGGCGGGGAGCGGCTGATTTAGGGCGTGACTCGGGGGTCAAGCTAAGGCCCCCCAAACCCCCCAAAGTGCCGAGGTGTTTGACTGCCTTAGTTGGACCCGCGCCGGCGCACGCTTGCGTGCCTTTTTTACTCGTTCCGGTGTCGTCCAGGGGTTCAGCAATGGAGCTTGCTGCCTGTGGAGCCCCGCTGCTGGTCTTGCGACCGGGGAGGCTAGATGGTGCCGATCGTACTTGCTTCAGGAGCGACATGGCAACACCCACGAGCTCCGCGGGCTCGGCGCCAGCGCAAGCGCTGGCATCCGAGCCTTCGGTGGCCTGTTGCTGCTTGGCCTGGCGCTGCTGGCGCGAGAGCGTGCGGAAGGCTTCGGCTTGCCGGAAGACCAGTGACCACCAACTGAGGTCCGCCGCCTTGAATTCACGGCCTTCGGGGGTGATCAGCACATCGGCACGGATCTGGAAATCCTTCCAGGCCGGGCCGTCGAGGTGCTTGCCGCTGGCCAGGAGCCTGACCAGTTTGAAGGCCGAATGGGGGATCCGGGTGCGGCCGGACTCCCAGTTCTGGACCGTGCGCACGCTGACATCGAGCAGCTTGGCCGCCGTGAGGTGGGTCAGCCGGAGCCGGTAGCGGTCATCCTGGAAACGCTTGGCGCGGTCGAGCCGGCGCAAAAGCTGCCGGTTGGGGTGCCGTGTGACCCCATGTTCCATTTCGCATAATGTATATTATGTCCGACTCGGTTCTGTGGCTTCATACGCGTGCCGCCTCCATCGCGGCCCTGAGTGCTGCCGGTGGTTGCTGCCACCGGCAAGAATTGC
>Ga0209301_100133_pt1 | contig 11004 bp, 7 predicted proteins | sample MSEELM_DM5_FD_187541 | JGI IMG/M metagenome (GOLD analysis project Ga0209301, IMG submission 187541) | Subsurface microbial communities from deep shales in West Virginia, USA - MSEEL M_DM5 (SPAdes) (version 2) | ecosystem: Environmental > Aquatic > Deep subsurface > Shale gas/oil reservoir >...
GGCCGCACCCTGCTTGCGCGCCGCCCGGACGTCCGCCAGGCCGAACGCCGGCTGGCCGCGGCCACCGCGCGCATCGGCGTGGCCACCGCCGAGCTGTATCCGGACATCCGCTTGGGCGGCTCGATCGGCGCCACCGGCCTGCTGGCCGATATCGGCGAGCCGGCGACCCACGCCTGGTCGATCGGCCCGCTGATTTCCTGGACGCTGCCGTCCAGCGGCGCGCATGCCCGCGTGCGTGCCACCGAGGCGGGTGCCGACGCGGCGGTGGCGCAGTTCGACCACACCGTGCTGCAGGCACTGCGCGAAGTGCAGACCACGCTCTCGCGCTATGCGCAGGACCTGGACCGCCTGCGCCTGCTCGAACAGGCGCAGCAGCAGGCCGAACTGGCCTCATCGCAGAACCGCCGGCTGTACCAGGGCGGGCGCACGCCCTACCTATCCAGCCTGGATGCCGAGCGCACCCTGGCCACCGCCGACATGACCCTGGCCGATGCGCAGGCGCAGGTGTCCAAGGACCAGATCCAGTTGTTCCTGGCCCTGGGCGGTGGCTGGGAACCGGCCACCGACGCGACCGCTGCGCGATGAACGCCTTGCTGCGCGACCGCCAGGCGTGGCTGTTTTCGGCCAAGACCTTCGCCGCGGCGATCGCGGCGTTGTACGTGGGCCTGGCCGGCAATCTGTCGCGCCCGTACTGGGCGATGGCCACGGTGTACATCGTCTCCCAGCCCCTGCTCGGCCCCACCCGCGCCAAGGGCGTATACCGCGTGCTAGGTACCCTGCTGGCCGGCGCGGCCACGCTGGTCATGCTGCCCAACCTGGTGGAAACGCCGCTGCTGCTCAGCGCGGCGATGGCGCTGTGGTTGTCGGCCTGCCTGTTCCTGGCGCTGCTCAATCGTGGCCCGCGCGGGTATGCCTTCCTGCTGGCCGGCTACACCACCGCCTTTATCGGCTTTCCGGCGGTGACCGCGCCGGAAGACATTTTCGATACCGTGGTGGCGCGCAGCGAAGAGATCATTCTGGGCACGGTGATGGCGGTGCTGTTCGCCGCGCTGGTGTTCCCGGCCTCGGTGCGGCCGATGCTCACCGCACGCATCGGCAACTGGATGCAGGACGCGGCGCAATGGTGCCGGCAGGTGCTGCAGCGCGGCCCGGCACAGGCGCCGCGCAACCGGCTGGCCGCCGACCTGGTGCAGTTCGAGGCCTTGATCGCCTTCGTGCGGCATGACGACCCGCGCCACGCCGGGGCCGCCCCCGCGCTGGAACACTTGCGCGCGCGCATGTTGCTGCTGCTGCCGGTGCTGTCCTCGATCGCCGACCGGCTGGATGCCTTGCACGCAGCCTCACGCGCGCTGCCGGGCGAGCTGATCGCGCTGCTGGAGGACATCGGCGCCTGGGTGGAGCGCGCTGGGCCCGATGCCGCACAGACCGCGGCTGAGCAGCCCGAAATGATCTCTGCAGGCGACGCCGATGCCGACGCGGCGGTGGCCAGCCTGCGTGCCCGCATCGCTGCACTGCGCCCGGCGGTGGATGACGACCTGCAGCATCTGCTGCTGGCCAGCCTGCTGCTGCGCCTGGAGGAACTGCTGGATCTGTGGCAGGACTGCCGCGCGCTGGAATCCGCCTTGCTGCAGGGCACGGCGTTACCTGCGTTGCCGGCTGCAGCACGTGATCGCGCTGTACCGGAAACCGATGCCGGGGCCGGCGCCGAGGTGCGCCTGCGATCGACCGTGCCGCAACATGTGGGCAAGTCGGGCGGCGAGACATCGCCCGGTGCTCCCGCACACGCGGACACCGCGCCCAGCGCCGCGTCCAGCCAGCCCGCATCGCTGCTACAACGCCTCACCCGCTCTTCCAGCCGCCTTTCCACCGATGCACCGGCCACGGCAGGTGACGCACGGCATATCGACTACGGCATGGCGGCGTTTTCTGCGTTGAGCGCCGGCTTCGCGCTGATGGCGTACTGCGTGCTGTGGATCGGCATCGACTGGGAAGGCGGCGGCAATGGCGCGATGATGGCGGCGGTCACGGCCGCCTTCTTTGCCGCGCAGGACGACCCCGCGCCCAGCATGGTGTCCTTCCTTACCTGGGCGGTGGTCGCCAGCGTGGTGGCGGGCATCTACCTGTTCGGCATCTTCCCGGCCATCCATGATTTCCCGATGCTGGTGCTGGTACTGGCCGCGGTGTTTTTGCCGCTGGGCGCGTTGCTGCATCGGCCCAAGACCATGTTGATCGCGCTGCCGCTGGTGGTGAATCTCACCGCGCTGCTGAGCCTGCAGAACACCTACAACGCCAACATCCAGAGCTTCGTCAACGCTGCGGTAGCGATGGTGCTGGGCATTGGATTTGCCGTGGTGCTGACGCGGCTGTTCCGCTCGGTGGGTGCCGAATGGAGCGCACGCCGGCTGGTGCGGCAGGGCTGGCGCACGCTGGCCGCTGCCGCCGATGGCCGTGGTGCGCAGGACCGCCACCAGTTCGCCGCACGCATGCTCGATTTGCTCGGCCTGCTCGCGCCACGCCTGGCGGTGGCACCGCCCGGTAGCGACCTGGCGTCGGTGGACATGCTCACCGAAATCCGCGTGGGCTTGAACATCCTCCAGCTGCGCCGCGCCCGGCATGGCCTGCCGCCAGCGAGCATCGCCGCGGTGGACGCGATCCTTGCCGATGTGGCCACGCATTACCGGCAGCAGGTGGCGCACAAGCGCCCGCTGCCCGGCCCCGACACCTTGCGCACACGCCTGGACGCCTCGCTGGCGCGCGTTGGCCAGGTGCCGGCCGGCACGCACCGCGATGAAGCCCTGCTCGGCTTGATCGGCTTGCGTTCCAGCCTGTTCGTTGACGCAACCGTGCCGGACAACGCGACAGGGCATCCGCAGTTGGCGTGAGTCGCGCTTCTTTCAAAGCGATCAAGCAGTGTTTGCATGCCACTGGCGCGCGTTGCCTTGTGTGCCGGTGTTGCGACACGGAGCCGCGTGTGGCGAGTCATGAGTACGCAAGAGACAGCACCGACACGTGCGGTGCAGATCGTCATCAACCACCGCGCGGCTCGTGGACCGAGACAGCGCGCTCACCACCATCTCAAGACGCCATCTGACGCAGCAGGTGCCTCATCTTCAAAGACGTGTGGCGGCAAGGGAGTCCTCGCCGCCACCTGGCAGTGCGCTGAGCCGCACCCTCATCCGCCCTTCGAGCACCTTCTCCCGATGGGAGAAGGATCCCTAAAGCACGCCAGCGCACCTCAGCGCTTGCGCGTATGCATCACGTCTTCGTGGTCCAGCCAATTGCTGCCCTTGTTGGTCAGGAAGAAGATGTAGACCACCAAAGACACCGCGATCACCGCCGTGGCGTAGATCACGAACTCGCTCACGTGGCCGGTCTTCAACGAGGCCTGGTACAGCAGCGGCGCGGTGCCACCAAACGCGGAATTGGCCAGCGCATAGCCCAGGCCGACGCCCAGCGCGCGCACATGGGTGGGGAACAGCTCGGCCTTCACCACCGCGTTGATCGAGGTGTAGCCGGTCAGGATCACAAAGCCCACGGTGAGGATCGCGAACGCGGTCAGCCAGTCGGTCTGCTTGGGCAGTTCCATCACCAGGAACCAGGTGTAGAGCACGCCGCCGATGCCGAAGAACACCAACAGGCTCTTGCGGCCCACGATGTCCGACAACCAGCCACCCACCGGCTGCATCAGCATCAGCACCGTCAGCGCAACCAGGTTGATGATGGTGCCGGCCATCACGTCGCCACCGGCGAACGCGGTCTGGATCATCTTCGGGCCGGTCACCGAGTAGGTGTAGAACGCGATCGTGCCGCCGGCGGTGATCAAGAAGCACAGCAGCAGCGGGCGCCACTGGTTGACGAACAACTCACGCATCGAACCGGAGGCCTTGGCCTTGCCGGTGCGCGAATCGGCAATCGATTCGGAGCTCAGCGACTCGTCCATGGTCTGGCGCAGCCAGAACACCACCAACGCGCCGATACCGCCCAGGCCGAACGCCACGCGCCAGCCCCACTCCGACACCTGCGGTGCATCGAAGAAATGCAGCATCACCAGCAACGTGGTCTGCGCCAGCACGTGGCCGCCCACCAGGGTGACGTAATGGAACGACGACAAAAATCCGCGTCGGCCGGGAATGGCCGCTTCGGACATGTAGGTGGCGCTGGTGCCGTATTCGCCACCGGTCGCAAAGCCCTGCAACAGGCGCGCCAGCAACAGGATGATCGGTGCGGCAATGCCAATGGTGGACACCGTCGGCGTGATCGCGATGACGAACGAGCACAGCGCCATCATCGACACCGAAATGGTCAGCGCCAACCGGCGGCCATAGCGGTCGGCGAAGCGGCCGAAGTACCACGCGCCGATCGGCCGCATCAGGAAGGTCATCGCGAAGATCGCCCACACGAACATGGTGGCGTTCTTGTCTTCCTTGGAGAAGAACTGCGATTCGAAATAGGTCGCGAACACCGAGTAGACGTAGACGTCATACCACTCGACGAGATTGCCGGCCGATCCCTTGAGCGTGTTGGACACCGAGCGGCGAAGGCTGCCGGGCGCTGCGCCAGAACCGGCGGCAATCGGAGACGATGGGGGTGCGCTCATGCGGTCAGAACCTCTTGGTGGGACAGCCCCGGAGTATAGGTGCGCGCTTGTGTGACGCATGTAAGCATTTCGGCGCATAGGCAGGCGCCGCGCAAGCGGCTAGTCCGCCGGTGTCTGTGGCTGGAAACCACTACGTTGCAGGCGCGCTGCGTGTGTTCCATCGCCAAATGCAGCTGCGTAAGGCGTGACGCTTCAGCTCGCTTTCGGCGTCGGCGCGCTCAGCGATTTGCTGTACATGCCCGAGCGATCGAAGCAACACGCGCGCCGCTTGCCGGAGCCCAGCATGTCGCAGGCGGTGGCAATGCGCTTGCTTCGCGTCTCGGCCTTTTTCCCCGAGGTGACCCAGAAAATCCAGTCGCGCCGCGCCACCGCAGTGATGTCGTTCCAGGTCGCCTGCGCGGCGGGGTGCGCGGCAAGCGCGGCGTGCAGATCGTCGGGCACCACCGGCTCGGGCTCCACTTCCACCGGTGCGATCTCCAGCGTCACCGTGTCGCCGGCGGCCACCCCGGCGGCGCGCTGCAGCGCGGCGTCCAGCTTCAGCCAATGCCCGCCCTGCCCGTCCGGTTGCAGCGTGGCCTGCAATGGATGCCCGGCCAGGCTGCCGCGCACGCTGACCATGCTGCGAGTGTGGAGCTCATTGCTTACGGCGCTAGTTAGCAGCAGGAACACCCAAGACGCCCCGGCAGGCGTCGCCGGTTCCAGCAACGTCACCTTGCAGCGAATGGCAGCCTTACCTTCAGTCACCTCTATGCTTCCCTTTACCTTGCCATTTGCTTACATCAGGTTGAGGCAGGACCATCGGTCAGCTGCCATGTCGTTTGCGATACCTTAAGCATCTACCTGTAAGGCTCCAGTTCTAGATCCGACCTGCCTGGTCACAAAGGAGTGCATCGTGGACAAACAAGGAATTACACCTCGCCTGCTATTGCTGGCGGCACTATCGGTTGGTGGCATGGCCTGTGCCCATGCGACTGACCGCCAGGGCACTGACGCTAGCTCATCGAGAGGTCTATCGACAACCTATGCGGCTTGTCAAAAGCAGGCGCGCGGGGCGATAGAGCAGGCCGCATGCATATCCCAGGAAGAGATGATCCAAGACAGGCGGTTGAACAAGGTGTACAAGCAGCTCTTGGCATCACTTAAAGCAGATAGCAGAACCAAGCTAGTCGACGCACAACGCACATGGCTTCTATCCAGAACTAAAGATGGAAATCTGGAAGCTGTAATCTATGGTGATAGCCAACCGGAAAATATCGAAAGCGCCGAGGCTGCAATGTTAAGACTTTCTGCCCGCGCTGATCAGCTGGAAGAATATCTCGCTTTGATCAATTGATTCGAACTTTAATATCTCGATAAGAAAGGAACTCTTATGCCTAACAACATCGATACGCACAATCTGGATACCGTTTCTGGAGCTGTCTACTTTTCCGTTGGACGTGGAACTGAAGGCGGCGCGGCGTCTTATCATTTATCCATTGCAGGAATTACTGTCGGCACATCGGAACCTCGCTGGGGCGAAGTTGATCGGGTCGCTCAGAATAGCGGCTATAGCTTGGGCACGATTCAAGTTGATTTTGGTCAACGCGGCACTTGGCCGCTAGGTTCGATCGAGAGCCGTGCCTTGCAGCCAGGCGAGCAGACTTACGTGGACGGCGTCATCCAGCAAGCGGCAGCATACGCACAGTCACATAATCTGCCATTTGCCCAGGACCACGCGGATCTACGTCGAGACCTCCTGAGTCATGGCAATGGCATGAATGGCCGATCCTCGCTTAGTTTTGTCGACTCTGGAACGCGCGACAGCATTAATGCATGGGCTGGGTCCACCGAAGGCAAGCAGTGGATCCATAGCAATATCGACTACCCGCAGGTCAGGAATGCAACCCAGACTGCGATGGGAATCCTGGATGCGCACGGAGACAATATCGTAGAAGATCGCCGCTTTGAGGCGATCAGCCTTCTGGCAAAGACGGCCAATCAAATGCCCAGCCAGCTACCAAAACTTGAGAAAGTGCTCAAGGACGGTGGTGATTACGATGCATTGTTGGCAAAGGCGGATCAGATTCATGCAACCCACAGATATTACGACGGACCCAAGGCTGCGAATGTTGCTGAGAAGTATGAGAACGCGTATTCCCAAAATCAAGCAGCATTAGATCGCGCTCATACAAAGGTCAGTGGCAGAGATTTCGATCCTTCCTCTGAACGCAGTGATCCCGATGTCCAGAAGGCCTTAGAACTAGTCCACGCATCCCCGAGTCGGCAGGCTTCGGCCGGCCATCTCCTGAAAGAGGGTTCGAGCAGCCGAGAAGTCCGTAAACTTGAATCCAATCTCAGTGCACTCGGATATACAGCCTCAAATGGCGATGCTTTTCAGATGGATCAGAAATTTGATGCATCGACCAAGCAAGCCGTAGAGGCATTTCAGCACGCCAATGGGCTGACCACTGTCGATGGAAAAGCAGGCCCGGCAACTCTTCGGGCCATCGATCAGCAAGCTCGTAGCCTGCAATCCAACTTGATCGAGCTGGGCTTCACCGGAACAGACAACAAACCCTTAAGTGTGGATGGCTATTTGGGCAATGGAACGCGTCAAGCTGTGATCGCATTTCAGGAAGCCAACGGGCTTCCAGCCACTGGCGTTGCAGACAAGGGAACGCTCGATAGCCTAGCGCAACAAGCTGCACAGCGGAGTCAGACACATGACCCCGCGCATGCTCCGCGTCCAGATCGGAGTGAAACTCACCCTTCTGGGCTGACGTCGCCCCTCAATCCGGAGCAAACGGACCACCCCATCTCCGCAAGCAGCACTCCCCTGCTATCGGATCCAGATCATACTCATCATTCCTTTTTCCGTCAGATGCTGGACAAGGTGCATGCGGCAGAAACTCAACGTGGCATTTCACCAGGGATACATAGCGAGCGCCTTGCAGGCACCTTGTCGGTGGAGGGGATCCGCAGTGGGTTAACTTCGGTAGACAGGGTGGAACTGAGCAACGACGGTTCCTTGGCACGTGCTGTACAGGTCAGCGCGACCCGTGACGAGACGGCGTTAAATCGTAGCACTTCGCCTGTAAACACTACCCAAGCCGTGAATCAGACACTCGAAGCGAGTACCGAACACGCGCAGGAGGCACTGGCTGCTGAACGTTCGCGAGCCTCGATGGAACAAACCCAACAGCAGAATCAGGCACGCGGCTCCGTCAGTATGTTGGCCTAGCAATTCCGCCATCACCCCGCTTCCGCGCGAGGTGGAGGCGGGGGGGGGTAATGGGAGTCGTTCGGTAAGTAGTTCGTTTGGCTCGCTTCCGACGTCGTTGTAGCCGCACTCACCGTCCCCTTCACAACCTCCACCGCGCCGGCTTGCCAGAATGCCGGCCGCTTGAGGCCGCGACGGCGCGGGAAACGGGAGTGGATGCATGACATGGATCATCGTGGCTTCGGTCATTGCCACGCTGGTGGGTGGGTTGCTGGCGCTGAACTTCGCCACGCCGGAAAAGAAGCTCCAGCACATTCCCAAGCATCTGTACGACGTGGCCGACCCGCAGTTCAAGCGCGAGATGTCGGTGTTGCTGGGCCCGGCGATCCTGCCCGGCAACAAGGTCGATGTGCTGCAGAACGGCCAGGAGATTTTCCCGGCGATGCTGGCCGCCATTCGCGCAGCAAAGCGCACCATCACCTTTGAAACCTACATCTATTGGTCGGGCGAGATCGGCCGCGAGTTCAGCGAAGCGCTGTCCGAGCGCGCGCGTGCCGGGGTGGAGGTGCGCGTCACCATCGACTGGGGCGGCAGCCTGAAGATGGATCACGCGCTGGTGGACACCATGACCGAGGCCGGCGTGGAAGTGCACCGCTACCGCCCGCTGGCCTGGTACAACCTGCACCGCATCAACAACCGCACCCATCGCAAGTTGCTGGTGATCGACGGCCGCATCGGCTTCACCGGCGGCGTGGGCGTGGCCGATCAGTGGATGGGCGATGCGCAGGACCCGGAGCACTGGCGCGATACGCATTACCGCATCGAAGGGCCGGTGGTGGCGCAGGTGCAGACCGCCTTCAACGACAACTGGATCAAGAGCACCGGCCGCGTGGTCAACGGCGCGGACTACTACCCGGCGCTCACACCTGCCGGTGACAGCGACGCGCAGCTGTTCGTCGCCTCGCCCTCCGGTGGCAGCGAGAGCATGCACCTGATGTACCTGGTGGCCATTGCCGCGGCGTCCACCTCCATCGACCTGGCGGCGGCGTACTTCGTGCCCGATGCCTTGATCACCCGCGCGCTGCTGGAAGCGCGCACGCGCGGGGTGCGCATCCGCGTGCTGCTGCCCGGCCCGCACATCGATGCGATTTCGGTGCGGCTGGCCTCCAAGGCCAGTTGGGAGCCGCTGCTGCAGGCCGGTATCGAGATCCACGAGTACCAGACCACCATGCTGCACACCAAGTTGCTGATCGTGGACGGGCTGCTGGTGTCGGTGGGCTCGACCAACTTCGACATCCGCTCGTTCCGGCTCAACGACGAAGCCAGCCTCAACGTGTACGACCGCACGCTGGCCGCGCGCATGACCACGGTGCTCGAACGCGATCTGCAGCAGGCGCAGGCCTACAGCCTGGAACGCTGGCGCGCGCGCCCGCTGCGCGAGAAGCTGGCCGAGAAGCTGGTGATTCCGATCCGCTCGCAGGTGTGAGCTGGCAGCACGCCAACCAACACCAGCTCCCTCAGTAAGCCGAGGCCTGCAGCCGCAGCTGACGCAAGCGCCACCACACCCCGCCCACGTGCACCAGCGAGTACAGCACCAGCGCCGCGGCGATGCCGAGCGTGAGCGGGCTGGCCTGTGACCCGGCCACCGCCGCGCCGCCGCTGAAGGCGCCATCGGTCCAGCGCCAGGCCAGGCGGCCAAGCAACACCAGCATCAGCGCGCCGCCAATCCACGGATTGGGCGTGTACCAGCCGCGGCCGTCCACCCATTCGGCATGCGTGTAACGCAACGACACCACACCCAGCCCCGCGCCGACCACCGCGCCCAGCGCCACACCCGGCGCCACCCCAGGCAACCCGTAGGCGGCGTAGCCCAACGCCGCGGTGGCCACCAGCAACAGGGCGGTGCGCAAGGTCGCGGCCACCGGCTTCCAGGGTTGGCGCCCGAAGCTGCGGCGGATGCGGCGGTAGTAGAAGAAGGCAACCGCAGCCATCGACAGATAGGGCGTCAGCGGGGCAATGGCGTAGGCGGGCATGCAACATCCTTTGCGGGGTGAGGTGGGTGAAGCGAGAGCTGCAGGATGAAACCCGGCCCGGGCACGAACAAGGTGCCAAGTGTCACTTTCTGCAGCCATCCGCGCCGCTGTACCCCAGCTACCCGGCAACGCGCGGGGCGACTTCGCACACCCCGCGGCCGGCCGGTGAACGCAACGCCCGCCTGCGGCAGCCGTTGCCACACGCGGATCCAGGCGGCGGCGGTAGACTTGCCGCCAGTGTTCCCCCACCGCAGTGCCATGTCCCCCATCAAGCAACACGCGCACCAGCTGATCGACGCGCTGCCCGAGGCCGCCGGGTGGGACGACCTTGCGCGCGCGGTGGACGGCGCCCGCTTCGAGGCCGCGGTGCATGCAGGCATGGCCGCTGCCGACCAGGGCCAGATCGCCAGCCCGGCACAGGTGACGGCGATGTTCGCCAGATGGGGTGTTGATGTTGCGGCGTGACTGGACCGTCCCGGCCGCCACGCAGCTCGCCCACGCCCAGGATCACTACCACGCGCTCAACCCCACCGCGGCCGCGGCGATGGCCCGGCAGGTGCGCGAAGCCACCCGCACCCTGGCCGAGCAACCCGGCCGTGGCCGTGCCGGCCGGGTTGCAGGTACCCGCGAATGGACGGTGAAGCACACCCCGTACGTGCTGGTGTACCGCGTGCGCGACGACGCCCTGCAGCTGCTGCATGTGCGCCTGGAGACCCAGGACTGGCTGCCGCGCACCGAGCCGGTGATCGAGCGCATCGAACCGTGGATTGCCGCGCTGATCAGCGCGCTGCTGCATGTGCTGATGCTGCTGATCCTGTTGTCGGCCTCCACGCCCAGCATGACCCCGCCGCAGGGCTCGGCCAGCGGTGGCCGCACCAAGGTGGACTTCGTCGGCGACACCTCCCAGCCCGATCAACCGGTGCCCTCGCCCACCCCGGTACCGCCATCGCCCACACCCACGCCCGTGCAACCGCCGCCGGCTGCCTCGCCGGTGCAGTCCACGCTGGTGCAGCAGGCCAAGAACCCGGTACCGCCGCAGGGCGACACCGCGCCCGGCAGCCTGGCCGGGGTGGTGACCGATGCCGCGGGTGGCCCGCTGGACGCCACGGTCGCGATCCGCGACACCGAAGTCTCGACCCGCACCGATCCAGCGACCGGCGCCTACGAGCTGTCGC
>Ga0209301_100138_pt1 | contig 10858 bp, 9 predicted proteins | sample MSEELM_DM5_FD_187541 | JGI IMG/M metagenome (GOLD analysis project Ga0209301, IMG submission 187541) | Subsurface microbial communities from deep shales in West Virginia, USA - MSEEL M_DM5 (SPAdes) (version 2) | ecosystem: Environmental > Aquatic > Deep subsurface > Shale gas/oil reservoir >...
CTGTTCCACTGGCAGGAAGGACCGGGCGCTGCCGCCCGGCCCGACGGCTCAGCGGCCCAGGGCCTGGCCGATACGCTTAAGCACTTCATCCAGCGAACCGACGCCATCCACGCGCGCCAACTTGCCACGCTGCTCGTAGAAGCCGATCACCGGTGCGGTGGAATCGGTATAGACCTGCAGACGCTTGCGCACCGATTCCGGATTGTCGTCTTCGCGGCCCTCGGCCTTGGCACGGCCGGCGATCCGCTCTACCAGCAATTCGCTGGCCACATCCAGCTGCACCACCGCATCCAGCGGCTGGCCGATCTTGCTGAGCAAGCTGTCCAGTGCATTGGCTTGGGCCACGTTGCGCGGGTAACCATCCAGGATGAAGCCGTTGGCCACATCGGCCTGGCCCAACCGCGCTTCCAGCATGCCGAGCAGGATCTCGTCGGACACCAGATCGCCACGCGCCATCACTTCCTTGGCCTTCACGCCAAGCGGTGAACCGGCGGCCACTTCGGCACGCAGCAGGTCGCCGGTGGAAATGTGCGGGATCTGAAACGTGTCTTTGAGCCGTGCCGCCTGGGTGCCCTTGCCCGAACCGGGCGGTCCCAACAGAACCAATCGCATCAGTGGACTCCACTTTCGAATAAAAACGCGTTGCGGTGGGCGGCGTTAGACTCAAGCCTTCGCCAGCGCTGACCGTATGGTCGTGCAGCTTACCGCATCCGGGGAATGTCCCCGCAATGTCCCCCGCGCCATGTCGCCATCTGAGGAGTGTGTCCCCCTATGACCAACGGCAACCTGTTGTATGCCCAGTCCGGCGGTGTCACTGCCGTCATCAACGCCACCGCTGCCGGGGTGATCGGCGAAGCGCGCGCACGCAAGATCAAGGTGCTGGCTGCACGCAACGGCATCCTGGGCGCGCTGCGCGAGGAATTGATCGACACATCCAAAGAATCGGCCGCAGCGATCGCCGCGCTGGCGCAGACCCCCGGCGGCGCGTTCGGGTCCTGCCGCTACAAGCTCAAATCGCTGGAGCAGGACCGCGCCAAATACGAACGCCTGCTGGAGGTGCTGCGCGCACACGACGTGCGCTGGTTCCTCTACAACGGCGGCAACGACTCGGCCGATACCGCATTGAAGGTCTCGCAGCTGGCCAAGGCGTTCGGCTACCCGCTGCACTGCATCGGCGTGCCCAAGACCATCGACAACGACCTGGCGGTGACCGACACCTGCCCCGGCTTCGGCTCGGCCGCCAAGTACACCGCGGTCTCGGTGCGCGAAGCGGCGCTGGACGTGGCCGCCATGGCCGACACCTCGACCAAGGTCTTCATCTACGAAGCGATGGGCCGCCACGCCGGCTGGCTGGCCGCAGCGGCAGGGCTGGCCGGACAGGGGCCCGACGACGCGCCGCAGATCATCCTGCTGCCCGAGCGCGCCTTTGATCAGGCCGCGTTCCTGGCCAAGGTCCGCCAGATGGTGGAACGGGTCGGCTGGTGCGTGGTCGTGGCCAGCGAGGGCATCCAGGACGCACAGGGCAAATTCGTCGCCGATGCCGGTGGCGCGACCGACTCGTTCGGCCACGCGCAACTGGGCGGCGTGGCCTCGTTCCTCGCAGCACAGGTCAAACAGGAACTCGGCTACAAGGTGCACTGGACGCTACCCGATTACCTGCAGCGTTCCGCACGCCACCTCGCCTCCAAGACCGACTGGGAACAGGCCCAGGCCGTGGGCAAGGCCGCCGTGCAGTACGCCCTCAAGGGCATGAACGCGGTGATCCCGGTGATCGAACGTGTCAGCGACGCCCCGTACCGCTGGAAGATCGTGCCCGCCCCGCTGCACAAGGTGGCCAACCACGAAAAGAAGATGCCGCCCAGCTTCCTGCGCAAGGACGGCTTCGGCATTACAGAGCGTGCACGTCGCTATTTCGCCCCCCTGATCAAAGGCGAAGCCCCGCTGGCCTACGGCAGCGATGGACTTCCCAAGTACGTGAGCCTGAAGAACGTTGCTGTGGCCAAGAAGTTGCCGGCTTGGGAGGGGTAAGCCCCCCACCAGTGCGGGGCTCCCTCCGTAGCGCATCCATGACATGACGCCACGCTAGCCGACGCTGGGCTTTCTGCGGAATCTCCGACTGCGGTGCTTTGTAAAGCAGGCAACTGCCATCAGGAAGCGGTTGCCTGCTGGACCACCCGATATAGGGAACCTCCCGATTGCCGGGCTGCGGGCCCGCTGACATAATCCGCCGCGCAAGGATGCGGGGGAACGCACTGCGCGCCTCTAACGTCCGCTTCCAGCGGGCGACAGCCTTTGCAGCTGCCCATCTCCGATCAAGGATGTTACCCATGAAATCCCGCTACCTCGGCGCCGCCCTGCTGCTTGCAGCCTCGGCACCCGTCTTTGCTGCAACCTGCGAAGAGAGCTTCCAGAAGAAGGGCAACCCCTTCGTCGGCACCCAGTTTTCTGTCTCGGTCAGCCACCCGGGCCTGACCGTGCGCAGCGCCATTGGCCAGATGCGTGTGATCGCCAAGCAGGCCAAAATGGATGTACTGAGCGAAGATGCTGACGCAGGCTCAATGTTGATCGAAGAGCCAGAGACCATGTCGCACAAGCCGCTCCCGATGATCGTCTCGGCAAGCGCAGTCGATGGCGTCGGCACGGTCAATTTGCTCCTCAAGGTCAACAAGGGAGCCATCGCATCTACTGACAGCGCCCGTACCGAGATGTGCAAACTGCTGAACCAGGTCAAGCCCGGCGCGGCGGGCGAACAGTTTGCAAAGAAGACCCTGGACACTGCACCGGTGGAAATCACCGCCGAGAAGTTCGGCTTCCAGCTACGCAATCAGCACAAGGACAATCCGGCTGCCATCGAGGCACGCTACGCCGACAAGGTCTACCGCATCACGGGCAAGATCAATCAAGGTGGCGTACTCAAAGACAGCGGCCGCTATAACATCGGCTTCGACGTGCTTCAGGGCGACAATCAGTTCGATACCGTTGCCATTACTTGCTCGTTTGCTGCAAACCAGGCTGCCTATGCATTGTCGCTGCGCCCGAAGGAGAAGGTGACGTTGACGGGTGTTGTGGATCACTACGACCAGATTCTGAAAGTGCTCTGGCTACGCGACTGCCGCGGCAACTGATTCAGTACGCTCCCAGCTGACCAAAACAAACCCCGGCCTGGCCGGGGTTTGTTTTTTGCCCAGGCATCACCGCAGCCAAAGCCCTACCGTACTTCGTCGGACGATACTGGCCGGCCCTGACATTACCGCAGCGCAGTTCCGCAGCCGCATGCGCGCGCCTGACGCTCGGCGCCTCATCACGGCAACATTGCAAGGTTGATCCCGACCGTGATCCACCCACGCGGTGCAGTTGCGCGATCAGATCCAACCACGAGATCGATGCTGGAGGCCTTGCCTACCAGTCTGCGCAGTCCAAGTTGCGCACCGTGACCGTCGCGATCGTCTCCTGATGCTTCGGCCAGGACCGTCCAGGCGGGGGTGAGCACGTGCTCCAGGCCAACACCTGCAGTCGTGGTGTCCGGGCCAGCGTGCGTGACGAGCGCGCCGAAATTGACGTGGATCCGCGTGTTCGCTTCCGTTCCCAGCGACCACGTCAGCGGCACGGTGATGTAGCTGGCGCGTTGCTGAGGCTCCTGCCAGGCGCGTTGCAGGCCTACTGACACCGCCAGCCCCCATGTGTGTTGCTCCGGATCACGCAGCATACGTTTTGCGCCGATGTCGAGCACAGCCGATCCGTGCCGGACGTCAGCCATTCCCAACGCGAATTCGGTGCCCCAGATGTTACAGGCAGGTACTGCCGTGGCCGATGCACCGCCGGGCGTTGCACGCCACCACGCTTCGAGCTGGCACTGGCCGCGTGGCGTCACGCCGGCATCGTCGACCACCATGCTGGCTGCTGCACGTGCAGGCACCGGGTGCCATAACGCGAACACGGCCAGCAGTCCCGGGGAGTGACGCAATACCTTCATAGGCTTCTCAAGAAAAGCGCCAGCGCCGTTGGCGTTGAACACCATTTTAAGGCCCGAGAACGCCGCATGGCACGCAGGCGGCAAACCACGCTGCGCCACGTTAGCGCCGTGCATCGAAGATGCAGCGCATGCGCCGATGCGATCGATGTGGCTGACGCGACTTCGTTGGCACGACTTGTTCTCAGCAAAGCGTCGGTATCAAGCCCAATCGGCCTTCGGCTCGCTGGCAACCACGACGGCGGCGCACTGGTGAACGACGCGCCACTACCTGACCTGTCGCTGATGCATGCTATGCAACACGGAAGCAGGCATTGATGCTTGACCCACTGCACCACCGGCGCCGCGCGTTACATGCATGCATGTAGCGCCACAAAGTTGGGCACGCAGACCGAACTCACACCCTAGGCATGCGCGGCCGCATTAGCCGCTCTTACTGGCAGGCCCTGCCTTCCATCGTCTGCTGCGCGGTAAACATGGGGACCTGCGGGATCTTGCCGGCCGCGGCCTGCTGCTTGGCCTCCTCCAGATAGATGCGTGACTGCCCTTGTCCATCCAGCTGCGGTTTGGCCGCGGCCGGCTTGCGCCATACCCGCACAACCGCCTGCTGTGACGGGCAGGACGCGCTCGGTACGCGGATCACATCATTGAAGATCCAACCGGAGGCCACGCTGGGTGCAGCTTTGGCGTAGTCGACGAAGCGGGCGCGCGGCTGACAGGTAGGACTGCTGCGCGTCACCGAAAACGTGTATGGCTGCGCCGCATTGCCGGTGAAAACGCCTTCCAGACGGGCACAGGCTTCGGGAATCTGGCGCAAGGTGTGCGCTGCACCAATCGCCTGCGCCGTGCCAGGGGCACGCTGCATTTCCGGTGCGGGCTCGGCGGCAAACACAGGAGCGCTCAGCAGCAGGCCGGTCATCATCAAGGCGGATTTCAACATACATAGGCTCCTGGATCGGGTCGATCACGGTGGCGGCAGGCTGTCATGCCATCACTGAACGCGGCGCCAAAGCGTGGTGCTGGCAGGCATGCAGTACGCGGCGCATACTCGGCTGCAATCCGGCCACATGAACATCGCGACGCGCAGCAGGCCTTGTCAGGCCGTCGAGTCCGTCTTCGCCGTTCCACTCGTCGCGCACCGCCCTTCGTTCGTCCCGACCGGACGACATCCATTCTTTTGGGAGGGGTCATGCTGGAACACTACGGATTGATGCTCGCGCTGGGTTGTGCGGTCCTGGCCATTGTCTATGGCATGTTGTCGGCGCGCTGGGTGGTCGCGCAGCCGAGCGGCAATGCACGCATGCAGGAAATCGCCGCTGCCATCCAGGAGGGCGCACGCGCCTACCTCAACCGGCAATACCTGACCATTTGCATCGCAGGCGTGGTGTTGTTCGTGCTGGTCGGGCTGTTTCTGAGTTGGTACACCGCGATCGGCTTTGCGATCGGTGCGGTGCTGTCGGGGTTGGCCGGCTACATCGGCATGAACGTGTCGGTACGCGCCAACGTGCGCACCGCAGAAGCAGCCCGGCACGGGATCAGCAAGGCCATGGACGTTGCCTTTCGCGGCGGCGCCATCACCGGCATGCTGGTGGTCGGCCTGGGCTTGCTGGGTGTTGCCGGCTACTACGCCATTCTGCAAGCCATCGGCCTGCCGCTTGAGCAGAACCTGCACGCCTTGGTCGGCCTGGCGTTCGGTTCATCGCTGATTTCGATCTTTGCGCGCCTGGGTGGCGGCATTTTCACCAAAGGCGCCGATGTGGGCGCCGACCTGGTGGGCAAGGTCGAGGCCGGCATCCCCGAAGACGACCCGCGCAATCCGGCCGTGATTGCAGACAACGTCGGTGACAACGTCGGCGACTGTGCAGGCATGGCAGCGGACCTGTTCGAAACCTATGCGGTCACCGTCATTGCCACAATGCTGCTCGGCAGCCTGACCCTGGCCGAAACCGGACCGCATGCGGTGTTGTATCCACTGGTGCTGGGCGGCGTGTCCATTGTCGCTTCGATCATTGGCGCAGCATTCGTCAAGGTGAAGCCGGGCGGCTCGATCATGGGCGCGCTCTATAAAGGCGTGATCGTGTCCGGTGTCTTGGCGGCAATTGCCTACTGGCCGATCACGCAGGCCTTGATGCGCGACAACGCGCATGGCGCGATGTCGTTGTATGCCTGCGCATTGATCGGACTGGTCCTGACCGGGCTGATCGTGTGGATCACCGAGTACTACACCGGCACGCAATATGGGCCGGTGCAGCACGTGGCCGCCGCAAGCACGACCGGTCATGGCACCAACATCATTGCCGGCCTGGGCATCTCGATGAAATCCACCGCACTGCCGGTCATTGCTGTGTGCGCGGCGATCTGGGGCGCGTTCCATTTTGGCGGCCTGTACGGGATTGCGATCGCGGCCACGGCGATGCTGTCGATGGCCGGCATGATCGTGGCACTGGACGCCTATGGCCCGATCACCGACAACGCCGGCGGCATTGCCGAAATGGCCGAATTGCCGCCAGAAGTACGCAATGTCACCGACCCGCTGGATGCAGTGGGCAACACCACCAAGGCGGTGACCAAAGGCTATGCGATCGGCTCGGCGGCACTGGCCGCGCTGGTGCTGTTTGCCGACTACACCCACAACCTGCAGGCCGCCAATCCGAACGAGGTATTCGCGTTCGATCTGTCTGACCACACGGTCATCATCGGGCTGTTGATTGGCGGACTGATTCCCTACCTGTTCGGCGCAATGGCGATGGAAGCCGTGGGGCGCGCTGCCGGTGCGGTGGTCGAAGAAGTGCGCCGCCAGTTTCGCGAAATCCCCGGCATCATGGCTGGCACCGGCAAGCCGCAATACGACCGTGCGGTGGACATGCTCACGCGCTCGGCAATCCGCGAAATGATCGTGCCCTCGTTGTTGCCGGTGGTGGTCCCGGTCATCGTCGGGCTGCTGCTTGGGCCGCGTACGCTGGGCGGATTGTTGATCGGCACCATCGTGACCGGGCTCTTCGTTGCGATCTCGATGACGACCGGGGGAGGTGCCTGGGACAACGCTAAGAAGTACATCGAAGATGGTCATTTCGGCGGCAAGGGCAGCGAAGCACATAAGGCTGCGATCACTGGCGACACCGTGGGCGACCCCTACAAGGACACCGCAGGGCCTGCCATCAACCCGCTGATCAAGATCATCAATATCGTCGCGTTGCTGTTGGTGCCGCTGCTTTAAGCGCAGCGCTTGAGGCGATCTGCGGACCTCGTGGGCCCGGAGCGATGCGTGACTCCGGGCCCGGGCCTTTGTCGGCTGGCGACGGCGCCTGGCCTCTAAGGCTCCTGAGGCTGCAAGCATGGCGATGCGTGCTGCTGCAAAGACCACTGCGGAGACCGGAAAGACGCCACTGGCCCGTTTGATCACTACGGGCCAGTGGCGCAGCGCATCTCCGCATGCAACAAATCAGCAATGATCACGCCACAAGCCATCAGGTTGCGTAGGTTGCTCGTTACTTGGTGCATCAAACGCGTCTTGGAGGTAAGCCGTGCAAGCACCGAAGGCGCTGCACCAGAATCTGCTAGGTCGTCATGGATGATCGCTCGACCAACAGCATGAGCAAGACGCCGTCAGCGCCTCACAGACAGCCGATCAGCCCGTCATAGATCGGCGGCGCACCACCGGGCAGCGGCTCGAACAGCGGATTGGTGACTGCAAGCACGCGATACATCTCGTCCAGGCGCGTTCCGGCCTTCAGAGGCGCGGTGCAGCGCCAGACCCGGCTGTCCGAGCGCAAATGACCGCTGCGCGGATCCACGCTCACCTCGCTCGCGCCAAAGGTCCAGATGCAGCTGCGCACCACCCCGCTCACCCGATTGACCGAGCAGCGGAACCGCAGCGGCTGGTAATCGCTGAACTCGCCGCCACAGAACGTATCGCCACAGATATTGTCGAAATCACGGTCCAGCCGTTGTTCCAGATCGACAAAAGGCTCCCAACCTTCGCCGTTGACCGGCCAGTCCACCGCATCCACGAACGCCGGCGGCGGATCCGCGGCCAGGGCCGCCGGGGCGAGGATGGATGACATCAAGAGAACGATGACGCGCAGGTACCTGGACATGGGGCCAACTCCGTGGCTGTGGATGAGCCTGCAGCGTGACGCCCGGGCATGCTTAGCAGCATCGGGAAGCGGCCCGTGATGAACGCGGACTATGCCTCGCGCCGCTGTCAGACGGAGGCCTATTCAGTGTCGCTGCACCGCAACAGCCGAACGCGTAGAATCGGCCTCCACACACAGCTGAAGCCTCGGAGCTACGCGCATGGGCCTGGAACTGGTCACCTCCGGCAAGAACCTGCCGGAAGAAATCAACGTCGTCATCGAGATCCCCAAGGACTCGGAGCCGGTCAAGTACGAAGTGGACAAGGCCAGCGGCGCGATCTTCGTCGACCGCATCCTGTCGACCCCGATGCGCTACCCCTGCAACTACGGCTACGTGCCCAACACCCTGTGCGGCGACGGCGACCCGGCCGACGTGCTGGTGGTGCTGCCGCTGCCGCTGGTGCCCGGTTCGGTGGTGCGTTGCCGCCCGGTCGGCGTGCTGCGCATGAGCGATGAGGCCGGCAGCGACGAGAAGATCCTGGCGGTGCCGATCGAGAAGATCTTCTCCGGCTACGCCCATATCGAAGATATCGATCAGGTCTCCAGCCACTGGATGGAGCGCATCGGCCATTTCTTCGAGCATTACAAGGACTTGGAGAAAGGCAAGTGGGTCAAGCTGGACGGCTGGGGCGGCGCGGCGGAAGCCAAGCGCATCCTGGTGGAGTCGGTGGAACGCTATAATTCCGACGCGCCCTGAGCCGTCGACCGTGACGCTGCCCCGCACGTGCGGGGCGATCGGCATCACGCTTTTGGCGTGATGCCGGTGACCGCTGTCGGCAGATTGGGTACATTGCCGACAGCGTTTGGCCGGCGCCTATCGCCGGTGACTCTTGGGGAAGTGCCTTGCGTATTTTGTTTGTTGGGGACGAAGCCAGTCTTCCGTCCGACCTTGTCGACTACATTGCCGAACTCGGCGACAACTGGCAGGCGCAGCAGGTCCCGGACGGGAACTCTGCCATCGAAGCCGCCGCGCTGTCGCCCTTCGATGCCGTCATCGTTGCCCCGGTCCTGCCGGACTTGACCGCCGCGACCTTGCTCGGGCAAATCCGCACCCTGCGGCCCGACACCATCCGCATTGCCCTGATCGATGCCCAGGACGGGCAGCGCACGCCACCGGCGCGCATCATCGGGGTGGCGCACCGTTTCCTGCCGATGCCGCTGGCACCGGAAGTGCTGCTGGAAGCGGTCACCAGCCTGGAGGAGTTGCGCGACCTGCTCAGCAATCCGCGCCTGCGCGCGGCCATTGGGCGGATCGAGAAGCTGCCCTCCCCGCCTCATCTGTATTTGAGCCTGATGCACGCGTTGGAAGAGGACGATGGCGCCGACGCGGCCGACATCGCCAAGCTGATCGCCGGCGACCCGGCGATCGCGGCCAAGGTGCTGCAGCTGTGCAACTCGGCGTTCTTCTCCGGCGGACGCAGCATCACCGACCTGCGCACTGCGGTAACCCGCCTGGGCGTGGCCACGCTGCGTGACCTGGTGCTGGCCAGCGAAGTGTTCTCGGTGCAGACCCTGACCCCGGCCGAGCGCGCCGCGATGCAGCGCCGCGCGCTGCTGTCCTCGCGCCTGGCGGCCAAGGTGTTGCCACCGACCAGCGCCGAACTGGGCTCCACCGCCGCACTGCTGGCCGACATCGGCCTGTTGCTGCCCGGCGTGCGTGATGAACGCGAACCGGCCGTGGAAGGCGACGAGCGTCTAGGCCATACCGAGGCGGGCGCCTACCTGCTGGGCCTGTGGGGCCTGCCGATGCCGATCATCGAAGCAGTGGCCTTCCATCGCCACCCGCAACGCTCCAGCCTGCGCAGTTTCTGGGTGACCGGCGCCGTACACGTGGCGACTGCATTGGCCAGCGGCGAGACCGTGGACGAGGAATACCTGACCAAGGTTGGCGTCATCAACCGCCTGCCAAATTGGCGCGAGCAGGCCGATACCTTGATGGGTCTTGCTGAGGCGTAAGGTCCCGGCACATCCACTAGCCGCCTTCTCATCCTGCCCGATGTTTTTGAGGACACAGGACTAAGGAAGGGCTACTGGATTTCAGCGTAAACGAGCCTACGTTGCTAATCCGGCGGGGCGCATGCTCGGCCACGATTATCGACCGACCACTAGGTGCCGTGTCGCTCTGAGGGCTCGCCGTGCCCTGGCTCCTCGGACTTTGCTAAATATGGCGGGAAGTTCGATACAACTTGAAATTTTACAAAAAATTTTCGTCCCTTCTTATGGAAAGCCTTACGTTCTAGCTGGCCTTTGGCCAACGACCAACATTTACAAGGAATGAAAATGAAAATAAAAAAAGCAACAGTATTGGTTGCAGTGATTATTGCGATGAATTCTTCGCCTGTATTAGCAGCACAAAGTCTACCTACCACTTCAGACAAATCGTTCGTACAGAAGATTGTTGATTTAGTGCTTCAAGACGATACCAGCGACTTAAAATATTCTCGCTCGTCTACCCTAGACGCAAGCCGCAATGACTTCAAGCCGCCTTCGGACAAAGGAGGTGGCGGAGTTCCGGGCACGGGCGGACGCTGCTACACCGTAGGCTCAGGAACTGTTATTTGCCAAGCGATGTAAGTAACGCCTCAAGAAACACGTGGCTGGGCTTTTCAGTTCATGGACATTAGCCGCGTTTCAATTGGGGAATTTGTCATCCTTAGTCGCCCCTGAAAAACCCCCAATCACCCAACGCCCGCAAGGCCTTGATGTCTGCAGCGGCGTGCCAGAACTACCAGTTTTCGCTACGCTGAAGGCT
>Ga0209301_100142_pt1 | contig 10465 bp, 6 predicted proteins | sample MSEELM_DM5_FD_187541 | JGI IMG/M metagenome (GOLD analysis project Ga0209301, IMG submission 187541) | Subsurface microbial communities from deep shales in West Virginia, USA - MSEEL M_DM5 (SPAdes) (version 2) | ecosystem: Environmental > Aquatic > Deep subsurface > Shale gas/oil reservoir >...
AGCCGTCGCCAGTGCGCCGGCGGCCGCGCCGATCGTGCCCTTCGCCGGCAACCTGGATTCGCATTACACCTTTGCCAACTTCGTGGAAGGCCGCAGCAACCAGCTCGGTCTGGCCGCGGCGATCCAGGCCGCACAGAAGCCTGGCGACCGGGCGCACAACCCGTTGCTGCTGTACGGCAGCACCGGGCTGGGCAAGACCCACCTGATGTTCGCGGCCGGCAACGCGCTGCGCCAGGCCAATCCGGCCGCCAAGGTGATGTACCTGCGCTCGGAACAGTTCTTCAGCGCGATGATCCGCGCGTTGCAGGACAAGGCAATGGACCAGTTCAAGCGCCAGTTCCAGCAGATCGATGCGCTGCTGATCGACGACATCCAGTTTTTTGCCGGCAAGGACCGCACGCAGGAGGAGTTTTTCCACACCTTCAACGCGCTGTTCGACGGCCGCCAGCAGATCATCCTGACCTGCGACCGCTATCCGCGCGAAGTCGAGGGCCTGGAGCCGCGGCTGAAGTCGCGCCTGGCCTGGGGCCTGTCGGTGGCGATCGACCCGCCGGATTTCGAGACGCGTGCGGCAATCGTGCTGGCCAAGGCGCGCGAGCGCGGCGCCGAGATTCCCGACGACGTGGCGTTTCTGATCGCCAAGAAGATGCGCTCGAACGTGCGCGACCTGGAAGGGGCGCTCAACACGTTGGTGGCCCGCGCCAACTTCACTGGCCGTTCGATCACCGTGGAGTTTGCGCAGGAGACGCTGCGTGACCTGTTGCGTGCGCAGCAGCAGGCGATCGGCATTCCCAACATCCAGAAGACCGTGGCCGACTACTACGGCCTGCAGATGAAGGACCTGCTTTCCAAGCGCCGCACCCGCTCATTGGCGCGCCCGCGCCAGGTGGCGATGGCGCTCGCCAAGGAGTTGACCGAGCACAGCCTTCCCGAGATCGGCGATGCGTTTGCCGGCCGCGACCACACCACCGTGCTGCACGCCTGCCGGCAGATCCGCACGCTGATGGAGGCCGACGGCAAGCTGCGCGAGGACTGGGAAAAGCTGATTCGCAAGCTCAGCGAGTGAGCGTTTGGCGCCCTTCTCGCCCGGCTTGGAAAAAAGCGTGGATGAGTTGGGGCCAAATGCGGGAGAATCTGTGGATAAATGCGGCTGCAGCGTTGAGGCGGAAACTATCCACAGGTTTTCCCACCGCTCCAGGGGCACTAGTCCATAGACTTTGAAGCTCAAAATGGTCTTTGGAAACAATACGTTAGTGTGGTTGTCCGCCGAAAACGGCCCTACCATCACCACCAAGCTTTTGATTTATTCCACATCTTTAAAGCATAGGGGCACGGAACCACATGCGTTTCACACTGCAGCGCGAAGCCTTCCTCAAGCCGTTGGCCCAGGTGGTCAATGTCGTCGAACGGCGTCAGACATTGCCGGTACTGGCGAACTTGCTGGTGCAGGTGAACAACGGCCAGCTGTCGCTGACGGGGACCGACCTGGAAGTCGAAATGATCTCGCGCACCATGGTCGAGGACGCCCAGGACGGCGAAACCACGATCCCGGCGCGCAAGCTGTTCGACATCCTGCGGGCCCTGCCTGACGGCAGCCGTGTCACCGTCTCGCAAACCGGAGACAAGGTCACGGTGCAGGCCGGGCGCAGCCGCTTTACGCTCGCCACGCTACCGGCCAACGACTTCCCGTCGGTGGACGAAGTCGAGGCCACCGAGCGTGTGGCGGTGCCGGAAGCCGGGCTGAAGGAGCTGATGGAGCGCACGGCGTTCGCCATGGCCCAGCAGGACGTGCGTTATTACCTCAACGGCCTGCTGTTCGACCTGCGCGATGGCCTGCTGCGCTGCGTGGCCACCGACGGCCACCGCCTGGCGCTGTGCGAGACCGAGCTGGAAAAGTCCGGTAGCGCGAAGCGCCAGATCATCGTGCCGCGCAAGGGCGTGACCGAGCTGCTGCGCCTGCTGGAGGCGGCTGATCGCGATGTCGAGCTGGAGCTGGGCCGTAGCCATATCCGCGTCAAGCGCGGCGATGTCACCTTCACCTCGAAGCTGATCGACGGCCGTTTTCCGGATTACGAGGCGGTGATACCGATCGGCGCGGACCGTGAGGTCAAGGTGGACCGCGAGGCGCTGCGTGCGTCACTGCAGCGTGCGGCGATTCTGTCGAACGAAAAGTACCGCGGCGTTCGCGTCGAAGTATCGCCGGGCCAGCTGAAAATCAGCGCGCACAACCCGGAGCAGGAAGAAGCGCAGGAAGAGATCGAGGCCGATACCAAGGTCGATGATCTGGCCATCGGCTTCAACGTGAACTATCTGCTGGACGCGCTCTCTGCACTGCGCGACGAGCATGTGGTGATCCAGCTGCGCGATGCCAATTCGTCGGCGCTGGTGCGTGAGGCTAGCAGTGAGAAGTCCCGCCACGTCGTGATGCCGTTGCGTCTCTGACGCTGCGTTCCACGTGGAACACGAAGGGGCCCGGCTTACGCCGGGCTTTTTTGTGGGCCAAGGAAAATTGAGACAAAGGGCTCGCTGCCATCGACGTGCCTGCCGGCGTACTCTGTGTTTCTCAAGCCAATGTGCCTTGGTTTGCGGTCTGAGATGTCGTGAACGACCGTTGCTGCGAAGTCATGCGGATTGGCTGGGCAGCGAGCTTCCGCGCACGCAGGATCGACTGATGACTGATGACTGATGACTGATGACTGATGACTGGTGTCCCGTGTCACGTGGCAATGGGGGGATATCGCGGGCTTGCTCTTGGCTGGCTCTGAAGACGTAAGAGCCATCACGAGCAATCAGGGAAGCGATTATCTGCTCTCTTCCAATCACGGCTCGAAAGCACTCGTGGTTTCGTGGCTAGAACACGGCGGCTATCGGCACACGCTCTCTGCCTCGGGTCGACCTGCTCCGTAGAGACCTGAGATCGTCACTTGGTGAGGGAACATCATAGACACAGGGAACCAGGGAGCGAACAAGAGACTGGGTGTTCTGCAAAAGAGTTTCGTGCGATTAGAGCACGGCTTCGGAAGGCACTTTTGAGTTATGCACAACGCTCAAAGCTTTTAAATCTAGATAAATCTTAAAGGCTTGGTGGTGATGGTAGGGCCAGATTTCGCCGAAAAGTAGGTTACGCATCTGTTCTTAAACACTTTTGTGGCCTTGAAACCCTGTGTCTAGACCCGCTCAAACGCCCTGATTACCTGTGGATAAGCGAAACGGCCGCCATGGGCATTAAAACTGTCCACAACTTGTCCCCAGTTTGTCGCCGCGTGACGGAAACGTTTGCCGCAGCATGTCCACTGCCGATCACGTATGCTCCGCCCCGTCCGATGCCGGACTTCAAGGCCAAGCAGACCGATCGATGCATGTAGCGCGGTTGTCCATCCATCGACTTCGTCGCTTCGAAGCAGTCGAGTTTCATCCAGCCAGCACGTTGAATCTGTTGACCGGCGACAACGGTGCCGGCAAGACCAGCGTGCTTGAAGCCCTGCATGTCATGGCCTACGGGCGCAGCTTTCGTGGCCGGGTGCGGGACGGGTTGATCCGCCAGGGTGGGCAGGATCTGGAAATCTTCGTTGAATGGCGCGAACGTGCGGGCGACAGCACCGAGCGCACACGCCGTGCCGGCCTGCGGCACAGCGGGCAGGAATGGACCGGCCGCCTGGATGGCGAGGACGTCGCCCAACTCGGGTCGCTGTGTGCCGCACTTGCGGTGGTGACTTTCGAGCCTGGCAGCCATGTGCTGATCAGCGGTGGCGGCGAACCACGGCGGCGTTTCCTGGATTGGGGCTTGTTCCACGTGGAACCTGACTTTCTGGCGCTGTGGCGTCGGTACGCGCGCGCACTCAAGCAGCGCAACGCCTTACTCAAACAGGGCGCACAGCCGCAGATGCTGGATGCTTGGGATCACGAACTGGCCGAATCTGGCGAAACCCTCACCTCTCGGCGGCTGCAGTACCTTGAGCGGCTGCAGGAACGCCTGGTCCCGGTCGCAACGGCCATTGCCCCCTCGCTTGGCCTGTCTGCACTGACGTTCGCACCCGGCTGGCGCCGCCACGAGGTTTCGTTGGCGGATGCCCTGCTGCTCGCCCGCGAACGCGACCGCCAGAACGGCTACACCTCGCAGGGCCCGCACCGGGCCGACTGGGCGCCGTTGTTCGACGCTCTGCCCGGCAAGGACGCGCTCTCACGGGGGCAGGCCAAGCTTACGGCGCTGGCCTGCCTGCTCGCCCAGGCGGAGGATTTCGCCCATGAGCGTGGCGAGTGGCCCATCATGGCGCTGGATGATCTGGGTTCCGAGTTGGACCGTCATCATCAGGCCCGGGTAATACAACGATTGGCGAGCGCCCCGGCGCAGGTGTTGATTACCGCAACTGAACTTCCCCCCGGACTGGCCGACGCCGGCAAGACCCTGCACCGGTTCCACGTGGAACACGGTCAGTTGGTGCCACAACCGCTGCCGACTGATCCGCCGCGGCTGGCATGAGCCGGCTGGTATAATTGCCGCGCTATCCCCCTTTTCCCACGCGCGATACGGCTTCCGCCGTCCTCGTGCGTGTTGTGGAGCCAACGGCACGCGCATGACCGACGAACAAACCACACCGCCAACACCCAACGGCACCTACGACTCCAGCAAGATCACCGTGCTGCGTGGCCTCGAAGCCGTCCGCAAGCGCCCCGGCATGTACATCGGCGATGTGCACGACGGCACCGGCCTGCACCACATGGTGTTCGAGGTGGTCGACAATTCGGTCGACGAGGCCCTGGCGGGCCACGCCGATGACATCGTGGTCAAGATCCACGTGGATGGCTCGGTAGCGGTGTCGGACAACGGCCGCGGCGTTCCGGTGGACATCCACAAGGAAGAAGGCGTTTCCGCAGCCGAGGTGATCCTCACCGTGCTGCACGCCGGCGGCAAGTTCGACGACAACAGCTACAAAGTGTCCGGCGGCCTGCACGGCGTGGGCGTCTCGGTGGTCAACGCGCTGTCCGAGCACCTGTGGCTGGATATCTGGCGCGACGGCTTCCACTACCAGCAGGAATATGCGCTGGGTGAGCCGCAGTACCCGCTCAAGCAGCTGGAAGCCTCGACCAAGCGCGGCACCACGCTGCGCTTCAAGCCGGCGGTGGAGATCTTCAGCGACGTCGAGTTCCATTACGACATCCTGGCGCGCCGCCTACGCGAGCTTTCGTTCCTCAACTCCGGCGTCAAGATTGCGCTGATCGACGAGCGCGGCGAAGGCCGGCGCGACGATTTCCACTACGAAGGCGGCATTCGCAGCTTCGTGGAGCATCTGGCCCAGCTCAAGACCCCGCTGCACCCGAACGTGATTTCGGTGACCGGCGAGCACAACGGCATCGTGGTGGACGTGGCCCTGCAATGGACCGACGCCTACCAGGAAACCATGTATTGCTTCACCAATAACATCCCGCAGAAGGATGGCGGCACGCATCTGGCCGGCTTCCGCGGCGCGTTGACGCGCGTGCTGAGCAACTACATCGAGCAGAACGGCATCGCCAAGCAGGCAAAGATCACCCTGACCGGCGACGACATGCGCGAAGGCATGATCGCAGTGCTGTCGGTGAAGGTGCCCGACCCCAGCTTCTCCTCGCAGACCAAGGAAAAACTGGTCAGCTCGGACGTGCGCCCGGCGGTGGAAAATGCCTTCGGTGCGCGCCTGCAGGAATTCCTGCAGGAAAATCCGAACGAAGCCAAGGCCATCACCGGCAAGATCGTCGATGCCGCCCGTGCCCGTGAAGCCGCCCGCAAGGCGCGCGATCTGACCCGCCGCAAGGGCGCGCTGGATATCGCCGGCCTGCCGGGCAAGCTGGCCGATTGCCAGGAAAAGGATCCGGCGCTGTCCGAGCTGTTCATCGTCGAGGGTGACTCGGCAGGTGGCTCGGCCAAGCAGGGCCGCAACCGCAAGAACCAGGCGGTGCTGCCGCTGCGCGGCAAGATCCTCAACGTCGAACGCGCGCGCTTCGATCGCATGCTGGCCTCCGACCAGGTGGGCACGCTGATCACCGCGCTGGGCACCGGCATCGGCCGCGACGAGTACAACCCGGACAAGCTGCGCTACCACCGCATCATCCTGATGACCGACGCCGACGTGGACGGCTCGCACATCCGCACGCTGCTGCTCACGTTCTTCTACCGGCAGATGCCGGAGCTGATCGAGCGCGGCTACATCTACATCGGCTTGCCGCCGCTGTACAAGCTCAAGCAGGGCAAGAGCGAGCTGTATCTCAAGGACGACGCCGCGCTCAACGCCTACCTGGCCAGCAGCGCGGTCGAAGGTGCAGCGCTGATCCCGGCCAGCGACGAGCCGCCGATCACCGGCGAGGCGCTGGAAAAACTGCTGCTGTTGTTCGCTGGCGCCAAGGAGGCCATTGCCCGCAATGCCCACCGCTACGACCCGGCGCTGTTGACCGCGTTGATCGATCTGCCGCCGCTGGACGTGGTGCAGCTGCAGGCCGAAGGCGACGTGCATCCCACGCTGGATGCGCTGCAGGCAGTGCTCAACCGCGGCACCCTGGGCACGGCGCGCTATCACCTGCGCTTCGACCCGGCCACCGACAGTGCCGCCGCCTCGCTGGTGTCGGTGCGCAAGCACATGGGCGAGGAATTCACCCAGGTGCTGCCGATGGGCGCGTTCGAAAGTGGTGAGCTGCGTCCGCTGCGCGAGGTTGCGCTGGCCCTGCATGGCTTGGTGCGCGAAGGCGCGCAGATCCTGCGTGGCAACAAGAGCCACCCGATCACCAGCTTTGCGCAGGCGCAGGCCTGGCTGCTGGAAGAAGCTAAGCGGGGCCGCCAGGTGCAGCGCTTCAAGGGCCTGGGCGAAATGAACGCCGAGCAGTTGTGGGAAACCACGGTCAATCCGGACACGCGGCGCCTGCTGCAGGTGCGCATTGAAGACGCCGTGGCGGCCGACCAGATCTTCAGCACCTTGATGGGCGATGTGGTGGAACCGCGCCGCGACTTCATCGAGGACAACGCGCTGAAGGTTTCCAACCTGGATATCTGATCCGCCGTTTGCACCGCCGCATCGCCACGCGCGATGTGGCGGTGCAAGCCGGCCTGCAGGGATGACGATGAGCGCAGTTCTTCCGCCTTCCCCGGCGCCGGTTTCGGTGCCCGGTCCACCGTCACTGCGGTCCGCCGTGCTCGGTTTCTGCATCGATCTGCTGATCGCCATCGGCCTGTTGCTGCTGTTGAGCGTGGCCGGCTTTGCGGTGTGGGGCTTTCTGCGCAGCATGGGCGAGGTGCAGGCCGTGCGTGCGCAGGGCGGCAGCCCCTCCCCGGCCGCGATCATGGCCGCCATCGGCCAACCGGGCGTCATGGTGCAGCTGCTGATCGCGTTGGTCAGCACCGCGACTCCGGCGGTGCTGCTGTACTTCTGGCGTCGCCGTGCCACGCCCGCCGAACAGGCCACGTCGCGTGCCGCAATCCGGCGCCGGTCGACCTGGGGCTGGATTGCGGCCGTGGCCGCCGGCGTGTTCATGCTCAGCAATCTGGTCAGCGTTCTGGCCTCGGCGCTGGGCATCAAGCCGGTGCCGACCAACCTGCCGCTGATGGAAGAAGCCATCAAGCAATGGCCGCTGGCGCTGGTCGTCTTTGCAGTCGCCATTGCGCCTGCCTACGAAGAACTGCTGTTCCGGCGCGTGTTGTTCGGGCGTCTGCTGGCGGCCGGGCGGCCGTGGCTGGGCGTGGTGCTCAGCAGCCTGACCTTCGCCCTGGTGCATGAAGTGCCCGGCATCAGCGGCAATGGCGTGGTTGCCATCGCCCAACTGTGGCTGGTCTACGGCGGCATGGGCGCGGCGTTTGCATGGCTGTATTGGCGCACCGGCACGCTGTGGGCGCCGATCCTGGCGCATGGCATCAACAACGCGACCGCCCTGGCAGCCCTGTACTTTTTTGGTCTCGGCTGACCCGCTTGACGAAAAGTTAAGACGACCCTGCCAAAATGCCCCCAGGGTTCAAGGGGGATTGAATGAAAGTCAGGTTGTTGATCGTTGTTGCCGTCCTCGCGTTGACGGCGTGCGCCACCACTACTTCGCCAACCGGCCGCCGTCAGGTGGTAGGCGGCGTGACGCAAGACCAGCTCGACAAGCTTGGCGCGGAGTCCTTTGCGCAGACCAAGGCCAAGGAAAAGGTCAGCACCGACGGCAAGCAAAACGCCTACGTGCAGTGCGTGGTCAACGCCCTGGTCGCACAGCTGCCGCCGCAATGGCGCGAGACTCGTTGGGAGACCGCGCTGTTTGTCGACGACGAAGCCAATGCCTTCGCCCTGCCCGGTGGCAAGGTCGGTGTGAACACCGGCATCTTCACCGTGGCCAAGACCCAGGACCAGCTGGCCGCCGTGCTCGGGCATGAAATCGGGCACGTAATCTCGCGCCACCACGAAGAACGCATCACCCGCCAGCTCGGCGCCCAGACCGGCCTGGGCATTATCGGCGCGCTGGCCGGCGCGGCCTACGGCGATGGTGCCGCCAGTGCGGTGAACCAGGTCGGCGGCATGACCGCGCAAACCGTGTTCCTGCTGCCCGGCTCACGCACCCAGGAAAGCGAGGCCGACGTGGTGGGCCAGCGCCTGATGGCGCAAGCCGGCTTCGACCCGGCCCAGGCGGTGAGCCTGTGGCAGAACATGATGGCCGCCAGCGGTAACCGTCAGCCGCAGTGGTTGTCCACCCACCCGGATCCGGCCAACCGCATCCGTGAGCTGCAGGCCGACGTCAATGCCCTGCAACCGGTATATCAGCAGGCCCGACAGGACGGTCGAGTGCCCCGTTGTGGGTAATGGCGCCGATGCTGCACCACAGCACGGAAACCGTTTTCGGGAACTGAGACTTTCTGCTAAGTTTGCCGGCTCAGAATTTTCGTACAGCTTCCATTCCGCTTTTCGTACCGCCCAACGGCGGCTCGTCCGAGGTGAATCATGAAACTGCTCAACCGCAAGCACGCCCTGTTGTCCCTGATCATCGCCGCATCGCTGGGCGGGGCTGTCGTTACCGATGCGGTCGCGCAGTCGGACCGCTCGACCGAGCGGGCCAACCGCAAGTCCAAGAACAGCGGCAAGGCCGAAGAGCTGTACCCGCAGTCCACCCGCACCGCGCCGACCATCAAGCCGTCGTCCAAGCTGGGCAGCAAGCTGCAGAAGCTGATCGAAACCTTCAACAAGGGCGAGGATTTCCCTGCGGTGCGGGCACAGGCCGACGAGATCCTGGCCAACGGCGCTGCCAACGAGGCCGACAAGGCGCTGGCCGGCCAGCTGGCCGCGCAGGCGGCGTACAACATGGACGACACCGCCGCTGCCAAGACCTATCTGCAGCAGGCCATCGCCCTGAACGCGCTGGACAACAACGGCCAGTTCCAGTCGATGCTGATGCTGGCGCAGCTGCAGTTGCAGGACGACCAGCAGGCCGAAGGTCTGGCCACGCTGGACAAGTACCTGGACGAGAGCAAGTCGCAGCGCCCGGAAGATCTGATCCTCAAGGGCCAGGCGCTGTACCAGGCCGAGCGCTACAAGGACGCCATTCCGGTGCTCAAGCAGGCCATCGCCGCCTCGCCCGAGCCCAAGGACACGTGGAACCAGCTGCTGATGGCGTCCTACGCCGAAGCCGGCCAGACCGGTGAAGCCGTGGCCGCCGCCGAAGCGCTGGCCGCCAAGACGCCCAACGACAAGAAGGCCCAGCTCAATCTGGCCAGCATGTACATGCAGGCCGACCAGATGGACAAGGCCGCCGGGGTGATGGACAAGCTGCGCGCCTCCGGTCAGCTGACCGAAGAGAAGGAATACAAGCAGCTGTACTCGATCTACGCCAACACCGAGAACAAGGAAAAGGACGTCATCGCCGTCATCACCGAGGGCATGCAGAAGGGCATCCTCAAGCCTGACTACCAGACCTACCTCGCGTTGGCGCAGTCGTACTACTACAGCGAAGACGTGCCGAAGGCGATCGAGAATTGGCAGAAGGCCGCCCCCCTCTCCAAGGACGGCGAGACCTATCTGAATCTGGCCAAGGTGCTGCATTCGGAAGGACGCATCCCCGAGGCCAAGCAGGCCGCACAGCAGGCGATCGCCAAGGGTGTTAAAAAACCCGAAGACGCCAAGAAGATCGTCAATCTGAAGTAAAAAAAGAAAATAAACCCCCGAAATCCCTGTGTTTTTAGTGGTTACAGGACTCGGGATTGGTATAAGCTTGGGAGTTCCTGCGGTGTCAAAGCCGTCCGAAAACCTGGGGATCATCACAGTGATCCGGGCCCCCACTGAAAGAGCCATTGGCGCATGACGGAACAACTCGTTATCCACAGGCATGACTATGATGCCGGGAACCAGGGTCTGAGCTGGGCCCGCATTATCGGCATTGCTTTCGTAATTGCCCTGCACCTTACTGCATTGATGATGTTGCTGATCCCTGCAGTCGCGCCGAAGGCTCCGGCCGAGAAGGAGCGCACCACCATGGTCACCTT
>Ga0209301_100143_pt1 | contig 10427 bp, 9 predicted proteins | sample MSEELM_DM5_FD_187541 | JGI IMG/M metagenome (GOLD analysis project Ga0209301, IMG submission 187541) | Subsurface microbial communities from deep shales in West Virginia, USA - MSEEL M_DM5 (SPAdes) (version 2) | ecosystem: Environmental > Aquatic > Deep subsurface > Shale gas/oil reservoir >...
TCACAATAGCTGGCCGGCAGGCTGATGACGTCTCTCACACTCACGCGCAGAGGCGCGCACTCATTCCGTCGCCTTCTTGCGCTTCGCCCGCGGATGCGCAGCGTCGTAGACCTTGGCCAGATGCTGGAAATCCAGATGGGTATAGATCTGCGTGGTGGCGATATCCGAATGCCCCAGCAACTCCTGCACACCGCGCAGGTCGCCGGAGGATTCCAGGATGTGGCTGGCAAAACTGTGGCGCAGCATGTGCGGATGCACGTGCTTGAACATGCCCTGGCGCACCGCCAGCTGCTTGATGCGGATCTGCACCGCGCGTTGCGAGATCGCACCACCCGCACGCCCCGGGAAGACATGCGTCTGCGCGCTGCCGCCGCTGTCGCGCTGCCAGGCGCGCAAGGCCGCCACCGCATGTGACCCCACCGGTACCAGGCGTTGCTTGCCGCCTTTGCCAAGCACCGTGACCAGGCCGCTGTCCAGATCCAGATCGCGCCAGCGCAAGGCGCACAGCTCGCTCAGACGCAGCCCGGAGGAATAGAACAATTCCAGCAAGGCGCGGTCGCGCAGGCCCAGCGGCGCGTCGGTTGGCACTTCCACCAGCCGCACCGCTTCATCGGCATCCAGCACCTGCGGCAATTTGCGCGGCGCCTTGGGCGCGCGCAACGCAGCCGCAGGGCTGGTCGCGATGCGGCCATGCTTGAGCAACCACGCGTAATAACTGCGGCAAGCCGACAGGCGACGCTGCAGGCTCTTTGGCGACAACCCGCGCCGGTGTTCGGCAGTGACAAATTTCCGCAGCTGCGCGCTGTCGAGCTGCGCGACATCCTCGCTGCCCTGTGCACTTGCCCAACCGATCAGCGCGGCAAGATCGCGCCGGTACGCATCCAGCGTATGTGCCGAGACCTGCCGTTCGATCTGCAGATGCGCCAGGAAGGGCTCTACCGCAGACAGCGTTGCATCTGCGCCGGGTCCGGTCGTCGCTGTCGGCGAGGAACCCCGCGCATCCGCAACCGGCGGCGCCGCCTCAGGCATCGAAGCGCTGCAGTGCCACCACCAGCGACTCGCCCATCATGCGCAAGAACAACGTACCCATGCCCGGGTAGAACCGATTGGCGTCGCTACTGCCCACTGCGATCAGGCCGATGCCCGGCAACGGCAGCAACGCGGTGGATTGGACCTCGCCTGCATGCGCGCCGTACAACAGCGCATGTTTTTCGGCTTGCAGGCGGCCGCAGATCGGCTCGCCATCGGTGAGGCAATCGCGAAATGGCGCCAGGCGCGCGTCATCGGCCGCCATCACCTGCAACCAGTCTGCCTCCAGCCCGGCGACCGGTTGCAGCAACACCAGCCGCACCAGTTCGCCATTGAAATCTTCCGCCAACGATGCGGCCATCGCCTTGAGCGTGTCGGCCGGGGTGGCCTGGCGCATCAGCGCGAGCGTCAGTTGATGCGTGCGCACCGCCAGCCGTTCGTTGACCTGCGCATTGCTGCCCAGTTCGTGCAGGCGCCGCGACAACTCGCGGTTCTTGTCGCGCAGCACTTCCAGCTGGTACGTGGCCAGGGAGGCAGTGGGGCCGTCATCGCGCGGCACCAGCAGGCTCACCGCCAGATCCGGGAACTGCTTGAGGAAGGTCGGATGGCGGCGTAGCCAGTTGGCGACGTCATGCGCGCCGAGTTTGTCGATCTCGCTCATTGGTTCCACTCTCCATCGAAGACGAACACGGCCGGCCCGGACATCACCACCTGCGCCTGCTCGCCGGCCCAGCGGATCCGCAATTCGCCACCCGGCAAGGACACCCGTACATCGCGCTCGACCCGGCCCCGATGCATCAGCACCACCGCGGCCGCGCACGCACCGCTGCCGCAGGCGAGCGTTTCGCCAACGCCGCGTTCGTACACACGCAACCGCACATGCGCCGGGTCCACCACCTGTGCAAACCCGACATTGACTGATTCGGGAAACGCCGCATTCTGTTGCAGCAACGCACCTACCCGCTCCACCGGCGCCGCATCGACCCGGCCAACTTCCACAACCGCGTGCGGGTTGCCCATCGACACCGCGCCAAAGCGCACGGTTTCTCCGTGCACGGGCAGCGCGTATTCGTCGCGCGCATGGGCAAAGCCGGCCAGCGGAATCTGCGTGGGCTCGAACTGCGGTACACCCATCGCTACCGAATATGTGCCCGCGTCCAATCGCTCGACGCGGTGCGCGGTGAAGGGGCTGTCGATGGTGAAGACATCGCCCTGCGCGGTGCCCTCGCGCACCAGCCACGCGGCCACACAGCGCGCGCCATTGCCGCACTGCTGCGAGTGTGATCCGTCGGAATTCCAGATGCGGTAGGCGGCCACCGCCTCGGCGCTGCGTGGCGTTTCGATGGTCAGGATCTGGTCGCAGCCCACACCGAAATGACGATCCGCCAACCGCGCGGCCAGGCTGGCATCGGGCGGTGGTGTGCCATTGCGCAGATCCAGCACCACGAAATCGTTGCCGGCGCCATGCATCTTGGTGAAACGCAAGCGCCCGGTGTGGACGTCAGCGCTCATTGCCGCTGCTGGCGGGCTGATCCGTGGTCGGCGTGGTCGGCGCGGGCTGGGTGGTGCTGTCGGCCGGCACGGGCGCGGGCGTCTGCGATTCGTCCAGCGGTTGCGGTGCATCCGGCGGCTGCAGCACGGGCTGGGCTTCCACCGGCACCGGCTTCTGCGGCATCACCAGCGGGCCCTTGTTGCCGCAGGCGGCGAGCAGGACGAGGGTCGCACCCACCAGTGCGAGACGAACAGACGGTCGGGACATAATGCTCATGCACCGAAGTATAGCCAGAACACCCTGACTGCCGTGCGCTCAGTGCGAGGCGGGCGTTTGCAGTGCGCGCGGCGGCGGCTCCGGGCGCAGCCACAGCCAGATGGCCACCACCGCCATGCTGCCGATCGACAGGCATTTGACCCACAGCACCGGCACGCACCACAGCATGATGGCGGCGCAGATGGTCATGGTCAGGGTCGCCATCCATTTGGCCTTGCGGCTCACCGCGCGATAGGTCTGCCATTCGACGATGGCCGGGCCAAAGCGCGGGTGCGCCATCAGCCAGCGGTGCAGGCGTTCGGAGCCGCGCGAGGCGGCCCAGGCGGAGATCAGCACGAATACGGTAGTGGGCAGGCCGGGGACGAAGATGCCGACAATGCCGGTGGCCAGGCTGGCATAGGCCAGCAGCCACCACGCCCAGCGGAATCGGTTCGGTCGCGTCATGGGGGAATGATACGGCCAGTGGTGGGGGTTGGTGGGTGGACGGTTTTTTGTTGCAGGGGATGTGGGGTGCGCTTGGGAGCAGCTTGTGTTGGGGTGCGTGCCATGTGTGTGCGCTCAGGCTCGCTTCGATTTTGCGGCGGCGTTCTTTCAGCCGGATGCTTTGCCCGGAGAACGCACGAAGGGGTGGGTTGATTGCGGTGCTTGGGCGACGATTGGTTTGTCGCTTATTGCTGGCACGTCTGAAAGCACGGCAGAGCGAGTGCAGGGCTTTCGCGCCTGCGGCGCGAGTTCCTTTTGTCTTGGCAAAATGAACCAAAACCGCTGTCGCCGACGCGATCCGGTGCGGTGAAGCCGCACCGGTGCCCTGCGCTCCTCACCACGCGTGGCACGGCGCCCAAACTCGCTGCGCTCAGACAAGGGCGCCTCTTCGGCCCCGCGCAGCTGCGGTGCTCGGCTCGCTTTAAGGCGACGTTGGTGGAGCGAGAGCGTCAGCAGAAGCGAGAGCAGGAGCAGGAGCAGGAAGCGAAAAAACAGGAAGGAAAACGCTAGGTGGGACGGCGGGAAGCGAAGCAGGAAGCGGAAGCCGGAGCAGAGGTGAAAAGGGGGAAGAAGGAGACGGAAGACGGGAATTGGGAATTGGGAGGCGGCGGCGGCAACACCAGCCTCCCGCATCCACCGTCCCCTGACATCCAGGCAAATAGCTAATCGCTAAAAGCCCGCGCGATCTGCTCTTACGAATCCCAAATCCCGACTCCCCAATCCCCGCCCCTCAACTATTTGACGCCCAGCTGGTCCAGCACGAAGGCATACGATTCGGCCAGTTCGCGGTAGCGGCGGAAGCGGCCGGATTTGCCGCCGTGGCCGGCTTCCATGTTGGTGCGGAAGACGATCGGGTAGGTGCCGGTGTTGTCGTCGCGGAGCTTGGCGACCCACTTGGCCGGTTCCCAGTACTGCACCTGCGAATCCCACAGGCCGGTTCCGACGAACATCGCCGGGTAGGCCTGCTTGCGCACGTTGTCGTACGGGGAATACGACAGCATGTAGTCGTAGTAATCCTTGGTTTCCGGGTTGCCCCATTCATCGTATTCGTTGGTGGTCAGCGGGATGCTGGCATCGAGCATGGTGGTGACCACGTCCACGAACGGCACCTGCGCCACCATCACCCGGTAGTCCTGCGGGGCCATGTTGGCCACCGCGCCCATCAGCAAGCCGCCGGCGCTGCCGCCGGAAGCCGCAACGCGGTCCTTGGCAGCGTAGCCCTGTGCCACCAGGCCGCGGGTGATATCGACAAAGTCGTTGAAGGTGTTCTGCTTGTGCAGCAGCTTGCCGTCGTCATACCACTGCCGGCCCATTTCCTGGCCGCCACGGATGTGCGCGATGGCGTACACCACGCCGCGATCCAGCAGGCTCACCGCCGGCAGGTTGAACGCCGGGTCCATCGACATGCCGTAGCTGCCGTACGCGTACTGGAACAACGCGGCAGTGCCGTCTTTCTTGAAGCCTTTCTTGTAGACCAGCGACACCGGCAGCTTGACGCCGTCGCGCGCGGTCACCCAGACGCGTTCGGTCACGTAGTTGCCGGCGTCGTAACCGATCACCGGCTGCTGCATGAGCAGCTTGCGCTCGCCGGTCTGGGTATTGAGTTCGTAGGTGGTGGCCGGTGTGGTCAGCGAGGTGTAGGTGTAGCGCAACCACGCGGTGTCCGGCTCGGAGTTGACCGACAACCCCATCGAATACGCCGACTCGTCGGTCTTGACGTACTCGTGGCTGCCATCGCGCTTGAGCAGGCGGACGCGCTCCAGGCCACCGGACCGTTCTTCGATGGCGGTGAAGCCATCGAACAGTGCGTAGCTTTCGATATACACGTTCGGGTCGTGCGCCACCCAGTCGGTCCACTGCTTGCGCGTGGTCGCATTGGTGGGCGCGGTGACCAGCTTGAAGTTCTTGGCGCCATCGGCATTGGTGCGGATCACCCAGCGGCCACCGAAATGCTCCGGGTGGTATTCGACGTCGCGCTCGCGCTTGGCCAGCACGGTGAAGGTCTCGGGTTTGTCGGCCGGCGCGTAGCGGGTTTCCGAGGACACCGTGCTCTCCACGCCGATGACGATGTACTTGTCGTCGCGGGTGCGGGAGATGCCCATGTAGAAGCTGTCGTCCTTTTCCTCGTAGACCAGCACGTCGTCCTTGGCCGGCGTGCCGAGCACGTGCTTCTTGACGCGCACGGTCAGCAGCGTTTCCGGGTCGTTTTCCACATAGAACAAGGTCTTGTTGTCGTCGGCCCACACCACGTTGGCGGAGACGCCTTCCACGGTGTCCGGATAGACCTCGCCGGTCTCCAGGTTCTTGAAACGGATGGTGTACTGCCGGCGGCCCACTGCATCGTCGGCCCAGGCCAGGATGCGGTTGTCCTGGCTGACTTCGGCATCGTCAACACTGAAGTAGCCCTTGCCCTCGGCCAGGGTGTTGACGTTGAGCAGGATCTCTTCCGGTGCGTCCATGCTGCCCTTGCGGCGCGCCTGGATCGGGTAGTCCTTGCCGGCCTCGTAGCGCGTGTAATACCAGTAGCCACGCTCGCGGTACGGCACGCTGGCATCGTCCTGCTTGATGCGCCCGACGATCTCGGTATACAGCGTGTCTTCCAGCGGCTTCAGCGGCGCCATCAAGGCGTCGGCGTAGGTGTTTTCGGCGTTGAGATACGCCAGCATGGCCTTGTTCTCACGCTTGTCGTCGCGCAGCCAGTAGTAGTCATCGTTACGGGTGGCACCGAACGGGGCCTTGACCACGTGCGGATGCTTGGCCACGTCCGGCGGCGTCGGGAGGGCGGCAAGTGCGGAAGGAACAGAGCTGGTCATCAGGCTGGCGATCAACAAGGTCAGGACAGGTTTCATCAGATTGGGGTCCGTTGGATGAACGCAATGCCATCCCAGCGCGCGAGTGTGGAAGAGGCCGCCGGGGAGCGTCATGTGTCCGAGGTCATGCTGGTCTATCATCTTCGCAATGGACTCACTGCTTTCGCCCGTGTCCGGCTATAGCCGCCGCAGCCAGGACATCGCGCCCTTCCATGTGATGGCCCTGCTGGCACGCGCCAACGCACTGGAACAGGCCGGCCACGATGTCATCCACCTGGAAATCGGCGAGCCGGACTTCACCACCGCTGCGCCCGTGGTGGCCGCCGGCCAGGCTGCATTGGCCGCAGGCCACACCCGTTACACCGCCGCACGCGGGCTGCCCGCGTTGCGCGAGGCAATTGCCGGGTTTTACGCGCAGCGTTACGGCTGCCGCGTCGATCCCGAGCGCGTGCTGGTCACCCCGGGCGGCTCCGGCGCCTTGCTGCTGGCCAGCAGCCTGTTGGTCGACCCGAGCAAGCATTGGTTGCTCGCCGACCCGGGGTATCCGTGCAACCGTCACTTCCTGCGCCTGGTCGAAGGTGGCGCGCAGCTGGTGCCGGTGGGCCCGGACAGCGACTACCAACTGACCCCGGCGCTGGTGGATGCCTGCTGGACGGCCGACAGCGTTGGCGCGTTGGTGGCCTCACCGGCCAACCCCACCGGCAGCGTGCTCTCGCGTGCGCAGTTGGCCGCCTTGTCGCAGGCCTTGCAGGCGCGTGGTGGCCACCTGGTGGTGGATGAGATCTACCACGGCCTGACCTACGGCCTGGACGCGCACAGCGTGCTGGAAGTGGATGACAGCGCATTCGTGCTGAACAGTTTTTCCAAATACTTCGGCATGACCGGCTGGCGCCTGGGCTGGCTGATCGCCCCGCCCTCTGCGGTGCCCGAGTTGGAAAAACTCGCGCAGAACCTCTACATCAGCGCCTCGTCCATCGCCCAGCACGCGGCGCTTGCGTGTTTCACGCCCGAGAGCATCGCCATCTTCGAAGCGCGCCGCGCCGAATTCCAGCAACGCCGCGATTACCTGTTGCCTGCACTGCGCGCACTGGGCTTCGACATTGCCGTCGAGCCACAAGGCGCGTTCTATCTGTATGCCGACATCAGCGCATTCTCCAAGGACGCGCAGGCCTTCTGCACGCACTTCCTGGAAACCGAGCATGTTGCCTTTACCCCGGGCATCGACTTCGGCTTCCACCGCGCCAACCAGCACGTCCGCATTGCCTACACGCAGAGCCTGCCGCGCCTTGAGCAGGCGGTGGAGCGCATTGCGCGTGGGTTACGGCACATCTGAACGGAGATACGAGACGGGCTAACGCCACCCCGCTGACAGTGCAGTCTGCGTGCCTACTTGACTGGCCTACTCTGGCCCGCGTCATTGTGTGCCGTAGCCGCCAACTCGATGCGCCCGTCGGACCGTTTGCCGAGCAGCGCCCGCAACTCCAGCCAATTTCCCTCGTGCGGCCAGCCGGAAAAATTGGCAACCATCTTTCCGTCGTGCATCAGATAGAAGGTCGGTGTACCCCAACTGTTGATCATTGACCAATCCGCCGTGTGGCGTGCCAGTACGATGGATTGATCCGTATGCGTCTTATTCCAAGCTTCAAGTACCTCATAATCAAGACGCAGCCCAACAGGCGCAAGCCATACAAGGTGGACCCCTTGCAAGAGCGGATGATGCCTCAGATCGTCCATGGCTCTCACTGAAAATCTGCAATGCGGATGGACGACCACGACCAGTATGTCTCCGCGCAACGGAATCTGGATTTCGCGCAGCCGCCTCTTGCCTTGATCAATGGCATAGGCATTGGGCCTAACCGTAGGCCCCGCCCTGACCACATCGGGTACCGGTTCAAATTCAATGCCGGGATGGGCACCTGCCAGTTGGTCTGCGTCCGCAAAGCGACGAAACTGGACAAGCGTCTGATGATAGCGCTTCAGCACATCAGGCCCGGCAGTGTCGCCAAATGCTTCCATGACTTCGATCATTTGCTGCAAATAGCGCTCGTCGTCAGTGTAATAGGCAAGGCGCTGGCTTGCCCGCGACAATGTTTCCAAGCCCGCCCTGGGGACGTCGGCAAGGCGTGGAGAGTCGAGTACCGGCGCAAACGCTGCGTTATAGGCGTCCGCCAAGCGTTGCAGGCGATCCTTGCGTGGCAGACTCAGGGTCGCCTCGTCCAGCGCCACCAGGCGATCGTAAGCGTCATTCAACACGTCAACCGAGGGTTGCGCCCACGCCACAGAGCTAATGAGCAGTACTGTCGAGATAAAAAACCAGCGGAACCGACAATGGCCAATCGACATGGCATTGCTCTCCAGTGTGTTGGGCATTCGCGAAGCGCCAGACCCCAATTCGATAGGATCTGGCGGAAGCCGGCCTTGGAATTGACTAGCAATTGGCACCGATGCAAATCTTTCCCATTGACTGACCGCAGGTAGCCTTAGCTACGCATGCATAATCAGGATAATCAGGATAATCTGGATCTTTGCTGGCATCCGGCCTGTATTCACCACTGATTGCATTTACGGGCTCCCGAGAATCGACGGACGACATGATCGCCTTGCTAAACCCATCTGACTGCCTCAACCCAGGAATAAGCGCGACTGTTGCCTGCTGGCCGAACAGCGATAGAACCTTATATGCCTCAAGCGCATTCAGTTCCATTTCCAAATCTTGATAGGAATAACTTGCCAAGCCGCTCTCTGAAAAAACAAGACTATTCAGAAATCGCTCTCTATTTGAAGGAGATAAATACTTCAGGGGCGATTGAGCCGGCATAAATTTTAGATATTCCTGCAGTTCCGCTCGAGAGCGTATTGGAGCGACTTCCTGTTCCAATAGCCTCCGATCCATGGATGTACCTAAAGCGTTGTTAGACAAACTTACATTTTGAGCAATGACACCTGAAGCGATGAAAAAAAAGCATGCTCCCACTGCGATATTCAGGATTTTCATAATAGCTCCTATCAAGGGATTTTTATTTTGCAGCATTCTCCTCTGGAGATAGAGGGGAGGTGGACTCGGGACGCCTCACAGCGACGCGCCCCATTATTTTTTACACCCGATGCACAAAGGACGCAATCACCATTGAGTTCGCATATTTTGAATATTTCGATAGTGGTGGAAAGCTAGCCTTATCCCCGCATGGTGGGCATGGACGCCTCAATCCGCTAAACGCTCCCACAGGAAGCTGTAGGCCAGCGCCGACATATGCGCCGCCTGCGCATTGTTGGCTGCGCCGCCATGGCCGCCTTCGATGTTTTCGTAATAGGTCACGTCCTTGCCGGCCTCGATCATCTTGGCGGCCATCTTGCGCGCGTGGCCAGGATGCACGCGGTCATCGCGCGTGGAGGTCAGGAAGATCACCGGCGGGTAGGTCTTCTTCGGATCGAACAGGTGATACGGCGAGAAGGTCTGGATGAATTTCCAGTCGTCGGTGTCCGGGTTGCCGTACTCGGCCATCCACGAGGCACCGGCCAGCAGATGGCTGTAGCGCTTCATGTCCAGCAGCGGGACTTGCACCACCACCGCGCCGAACAGCTCCGGATACTGGGTCAGCATGTTGCCGGTCATCAGACCGCCGTTGCTGCCGCCCTGCACGCCCAGGTGCTTGGTCGAGGTGATCTTGCGCGCGACCAGATCCTTGGCGACCGCGGCCATGTCTTCATAGGCCTTGTGGCGGTTCTGCTTGAGCGCGGCCTGGTGCCAGCGTGGGCCATATTCGCCACCGCCGCGGATGTTGGCCACCACGTAAACGCCGCCCTTCTCCAGCCAGGCACGGCCCAGGGCGCCGGAATAATTCGGCGTCATCGAGATCTCGAAACCGCCATAGCCATACAGCAGGGTCGGCGCGCTGCCATCGAGCTTGAGATCCTTCGGCCGCACCAGGAAGTACGGCACGCGAGTGCCATCCTTGCTGGTGGCAAAGTGCTGCTCGATGCTGTCCTTGCCGGCATCGAAGAACGCCGGCATGGTCTTCAGCGGTTGCGGCGCAGTGCCCACGTCCACCCACGACAAGGTGGTCGGCGTGAGGTAGTCGGTGACGGTCAGCCACAACGCATCGCTGTCATCGCTGTCCACGGCGCCGACATCCACGGTGCCGAAGGCTGGCGCACCGACAAAGGCGCTTTTCTTCCAGCCATCCTGCGCCGGCGTGATCACGCTCAGGCGGTTCTTGACGTCTTCCAGTACGTTCAAGACCAGGTGCGAGCGCGTCCAGGTCATGCCGGCCAGCGAGGTGGTGTCGGTGGGCTCGAACAGCACATCGAAGTCGCGCTTGCCCTGCATGAAGGCATCA
>Ga0209301_100147_pt1 | contig 10248 bp, 9 predicted proteins | sample MSEELM_DM5_FD_187541 | JGI IMG/M metagenome (GOLD analysis project Ga0209301, IMG submission 187541) | Subsurface microbial communities from deep shales in West Virginia, USA - MSEEL M_DM5 (SPAdes) (version 2) | ecosystem: Environmental > Aquatic > Deep subsurface > Shale gas/oil reservoir >...
ATACTGGCCCAGCATCTTGGAACCCTTCGGCAGCAGCAGGTTGTGGCCGTTGATGGAGTACACCGGCTCGGTCACGATGCACGATGTATAGCCACCGAAATCGGAAATGATCCGGGTCTCGAGGATGCAGCGAATGTACGTCCCGCGCACCAACAATCCGTCCGGGTTGCTGATCGGCTTCGCCAGTGTTACAGCATTATCCTCCTCTCCGGGCGCAGCTGGCGGGCCAGCTTGCCCGGGCATGCCTGCGCCGTTCGCAGCGGATTCGGCGAGGATTCGGCGCTCCAACAATGTCGGACCGCGCTGACGCTCAGGCGCAGAACTTGTGTCTTCGCTCTCGTCGGTGGGCATCGGCGGCAATGGTGGCAGACTCGGCTGCTGCGCGAGAGGCACGGGTGCCTCTTCGACGGGCGCAGTCATATTCTGTGGCAGCGCGGGGGCCACAACAGTCTCGGCGCGCGGCTTCGGCGGCGCCGAATCGTCCCCGCTTTGCGTCGCCAGCCAGAAAATGACGAGAATCAGCAGGGCCGCGATGGCCGCCAGGAAGACAAGCGCCTTACGATTCAGCCGTTTGATGTCGCTGGAGCGCAGCACCGGTTCATTGGCGTCCAGGTCAGGCGCGGCACCTGCCTGCTGACGCGCATAGTACGGATTATTGCGCTCGTCGTACTCGCCGTTATGCGACGCTTCTCCGCGGTTGTTCGGGGAGTGATCATCTGGGCCGTTGGGAATATTCGAGTTCACTTTTGCTTGTTCCTTCGCAGACCGAGGACGTTATCGCCGTGGCGAACCACCAGGAAAGGATAGGTCCCATGCACGATCAGGGTATTGCCTTCCACCGTCGTATTGACGAGAAAATCCTCGGAGTGCTCTTTCTCGCGAGCGAAGACCGCCGGAAAGTTCCCGGTTGGAAACCGCGTCAGATCCATGTTTATATACGTGAACTTGCCATCGTCGTAAACCCGGCTTGGAATCAGCCAGGATTTCTTGGTACGCGTGGAGTAATCGTAATCATAGTAGTAACGACGATCCTTCAGGATCTTTGCGTTCAACAACGGACCTTTCTTCGACGTGTCCGCATCTTCGACATTGTTGAAACTGGTGTCCTTCGGGTAGGTAAACACCACCTTGTATTGAACGCCTGCCTGCTTCGCCTGCTCGAGGCGCTGCCAATCCGTTGCAACCACCTTGAGTTCGAGAATGTAGGAGTGGGTTGCCGTACGAATCATCATGTTCGTATCGACGTCAACGTTCTTCGGCTTCAAATAAAAGACATTCTCGCGTCGTGTGAGCTCCCAGCCACCGGTGAAACCGGTGCTGTAGTCCAGGATTTTTTCGTTCGGACTTAGCTCGACCTGCGTGGTGATCCCCAGACCCGTACGTACCTGGTAGATACGATCGGGCGCATACTCATATTCCTGAACAACCTGGGCTGCAGCTGAGAAAGCACAGAGTGCAAGTGGCAGCGCTAAAAATAACGCAGCCCTGTACCGGTTAAAAAGTTTCATCGACCGCTTGCTCCATTGACATTATTCGGCGTCCCTTGGGGTTGAATCGCAGGCTGACCCGCCGGCTGCATTTGATCCGGAAACGCGGGCTGTGCTTGCTGTTGCGGCACGCCCCCCTGCGGCAATGCTCCTTGCTGGAGCGGAACGCCCCCTTGCGGAATCGCACCGGAGACATTTGCCGCGTTGGGATCGACAACGCCTATGCCAGGCTGCTGTGCCGCTGCCTGAGGCTGCGCATTGATGACAGCACCAGTGGCAGGCGCTGCTGGCAGCGAGGAATAGTCGTTATCGACCCGATAATCTGTCACCCGGAATCCCAGGGGATTTTCGACACGCAAGCTATCACTCATCTCCAGATTGTCCTGATAGACGAAGCCCATGGTGGCGATCTTGTTATCGAGCAGCGTGGAGAGCGTTGAATTCTTGTCATATACGGTCCGCTGGAAGCGCACGGTCGCACCTTTGTAGGGCTGCCCCTTCCCGCCGATCAGCGTGATACTTAGGATATTGACGCGGACTGCGCGAAGCTTGCCGTACGTATTCAACGGCCGTAGCGGATTGTTTGAAGAATGCAGTGCGCGATATTCATTCACAACATTTGTCGTTCCCATTGCCGACACGGTATTCCAGTCACGTTGACCGATGATCGACAAATCAAACGATTCGCGGGCAATGATGAAGCGTGCGATATTGCTACGCGCCAAGGCCTCACTCGTAGTAATCGTTCTCCCACCAAAATTCGCTTCAAGCTTGGCGATAGTGCTTGTACCCGAATAGGCATCTGCCATAACTAGATAGGGCACTTTCTCCTTCAACGGCAGCATGTAGTAATAGCCGCCCGCAGTCATGACGGTCACGACCATCGACAAGGTCGCCACAATCCACGCGCGCTTTTCACTGCGGCGCGCAAGATCAGCGATGCTCACCTCGTAATTAACCGCCTTTTGGACGGCCGCCCCGACTTGGGCAGATCCATCTTTCTCACTGACCTTCTTACGCAACATGTCTAGATCCGTCACCGTGGGGCCTTGTCAGGCCTGAAACTGTTGCCGCGATGGGTTGCGGGCATGGGGGAAGCATGGACGTCCTTGTAAATGTGATGCCTCAGGTGCATCGCATCAGTCGACGCTTCCTTAAAGCTTGGATCCGGTTGATACCGCTACGGGCTGTACGAGCAGCTTGTTGGCAGAGACTGACACCGAGACTCCTTGCGCGGCATACACCGCGCTCAGCTCTGTTGCGGCCTGCTGCACGCTGGTGGTGCTGATATTCGAAACCGGTGCAATCAGGGTGTAGTCCGACGGTAAGTTGTAGGACAACTGCATGCTGGAGTCTGCGGCCCAACGCTCAAGCATGGTCTTCAGCGTGCCGTCCATCGGCGTGGCCTGATACGTGTAAGAGGTGTAGAGCGGGATTTCGGTCGGGGCCTCGTCAAAATGATTGACGTGCTTCCAGCGCCCGCCAAAGTCGGGAGCAGGCTTGGTCGCGCAGGCGCCAGCCAACATGGCAGCCGCTAACACCAATGACAGCTTGGACACATACATCGGATTCACTCTGACTTCTCCAACTCAGGAAATTTCGGACTTAATGATGGACAGCACAGCGGCCCCGCGCACCTAAAGATGGCAGAGCAACAAGGGCTTTGAGAAACCGGCTGGAAACGCGAGGCGCACATGAACCGCCCAGGCAGGCGACGCAGTGCTGCGCATACGCGCAAAAGAAGCAAATGAGCACATCAAAGAACCATCCATAGCCTTACTCCTATACGACCCCATCCGGCGCCGTCCCCTTAACAAAAAACCAACAAAGCAGGAATTCTGGGTAACTTTGCCCTTAACGGACACATGAGTCAAGAATTACCCGTACATGGCCTCAGTCGATATGTGATGAACATCACACATTGACAGAAAGCGTTTTCACATCCGTTTTCGGCAGCAGCCGTGCCGTGAAGTACCGGTCTTCGTAGTAGCGGATCTTGTCGCACTTCACAGGATGCGGGATTCCTTCGTATAGGAAGACTTCCTTCTCGTTGCCCATGGCCTTGAGCTCCTGCGGCAACATCAGCGCCCGGCGCTCCTCGGAAACGCTATGGGTCGTCTCACGGCCTCTGGTGACGTTCTTCTTCTTGATGGTGGTGTACCCCAGCATCTCGGAGTAGTCATTCGCGTCCTGCTGCTCGCGCGGGGCGTAGAGGATCTGCAGGGCGTGGTTGGTGATGATGGTGCGCGAGAGGTCCTTGCCGTAGGTGGCGTCCAGCTGCGCCATGCTCTGGATGATGGGCAGCAGACGGATGTTGTAGCCGGCCATGTAGGCCACGGCGGTGGAGATGATGTCCACCTTGCCGATCGAGGTGAACTCGTCCATCAGCAACAGGCACTGGTACTTGAGCTCAGGGTTGGACTTGGGCAGTTCGCGGGTGTTGAGGTTGATGATCTGGCTGAAAAGCAGATTGATGATCAGGCGACTCTCGGCCAGCTTGTTGGGCTGGATGCCGATGTAGATGGTCATCTTCTTCTTGCGCAGATCCGTCAGCAGGAAATCGTCGGCGCTGGTAGCAGCGTCCAGGACGGGATTGATCCAGGCGTTGAGCGGCTCTTTCAGGGTGCCCATGATGGAGGCGAAAGTCTCATCCGCCTGTGACAGCATGTTGGCAAACGCCGACTTGGCGTTGCTGCTGAGGAACCTGCGTTCGGACAGCGACTTCAGATATTTCTTGAGGTCGGTGCCGTCACCCGACGAGAGACGGTAGATTCCACCCAACGTAGGCGCCCCTGCCCCGACCGGGAAGCCCAGCGACAGCTCCTCGTCCCAGTTTTCGAACAGATAAAGCGAGAACGCCATGAACGCGTTGCGCGCCTGGCTGACCCAGAATTTCTGATCGTCCGAACCGTCCGGGTACAGCATCGCGGCGATGCTCATCAGATCCGAGACGCGGAAGGCCGGATCAGCCGACACGTAGGTGAGCGGGTTCCAGCGGTGCGTGCGGCGATCTTCGGCAAACGGATTGAAGAGAAAAACCTCGTGCCCCTGGCTGGCACGCCAGCCGCTGGTCAGATCGAAGTTTTCCTGCTTGATGTCCAGGACCACCACCGATTCCTGGTACTCAAGCAGATTTGGAATGACCACGCCCACGCCTTTACCGGAGCGCGTCGGCGCGGCGAGGATGACGAACTGCTGGCCACTGAGCCGGACCAACTTGCCATTGAACTTGCCGACTACGATGCCATTCGGGCTTGGCTTGAACAGCCCGTGCTTGGAAAGATCGGCAGCGCCCGCAAAGCGCGCGTCGCCATGCAGCGCCTTCTGCTTGGGTTTGACCAGCAGCACCATGCCGATTGCCCAGACGATACCCGGCAGGCCGAAACCGAACGCCCCAGCCAACTTGATCTTGGTCACGTACGGCGCAACCTCCGGAAGACCCATGGCGCTGACGTAGCGATAGTAGGTGTCCCACGCGTACAGCTTGGTATCCAGCCGCAATAGCAGCAACGTCAGGTAGCCCGACAGGCAATACCCGATGAGCATCGTCACCACGGTGGCGATTGCGGCGATTTTGAGCTTGGACACGCGCCCTTCTCCCTGGCTTGCTTCTGTCAGCGTTTAGCGACGAATAGTTGACTTGTGATCCAGCGTGTCGGACTTGCGCCCACCGCCTTCGCTTTCGACCAGTGAGTCGATCCAGACTTTGGCCTGATCCAGCGAGAGGTCGGGCGTCAAGCGCGTGCCCGCGTCCGTGACCACTGCGTAAGCCACGACGCTGTCAGCGGCATAAACCTCTTCACGCGTGATGGCCACAACGCGATAGCCCCCTCTGGTCAGCACGGGGTGCTGGTACTCGTCCATCGCCAGTCTTCCTTTCCGTCAGCGCGGTAGGCGATGCTAAAGCAAGACGTGCGTCTGAGAAAGCGATTTCAGCGCTGCGCATGCCCGGCCGGGCTCGCCATGACACAGAGGGTGCTAAGCGATCATGGCCGCAATACCACGAAGTACGCTTTTCCCGCATTTTTTAGCGGCCTGAGGCAGGCCCTAGCCCATTCTTGACCAGCCAGCGCGAGGCGTTGGATGAACACCGCCTTTCGCGGTGGGCTGGGCCCGAAGCCCGAGAGGACGGCTTGTCACCAGAATAAAAGCACCCGCAGACGTGCAGAACTTTACTCGTTCCCGGGGGTCACTTTGGGGTCAGTGGCAGCCATCGCTGCCGATGTTGAACCACTCAAGTCCCTGTGCCGTCCGGACTTGGAGTGGTGGGCGGTACAGGGTTCGAACCTGTGACCCCTACCATGTCAAGGTAGTGCTCTACCGCTGAGCTAACCGCCCGCTTCCTGCGTCAGCATTGCGCTGTGCAGGGCGCGCATTCTAGCGCAGGGATTCGGCTGCCACAAGCCCTCCCTGTGCGCGATCGCGACGCAGGCATCTCACGCGAGGCTGGCCGCCTTGAGCTTCTGGATCTGGTCGCGGATCTGCGCCGCCGCTTCGAATTCCAGATCCTTGGCGTGCTGGTACATCTTCTGCTCGAGTGCCTTGAGCTTGCCGGCAATTTCGGCAGGCCCCATCGCGCGATAGTCGGCGGGCTCCTCGGCCACCTGGCGCGACTTCGAGCGTCCCTTGCCCGCCTTCTTCTCGGCCGCGTCTTCGCGCGCGCCTTCCATGATGTCGGAGATCGGCCGCGCCACCGACTTCGGGGTGATGCCGTGCTCAAGGTTGTACTCAACCTGCTTCTCACGCCGGCGGTCGGTCTCGTCGATGGCTGCCTGCATCGAACGCGTCATCTTGTCGGCATAGAGGATCGCCTTGCCGCGCAGGTTGCGCGCCGCGCGCCCGATGGTCTGGATCAGCGAGCCGGTGGAGCGCAGGAAGCCCTCCTTGTCTGCGTCCAGGATCGCAACCAGCGACACCTCCGGCATGTCCAGGCCTTCGCGCAATAGATTGATGCCGACCAGTACGTCGAACTTGCCAAGGCGCAGGTCGCGGATGATCTCTACGCGCTCTACGGTGTCGATGTCCGAGTGCAGATAGCGCACGCGGATGCCGTGCTCACCGAGGTATTCGGTGAGGTTTTCGGCCATACGCTTGGTCAAAGTGGTGACCAGCACGCGGTCGCCCAGCTTGATGCGCTCGTGCACCTCGGACATCAGATCGTCGACCTGTGTGCCTACCGGGCGGATCTCGACCACCGGGTCGATCAAGCCGGTAGGCCGCACCACCAGCTCGGTGATCTCGCCGGCAGATTCGCGCAGCTCGTACGGCCCCGGTGTTGCCGACACATAGATGCTACGCGGCGAACGCGCTTCCCATTCCTCAAAGCGCAACGGGCGATTGTCCAGCGCCGACGGCAGGCGGAAGCCGAATTCCACCAGCGTTTCCTTGCGCGAGCGGTCGCCCTTGTACATTGCGCCGATCTGCGGAATGGTCACGTGCGACTCGTCGATCACCAGCAGCGCATCCGGCGGCAAGTAGTCGAACAAGGTCGGCGGCGGCTCGCCAGGCGCCTTGCCGGTCAAGTGCCGCGAGTAGTTCTCGATGCCGTTACAGAAGCCCACCTCGGCCATCATCTCCAGATCGAACTGGGTGCGTTGCGCCAGGCGCTGCGCCTCCACCAGCTTGTTCTGCGAATACAACTGCTCCAAGCGCTCCTTCAACTCTTCTTTGATGGTGTCGACCGCGCTCAAGGTGCGCTCGCGCGTGGTGGCGTAATGGGTCTTGGGATACACGGTGTAACGCTGCAGCTTGCGCAGCGTCTCGCCGGTCAGCGGATCGAACAGCGTCAGTTGCTCGATGTCGCCATCGAACAGTTCGATGCGCAACGCCTCGGTATCCGACTCGGCGGGAAAAACGTCAAGCACCTCGCCGCGCACACGGAACGCGCCGCGCGTGAGCTCGAACTCGTTGCGCGTGTACTGCAGATCGGTGAGATGGCGGATCAGCTGGCGCTGATCGATGTGCTCGCCGATCGAGAGAATCAGGCGCAGCGACAGATAGTCTTCTGGCGCGCCGAGGCCGTAGATCGCCGAAACCGTGGCCACCACCAGCGAGTCGCGCCGCGACAGCAGCGTCTTGGTCGCCGACAGACGCATCTGCTCGATGTGCTCGTTGATCGAGCTGTCCTTCTCGATGAAGGTGTCCGACGACGGCACGTATGCTTCAGGCTGGTAATAGTCGTAATAGCTGACGAAGTACTCCACCGCGTTGTTCGGGAAAAACGACTTGAACTCGCCGTACAGCTGCGCCGCCAACGTCTTGTTCGGCGCCATCACTAGCGTCGGCTTCTGCACCTGCTGCACGACGTTGGCGATGGTGTAGGTCTTACCCGAACCCGTCACCCCCAGCAGCGTCTGCTTGGCCAGCCCCGCCTCGAAGTTGGCCACCAACTTGTCGATGGCCGCAGGTTGGTCGCCGGCTGGGGAATACGGGGATACAAGCTCAAAGCGGTCGGTCATGGAGCAACTCTCGGGGGAGGACAGTACGAAACAACGGAGGTCTTTGAAGGTAGAAACCTGACAGCACGCCAGGCCAAAGCCCCCTGCTGCACCACGCAATCACCGCAGAGACTGCTACTCCAGCCAACGGAGAGGCGCGATGCAGACAGGACCTCAGTCACCCGCAAAAGGGTACACGGCAACCGAGCTACTCATCGTGATGGCAGTGCTCGGCCTGCTTGCCGCAATTGCGCTGCCGAGCTTCAGCAGCCTGATCGAGCGGCAGCGGTTGCAGACCCGCGTCCACCTACTCACGGCACATCTGGCATTGGCCAGAAGTATGGCGATCATGCGCCGGACTGCGGTCAGCGTTTGCCCCTCCGCAGATGGAACCATGTGCCGAACAGACAGCAACTGGTCCGCAGGGTGGATCCTTTTTGCGGATCCCGCCAACGCAGGCCAACCAAGCAATGCACTGTCCGTCTTGAGAGTTGAACAACACGCGATGACGCAGAAGTTGAGTGTCATGAGCACAGCAGGAAGGCCACTGATCCGCTTCATGCCTGATGGTCGCAGCGGCGGCAGCAACGCCACGATCAGCCTCTGCATCCAGTCGGAGCGAGTGGCCGATGTCGTGATCAACAACTCTGGCAGAGCCCGATCCGTTCGCTACCCAGTGATGCAGAGCTGTCCGGCACCTGCGCAGACATAAAACAAGAAGGCCGCGACTAGTCGCGGCCTTCTTGAACATCTTGGCGCCCGAAGTTGGACTCGAACCAACGACCCCCTGATTAACAGTCAAGTGCTCTAACCGGCTGAGCTATTCGGGCGGGGAGGCAAATAGTACGGGAGGGCACCACAACATGCAAGCACCCAACAGCGAGTCCTTACCAACAATCGTTGCTACCGCTAGACGCTGTACGCGCGCCCTTCTCGTCAATGGCCAGGGTCCCGCAACTGGTATCGCTCGCCTGTGCCCCTTTCGGAACAGCCTTGATGCGAAAAGTGCTGGCCGTGGGCGCTGGATCGTTCGATACATCGTAAAAGGAGGCAAGGCTTGCGTTGCAGACCGAAGGAGCAGGCGCACCGACATACGTCATCCTCGTTGTATAAAACCGCTCCATGAGTTGCGCACGTTCCTGCAGACACACCGCGGCTGCGGAACGTCTCGACTTGATTACAGAGTTTTTGTAGCTAGCCATAGCAATCGCAGCAAGGACACCCACAATCAAGACCACGATCATGATCTCGATCAGTGTGAATCCGCGATCTTTCCTCGCCACACTAATATTTCCCATCACTCGCTCCTCACCAACTCGCGCCACGATACACGCCGCATGCTCAGGGCACTACTGTTCGTGCCCACACTGATAGTCGTGGCATCGTCAAGCCCAACCTGCATAACGTTACCAAGGAATATAGGATTGTTGGGGCTACTGTTAAGCCCCAGCCCAGAAACAGGACTGCCATTCAGCGTATCCCCTGTGCTGGAACCTCCACTGCCATCGAGATCGAAGAAAGACTGAGGGAGGCGTCCGCCGGTAAACGGATTAATCGCCATCACGAACCCCTTTCCGCTGGGACTGCACACATCCCCCGCATCGGGTATACGCGTCGTACCAATCAGGGCGGTTCCCTGGAAGAAATTAGAAACCACCATTCGCTCGCCCTGACGACCGGACACAGGTGAAATCAAATCCATGTACCAACCGTTAATTCCCGAATTGGCCTGATCTTCGATAACCCGCGCCGTAAAGCCGCCAACGGTTCCCTCACTAAGGATATCTACAGCATTGAGCCCGGTACGATTTGCAATCGTCGCATTGCGATCCACAAGCCCGTACCAAGTCTGTACATCTTTATTTGACAAGTCACCATCTGACAAGTACTTACCAGTCCCAAAAAATACCCAAGTGGAGCCAGTTGACGGGTCTTTCGCCGCTGCGGGAGCCGCAGTGATCGGTTGCACTTGACTACCAAAAGACGCGGTAAATAGCCTAGTGACAGTCGCAACAGTACCCGCCATCGAAAAGCGCCACATATTACCCTTCAGGTCGCCCGCATATATGCGATCCACAATCGAATTATTCGCTGACGACCACGCTAGCACACCGGATAATCCATTCGATCCAGTGGAGCCGGTATTGATCTCCGTAACGGCACCAGTCAACAACCCTATCAAAACTAGCCCGGCTCCATCACCCGGACTATTAGGGCCATTCCCAATCATCGCGAACCAAGCACCAGACGTAAGCTGACCAATGATCGGCTTGCCCAAGTTATTTCCCATGGATGTGATCTCGCCCGACGTCTTGTCCCAAAGC
>Ga0209301_100163_pt1 | contig 9228 bp, 8 predicted proteins | sample MSEELM_DM5_FD_187541 | JGI IMG/M metagenome (GOLD analysis project Ga0209301, IMG submission 187541) | Subsurface microbial communities from deep shales in West Virginia, USA - MSEEL M_DM5 (SPAdes) (version 2) | ecosystem: Environmental > Aquatic > Deep subsurface > Shale gas/oil reservoir >...
CGGCATCTCCGAGTGGTCGGCTGGCATCGGCCACCTGCGTCGCGATTACGGCGTGCGCTCGTTTTCTTACGACAGCCGGCCGGTGGCCAGTGCCAGCCTGCGCAAGGGCGTGCGCGAGGATTTCACCATCGAGGCGCATGCCGAAGCCGGCGGCGGCCTGGTCAATGCCGGCGCCGGTGGCATCTGGTTGCTTGGTGTCGGCGGCGTGTTCAACGTGGCCTACGCGCACAGCCAGATGGGCGGCTTGCACGGTGGCCAATACGTGCTGGGCTACGCCTGGAACAACCGCCGCTTCAATCTCAACTTCGCCACCCAGCGCACCCATGGCGACTATCGTGACCTGGGCGCCCTGCAGGGCAGCCTGCCGGCGAGCGTCAGCGACCGCGCGGTGTTCGGTGTCAACGTCAACCCGCTCGGCTCGCTCGGCACCAGCTACGTCCGGCTGAGCTATCCGCAGGGCGACACCTCGCGCTACGCCAGCGTGTTCTGGTCGCGCAGCTTCGGCCGCAACTGGGCCGCCAACCTGTCCGGCAACCAGAACCTGGATCTGCGCCGCGACCGCAGCCTGTATCTGTCGCTCTCCACCACCTTCGGCGGAATCCGCCAGGCCAGCGCTTCGATGCAGCGCAACGGCAACCGCACCGGCTTTGTGGCCGATGTCAGCCAACCGCTGCCGGGTGACGGCGACCTGGGCGGTGTGGGCTGGCGCCTGCAGGCACGCGCCGGCGACGACGCCAGCGGCGGGCTGGCGGAACTGGGCTGGTTGAACCGCGTCGGTCGCTACAGCCTGGGCGCTGCCACGCAGGACGGCGACACCTTCGGCTATGCCAGCGCCAGCGGCAGCCTGGTCTGGATGAACGGGCGCGGTTTCGCCGCGCGTGACGTGCAGGATGCGTTCGCGGTGGTTTCCACCGATGGCCAGCCGGGCATCCCGGTGCGCCTGGAAAACCGCCTGATCGGCGTGACCGACGCCAAGGGCATGTTGCTGGTGACCCCGCTGCAGTCGTGGCAACGCAATCAGCTGTCGATCGATACGCTGGCACTGCCGGCCAACCTGCGCGTGGACCGGGTAGACACCGCAGTGACCCCGCGCCAGCAATCCGGCGTGGCGGTGCGCTTCGGCATTACGCCCGTGCGTGCAGCCATGATCGTGCTGCACGACGCGCAAGGTGTGCCGTTGCCGGTCGGCAGCGTGGTATGGCGCGAGGGCGATGCCGAACGCGTGGTGGTCGGGTACGACGGCGAAACCTATCTGGACAATCTGCAGCAGGAGAACCGCATCCTGGTCGGCCTGCCCGACGGCCGCTGCAGCGCGCAGTTCACCTACCCGGTCAATCCCACCGACATCCCGCGCGTCGGCCCGCTGCCGTGCATCGCAGAGCCGGCGCCATGAGCCTGACAGGCCTTGGCCGTTTGTTGTTCGCGCTGGCGATTGCCACGCTGTGGCTGGCCCCAAGCCAGCGCGCGCACGCGGACACAAACTGCACCGTCACGCTCGGCACGCCGCTGGCGTTTGGCAACGTGGCCGCCAACGGCACCACCGACGCGGTGGCAACGCTCAACGTGTCTTGTGCAACTGCCGCGCTCAGCGTCCTGGGCTATGCGCACGTGAGCCTGTGCCTGGATCTGGGCCCCGGCAGCGCCAGTGCCGGACTGTATGCGCCGCGCCGCATGCTCAACCCCACCAGCGACAGCCTGGATTTCCAGATCTACTCCGAGGCGACCCGTACCCAGGTCTGGGGGGCCACTGGCTCGACGACGCCCTCGCCGCGCGTACTGACACTTTCGTACGGGGTACCGCTGATCACCGGCGGCTCGCAGACCACGTCGGTCACGCTGTACGGCCGCATTCCAGCCAATCAGACCCTGTCGGTGGGCAACCACACCAGCACTTTCAGTGGCGCCGACACCGTGCTGCGGTATGCCTATACCGAAAGCCTCATCGGCATTCCGCCGGCCCCCAGCAGTTGCACGGCCGGCGGCAGCGGCGCCAAGACCGCCAGCAACGCCTTCCCGTTCACCGCCTCGGCCAACGTGCCCGCCCGCTGCAATACCTACGTCACCACCGACCTGGACTTCGGCACCATCGCCGGCAGCATTACCAGCAACATCGACCGCACCTCCACCGTCAGCCTGTCGTGCACCAACCGGACCGCGTGGAACATCGGCCTGGGCAACGGCGTGAATGCCAGCGGCAGCACCCGCCGAATGCGCCAGGCCAGCAGCAGCAACTACATCACCTACGAGCTCTACCGCGATGCGGCGCGCAGCAACCGCTGGGGCACCACCATCGGCACCGACACCCTGAATGGCACCGGCAACGGCGTCGCCCAGACGGTCACCGTCTATGGGCGTGCGCCGTCGCCACAGCTACCGGCCGCTGGCGCCTATACCGATACGGTGACCGTCTCGATCACTTACTGATGGTTAATTAAGTTCGCATCGGGCACGTCGTTATTGGCTACGTCTCCAATGCAAACGATTGCCTTCATGACGCCGTTCAACCTTCTGAAGTGCTCTGCATTACTTGCGCTGGCCTGCGCCGCCTCCACTGCCGAGGCGGCCGGCACCAGCCAAGGCCTGGAAAATTCCACCCTGCATATCGGCTTGCGCGTGCTCAGCGGCTGCGAACTGCGCACCTCGCCGGCACGCGCCAACTGCTCCAAGGGCACCCCGGCGGCGATCGAACCGGCTGCCAGTGCTGCCCCCGGCACCGCTGGCACTGCCGCCAGCGCAACCGGCCAGGTCGCCAGCGCCTTGGCCGGCCCGGCGCCGACCGGTGCTGCCCGTATCACCACGGTGGCTTTCTGAGATGGCCGGCGCCTGGCCACTGACGCGTTGGCTTGCCACGGTTCTGGCCGCTGGCATGCTCCTGGTCATGTCCACCCCGGCCCTTGCTGCCGAGATCACAATCGCGCCGACCACGGCGCGCATCCCGGCCGATGCCGACCAAGCCACCGTGTGGCTCAACAACCAGGCCGGCAAACCGTGGCGTGCAGAAGCAAAGCTGTATCGCTGGCGTCAGGACGGCGAGCGCGAGGTGCTTGAACCGGCCATCACTGCCACTGTCAGCCCCAGCCAGTTCGAAATTCCCAGCCAGGGCCGCCAGCTGCTGCGGGTGATCCGGCTCGGCCCCAGCCCGGCCACCACCGAAGACAGCTATCGCTTGGTAGTGACACAGCAGGCGAGCGCCGAGGAGCCCGAACTGCTGCGCTATTCCATTCCCGTCTTCACCCTGCCCAGCCAGGCCAGTGAGGCAAAACCGAAGCTGCACGCTCACTTACTCCAGTCCGGCACCGAAAGGGCATTGACGCTGCACAATGCCGGCATCGGCCATGCCCGCCTGGCCGACCTGGCTTATATCGATGCCAGCGGTACCCGGTTGAGCATTCGCAACGACCTGGCCGGCTACGTCCTGCCCGGGCAGACCCGACGCTGGACGCTGCCGGCCAGCCTGCCCGCCGGCAAGGGCCGCTTCGTGGCCCGTATCAATGGCGACACCGAGAGCACCCTGGTGCTGGAGCCATGATCCGGCGCTGCACGCACCGCGGCCCCTGAGTCACATTGCATCGCCCTGCCCCGGCGGCTATACTCCGCCGGCTGTTTTGCGTTTCATGCGCAGCGCGCCGTCCACGTCGGACGTCATCGACGAATTCACACCTGCCGCCGCCATCCGTGCCGGGGTGCCCCGCAAGGGGTTCGTCACGGAGGCGACAGGGAAGCCCAACCCCGGAATTACGTGCGTCCCCGCCAGGGCTCGCACAGTCATGCGCAGGTTTTCAAACCACAGCCGCGCACGGCAATTCCGCTATCAGGAGTTTTTTCAATGCCTCAGGTCACCATGCGTCAGATGCTGGAAGCCGGCGTCCATTTCGGCCACCAGACCCGCTACTGGAACCCCAAGATGGCGCCGTACATCTTCGGCGCGCGCGGCAAGATCCACATCATCAACCTCGAGAAGACCGTTCCGCTCTTCAATGACGCGATGAACTTCCTCTCCTCGATCGCGCAGAAGCGCGGCACCGTGCTGTTCCTGGGCACCAAGCGCAGCGCGCGCGAGTCCATCAAGGAAGAAGCCGAGCGCTGCAACATGCCGTTCATGACCCAGCGCTGGCTGGGCGGCACGCTGACCAACTTCCGCACCGTGAAGCAGTCGGTTGCCCGCCTGAAGGAACTGGAAGCCGCTGAAACCGACGGCACCTTCGAAAAGCTGGTCAAGCACGAAGTGCTGGGCCTGCGTCGCGAGCGCGAGAAGCTGGACGCGTCGCTGGGCGGCATCAAGGAAATGAACCGTCTGCCCGACGCGATCTTCGTGATCGATATCGGCCATGAAGACATCGCCATCAAGGAAGCCAAGAAGCTCGGCATCCCGGTGATCGCCGTGGTCGATACCAACTACGATCCGGCCCTGGTCGATTACGCCATCCCGGGCAACGACGACGCCATCCGCGCCGTGCAGCTGTACGCACGCGCCGCTGCCGACGCCGTGCTGGAAGGCAAGGCTGCTGCGCCGAATTCGGCGTCGGTTCGCGAAGAAGAGTTCTCGGCTGAAGCCGGCGACGAAGGCAAGGGCCGTCGCGCTCCGGCCAAGAAGGCCACCGAGAAGAAGGCCGACGCACCGGCCGCTGCACCTGAGGCACCGGCTGCCGAGTAATCGGCATGCAATGCGGCCGCACCATGCTGTGCGGCCGCAGCCCCGACGGGACCCTCGCGTCGCGTCGCTCGGGCCATTGAAGACACCCACGGGGGCGGCCAGCACGCTGCACCGTCTCCTCATTGGCGGAACACTTCCGCCGCACGTATTCGTCCATACGAGGTAATTCCATGGAAATCACTGCTTCCCTGGTTAAAGAACTGCGCGAGCGCACCGGCGCCGGCATGATGGAGTGCAAGAAGGCACTCGTCGAAAACGCAGGCGACATCGACGCCGCGGCCGAATGGCTGCGCAAGTCGGGTCTGGCCAAGGCTGACAAGAAGGCCGACCGCGTTGCCGCCGAAGGCCGCATCGCCACCGCACAGGCTGGCGGCAAGGCAGTGCTGGTCGAAGTCAACTCCGAGACCGACTTCGTCGCCAAGGACGAGAACTTCCTGGCCTTCACCGACGTCGTCGCCAACGCTGCGCTGAACTCTGACGCGGCCGATGCCGACGCCCTGAAGAGCGTCAAGCTGGACAGCGGCGAGACCATCGAAGAGCGTCGCGCTGCGGTCATCGCCAAGGTTGGCGAGAACCTGCAGGTACGTCGCCTGGTCCGCATCGACAGCGCCAACAACGTCGCGGCCTACGTGCACGGCGGCCGCATCGGCGTGCTGGTCGAGCTCAAGGGCGGCGACGCCGAGCTGGCCCGTGGCATCGCGATGCACATCGCTGCGATGAACCCGCCGCACGTCAAGGCCTCCGACGTCCCGGCCGAGTTCGTTGCCAAGGAAAAGGAAATCGAGCTGGCCAAGATGTCCGAGAAGGACAAGGCCAAGCCGGCCGAAATCCTGGAAAAGATCATCAGCGGCAAGATCAGCAAGATCGTCAACGAAGTCACCCTGTACGGCCAGCCGTACGTGCTGAACACCGACCAGACCGTCGAGCAGGCGGTCAAGGCCGCCGGCGCCGAAGTGATCGGCTTCCAGCGTCTGGCCGTTGGCGAAGGCATCGAGAAGGTGGTGGAAGACTACGCTGCCGAAGTGATGAAGCAGGCCGGACTGGCCTGATTCACCGCGTTCGATGACGAAAAAAGCCGCGGCATGCCGCGGCTTTTTTTTTGCCCGCACTGCGCGCTGGCGCAGCGCTGTTTGCCGCCAGGCCGCCTGCATGCGCGGCGTATGCAACCGGCCGCAACGCTACAGATGCGCGTGCCGCTGCCGCTAAAAACGAGATGCCGACCAGGCTTTCCAGCGCCCATTGCGCCTGCGTTGCAGCGCGGCGACTGCACTGCGTGGCGTGCCCAACTCAACGACCGCGGCTGTATGCTTGCGATCACTGTCGGCGATGAACCATGCAACCAGACCTCCAGGCCGCCCTGCACTACTGCCGCAACCTGCCCTCGCCGCCGGGCGTGGCGCTGCGCATCATCGAGCTGGCGCAAGACCCCGACGTCGACATGACCACCACGGCCAACGTCATCGGCATGGACATGGCGTTGAGCGCACGCATGTTGCGCGTGGCCAATTCCCCGCTGTACGCCAGCCGGCGCCGCATCGACAACCTGGGCCAGGCACTGACCATGCTCGGCCTCAATGCGACCTTGAGCCTGGCGCTGGGCTTTTCGATGGTCCACGGCGTGCGCAGCACGTTCAAAACGCATCCGCTGCACGAGCGCATCTGGCGCCGCGCCGGCCTGTGTGCGCTGGCCAGCCGCATCCTTGGCCAGGCCTATGGCATCCGCAAGCCGGAAGAGCTGATGCTGGCCGGCCTGCTGCAGGACATCGGCAAGCTGGCGCTGCTGCAGGGCACGCCGGAGGTGTACGCCCCACTGCTGGAACAGGCCCCCGATAACGCCGCACTGCTGGACGCCGAACGCGAGCATCTTGGCGCCACGCATGCCGAGGTCGGCGCCTGGCTGGCGCATCAATGGCAGCTGCCGCCGTACCTGCAGAACGCCATCGCCCAGAGCGAAGAAGAGCCGGCAAGCCTGGAACCCTTCATGGCCTGCGTGGCGCTGTCCGGGCGGCTGGCCGATATCTGGCTGTCGGCCAGTGCGGCCACCGCTACCGAGCGCGCGCAACAGCAGGCGCAGGATGTGCTGGAGCTCGATGCCGAGCGCTTTGAAAAGGTGATCGAGCGCATTGCCGAATCGCTGCCCGAACTCGAAGCCCTGTTCGATATCCGTGTGCCGCAGCCCGAGCACATCCAGCTGATCTTCGAACAGGCACGCGAGCTGGCCATGCTGCGCAGCCTGCGCGAGCTGCAGGACGTGGCCGAGGCACGCCGGCATGCCGACGAATCGGAAAACCGCATGCGCCACCTGGCCGAACAGGCCAGCCGCGATGCACTGACCGGCGTGTTCAACCGCCACCAGCTCGGCACCGCGCTCGCGCATGAGTTCGAACTGGCCACCCGGCAGGCGTGGCCGCTGTCGATCGCCTTCATCGACCTGGACGACTTCAAGCGCGTCAACGATGCGCATGGCCACCTGGTCGGCGACGAGGTGCTGCGCAACTTCGCGCAGACCCTGCAGCGCATGGTGCGTACCAGCGACCTGGTGGCGCGCTACGGCGGCGAAGAATTCCTGGTGATCCTGCCCAACACCACCGCCGAGGCCGCGCTGATGGTGATCGAGCGCATCCTGGCCGAAACCGCACGCACACCGATGGCGCAATTGCCCGGCGGGCCGCTGCACATCACGTTTTCTGCGGGATTGGCCACGCACGGTGGCGGCGACCGCCAATTCGAAAGCATCGAGCATCTGTTGCAGGCCGCCGACACCACGCTGTATCGCTCCAAGCATCGCGGCCGCAACCGCGTCACCGCCTACGATGCGACCGAGGTGCCGGCGCAACCGACACCACGCGCGCACTGAGCAACACGGCACGCATCGCGCAACAAAAGAATTTTTACCACGCCCGGTGACAGGCTTCCGCTAGAATTGCCGGCGTTTGTCGATCCCCCACCCCCGAGGCCTGCCCCATGTCTGAACTTTCCTATCGCCGCATCCTTCTCAAACTTTCCGGGGAGGCGCTGATGGGGGATGGGGATTACGGCATCGACCCCAAGGTCATCAATCGCCTCGCGCATGAAGTGATCGAAGCCCAGCAGGCCGGCGCGCAGGTTGCGCTGGTGATCGGCGGCGGCAACATCTTCCGCGGCGCCGGCCTGGCTGCCAGCGGCATGGACCGCGTCACCGGCGACCACATGGGCATGCTGGCCACCGTGATCAACGCGCTGGCCATGCAGGACGCGCTGGAAAAGCTCGGCGCCAAGGTGCGCGTGATGAGCGCGATCAAGATCAACGACGTCTGCGAAGACTTCATCCGCCGCCGTGCGATCCGTCACCTGGAAAAGGGCCGCATCGCGATCTTCGCCGCCGGCACCGGCAACCCGTTCTTCACCACTGACTCGGGCGCCGCGCTGCGTGCGATCGAGATCGGCGCCGATCTGCTGCTGAAGGCGACCAAGGTCGATGGCGTGTACGACAAGGATCCGAAGAAGCACAGCGATGCGGTGCGTTACGACAGCCTGACCTACGACGAAGTGATCATGCAGGGCCTGGAAGTGATGGACACCGCCGCCTTCGCACTGGCGCGCGACAGCGACCTGCCGCTGCGCATCTTCGGGATGAGCGAGCCCGGCGTGCTACTGCGCATCCTGCACGGCGCGCAGATCGGCACGTTGGTACAGGGCCGCAGCTGAGCGACACGGTCGGGCCCGGCTGAGACACCGCGGCTCGCCAGACAGTGACCACACAGCCGCCTCCGGGCGGCTGTGCTGCATTTTCACGATGCACAGTGGGTAGCACCCGCCCGCCCGGGCCGTGCGCGCCCATGAATCCCGGCGGGCGCCTGCCGGGCTTTTTGCTGCGCTGCGCCGGCTGTCGGCGCCGCTGGCGGCTATAATCGATCAATTACGATTCACCAGGACGTTCGGCGATGCTCAACCAGATCAAACAAGACGCGCAGACGCGCATGACCAAGAGCATCGATGCTCTGCGCCATTCCCTGACCACCGTGCGCACCGGCCGCGCCTCGCCGGCGCTGCTGGACAACATCAAGGTCAAGGCTTACGGCACCGACACCCCCCTCAATCAGGTCGCCAGCATCAGCGTCTCCGAAGGCCGCTCGCTGGTCATCAGCCTGTTCGACAAGGGCATGATCAAGGACGTCGAGAAGGCAATTTACGCCTCCGACCTGGGCCTGACCCCGACCGTGGTCGGCACCGTGATCCGCCTGAACCTGCCGCCGCTCACCGAAGAGCGCCGCAAGGAGCTGAGCAAGTCGGTGCATGGCGAAGGCGAAGACGCCAAGGTCGCCATCCGCAACATCCGGCGCGATGCCAACCAGCAGGTTAAGGATCTGCTCAAGGACAAGCAGGTCACCGAGGACGAAGCGCGCGGCGCCGAAGACGATATCCAGAAGCTCACCGACAAGGCCATCAAGGACGTGGATGAGGTCGTCAAGGGCAAGGAACAGGAATTGATGACGGTCTGACCGTGGCGTCCACTGCCATGCATTCGGAGCCCTCCGCTGTCGCGGTGCCGCGCCATCTTGCCATCATCATGGATGGCAACGGGCGCTGGGCGC
>Ga0209301_100166_pt1 | contig 9212 bp, 6 predicted proteins | sample MSEELM_DM5_FD_187541 | JGI IMG/M metagenome (GOLD analysis project Ga0209301, IMG submission 187541) | Subsurface microbial communities from deep shales in West Virginia, USA - MSEEL M_DM5 (SPAdes) (version 2) | ecosystem: Environmental > Aquatic > Deep subsurface > Shale gas/oil reservoir >...
GGCCAGCTCCACCACACCTTCCATCTTCGAGGCGCCACCGGTGAGCACCATGCCGGCGCGCACCATTTCCTCGAAGCCGGAGCGACGCAGTTCGGCCTGCACCATCTCGAAAATTTCTTCGTAGCGGCCCTGCACCGCCTGCGCGAGTGCATGCCGCGGCATGCGACGCGGCGGGCGATCGCCCACCGATGGCACCTGGATGCTTTCTTCGGCGGTGGCCAGCTGCGCCAGCGCGCAGGCGTAGCGCACCTTGATCTGCTCGGCTTCCGGCGTCGGCGTACGCAGCATGTGCGCGATGTCGTTGGTAACGTGGTCGCCGGCGATCGGCAGCGACGCGGTGTGGCAGATCGCGCCCTGCACGTACACGGCCAGGTCAGTGGTGCCGGCGCCGATATCTACCAGCACCACGCCCAGCTCGCGCTCGTCGGCGGTCAGCACCGCGACCGAGGACGCCAGCGAGGACAGCACCAGATCGTCCACCTGCAAGCCGCATTTCTGCACGCACTTGGTGATGTTGGCCGCGGCCGACTGTGCGCACACCACCAGGTGCGCGTGCACCTCCAGGCGCACGCCGGTCATGCCGACCGGGTTACGGATGCCTTCCTGCGAATCGTCCAGCACATACTCGCGCGGAATTGCATGCAGGATGCGTTGATCGGCAGGAATGGCCACGGCCTTGGCGGCGTCGAGCACGCGCTCCAGATCGCTCCAGGTTACCTCGCCATCGCGGATCGGCACGATCCCGGGCGAGTTCTTGCACTGCACGTGGTTACCGGAGATCGAAGCGTACACCGAGCGGATTTCGCAGCCGGCCATCAGCTCGGCTTCTTCGACCGCGCGCTGGATCGACTGCACGGTGGATTCGATATCCACCACCACGCCACGCTTGAGGCCGCGCGACTCGTGCGAACCGATGCCGATCACTTCGATCGGATTGCCGGGCGAGTACTCGCCGACCAGCGCGACCACCTTGGAGGTGCCGATATCCAGTCCAACGATGAGGGATTTGTCGCCTTTGCGGTTCATGTCTTAAAGCCGGGAATAGCGAATGGGGAATGGGGAATGGTCAATAGCGGTGTACGGAGGCGCAGAGAATTAAGGACCAGCGCGTGCGGCGCAGCAGGCGGAACCGGCTTTGGCTTTTTATCCATTCCCGATTCCCCATTCTCCATTCGCCGTTCGACCGTAAAGCCGTTGGTGTAACGCAGGTCGGCGCGCGCGATCGGACGTTGTGGATCAGTCAGCTGCGGCAGTACCCGCGCGAACCGCTGCAGGCGTGCGCGCGCATCGTCGCGGCCGATCACGATCTGCACGCCGTTGCTCAAGCCCAGCGACCAACTGCCGCGCGCATCCATTTCCAGACGCTCCACATCCAGGCCGGTCGGCGCGAACAACGCGCGTGACTCGTTGTACAGCGCCACCACCTCCTGGGTCTTGGCATCCGGGCCACCGAGCTGCGGCAACTTGAAATCCTTCAGCAACGGCGGTGTGCGAAACAGCCGGCCCTGCTCGGACAACATGCGATCGGTGCCCCAGCGGGCGAACGGCTTGTGTTCGACCACATGCACTTCCAGCACATCCGGCCAACGCTTGCGCACCTGCGCACTTTCCACCCACGGCAAGCGCGCGATGGCGTCCTGTGCGTCCTGCAGCTTCACCGCAAAGAATCCCGAGCGCGCATACGGCAACACCACCGCACGCAGCTCCTCGGCCGGCACCCGCTTGAAATCGCCGGAAACACGCAGGCGCGCCAGCGGCCACCGCTCGGCGCCCACCCAGCCATTGAGCACGGCCACCACCGGCAACGCGACCAGCGCCACCGCGATCAACCAGGCCAGGATGCGCAGAGTGGCGTTCATGGGCGCGCTCCGCGCGCGGGAATGGGGAATCGGGAATAGGGAATCGCAACGGCAACAGCGCAGCCGCTGTTACCCATTCCCGATTCCCGATTCCCCATTCCCCGCTTCACAGCGTCTGCTCCAACACGCGCCAGACCAGCGCTTCGAAGTCGATGCCGAGTTGGCGGGCGGCCTTGGGCACCAGCGAGTGGCTGGTCATGCCCGGGGCGGTGTTCACTTCCAGCAGGTACAGCTGGCCGGTGCTGCCATCGCGCATCACGTCCACGCGGCCCCAGCCGCTGCAGCCGGCGGCGCGGAAGGCGTCCAGGGCGAGCTGGCCGATCTGTGCTTCTGCGTCGCCATCAAGTCCCGGGCACAGGTACTGCGTGTCTTCGGCGATGTACTTGGCGTTGTAGTCGTACCACTGGCCCTTGGGCACGATGCGGATCGACGGCAGCGCCACATCGCCGAGCACGGCGACAGTGAGCTCGTCGCCTTCGATCAGTTGTTCCATCAGCAGCGCGCCGTCGTAGCGTGCGGCAAGCGTCACGGCCTCGTCGAGCTGCGCCTGGTCGAACACGCGGCTGACGCCGACGCTGGAGCCTTCGTTGGCCGGCTTCACGATCACCGGCAAGCCGATCTGCTCGGCAGCGGCGTGGATCTGCTGCGCGCTGGCGCCGGCGGCAAGCCGTGCGTAGCGCGGCGTGGACAGGCCCAGCGACAGCCAGACCTGCTTGGTGCGAATCTTGTCCATGCTCAGCGCCGAGCCGAGCACGTTCGAGCCGGTGTACGGCACGCCGAAGGCTTCCATCAACCCCTGCACGATGCCGTCTTCGCCGCCGCCGTTGTGGCCGTGCAGCACGTTGAAGACGCGGTCGAAGCGCTGCGCGACCAATGCCTGCGCCAATGCCGGAATGCCATCGACCGGCTGCGCATCGACGCCGCGCGCGCGCAGGGCGTCGAGCACGTTACTGCCGGAATTGAGCGAAACCTCGCGCTCGGACGAGGTACCGCCCAGCAGCACTGCAACGCGGCCGAAGGCGGCCGGGTCGCTGATGCGCGCGGGAGCGATCTGCGTACTCATGCCGGCGCTCCGACAAAGCCATCGGTGACGATCTGCTGGGCGACATAACCGATGTCGCCGGCGCCCATCATCAGCAGCAGGTCACCGTCCTGCAGAACGTCGGGCAACACTTCGGACAGACCGGCGACCTGGCCGACCACCACCGGCTCGCTACGGCCGCGTGCACGGATGGCACGCGCCAGGGCGCGGGAATCGGCGCCGGGAATCGGCGCTTCGCCGGCCGGGTAGACCTCGCTCAATACCAGGGCGTCGACGGTGCTGAGCACTGCGGCGAACGCGTCGAACTGATCGCGGGTGCGGCTGTAACGGTGCGGCTGGAAGGCCACCACCAGGCGCTTGTCCGGCCAGCCGCCACGGGCCGCGGCGAAGACTGCTTCGAGCTCGCGCGGGTGGTGGCCGTAGTCGTCGACCACGCGCACGCGCGCGCCGCTGGCGGTGGTGACTTCGCCCAGATCGTTGAAGCGACGGCCGATACCGGCAAAGTTTTCCAGCGCGCGCGCGATGGTGTCCGGCGCCACGCCCAGCTGCCAGCCGATGGCCGCAGCAGCCAGTGCATTGAGCACGTTGTGACGGCCCGGCAGGGCCAGCGTCACCGGCGTGGTGGTGCCTTCGGGCAGGCGCAGTGTGAAGCGCATGCGCGGGCCGTCCTGCACCACGTCTTCGGCGCGCACGTCGGCGTTTTCGCTCATGCCGTAGCTCATCACATGGCGCGGCGTCTTGCCGGCCAGCGCTGCCACTTCCGGGTCGTCGATGCACAGCAACGCCAGGCCGTAGAACGGCAGGCGCTGCAGGAACTCGGCAAACGCCGCCTGCACGCGGGCAAAGTCGTTGCCGTAGTTTTCCAGATGATCGGCATCGATGTTGGTGATCACCGCCATCAGCGGATTCAGGCGCAGGAAGCTGCCATCACTTTCATCGGCTTCGGCCACCAACCATTGGCCACCGCCGAGCTTGGCGTTGGCACCGGCGGCCAGCAGTTGGCCACCGATCACGAAGGTCGGATCCAGGCCACCTTCGCTCAGCACGGCCGCGGCCAGGCTGGTGGTGGTGGTCTTGCCGTGCGTGCCGGCCACCGCGATCCCGCGACGGAAGCGCATCAACTCGGCCAGCATCGCCGCCCGCGGCATGATCGGAATGCGCTGGCTGCGCGCTTCCATCAGTTCGGGGTTGTCTTCGCGGATCGCGCTGGACACCACTACGCAATCGGTTCCCAGCACGTTGGCCGCCGAATGGCCGCGCATCACGCGCGCACCCAGCTTGGCCAGGCGCCGCGTGGCCGCGTTGTCGGCATTGTCCGAGCCGGAGACTTCATAGCCCAGGGTCAGCATCACCTCGGCAATACCGCTCATGCCGGTGCCGCCGATACCCACGAAGTGCACACGCGGGAACGCGCGCACCAGATCGCCACTGTCCTGCAGACGGCGGATCACTGGGCACCTCCTGCGGAAGTGCGAATCGGGAATCGAGAATCGGGAATCGGGTGAAGCGAAGCGCTGGCTGCGTCGAGCGCCTGATCGGTGCGCTTGTTTTGGTGAATCACGGTGTGTTCCTGAAGTTGTTCTGTGCTCTGACCATTCCCCATTCCCGATTTACCATTCCCTGCCTCTTGCAGAATGATGTCGGCGATGCGCTCAGCGGCGTCGGGTTTGGCCAGGGTGCGGGCGGCCTGCGCCATGGCGAGGCGGCGGGCGGGGTCGGCGAGCAGGGTCTGCAGCACCTGCTGCAGGCGCACTGCCAGGGTGCCGTCCTGCTTGAGCAGCACGGCGGCCTCGGCACTGACCAGGTATTCGGCGTTGCGGGTCTGGTGGTCATCCACGGCGGCGGCGAACGGCACCAGCACGCTGCCGACACCGGCCGCGCACACTTCGGCCAGCGTGCTGGCACCGGCGCGGCACACCACCAAATCGGCCCAGGCGTAGGCCGCGGCCATGTCGGCGATGAAGGGTTCCACGCTGGCGTTCACCGCTGCCTGCGCATAGGCGGCCTCGGCTTCGGCGCGCAGCTTTTCGCCGCACTGGTGACGCACGTCAACGGCCGGGTGGCCAAGCGCAGCCAGTGCGGCCGGCACGGCATTATTGAGTGCGCGGGCGCCCTGGCTGCCGCCGAGCACCAGCAGCCGCACCGGGCCACCACGGCCGATCAGGCGCGTGGCCGGTGCCGGCAGTGCGGCGATTTCCTCGCGTACCGGGTTGCCCACGGCTTCTTCGCCAGCGAAGCTGCCCGGAAAGCCGGTCAGCACGCGGCGCGCAAAACGCGACAGCACCTTGTTGGTCATGCCCGGCGCGCGGTTCTGCTCGTGCACCAGCAGTGGCACGCCCAGCAGACGCGCTGCCAGGCCGCCCGGGCCGGCAGCAAATCCACCGAAGCTGATCACCGCGCGCGGCTGGCGCTTGCGCAGCACGAAGCCGGCCGCGCGTACTGCACGCATCACCCGCACCGGCGCACCGAGCAGTTTCACGATGCCCTTGCCACGCAGGCCACTGATGGCCAGCGTGTCGATCTGGATTGCGTGCTGCGGCACCAGGCGCGTTTCCATCGCGCCGTCGGCGCCCAGCCACGTCACCGGCACGCCACGCGCGCGCAGCACCTTGGCCACGGCCAGGCCCGGAAAAATATGCCCGCCGGTGCCGCCGGCCAGGATCATCACCGGTCGCACTGATGCCGCGGCATGTGCAGGCTGCTGCACCGGAGTCGCATGCTCAACGCTCACGCGATCCTCCCGAACGTGGGTTCGACGCGTGGCTGCATGCGGCTGGTCCCGCGCAGCACGGCAGATGCCGGCGCGACGGAGGCCGGCATGACCGGTGCAGGTGCGGCAGCCGCGGTTTCGCGCTGCGGCTTGCGCACCGGTGCAGGCGCCGGCGCTGGCTCGGCAGACGGCTCGACCGGTGCCATCGGAGCAGGCGCGGCACCGTGCGGCGACAACTTGCTGCGCAGGCGCTCGGCACGGTCCATTTCATAGGACACGCGCAGCAGCAGGCCCATCGCCACGCAGGTCATCAGCACCGACGAACCGCCCGAGGAGATCAGCGGCAAGGTCAGGCCCTTGGTCGGCAGGATGCCCAGGTTCACGCCCACCGAGACGAAGCTCTGCAGGCTGATCCACAAACCGATACCGAAGGCGATGTAGCCGGAGAAATGACGCTTCATTTCCACACAGCGCATGCCCAGCCAGAACGCGCGGCCGACCAGCAGCGCGTACAACGCCACCACGCTGCACACGCCGACAAAGCCGAGTTCCTCGGCGATCACCGAAAAGATGAAGTCGGTATGCGCTTCGGGCAGGTAGTTGAGCTTCTGTACCGAAGCGCCCAGGCCCACACCGGTCCACTGCCCGCGGCCCACCGCCATCAAGGCATTGGACAACTGGTAGCCGGAGCCAAGCTGGTCGGCCCACGGATCCAGGAACGAGGTGATGCGGCGCAAGCGGTACGGTTCCAGGATCGCGATGAACGCAAACACCGGCAGGCCGAACACGATCGGCATCGACATCCGCGGCAGGTTCACTCCGCCCAGCACCAGCATGCCGGCGGTGATCGCCAGCAGCAGCGTGGACGAGCCGAAGTCCGGCTGCATCAGCAACAGGCCAACCAATGCGATCGCCACGCCCAGCGGCTTGAGCATCGCCGGCCAGGTCGCGTTGACCTCGTCGCGGAAACGCACCAGGTAGCTGGACAGCCACACGATGTAGAGCACCTTGACCGCTTCGACGGTCTGGAATTTCGACACGCCCAGGTTGATCCAGCGCTTGGCGCCGTTGACGCTGCTGCCCAGCCCCGGCACGAACACCACCATCAGCAGGCCGAAGCACGCCAGCAGCAACACCTGGTTGTACTGCTCGATGGTCTTGAGCTCGGTGCGCATCGCCCAGAACGCCAGGCCCACGCCGATGCCCAGGAACAGCAGATGGCGGGTCAGGTAATAGAACGGGTTCTCCGACAACTCGATCGAGCTGGAGGCCACCATCACCACGCCCAGCGATGCCAGCGTGGCAGCCGCGCCGAGCAGCCACGGGTCATAGCGGCCGCCGATGGCGTCCAGTCGCGTGGCCTGGCGGGACATGTCGTTCATCAGCGCACCTTCAACGTGGCAAGGCCGATCAGCACCAGCACCACCGAGATGATCCAGAAGCGCACGATCACGCGCGGCTCCGGCCAGCCCTTGAGCTCGAAGTGGTGATGGATGGGCGCCATGCGGAACACGCGCTTGCCGGTCAGCTTGAAGCTGGCGACCTGGATCATCACCGACAGCGTTTCGATGACGAACACGCCGCCCATGATCACCAGCACCAGTTCCTGACGCACGATCACCGCCACGGTGCCGAGCACCGCGCCCAACGACAGCGCGCCGATGTCGCCCATGAACACCATCGCCGGGTAGGTGTTGAACCACAGAAAGCCCAAGCCTGCCCCGGCAATCGCCGAGCAGATGATGATCAGCTCACCGGCGCCGGGAATCAGCGGGATCTTGAGGTATTCGGCGAATACCACGTTGCCCGAGGCATAGGCGAAGACGCCCAGCGCGCAGGCGACCAGCACGGTCGGCATGATCGCCAGGCCGTCCAGGCCGTCGGTCAGGTTGACCGCGTTGGAGAAGCCGACGATCCAGAAATAGGCGATCACCACGAAGCTCACGCCGGCCAGCGGCAAGGCGATGGCCTTGAACATCGGGATGTAGAAGGTGATCGCGGCCGGCACGTCGGCCGTGTAGTACAGGAACAGGCCCGCGGCCAGGCCGAAGATCGACTGCAGCAGATATTTCCAGCGCGACTTCAAGCCGTTCGGGTCGCGCCGCACGATCTTGATCCAGTCGTCGTACCAGCCGATCGCACCGAAGCAGATCATCACCGCCAGCACCAGCCACACATAGCGGTTGCGCAGATCGCCCCACAGCAACACCGACAAGGTGACCGTGAGCAGGATCAGCGAGCCACCCATGGTCGGCGTGCCGGCCTTGGAAAAATGCGTCTGCGGGCCGTCCTGGCGAATCGGCTGGCCGCCCTTGAACTGCGCCAGCTTGCGAATCACCGCCGGGCCCATCCACAACGACAGGAACAGCGCGGTCAGCGCTGCCAGGATGCCGCGGAAGGTCAGATAGTTGAACAGCCCGAACAGGCTCTCCAGTTGCTGTAGCCAACGGGCCAGCTCAAGCAACATGGGAGGCATCCTCCGACGGTGCGAGCAACGCGGCGACGATGCGGTCCATGGCGCTGCCACGCGAGCCCTTCACCAGCAGCGTGGGCGGCGCGACGGAGGCAGCGGCCCGCGCCACTGCACCGGTGTGTTCGTGCATCAAAGAAGAGTCCTGCGTTTGAGTCTGCGAAGCAGCGGCTGCCAGGTCCGCCTGCAAGGCCGCGGCCAGCGCGGCATGGGTGGCGAACACACGGCCGCCGTCGCCGAACGCCTGTGCGGCGGCGGCGCTGAGCGCGCCCAGTGCATACAGGCGCGCGAGCTTGGCGTTGCGCGCGCGGCGGCCGGCCGCAGCGTGCAATGCCGGCGCTTCGGGGCCGAGTTCGCGCATGTCACCCAGCACCAGCCAGCCCTCGCCCGGTGCGGCGGCCAGTGCATCGATGGCCGCGTCCAGCGAACCGGGATTGGCGTTGTAGCTGTCGTCGATCAGCACCGCACCGGTCGTCAACGTGTGTGCAATCTGGCGCCCGGCCACCTGCGTGGCCTGGGCCAGACCGGCGGCAATGATCGGCAGCGCAATGCCGGCGCCCAGCGCCAGGCCGGTGGCGGCCAGCGCATTGAGCACGTTGTGGCGGCCCGGCAGCGGCAGCACCACCGGCGCTTCGCCCTGCGGGATCACCAGCACGAACTGCGCGCCGGCGGCATGCAGGCGCAGCTGACGCGCGGTGATTTCAGCGCTTGCGTGCAAGCCGTAGCGCAGCACGCGGCGGCCCTGCAGCGGCTGCGCCAGCAGCTGTTGTTCGAACCAGGCACCGAAGGCGTCGTCGGCATTGATCACGGCCACGCCATCGGCCGGCAGCGCGGTGTAGATGGCGCCCTTGGTCTGCGCCACCCCGAGCAGGCTGCCCATGCGCTCCAGATGTGCCGGCGCGATGTTGTTGACCAGGGCCACGTCAGGGCGCGCGATGTCGGTGAGATAGGCGATGTCGCCGGGCTTGCCTGCACCCATTTCGTAGACCGCCAGATCGGCATCGTCCGGCGCGGCGATCACCGCCAGCGGCAGGCCGATCTCGTTATTGCGATTGCCCGGGTTGGCGTAGGCGGTGATGCCGTCGACACGGCCGGCTTCGGCCAGGATCGCCAGCAGCAATGCCTTGACGC